>Ga0154371_1047_pt1 | contig 20455 bp, 19 predicted proteins | sample RifGroA2_FD_105615 | JGI IMG/M metagenome (GOLD analysis project Ga0154371, IMG submission 105615) | Ignavibacteria bacterium GWA2_35_9
TCTCGGCTATTACAGCACATACTTTTGTAGTTCCTAAATCAAGTCCGGCTATGATATCTTTTTTCATTTCACAATTCCGTTTTCTTCATTCTTCCGATATAAAGTTCATTATTAAACCTGAGATCAAGGTAACTGCTCTCAGCAAGTAAAGTATTCCCTTCAAAATAATTTGATAGAACAGCTTCAAGGCAAACTGTTTTTATGGCTTCATTTCCTCTTCCAAAAATCACCGGGATATTCAGTCCGGAAAACATTAGTACAACATCCCCACCGTTCCTAAGATTTATTTCAGCAAGACTCTTCAGCATTTTAGTATTCGTAAACCGGGAAGCATCTATTATCTTAAAAGCTTGTAAAATGTCCGGGGTCTTAAATTTGGAGAGAGGTTTCAACTTGGCTCTCTCCTTCAAATTACTCAGCACAGGAATTTCAGTTATTTTCGTATTAGGAATAACCGGCAACACTTCAAAATTCTCAGAGATAAATAAAGGATCGGGCTCTTTTATGATCACTCCGTAAATCTTTTTTTCTGTAACAAAGATTTGGACCTCTTTTTCATTGATAAATTTAACATCCGCTCTTAACACATAAGGATGTTTTTCAAATCTGTCTTTTATTACCGGGAGAGTTAATCCTTTTACCTGTGAATTATTAAGTTTTGTAAAATTCAGATAATCCTTTTCTGCTAATAGCTTGTTCCCTGTTACGTGCACCTTTTCAATCACGTTTATTCTCTTTACTTCGTTTGATTTATAAATCAGGTAACTCAATACCATCAAAAGAATAATAAAAAAAGCCGTTCCGAAAATTTTTATTTTTGTTTCTCTTTCCATAATCAATTTTCAAGCATCCCGATAAACTTCTCGCCGAATTTCCAGATATCTCCGGCTCCCATTGTAATTATTATATCGCCATCCTGTTTTAATCCTTTTAAAACATCAGGAATATTATTTTTATCGGGTATATAAATCACGTTTTTGTGCCCGAAATTTTTGGTTGCGTTGGCAATAAGCTCTCCGGTAACACCGTTAATCGCTTCCTCTCTTGCAGGATAGACATCAGTACACACAAATACATCGGAATTAAGAAATGATCTGCCGAATTCCTGGTAAAAATCTCTCGTCCTGCTGTAAAGATGAGGCTGAAAAACAGCAACAAGCCTGTTGTCCCACCCTGCTCTAATTCCGGATAACGTTGCGCTGGTTTCAGTTGGATGATGAGCATAATCATCAACTACAAGTATTTCTTTATCATACTTAACTTCAAATCTTCTGTAAACGCCTCCGAACGATTCGAGTGCTTTCTTTATAACTTTGAAATCAACCCCCAACTCGATACCGACACAAATAGCAACAAGCGAGTTTTTTACATTGTGAACGCCGGGTATTTTAAGCTTTATTTTTCCTAACTCTTTTCCTTTATACTTAACAGTAAAAGAACTGAAAAATTTTTCATGTGATATATCAACTGCTCTAATATCAGCCTGGGCAGTCAGCCCATAAGTAAAAATCTTTTTATTTATTTGTGGAATTATATCCTGAAGCGCAGGCTCATCCATACAAATAACAACAAACCCATAAAAAGGCACTTTGTTCGCAAACTCGATAAAAGCGGATTTGATGTCATCGAGATCTCTGTAAGTATCGAGGTGTTCGCTTTCCAGCGTAGTAATAGCGGCTATTACAGGCGTCAGCTTCAGAAATGTTCTGTCGAATTCATCTGCTTCGACAACAATAAAATCACCGTTGCCCAAACGTGCATTGGTTCCGCCAAGCCCGCTTAATTTTCCGCCAACAATTATTGTCGGGTCAACGTTTCCTTCTGTAAGAGCTAAGCCAACCATAGAAGTTGTAGTTGTTTTACCGTGCGTTCCAGCTATGCCTATTCCATACTTCAACCTCATGGTTTCAGCAAGCATTTCGGATCGCTTAATTACAGGAATCTTTCTTGCAATTGCTTCCTTAACTTCCGGGTTATCTATTGTAACAGCAGATGAATAAACGAGGACATCTGCATCTTTAAGATTTTCCCGTGAATGTCCTTCGTATATTTTTATTCCAAGGTCTGATAAACGTTTTGTTACTTCCGATAAGGATTTATCTGAGCCGGTTATTTCGAAACCCTGGTTAAGAAGTATTTCAGCAATGCCGCTCATTCCTATTCCACCGATCCCGACAAAATGCACCTTCCTGATATTTTTAAACATCTAAATTTTCTCTATCCGTATTCTGAGATCATCAAAAAATTTTAACAACTCATCTGCGTTCTCATAATCAGAAGGGCGAATAACTACCAACCGCCTTCTGTTTTTTAGTTTTATTCTTATAAGCCTTAACGGACTTCTTTTTGATGGCCCTCTCTTTTTAGAAATCTTAATCCTGATCATATCATCGTAGTTAAAAGATTTTCTTTTAAACCTGTCCACAAAAGAAATTTGTTCGTCCGATACTTCCATATGCCTGTTCTTATAAAGATTATACAACAGGCTTAAAACCGAAATAAAAACGATGATCGCAAAAAAATAAATGATAGGATCCTTAGTTATTAAAGTGAATGAATCCTCTATGAATTCTCCTCTTATTATTATGTACAGTACAAAAACAACAAAATAAATTATGGTAGATTGATAGTAGAAAGACATATTATATTTATATACCTTTTTAGCTACCGCTTTATCATTCATGATTCTTCCGCAAATTTTATTGCTCTATTGGCAATTATCTCCGCAGCATCGGGCTTGCTTAATTTTCTTGCATTAATTTTTAACTGTTCCAGCTTTTCGTCATCGAAAAGAACCGATGAAAGAATTTCACTTAGTTTATCTTTTAACAAATAATCTTCCACGAGTATTGCTGCATTCTTGTCAGCAAGAGATTTAGCATTAAAATACTGGTGATTCGCTGCAACATTGGGAGAGGGGACCAATATCGCAGGAATCACCAGCGTCAGCAACTCGGCTATGGTACTAGCACCAGAGCGAGCCAAGAGAAGATCACAAGCCGAGTAAGCGAAATTCATTTCTTTAATAAAATCTTTTACTATTATGTTTTTTGAAGACAGGTGTTTGTACTTTGGAAAATAATAATTACCTGTTTGCCATATAACCTGTATATCTTTTTCCATAAAGAAATTAATTAAACCTGAAACCGCTTCATTAATTGAGGCTGCGCCCAGGCTGCCGCCAAGTACAAGCAAAGTTTTCTTTAAAGGATCCAGACCGAAATTTTTCAAAGCTGATGTTTTATCAATGCTTTTCAGACTCTCTCTTACCGGGGTTCCGGTTGTAAAAATTTTCTCTACATTCTTTAAATATTTCTTAGAATCTTCAAAACTTATATGGATTTCATCAGCATATTTCTCCAACATTCTTGTGGTTACTCCCGGGTAGCTGTTCTGCTCGAGCAGTATAACTTTAGCTCTCAACAATGAAGATGCATAAATTGCCGGACCGGCTGCGTAACCACCGGAACCGATTGCCACCTGCGGTTTGAATCTCATATTTATTGCTATTGACTGCATAAGTGAAACAATCAGCTTAATTGGAAATAAAATATTTTGAACACTAAACCTTCTTCTAAATCCTTTAATCCATATCGGACTGAACCTGAAACCAAGTGCGGGAACGACTTTTCCTTCAATCTTCGATTTTGAACCGACAAACAAAATTTCAGCATCGGGAATTTTACTTTTAATCTTCTCTGCAACAGCAACAGCCGGAAACAAATGTCCTCCGGTTCCACCACCGGCAAATAAAAATCTGTATACTTTCTTCTTTCCATCATACTCTGTCATTTGAATTTGAAACAACCTCGATATTAGATTTTCTATCTGCTGAATTTGAAATAGCAATGTTTATAAGAATCCCGATTGAAATACACAAAAAAGTCATCGAGGTACCACCATAGCTAATAAACGGTAACGGGAGCCCGGTTGTAGGAAGCAGTCCGGTTGAAACTGCTATGTTAATAAATGCATAAAGAATTATTGAAAAAGAAATTCCAAATGCCAGCAATTGACCGAACCTGTCTTTTGTTTTCTTTGCTATTACAATACCCACAAGGAAAAGCGCAAGGAAACTTGATATTATAACTATTGCCCCTATGAAACCGAGTTCTTCTCCCATCACAGCAAAAATGAAATCGCCGTAAGCTTCAGGTAAGAAAAGATTACTCTGTTTTCCATGTCCAATACCAACACCAAAGATTCCGCCGCTACCCAAGCCAAGCAATGCCTGCTTAACCTGGAGATTTATATCTCCCCCGTTGCTCAGACTATTAATAAAAGCAAATATTCTTTCTCTGGAATGAGAGAAGATCATTGCACCTGTTCCACCAGCAAGTAAACATCCAAATGAAGAAGCAATTATATGAGTTAACTTTGCTCCACCTACGTAAAGAAGAATAATTGAGATAAAAGCAAGCAATATTGCATTACTTATGTTTGGCTGTATTAGAATCAATCCGCAAACAATAACCACCCAGATAAAGAGATAGATAAAGCCATTTTTAAAATCACTTATAAAATTTCTTTTGGATTCTAATAAAGCTGCCAGGTGAATTACAAGAATCAACCTTGCAACATCTGCAGGCTGGAAAGTAAAGAGTCCGAGACTTATCCATCTTCCAGCACCCTTAACCGTAGGTGCTAAGAAAAGTGTAAGGAAAAGAATAATTGTTGTAAGAATTATTGCCGGTTTACTGTAATCTTTGTAAATCTCGTAAGGTATAAATGAAAACAAAACCATTAATCCAAAGCCGAATAACACTTTGAATAAATGTGAATTGAACAGGTGATAAACGCTGTCAAACTTAAATTCACTGTAAGCGCTGCTCGCACTCATTACTACGATCAATCCCAGTAACAAGAGTGCCGTAGATTCAAAAAATATTGTTGCGGCTAATTTTTTCATTTATAGATTATTTACTGCTTCTTTAAAAACTTTTCCTCTGTGTTCGTAATTATCGAACATATCAAAGCTTGCACAGGCAGGAGAAAGCAAAACCACATCTCCGCTTCTTGCTTCTTTACTTGCACTGCTTATAACTTCTTCAAGTGATACTTTCAATTCTACCTTAACAATGTTGTGAAAGAAATTGAAAACCTTTTCTGCTGAAGAACCGATTGCATATATCTTCTTTACTTTTTCTTCAACAAGATTTTTTATCTTGTCATAATCATTCCCTTTATCCTGTCCCCCGAGAATCAGGAATAAAGGTTCATCAAAACTTTTCAAAGCATACCAGACTGAATCAACATTTGTCGCCTTAGAGTCGTTTACATATTTAACACCATTAATCTCTCTTACAAGTTCGAGGCGATGCTCGACTCCTTTAAAGGTTCTTAAGCCTTCTTTTATTTTTCCATTGTCAAAATCAAATACTTTAGCGGCAGTTATAACTGCCATTGCATTTGCAATGTTATGTTCGCCTTTTATCTGCATTTCATTTATAGCAAAAGAAAATTCGGGTTTGTAATCTCTGTTAAATATTACCTGATCATTGCTGAGGGAGCAACCGTTGCTGATATCTTCATTCAAAGAGAAATAAAAACTTTTACTTTTGTAACCGGTTATATTTTTGTTTATTGTTTGATCATCTTTGTTGAGAATCAGGTAATCATTCTCATCCTGGTTCTTAAAGATTCTGAATTTGGATCCGATATAATTCTCAAACTTATTTTCATACCTGTTAAGATGATCAGGAGTAATATTAAGTATCATTGCAACATCCGGTTTAAATTCATTTATCAAATCCAGTTGAAAGCTTGAAACTTCGAGAGCGACAAATTCATCTTCTTTTACATCAGTAGCTATCTCAGAAAACGCCAGACCAATGTTGCCGGCAGTATATGTTTTGTGCCCGCAAACATTAAATAAATGCCCGCACAATGACGTTGTTGTCGTTTTTCCGTTTGTTCCGGTTATCGCCACTATTTTTCCTTTACAAAATCGTGAAGCAAATTCCAGTTCACTTATTACCTTTATATTCCTTTCTTTAGCTTCTTTCAGAACAGGCGCATCCGATGGTACGCCCGGACTTGCTATCATCAGATCACATTTATAAACTTTATCCGAATGTCCGCCTGTTTCATATTCAATTTTATTTTCCTTTAATAAAGAGACTGAACTCTTAATTTTACTTTCCGACGCCGAGTCACTGACAAAAGGAACACCTCCTAATTTCTTAATCAACTTTGCGGCGCCAATTCCACTTCTCACTGCGCCAATAACAGAAATCCTCTTGCCCGAAACATTCATCAACGTATTTTGAACGATGTTAAACTGACTATTGCAAGTATTATTGCAATTATGTAAAACCTTATAACTATTTTTGGTTCGGGCCAACCTGCAATTTCAAAATGATGATGAATAGGAGCCATCTTGAAAACTCTTCTTCCTTCACCGTATTTCTTCTTTGTGTATTTGAAGTAAAGCCTTTGCACAATAACTGAAAGTGTCTCGACGAAAAAAATTCCACCGAGAATAGGAATCAATAATTCCTTCTTAATTAAAACTGTAAGGATTCCGAATGCACCGCCGAGAGCGAGGGAACCTGTATCCCCCATAAATATTTGTGCAGGATAACTGTTGAACCAAAGAAAACCGAGTGCTGCACCAATTAATGCTGCCACGTAAACTGTTAATTCTCCGGAACCCGGCAGATAAATTATGTTCAGATAATCTGAGAAAATTGCATTGCCGCTTATGTAACTTATTATTGCAAGAGTAAGCATTACTATTACAATTATTCCGATCGCAAGTCCATCTAATCCGTCAGTCAGATTAACGGCATTGCTTGTTGCAGTTATTATGAAAACGACAACCGGTATGTAAAGGAATGAAAAATCAAAATTCACATCCTTTAAGAAAGGAACCGTAGTAACTGTGTTTATTCCTTCAAACTGCGGCGAAAAATAAATTACCGAACCAACAACCAAACCGATAAATATTTGTCCCATCAATTTATATCTTGCAATAAGCCCCTTGGGATATTTTCTTACTACTTTAAGATAATCGTCTACGAAACCTACGCCGCCAAGCCAGATTGTTCCGAAAAGTATTAATATGATGTATAAACTTTTAATATCTGCCCAAAGAATTACGGGTACAAAAACAGAAATAATTATGATCAGTCCTCCCATTGTAGGAGTACCGGCTTTTGACCAGTGAGACTGCGGTGCATCTACTTTTTTTGCCTCACCTATCTGGTTTTTCCTAAGCTTGTTTATAATTTTAGGTCCAAGGTAAAAAGAGAGAAACAACCCTGTAATTGCAGCAACCGCCGACCTGAATGTTAAGAATCGGAATATCTCAAATCCCGGTGGATCGTAAACTTTATTTATATAATCAAACAGGTAGTAAAGCATCCGTTATTTTTTCTCTCTGATTATTATTGCAAATTCTTCCATCCTCATCCCGCGTGAACCTTTTACAAGAATCGCTGAACCCGAAAGATCATTTTTCCTTATAAACTCAGATAAAGTATCTCTCTGTAAAAAGTGTTTACATTCAATACCTTCTCTCACCAATTCTTCATTTAACACTTTCATTCTGTTCCCAATAGTGTAAACAGTATTTATCCTGTTTTTCTTTATAACTGACGCAAGACCTTTATGATATAATAACTCCGAGTTTCCCAGCTCAAGCATATCTCCGAGGATTGCAATTTTTTTCGTAAAAAGATTTATTTTTCCAAGTAGTTCAAGAGAAGATTTCATCGATTCGGGATTAGCGTTGTATGTATCATCTATGAGAAGGAAATCAGAATATTCACTTACATTTAATCTTTTATCAGGTGAAGAAAGTTTTTTCATCCCGCCGAGTATTTCTTTTTCATTCAGTCCTAATTTGAATGCGACACTTGCGGCAGCAAGAAAGTTTTTGAAATTCTGTTCACCATAAAGGTTGAAGTGAGCCTTTATTGTCTTCCCTTTATACCTCAATTCGACGAAAGGTTTTCCATCTTCGGAATAGCTTAATATTTTTCCTTTTATATCTGCCGTTTGTTCACTGCCGAAAGTAACTCTGTTTTTATAATCCGGATATACATTTTTTAGAAGGTTGTCATCTTCATTAATTAGCAAAGTCCCATCTCTTTTTGCAGTCACATCAAACAAAGATTTCTTTTCTTTCAGAACTCCACGTTTATTCTTTAAGAACGCCAGATGTGAGGTCCCAATATTTGTTATGAGAGCATAATCCGGTTGGGCTATATTTGCAGTATAATCGATCTCTCCAAAATGATTTGTTCCATGCTCAAGGACCAGGACTTCATCATTCTTATCTGCACTAAGAATCGTTAATGGAACGCCGATATGATTATTATTGTTCCCCGAAGTTTTCTTCGTCTTATATTTCTCAGAAAGTAAAGTTCCGATTATATCTTTTGTGGTTGTTTTACCAGCACTTCCGGTAATGCTTACAACTTTTGCGTTCAATTTACTCCTCCAGACTTTCGCCAATCCGCCGAGAGCATCGACCGTTTTATCAACGAGAATAACCGGTATGTCGAGATCTCTGAACTGCGAATATTTTTTTCTTTCAATAACAACTGCTGATGCTCCATTCTTTATAACCTCACGAACAAAATTATGTCCATCAAACCTTTCACCTTTAATTGCAATAAAAAGAGAACCTTTATCTATCTTCCTCGAATCAATCGAAATCTTCGAGACCGCTTTATAATTATCAGGATTAACAATCTCTGAAGCCGGTAAATTGAACAAGTCTTCAAGAGTAATCCTGACTGCACTCATTAAATCAAACCAGGAATTTTTCTGCTACTTCCCTGTCGGAGAAGTGATTTCTTATTCCTTTTATTTCCTGGTAATTCTCATGACCTTTACCGGCAACAAGTATAACTGCATTCTCTTCGGAATTTTTTATCGCGTAAGAAATTGCTTCTTCACGGTTTTCAATAACTCTGTAATTATCTTTTGCAATGCCGGTCTTTATCTCGTTTATAATTTCAAACGGGTCTTCAAATCTCGGATTATCGGAAGTAACCAAAACATAATTGCTTAACTCTGTGGCAATCTTACCCATTACAGGTCTTTTTGTTTTATCCCTGTTTCCACCGCAGCCAAAAACAGTGTAAACTGGCGCCGAATCTTTGACTATATCTTTTACAGCAAGTAAAGCTTTTTCAAGACTGTCGGCTGTATGAGAATAATCAACAATTACTTTTTTATTTCCCTTGCTGATTATTTCAAATCTTCCCGGAACCTGTTTTGTGTTTTTAATTCCTTCGATAATTTTTTCTTCTTTAATTCCAAAAGTAAAACCGACGGCAAAAGCTGCGCAGGCATTGTAAGCATTGAACTTTCCGATCAATGAAGTTGAGACAGGAAATGAATTGCCTTTATACTCGACAGTAAATGTTGTGCCTGACAAATCGTAGCTTATGTTTTTCAGTATAAAATCTGAGTTCGATGAAGTTCCGTAAGAAACAAGATTAGCTTTAGAATTGCCCACAAGTTTTTTGCTGTGCGAATCGTCTGAATTATAAATTGCAAAAGAAGAAGAGCTTAACGAATCAAAAAGAATTTTCTTGGCATTTAAATAATTTTCAAATGTAATATGAAAATCGAGATGATCGGATGTTATGTTTGTAAAGATTGCGGAACTAAAATTAAGACCGTAAACCCTGTTCAATACAAGCGAGTGTGAAGAAACTTCCATAACTGCATAACTGCATCCTTCGTTATACATTTTATAAAGAAGTTCATTCAGATCGTTTGATTCGGGAGTTGTAAGAGAAGATTTTATCTCTTTATCACCTATGTAATTCGCTATCGTTCCAATCAAACCTGTTTTTTCTCCCGCAGTTTCTAAAATACTTTTAATAAAATATGTTGTTGTTGTTTTTCCATTCGTACCTGTAATTCCAATCAACTTTACTTTCTCAGAACTCTTTTTGTATAAGGCACACGAAATTTCAGCAAGAGCTTTTCTACTGTCTGCAACAAGTATCTTTGCCATCTTTTCATGAATAAAGATATCGTCGGGAATCGCACTGTTGTCCTCAAGAATGATAGCAATTGTACCATTATTAATTGCGTCGAGAATAAAACGGTGTCCGTCAGTATTTACTCCTTTTATTGCAACAAAAACTGAATTCTTCTTAACCTTACGGGAATCATAGCATATTGAAGAAACATCTTTCCTCTCAACTTCACCTGCAACCTGGATTGCATTAACACTGTTAATTAATTCGGTTAATTCCATTAATAAACTATAGTTCCGGGAACAGTTACCTCTTTACACTCCAGTACACAGGTGCTTCCCTTGATAATTTTATTGCCGGGCAAAATACTCTGCGATACAACAACACCCGACCCTCTGACTTTATATTTCATTTCAAGCCTGGTTAAAATCATAATTGCATCTCTCAGAGAATAATCTTTTAACTGCGGCATAACTGTAGTTTTTGAACTGAATTTTTGAATCTCTTCAGGTTTCTTTACTATTGAGCTTAAATGATTATCTCCAGAATAATTACTTGTGGAAACGAAATCATAATCTTCATTAGTCATATGTAATTCTTTAGGTAATCCTATCAAGTCGGGTTCGAGTCCTATCAGTCTACCGGCTACTTTTTTAAAGATTGGAGCCGCAACAAGACCACCATACTTTCCTACATTCGGAGAATTAACAAGAATAAGACAAACGACTTGCGGATTTTCTGCCGGAAAGAAACCAACAAAAGAGGAATTATAATTACTCGAATATTTACCATCGACTATTTTCTTGGATGTTCCTGTCTTTCCACCAACAGATACATAATCCAGCTTTGCCCGTTTTCCTGTTCCGTTATCAACAACAGATTTTAATAACGAACTCATTCTTTCAGAAGTTTTTTCAGATATAACTCTTCTTACCTCTTTTGATTCACTATTTATAACAATATCACCATGCGCATTAGTTATTTTCTTTACTATTTGTGGCTTATATAAAATTCCTCCGTTCACAATAGCGGAGTAAGCAGTTACAAGCTGAATCGGTGTAACAGAAATTTCATACCCGAAAGAGATAAATGCTTTTGTTAACCCGGACCACTCTGTGGGCTTTTTAAGATTCCCTTTTACTTCGCCTGGAAGATTCAGTGTAGTATAATTGCCGAATCCAAAACCTCTCAGGTATTTGTAGAATAACTCGTCTTCTATTCTTTGTGATAATTTTGCAATACCTATGTTGCTCGATTGTTCAAACACACCTTTTACGGTAAGGCGTTCGAACTTATGAGTATCGCTGATATTTGCATTCCTGAATTTGTAGTTCCCATTTTCTACGTTAACTATTTCGGATTCATTGCAAAGCTTCTGGTCAAGTAATACGGCAAGAGTAAAAGATTTAAAAGTAGAACCGGGTTCGTAAGTATCGGTTACAGTTTTGTTTCTTCTCGCTTCGTCACTGAAATCCCAATACGTATTAGGGTCATAATCATTAATATTAGCAAGAGCCAGTATTTCTCCTGTGTTGGGATTCATCATAATTCCGATAGCGGAGGAAGCGTCGAATTCAGATATACCTTTTTCTAATTCTTCCTCAAGAGCATTCTGGAATGATCTCTTTATTGTCAGATAAATATTATCCCCCGGAACAGCTTCCCTTGTTTCCTCCTCTGAATACGTAATTACATCTCCAACAGCATTTCTTTCAACAAGCCTTATTCCTTCTTCCCCTTTTAATAAATCATTAAACGATCTTTCGATGCCGTTGACACCTGAATAATTTTGCCCTGAATATCCAAGAACATGAGAAGCAAGGTTTTTATAATGATAAACTCTGGTAGGATCTTCTCTGAGAAATAAACCGGCTGCTTTGAAGTTTTTAAGAAGTAAAGCCTTTTCGCCCGGAGCTTTTTTCTCAATACAAATTGTTTTGGGTGTTTGGTTCATCAGCTTCAAATAATAATGTCTGCTTTTACCAAAAACAGATGAAAACTTCTCGGCTATTTTTCTCCTATCATCTTTAGAAGCCATCCTAAGATCAAGATAAAAAGAGACATCATTTTTATTATAAGCAAGAAGAACTTCATCGCTATCGTAAATGAGACCCCGTTCCGGAGCTATTTTTTCCAGCTTCATTTGCTGGCGTTCTGCATAATATTTCAGTTCCTCACTTTTGATTATTTGTATATCAAATAACTTAAAAATGAGAGCGAAGAAAAAGACGACTACACAGATTATTACAACTATTGCTCTTGAGTTATTCATATTTTTCTCCCAACGCCTCTTTCACATCTTTAATTTTTTCCTTACTTACCTTTAGCAGTATTTGAAGTTCGGTTCTTTTTATCATATTAAGCTCTTCCGAAGCAATCTTCACAATTCTTTCTTCTGAAGAATATAATTGTACGTCAGCTATCAGGTTAACCTGTTCATTAAGTTTCGAATCAAGAGTTTTTTGGTTTTCAAATTTTTCTTTTGTAAGAAGTTCACATTCCTGCTTTACTGCTACATAACCGAGTATCAGCATCGAATAAACAATAAGTAAAAAGAGCATAGAAAAGATGAGAGGTTTTGATCCTTTCTTCATACTCTCTCCGCCGCTCTTAGCTTGGCGCTTCTTGCACGCGTATTAAGATTTATTTCTGCCTCCGAAGGTGTAACGGGTTTTTTAGTTAGTATCTTTAATCTCTGTTCTTTGTCGCATTTACAAACGGGATAATCCTTCGGGCAGATGCAATCCAGAGTTTCATATTTAAAATGTTCTTTAACTATCCTGTCTTCGAGAGAATGATAAGAGATGATTACAATTCTTCCGTTCACTTTTAAAAGATCAACGGATTTTGTTAAAAAGCTTTTTAATGTTTCAAGTTCGTCGTTCACATAAATTCTTAAAGCCTGGAAAACACGGGAAAGAGTTTTACTTAAATATTTCGGTGATGTTACTTCCTTGATTGCTTCTCTTAATTCCGAAGTTGTTTCTATCTTTTTATTTTTTCTTTTATTGATAATCGCTTTTGCAATCTTTCTTGAATTCTTTTCCTCACCATATTGATAAATAATATTTGCGATTTCTTCTTCGGAGTAAGAGTTAACAATATCAGCAGCGTTAATTGCTCTGCTTTTATCCATCCTGAGGTCGAGCTTTGTTTCAGTCCGGTAGGTAAATCCCGACAAAGGATTATCGAGCTGAAAAGATGAAACGCCGAGGTCAGCTATAATGCCATCAAAATAAGGAATAGATTCTATCTTAGAAATCGAATCGATCAAAGAAAAATTGAAGTTATAAAGTCTTGCACGCGAGTCATCCTGAAATTTCTTTCTTGAGAATGTGAAAGAATCTTTATCAACGTCTGTGGCTACCAATACTCCCTCGTCGCTTAATTTATTCAGTATTGATTCAGAATGACCTCCGAAACCTAAAGTACCGTCGAAGTAAACGCCGGAAGGATTTGTTACAAGATATTTAATGCTTTCTTTTAATAATACCGGCGTATGAAAGTTGTTCATTCTCACGACATTACTTTTGCTGCTATTTGTTCGTAGGTTTCTTCCGATTGTTTTAAGTATTCTTCAAAAATTTTAGGATTCCATACTTCTATCTTCTTTAGTGCACCGAGTATGAGTACTTCCTTTTCTATTTTTGCATATTCAATAAGATTTTGCGGCACAAGAATTCTCGATTGTGAATCGAGTTTATCTTCTGCGGCATGCTGAAGTATCGTCCTGATGAATCTTACATCATCAGGTTTAAACTGGTTCAGGTTTTTTAATTTATCTTCAATTAATAACCATTGGTCTAGAGGGTAAATATCAATACAGGTCGAGGTGCCTCTCGTCATGACAAAAGTATCGTTAGCTTCAGCAGAAACATGACGTCGCAGCCTGGCAGGAATGCTTATCCTGCCTTTTGAATCTATCGAATATGTAAACTGTCCTTTAAACATATTTATGGTCATCCATGGGAAAATTTACCACTTTTCCCCACTGTGCCCCAAAAATAACTCAAAATATGTCGTAAAGTCAAGAAAAATCTTCAAATAATAATTTTTTTTATAGAGTTGACTTTGATGAGTACAAGTAATGTTTCAATAAATTTTAAATGAATTAAAATGGAACTGGCGTGTTGAAATAAAAGTAAGGAAAAACTTTATAATGCAACATTAGTCTAATGGCATATTAGTTGGGTTAAGAAAGGAAAGAAAATATTTAATGAAAATGGAATCTTTTTTAATTTTATTTTGCTTTGTCGTGCTGGTGGTTTTCTATTATAGGAAACTTCAGTAGAAAATTGAGAGCTCGCTTTACATTAAATCTTTACCTATTAATAACTTCAATATTCTCCCTTCAGAGTAAAATTATACCCTTCATACTTTATAAACGTTAAAAAATTGTAAGATTTCTAAATTTAGCTTGACAAAAGATATTTTCAGGTTTATATTCATTCTCAATTTTTGAACGACATAATGTACAATACGATAAAAAATAGAGCCACAAGTCTAATAGCTGTTTCACCCCATAACGGCAATCGTATTGTTGTGTTGATTTCAAATAATGTCCTTTCTTTAGATATCATTCTAGGGATTTCTATCATTATTAGCATCCTAGGAATTGTAATCCTAGGTTAATACATAATGGTCAATCCCTGAATCAGGCTTAAAGAAAAATCAAGATAAAAAATAAAAGAAGATAAGGGATTGACCAAAGTCCCTGATGTATATCTGAAGATTAAGATTAATTAATCTTTAGAGGAAAAAGTGAGATCAGATTTAATAAAAAAAGGTTTTGACAAAGCTCCTCACAGAAGCCTGTTAAAAGCCACTGGTGTCATTAAAAGTGATGACGATTTTAAAAAGCCTTTCATAGGTATCTGCAATTCTTATATAGATCTTATCCCCGGGCATGTCCATCTCCAGGAATTCGGTAAAGTGGTAAAAGAAGCTGTCCGCGAAGCAGGCGGCGTTCCATTCGAGTTCAATACAATTGGTGTTGATGATGGAATTGCTATGGGACATATCGGAATGCGATACTCACTCCCCAGCCGTGAACTTATAGCTGATAGTTTTGAAACCGTAGTTGAAGCACACCGACTCGATGGAGTTGTTTGTATTCCTAATTGCGACAAGATTGTACCCGGTATGTTGATGGGCGCTGTCCGAGTAAATATTCCTACAATATTTATTTCAGGCGGACCAATGAAAGCAGGACTTACTCCTTCAGGAAAAAAAGTGGATTTAATTTCAGTGTTTGAAGGTGTTGGTGAATATCAATCAGGAAAAATAAACGACACACAATTAAAAGAGCTTGAAGATTTTGGCTGTCCATCCTGCGGTTCCTGCTCGGGAATGTTTACTGCAAACTCGATGAACTGTTTAATGGAAGCTCTGGGTCTTGCGCTGCCGGGCAACGGATCAATTTTAGCAATTGATCCTAAACGCAAGGAACTTGCAAAACAAGTTGGGCAACAAATTATTTATTTAGTTGAAAAGAATATTAAACCGAGAGATATACTTTCGAGAGAAACTTTCCTTAATGCTTTTGCATTAGATATGGCAATGGGTGGAAGTACAAATACGGTTCTTCATACTCTTGCAATTGCAAATGAAGCAGAAATGGGATTTGAATTAAGTGAACTTAATGAGCTTGCTGAAAGAGTTCCTTATATCTGCAAAGTTAGTCCGGCAACAAAAAATGTTCACATGGAAGATGTTGATGCCGCAGGAGGAATTTCTGCGATCTTAAATGAACTTTCTAAACTAAATGGAGTGCTTGATCTTTCCCGCCCTACTGTTACAGGAAAAACTCTCGGAGAAAATATTTCTTCTGTTGAAATAAAAAACAAGAATGTAATAAGAAGCATCGACGATCCTTTCTTAAACAAAGGAGGACTTGCAGTATTATTCGGCAACTTAGCGCCTTATGGTTCAATTGTAAAAACTGCAGCCGTTGACCCGGCAATGCTTGTTCATACCGGTCCTGCAAGAATTTATGATTCACAGGATGAAGCATTAGATGGAATTTCAAATAAAGAAGTTCAGCCCGGTGATGTTGTTGTAATAAGATATGAAGGACCAAAAGGCGGACCCGGGATGCCTGAAATGCTATCTCCAACAAGTGCCATAATGGGAATGGGACTTGGTGATAAAGTAGCACTAATAACTGACGGACGTTTTTCAGGCGGAACAAGAGGAGCTTGTATAGGACATGTCTCTCCTGAAGCTGCAGAGAAAGGACCGATAGCTGCTTTACAAAATGGTGATCTTATAACAATAGATATACCAAATAAGAAATTATCAGTAAACCTTAGCGATGAAGAAATCAATACAAGACTTGATTTACTTCCCGACTTCGAGCCTAAAATCACAAAAGGATATCTCGGCAGATACACACAAATGGTAACGTCGGCAAACACAGGAGCAATAGTAAAAATACCAGGAACCAAAGAAACAAGAAAGGAAACTGTATGAAAGGACATAAACCCTTTTTGTCTGGCGCAGAAATATTTTTTGAATGCCTGAAACGCGAAAAAGTTGAAGTTGTGTTCGGCTACCCGGGTGGGGCTGTTCTTAAATTATACGAAAAACTATATGATGTGGATTTCCTGAAGCATATTCTTGTTCGTCACGAACAAGGTGCAACTCACATGGCAGAAGGTTATGCAAAAGCAAGCGGTAAAACCGGTGTAGTGCTTGTAACATCCGGTCCGGGTGCTACAAATACCGTTACAGGTATCGCTGACGCATATATGGATTCAGTCCCTATAGTTGTTTTCACGGGTCAGGTACCAACTCATCTTATTGGAAATGATGCTTTCCAGGAAGCAGACATTGTTGGAATTACCAGACCTATTACCAAACATAATTTTCTTGTAAGGGATGTACATGAGTTAGCAACTATAATTAAGAAAGCTTTTTTCATTGCCAGTACTGGAAGACCGGGACCTGTTCTTGTCGATCTTCCTAAAGATGTTATTAATTCTCTTTGTGAGTTTGATTATCCTGAGAAGATTGAATTACGTGGTTACAAACCAACTCTGCTTGGTCATCAGAACCAGATTAAAAAAGCTGCCGATATAATAAGGAATGCTAAACGTCTTTTATTCTATGTAGGTGGTGGAGTAATTATGTCCGGCGGTGACCGTGAATTAAGACTTTTAGCAAAAGAAAATAATATCCCTATTACAATGACACTTCAGGGACTTGGCGCTTTTCCAATGACTGAATCGCAGTCACTTGGAATGCTTGGAATGCATGGTACTTACTGGGCAAACCAGGCAGTTAATAATTGTGATGTTCTTGTTTCTTTAGGGGCAAGGTTTGATGATAGGGTTACTGGAAAAGTAGATGCGTTTGCGCCCGGAGCTTATAAGATTCATGTTGATATAGACCCTACATGTATAGATAAGAATGTAATCGTCGACCTTCCTATTGTAGGTGATGTAAAACATGTTATGGCTGAACTTGCAGCAGAAATAACTTCCCCACCTGATCTAGATGATTGGTGGACACAAATTGAAAAATGGAAAGAAGAATGTCCATTGACTTTTGAAAACAATGACGGTAAACTTAGAACACAGTATGTGCTTGATCGTCTTAATGAATTTACTAAAGGAGAAGCTGTTATTGTAACAGATGTAGGTCAGCACCAAATGTGGACTGCACAATTTTATAAATTTAATCATCCACGCTCACACATTACAAGCGGAGGATTAGGAACAATGGGATTCTCAGTTCCGGCTGCAATTGGAGCTGCATTCGCAATAAAGGACAGACCTGTAATCTCAATAAGTGGCGACGGCGGCTTCCAGATGAATATTCAGGAATTAACGACAGCTGTCTATAATAAACTTCCGGTAAAATTTATTATTATCAATAACAGTTTTCTTGGAATGGTAAGGCAATGGCAGGAATTATTTCATGCTGAAAAATACAGCTTTACAGACCTCGGAGACAGTAATCCCGATTTCTGCAAAGTTGGTGAAGCATTTGGGTTGAAATCATACTCTACAACAAAACCGGAAGATGTTGATCCCATTCTTGAAGAAGCTTTTTCAATTAATGATGGACCGGTGTTAATCGAATTCAAAGTTGAGAAAGAAGATATGGTTTTTCCTATTATCCCTTCCGGTGCAACTTTGAAGGAAATGATGACTAAACGCCTCGATCCAAAGGAGATGACTTAAAAAATGAAACATACAATTTCTGTTCTCGTAGAAAACCAGTTCGGAACATTTAACCGCGTAGTTACAATGTTCAGTGGAAAAGGATTTAATGTCCACAGCCTTTCTATCGGTGAGACTGAAACTGCTGAAATATCGAGAATGACAATAGTGACTGAAGGAGAAGAAAAAATTATTGAGCAGGTTGTTAAGCAGTTGAACAGGTTGATTGATACAATTAAAGTAGTTGATCTTACTGCACAGCCAAGAGTTGAAAGAGAACTTGCGCTTATTACGATCTATTATCAGAAAGGCAACCGCGCCGATATCGTTAGTGTTTGCGAGATATTTCGGGGAAATGTTGTAGATATTAATAACAAAACTATAACTTTGGAAATTACCGGTCCGCCGGATAAAATAGATGCTGCAATAAATGTTCTTGAAGCATACGGAATTAAAGAAATGGCTCGGAGCGGCACGGTCGCTCTTAAAAGAGGTGAACAAACTAAAGCAGATAAAAAAGAATTAGTCCAAAAAAATAATTTACAGGTATAAAATGAAGGTTTATTATGACAACGATGCTTCCTTAACTTTATTGGAAGATAAAAAAATTGCCGTTCTCGGTTTTGGGAGTCAGGGACATGCCCACTCTTTAAATCTCAAAGAAAGCGGATTGAATGTCTGCGTCGGCTTAAGAAAAGATAGTGCCAGATGGGAAAAAGCAGTCAACGCCGGACTGGAAGTAAAAACTGTCAGCGAAGCTGTTAAGTGGGGAGATGTTGTTATGATATTGCTTCCCGACCAGGTTCAGAAAGAAGTTTATGATAAGGAAATTGGTCCTTATTTGAAACCTGAAACAACACTTGCATTCGGACATGGATTTAATATTCATTATAAACAAATTGTTCCTCCGTCCAATGTTAATGTAATGATGATCGCTCCGAAAAGCCCGGGACATCTTGTAAGAAGAACTTATTTAGAAGGAAGCGGGACTCCATGTTTAATAGCGATTCATAATGATTATTCCGGGAATACAAAAGATGTTGCACTTGCCTGGGCTAAAGGAATCGGCGGAACAAGAGCGGGTGTTATCGAAACTAATTTTAAAGATGAAACTGAAACCGATCTTTTCGGTGAACAGGCTGTTCTTTGCGGCGGCTCTGCAGAATTAATTAAAGCAGGTTTTGAAACTTTGGTTAACGCAGGTTACCCACCTGAACTTGCTTATTTTGAATGTATGCACGAAATGAAACTCATTGTTGATCTTTACTATGAAGGCGGCTTATCGAGAATGAATTATTCTGTAAGCGATACTGCCGAATACGGCGGTATGACAAGAGGCAAAAAAGTAATAAATGATGAATCGAGAAAAGCTATGAAGCAAATTTTAGCTGATGTTCAATCAGGAAAATTTGCAGACGAATGGCTTAAAGAATATTACAGCGGACAGAAAGAAATGCAGAAGCTGAGAGAAGAAAATAAAAATCATCCTATTGAAAAGGTCGGTGCAAAACTAAGAAGTATGATGAGCTGGCTATTTAATAAACCTAAAAAGGAAGAGGTTGGTGTATGAGTTTCAAGATAGCTCTGCTGCCCGGTGATGGAATAGGACCGGAAGTTATTGCTGCAGCAGTTGATGTTTTAAAACTGGCAGGAGAAAAATTTAATGTCGAATTTGAACTTAAAGAATATCCTGTTGGCGGAATTTCTTATGATAAACATGGCACACCCCTTACAGATGAAGTTCTTCAGGCTTGTTACGATTCGGATGCTGTTCTGCTTGGTGCCGTCGGTGGGATCAAGTGGGATTCTCTCCAGAGAGATATGAAACCTGAAGCAGCATTGCTCAAACTACGTAAATCACTCGGATTGTTTATTAATATTCGTCCTGCAAAAGTTTACAATGCTCTGCTGAATTCCTCCTCTTTAAAAGCAGATGTGCTCAAAGGGACAGATCTTTTAATCTTAAGAGAATTAACAGGAGATGTTTACTTTGGTGAGCCTCGCGGCATTGATGATGAAAAAGGTTTTAATACTATGATCTACACAAAGAAAGAAGTTGAAAGAATTGCCCGTTATGCTTTCGAAGTTGCATCAAAAAGAAAAAAGAAACTTCACTCTGTTGATAAAGCAAATGTACTGGAGACTTCACAGTTCTGGAGAAAATTAGTAATTAATATTAGTAAAGATTATCCCAACGTATCTCTCGAACACATGTATGTTGATAATGCAGCAATGCAACTGGTAAGAGATCCCAGACAATTTGATGTTATATTAACTCAAAATATGTTTGGTGATATTCTTAGTGATATTTCCGGTATGATTACCGGCAGCCTCGGTATGCTTCCT
>Ga0154371_1164_pt3 | contig 19062 bp, 18 predicted proteins | sample RifGroA2_FD_105615 | JGI IMG/M metagenome (GOLD analysis project Ga0154371, IMG submission 105615) | Ignavibacteria bacterium GWA2_35_9
TTTGCAGTTAATAATTATCAACGAGACGGACATATGAGAGTCGATGGAAACAGCGGCAGTAATCCTAATTACTGGCCAAATTCATTCGATGATATTTATACCGATGAAAGCTATAAAGAATCTCCGATGAATCTCGATTCAACTGTGGCAGATTGGTATAACCGTAATGCACCTGGCGAAGATGATCATTATACACAAGCTGGTTGGTTATTTAATAAAGCTATGAATGAACAGGATCGCAAAAATCTTATTGCAAACATTATAGATGCGATGAGCGGTATTACAGGACCAAAACGTGATCTAATAATAAACCGCCAGCTTTGTCATTTCTTCCGTGCAGATGAGAAACTTGGAATTGGTGTTGCTCAAGGTCTCGGAGTCGATCTGAATTCCATTATGAATGAATTAAAAGCTGCGCCACAGCACGCTTAAGAACTTTTCGTCAAGTAGGTTGCTTCAAAGGTGGTAAGTTGCCAGTCTGCAAAGGCTGGCAACTTTTTTTATACCCTCGTCAATAATTCCAACCGGCGACCTTACTTTTCAATTACTATCATATTTGAATATCTTCTCTCCTTTTTTTATGTTCTGCTTACAATCTATCGTCATTAATCCACTTAGATTTATTCATTTAATAGAAAAAAATAGTTGGAGGTTTAGCTATGGAACTACAAAGTAATGTAGTCGGCTGGTTCGAAATACCTGTTGCTAATATGGAAAGGGCAATTAAGTTTTACAAAACTGTTTTTGGTTTTGAACTTCAGCGGGAAAACATGGGTGATCTTGACATGGCTTGGTTTCCTTTTGCGGATGTTCCGGGCTCTCCCGGTTCGCTTGTTTATCACAAAGAGTTTTACAAGCCTTCAACTGATGGTGTGCTTATATATTTTACCGCTCAATCTGGTGATTTGAGTAATGAACTCGCAAAAGTTGAACCGGCAGGGGGAAAAGTATTAATGCAAAAGAAACTTATTACTGAAGATATAGGATATATGGGATTATTTATCGACACAGAGGGTAACAGAATCGCAATTCATTCCAGAGGTTAGAAAATTTAAATTAATGATTTTTTCAAATTCGATAATCCGGTAATTAATTCATCTTGTATCCGGTATCAACTAAATAATCATGGTAATAAAATGAAAAAACTAACATTACTTATTTTGCTAATTCCCTTCTATTCTTTTGGACAGGTGAGTAAACAAGACAGCCTCTGGATTCCTTTCAGCTTCATTATCGGAGATTGGGAAGGAACCGGAGAAGGAGAACCTGGCAAAGGAGATTATGAAAGAAGTTATCATTTCATCTTTAACAAAAAATTTATTGAAGTAAAAAATAAATCGACTTATCCTCCGACTGATAAATACCCTGAAGGTGAAGTCCACGAAGATGTCGGCTACATTAGTTACGATAAAATAAGGAGAACATTTATTCTCAGGCAATTTCATAAAGAAGGATTTGTTAATCAGTACCTGCTCGACAACATTTCTGCAGACGGGAAAACTTTTATATTTACAACTGAATCCATAGAGAATATTCCACCCGGATGGAAAGCAAGGGAAACTTATAACGTATTAAATGATAATGGATTTACAGAAACTTTTGAACTCGCTGAACCAGATAGAGGTTTCCAGGTTTATACAAAAACAAAATTTAACAGGAAGTAAATTTTTTATGAGAAGTGTTAATAAATTATATAAAGCTATTGATGAACCGATGCAAGGTTTATCTACTTACCGGGCATTTCCAAACAGAGGGTTAGACAGCCTTGATCCGTTCATACTTCTTAATCATCATGGTCCACAAAATTTTCCGCGGGACAATACCGGATTGCCTTTCAGTCCTCATCCTCACAGGGGTTTTGAGACTCTTACATTTATTCTTAAAGGCGATGTTATGCATTCGGATTCAAGTGGTGGAAAAAGTATAATTACATCGGGAGGCATTCAGTGGATGACTGCTGGAAGTGGAATTGTTCATTCAGAAAATTCTTCTGATAATTTTAAAAAGAATGGCGGCGTTGAGGAAGTGCTTCAGCTTTGGATTAATCTTCCTTCTAAACTAAAAATGACTCCGCCTAAATATATTGGTTTGCAGAAAGATAAAATTACAAAACTGAATTTTGATGATGGAAAGGTTATTGTTAATCTTGTTACTGGCAAATGGGGTAATGAGAAAGGTCCGATTGATTCTTTAACTGATGTTCTTACTTCATTTATTGAATTCCAAAAAGGTGGAAATTTAAAAGTAAATGTTGATAAGGAAAGAAATATTCTTTTATATGTTGTTGATGGGAAAATAAACGTTAACAATACGACAGCAGAGAAACTTGCTTTAGTTGAATTCGATAATGACGATGAAGAAATTAATATTGAAGCTCTAGAAGATTCTATATTAATTTTTTGCCATGGCAAACCGTTTAATGAACCTGTCGTTTCTTACGGTCCATTCGTTATGAATACAGAAGCAGAAATAAGGCAGGCAATAATTGATTATCAAGCGGGAAAATTTGAATAAATACTTGACATACCAGGCTTGACCCGGTATCTCAAAAGTAAATTGAAAACATCTTTTGATCTCGTTCTTGCCACATTGAGATAAACAAATTAAGTTTGCTAACAATTATCCTTTTCATTCTAACGTGGTTGTTGTATAAGAAGTTTTCTAAGTAGATGCCGAACCCCGATATCAGATTCCGGATAAATAAGATAAAAAATGATTAAAAACTCCATCAAAAAATTACTTTTGATAGTTAAAGATTTAAAGGCCGCATATCCGCATAAAGAATTTACTTTGGATGGAAGATTAGTTGGAGATATTGGTGAAGTTTTAGCTGAAAAAACATATCAAATAAAATTGCTACATGGGCTTGCAAAATTTTACGATGCTGTTTGTACAGACGGAACAAAAAGGAATGTGCAAATTAAGGCTACTATGAAAAACCATTTAGGTTTTCCCTGTGATCACGTCCCCGAATATTATTTGGGAATTAGAATTACCAATGAAGGTAAAATTGAAGAAGTCTTTAATGGCCCGGGCAAAATAATCTGGAATAAATTAGCTCATAAAAAGCCAAATAAAATAAATATGTTTCGTGTTTCAATTACTATGCTTAAAAAATTGAATGATCAAGTTCCGGCAGAGTTGCGTATTCCTAAACGTAACCGATAAAGAACCACAAAATGCCTAAAGCAAAAAAGAAAATAATTGCCAGCACAGAAAATTATTCTTCACTCATTGGCAATATTTCATTTCTGCTCGAAGCAGCAAGAAGAACTTCTGTACGCGCTGTTAATACAATTCTTACGGCAACCTATTGGGAAATAGGAAGAAGAATTGTCGAGTTTGAACAAAAAGGTGTTGACCGTGCTCAGTATGGGGATAAACTACTTAAAAAACTTTCTAATGACTTAATAAAAAAATTTGGAAGAGGTTTCTCTGAAAGGAATCTCGAATTAATGCGCCTCTTTTATATTTCTCATTCAATTTCGCAGACAGTGTCTGCGAAATCTCCTATTGTTGAAAACATTTCGCAGACACCGTCTGCACAATCTATAGAGTTATCTAATAGCTTTCCATTACCCTGGTCTCATTATGTTCGCTTATTATCCGTTAAAAATAAAGATGCAAGAAAATTTTATGAGTCGGAAGCATTAAGAAACGGTTGGTCTGTTCGTCAGCTTGACAGGCAAATTTCATCACAGTTTTATGAAAGAACACTTCTTTCAAAAAATAAAGCTGCAATGCTAAAGAAAGGAAATAAATCCAGACCAGAAGATATATTAAACGCTGAAGAAGAAATCAAAGACCCGATCATTTTGGAATTCCTTGGACTAAAAGACGAATATTCGGAAAGTGAATTGGAGGAAACATTAATTAAACACCTAGAAAATTTTCTTCTAGAACTTGGCGGCGATTTTGCTTTTATAGGAAGACAGAAAAGATTAAGAATTGGAAGCGAATGGTATCGTATTGATTTGTTATTCTTTCATAGAAAATTAAAATGTCTTGTGGTTATTGATCTTAAGGTAGGAAAGTTCACACATTCAGATGCCGGACAGATGCACCTATATCTTAATTATGCAAAAGAAAATTGGACAAACAAAGATGAAAACCCACCAGTGGGTTTAATACTCTGTGCTGAGAAGGATAGTGCAGTTGCAAAATATGCTCTGGAAGGTCTGCCAAATAAAGTGCTTGCATCAGAATACAAACTAAACCTACCTAAAGAAAAACTATTAGTAAAAGAAATAGTTAAAACAAGAAAAGTTTTAGAAAGCAGAAATATAAATGGAAAAAAATAATTATTATTACGGTTCATAAAATCATTTGGAGATATAATTATGCAATATATTCCTTCAGACTCCCGTTATGATAATATTATTTACAAACGCTGCGGCAGAAGCGGACTAAAGCTTCCCCCGATTTCACTCGGCTTCTGGTACAATTTCGGCGGATACGATATTTTTGAAAACTGCCGTGCAATGGTTCACCGTGCTTTTGATCTTGGTATTACTCATTTTGATCTTGCAAATAACTACGGACCTCCTTACGGTTCAGCAGAAAAAAACTTTGGACAAATCTTCCAAAAAGATTTAAAACCTTACCGTGATGAATTAATTATTTCTTCCAAGGCAGGATGGGATATGTGGCCCGGACCTTACGGCAATTTTGGATCAAGGAAATATTTAATTGCAAGTCTCGATCAAAGCTTAAAGAGAATGGGACTCAATTATGTTGATATCTTTTATCATCACCGTCCCGATCCTGAAACTCCCCTTGAAGAAACAATGGGTGCACTCGATTATATAGTGAGAAGTGGCAAAGCATTGTATGCTGGAATTTCTCAATACAAACCTGAGGGAACAAAACAAGCAGCACAAATTCTTCGTTCATTGGGAACGCCTTTATTAATTCATCAGCCGAATTACAATATGTTTGATAGATGGATCGAGCAAGGTTTGCTTGATGTTCTTAAAGAAGAAGGGGTTGGCAGCATTGTATTTTCTCCTTTAGCGCAGGGACTTCTTACAGATAAATATTTAAAAGATATTCCCTCAGACTCCAGAGCAGGTAAAGAATATATTCGTTTCTTTAATAGTGATAACGTTACGGAAGCCAAGTTAGCTAAGGTTAGAAAACTGAACGATCTTGCAAAAGAAAGAAATCAATCTTTGGCTCAAATGTCATTAGCCTGGGTCTTAAGACAACCTGTGGTTACAACAGCACTTATTGGTGCAAGTAAAGTATCGCAAATTGAAGATGCAATCGGCGCTTTACAAAATTTGAATTTCAGTAATGATGAATTAAAAAGGATTGATGAAATTTTAAAATAAAAAATCTTACTCCTGCCCTCCCAAAGAGGAAAACTGTATCAGGAGTTGTTTTCTGAAGTTAATACGAGATATATTCTGCTTTTCAACTCAATCTCACCATCTTGCTCTAAGCGTCCAGAATCTTTCAAATACTTGTATAAATTTAGCCGGTTTTTTATTTTTATTCTGACTTTTTTATTTATAAAGGTAAATTTATACTTAAAAAGAATATTGTTTCAATGAAAAAAATCACCTTAATGGTTATTGAAGACAATCGCCTTCTGCGCGAGGGAATCGCGGCTATGATAAAAGAGCAATATGATATGAAAGTAGTAGCTGCACTTGGAACAAGTGAAAACATTCTTCACAAAATAAATACATTAAAGCCTAACGTAGCACTACTTGACCTGGGTTTACGAAATCAGAATAGTTTACAACTTGTTAAAGCTGTTAAGAAAAATTTTTCGGGAACAAAGATAATTGTAATGGACCTTGTCCCTGTACATGAAGAAATCCTTGAATTTGTTCAGGCAGGTGTTTCAGGATTTATACTTAAGGATGCAACGGTCAGTGATTTCCTAAAAACAATCAGGTCTGTAGCCAAGGGGAATAAAATTTTGCCGCCTCACCTTACTGATTCGCTTTTCTCCCAGATTATTGAACATGCAATAAACGGGACAAAGAAATTCAGCCTGATTAAATCGGTACGGATGACAAAACGTGAAAAGCAGGTTATTGGATTAATCGCAGATGGTTTAACAAATAAGGAGATTGCACAAAATCTCCACCTTTCAACTTATACTGTGAAAAGTCATGTTCATAACATTCTTGAGAAACTTGCATTGCATACCCGCGTTCAGATTGCAAAATATGCTCATACTACTGAGGATTTTACGGGCATAGCTGATACCATTTCCCTGATTGACGATTAGTTTTCTCATCTAACAGATGTAGTTCTCTTTTCATCCCTAAGAATGATTGATTTAATTGCTAATAGTTGATAATATACTTAGAGCAAAATCTAAAATTCCCGCAAATACTTATTAGGTTCAGGGAGTAATAAATGAATATACTTTTGGTTTATCCGATGTATCCGGACACGTTCTGGAGTTTTAAACATGCTTTGAAGTTTGTATCAAAGAAAGCAAGTTTTCCCCCGTTAGGACTTTTAACAATTGCCGCAATGTTGCCCGTAAATTGGAATAAAAAACTGATTGACATGAATGTAGATCAATTGATGGACGATGATATTCTTTGGGCGGATTATGTTTTCATCAGTGCGATGTCAATTCAAGGTGAATCTGCAAACCAGGTTATACAAAGATGTAAAAAATTAAACACAAAAATTGTAGCCGGCGGACCCTTATTTACAAGCAGTCCGGAATATTACAAAAACGTTGATCATTTGATTCTCAATGAAGCCGAGATTACACTGCCGCAATTTCTTAATGACCTGAATGATGGGAAACCAAAACAAAAGTACACTTCAGAAAACTGGGCAGACATAGCAACTACACCTTTACCTCTTTGGGAAATTGTACCAACGAAGAATTATACTTCTATGAATCTTCAATATTCAAGGGGATGCCCTTATGATTGTGAGTTCTGTGATATTACAGTTCTTTATGGAAGGAAACCGCGAACAAAAACTAAAGAACAGGTTATTGCAGAATTGGATGAATTATATTTTACAGGATGGAGAGGTCCGGTTTTCTTTGTTGATGATAATTTTATCGGCAATAAAGGAAAACTGAAAAAGGAAATTCTTCCTGCAATAGCCGGATGGATGGAGAGAAGAAAAAATCCTTTTTACCTGAATACGGAAGCATCAATTAATCTTGCAGATGATGATGAATTGATGCAATTGATGGTGAAAGCAGGATTTGAGGCTGTGTTTATTGGAATCGAGTCTCCGAATGAAGAGAGCCTGATTGAGTGTAATAAAACTCAGAACAGGAACCGTGATCTGATCTCAAGTGTAAAGAAAATTCAACGGGCTGGCTTGGAAGTACAGGGAGGATTTATTGTAGGGTTTGATAATGATCCGCCTTCAATTTTTGAAAAGCTTACTAACTTTATACAGGAAAGCGGAATAGTAACTGCAATGGTCGGATTATTAAACGCTCCAAAAGGAACGAAGTTGCAGAAAAGATTAGAAAGCGAAGGAAGAATGCTTAAAGATTTTGCAGGGAGTAACACAGATTTTTCAATGAACTTTATTCCGCGGATGGACTCGAAAGCGCTTCTCGATGGATATAAAAAAATCCTGAAAAAAATCTATTCACCCAAACATTATTATGAACGGGTAACACGTTTCATAAAAGACTTTGAACCGAAGAATAAGAAAGTTTTTCATTTTAATCCTAATTATATACTTGCTTTATTCAGATCAATATTCAGGTTAGGAGTTATCGGTGAAGAAAGAGTGTACTACTGGAAATTATTTTTCTGGTCGCTGTTCTGCAAACCAAAGCTTTTTACTTTAGCAATCTTGTTTACTATTTATGGTTTTCACTTCAGGAAAATATCTAATAGCCCTTTTTGAATTATTAAAACGTCTGAACCTGCAAGGATGTAGTCCACTTTTCATCCTTTCGTAGGATTTATTCCAAGGGTATATCTTTGTACCTTCCTACAGTATCTCTCAAAAATAGAAAAGAATTAATTAAAGCTTTCCTAATCGAAAGGAGAAAAAATCATGAGTAAAGGACAGAACACTAAAAAAAGTTCGAAGAAAGAACCACAGAAAACAATGAAGGAAAAAAAAGCTGCTAAAAGAGAAAAGAAAAACGAAAAGGATCACAAAGGATTACTCGATCAAAAATTCAATTAGCAATAAAGCCGTTACTCTTTAAACTGAAAAAAAATTTGTGATTACTAATTCATTAATTAACAGGATTGCCTTTATAGGTAATTATTTGCCACGTCAGTGTGGTATAGCGACGTTTACTACCGATTTGTGCGAAGCTATTGCAAAAAAGTATACCGATACCACATGTATTGCCCTGCCGGTCAATGATTTGCTAACCGGTTATGCATATCCAAGCCGGGTACGATTTGAAATCACGGAGAATGATATCGATTCTTATCTGAGAGCTTCGGACTTTTTAAATATCAATAATGTCGACCTTGTTAGTCTGCAATTCGAGTATGGAATATTCGGAGGAAAAGCAGGAAGCCACATTCTGGCACTCTTGAAAAGATTGCGTATGCCTATCGTTACAACCTTGCACACAATACTAAAAAACCCTAATCCTGATCAACGGCGCGTATTGGAAGAAGTTGCGGCATTATCTGATCGCTTGGTTGTTATGAGTGAACGTGGTTCTGAATTTCTTGGTGATGTTTATCATGTGTCTCTGGAAAAAGTCGATATCATTCCACATGGGATACCGGATGTTTCATTTGTCGATCCGAGTTTTAATAAAGATTTATTTGGTGTAGAGGGAAAATTCGTTTTGCTAAGTTTTGGATTACTCTCTTCAAATAAAGGAATTGAAACTGTTATATCCGCACTACCCGATATTGTTGCCCGTTATCCCGACACTGTTTATATCATTGTTGGCGCAACACATCCTCATGTAATTCAACATGAAGGGGAAACATACCGATTATCTTTACAATGGCTTGCTCAGCAGAAAGGTGTAGAAAGCAATATTATCTTTTACAACCGTTTTGTTAGTTCCGAAGAACTTATTGAGTTCATAAGCGCTGCAGATATTTATATTACACCGTATCTCAGCGAAGCACAGATAACATCAGGAACTTTGGCTTATACATTAGGAGCGGGTAAAGCTATTATTTCTACACCCTATTGGTACGCGCAAGAGATTCTTTCGGATGGAAGAGGTGTTCTGGTACCATTTCGCAATCCTGCAGCTTTAGCCGAGCAAGTTATCAACTTATTGGACAATGAAGCCGAACGGCATGCAATGCGCAAACGCGCTTATATGTTTGGACGGGCGATGGTTTGGTCCGAGGTAGCACAGCGATATATGGAAAGTTTTAAACGTGCACGGGCAGAGCGCCGCCATTATATCCCACCTGGATTTATAGCTAAAGCACTTGATAAATTTCCGGGTGAACTACCTCCGCTAAAATTGGATCACTTACAAAACATGACAGATGAAACCGGCATGTTTCAACATGCTCTTTTTACTGTGCCTAATTATTCTCATGGCTATACCACAGACGACAATGCCCGGGCTCTTCTAGTTAGTATTCTCTTAGATGAACTGGGTATCATTGAAAGCCTGGGGTTGGCTTCCCGCTATCTTGCTTTTCTTGGATTTGCTTTTAACGAACAAACTAAACGTTTTCGAAATTTTATGGATTATCAGCGTAATTGGTTGGAAAATTCCGGGTCAGACGACAGTCATGGTCGTGCACTTTTGGCGTTAGGAACTGTATTAAGTCATTCCAATACACCGACACTCAACAGTATGGCAGGCTGGCTATTCGAACAAACCTTACCCGCCATTCTCCTAACTACCAGTCCGCGCGCCTGGGCATTTGCTCTCATCGGCATTTATGAATATTCACAAAAATTTGCCGGTGACCGCAGGGCAGGCCAGGTGCGGGATGAATTGGCAGGACGGCTTCTAACATTATATCAAAATAATCGTTCCGAACACTGGCGCTGGTACGAAAAATCGCTTTCATATTGCAACGCTGCCTTGCCCCATGCTTTACTCACGTGCGGCAAATCAATTCCTAACATAGCTATGACTGATGCCGGGTTGGAGTCGTTAATTTGGCTTGCCGATTTGCAGCGTGCAAGTGCAGGGCATTTTGTTCCGATCGGTTCTAACGGTTTTTATCAGCATGGGGGCGAACGTGCCCGTTTCGACCAACAACCGGTTGAAGCTCAAGCCATGGTATCTGCTTGTCTCGAAGCTTTTAGAATTACCGGGGATAAACATTGGAACAAAGAGGCTCATCGCGCATTTGAGTGGTTCCTCGGACGTAACGATTTAAATCTTCCCATCTACGATCCTACAACCGGAGGTTGTAGAGACGGTTTGCATCCCGACCGTGCGAATGAGAATCAGGGAGCGGAATCTACACTATCCTTTCTCCAGTCATTGTTGGAGTTGCGTTTGGCTAAACAGTCACATTTATCTATAGAGGCATTAGTAAAATGAACAATAAGCATCCGGAAATTTTTCATCGTCATAAACTGAATCCGATTCAACCATTGCAAAAGCTTAATGCCGACAAGATTTTAAACCAGCCGTCGTCACAGAAAACCGATTAACAAAAGGAATATTTATGCACATTGCCATGCTCTCGCCCATTGCCTGGCGCACACCGCCGCGACATTATGGCCCGTGGGAAAGCGTAGTATCTCTTTTGACCGAGGGGTTGGTATCGCGAGGTCATCAAGTTACCCTTTTTGCGACCGGTGATTCTGAAACCAGTGGCAAACTGTATTCTGTTTGCGCGCGGGGCTATGAAGAAGATCTCTCCATTATACCAAAAGTTTGGGAGTGCCTGCACATTTCAGAACTCTTTGAACATGCTGAAGAGTTTGACATTATCCATAATAATTTTGACTTTTTACCTTTGACATATACCGGTCTAATCACTACCCCGGTAGTTACCACCATTCACGGATTTTCATCGCCTGGGATTCTGCCGGTTTATAAAAAATACAACGGCAAAGTACTCTATGTTTCCATCAGCGATGCTGATCGATCGCCGGATCTTGACTATATTAAAACCATCCATCACGGCATAGATATAAATCAGTTTGATTTTCAGCCTGAGCCGGATGAATATTTAATCTTTTTCGGACGCATTCACCATGACAAAGGAACCAAAGAGGCTATTGAAATTGCCACGGCTTGTAACAAAAAGCTGATATTAGCGGGAATCATTCAGGATGAAGCATACTATAACAAGTATATTGTACCGTATCTCGACGGCAAAAATGTTGTTTTTGTCGGAAGTGCCGGACCGGTTCAGCGCAATCAACTTCTCGGTAAGGCATCTGCACTTCTACATCCCATAAATTTCAATGAACCATTTGGTCTGACCGTTATAGAATCTATGGCTTGCGGTACTCCGGTGATCGCTTTTAACAGGGGAAGCATGCCCGAACTTATTGAAAACGGCAAGAGCGGTTTTCTCGTAAATACGGTAAGTGAAGCAATAGCCGCTGTTGCACGCGTAAAAGATATTAACCGAGCATATTGCCGCCATCGTGTTGAACAATATTTCACAATCAACCGCATGGTTGAAGAATATATTCAGGTCTATGGAATGATTCTTGAAATGAGAAAAGAAATACCGAAAATGAATATGACTAATCAAGATCCCATTATAAAACGTTACGATAAAAATCCTATACTCACAAAAGACGATGTGCCCTATCCGGTAGCCACTGTCCACAATGCTGGGGTGGTTAAGCACAATGGTAATTACATAATGCTTTTTAGATCACATCAATACAACGGACGCTCTATTATAGGTAGAGCCGACAGTGATGATGGTTTTTCCTTTACGGTTCATCCCAAACCTTTTCTTACACCGGCAACCGACAATAAATTTGCAGAATATGAAGAGTTCGGGGTCGAAGACCTCAGAATCTGCCCAGTAGAGGATGACTACCTGCTTACATATAGCGCATATTCCCGTCACGGTGTACGGGTTGCCCTTGCACATACCAGTGATTTTGAAAAAGTTGAACGGATTGCTCTTATAACCCAGGCCGACCTTCGCAACGTCGTAATTTTTCCTCAAAAGTTTGGTGGAAAATATGCACGCCTTGACCGTCCGCATTCCGAAATTTCACCCTGGTCTATCTGGATTTCCTATTCCCCAGACCTGATTCACTGGGGGGATTCCCGGGTGATTATGAAGCCGGTTCCATATCATTGGGATGAACTGAAAATCGGGCCCGGTGCACCGCCCTTCAAAACCGACAAGGGCTGGCTGCATATTTACCATGGAGTTTTTAAGACAATGGCTGGGGCAGTATATCGCCTTGGTGTTGCCTTGCACGATCTAAATGATCCAGCGAAAATCATTGGAGTTTCCGATCAATGGATATTGCAGCCAGAAGATACCTGGGAAGTGAGCGGCTATGTACCTAATGTTGTTTTTACCTGTGGGGCTGTTCCTGAAGACGATGGTACGGTAAAGATATATTGGGGCGGTGCTGATACAGTAATGTGCTGTGGTACAGCAGTGATTGACGACTTAGTCCAACTTTGTCTGTCGGATTCAAGGTCGCCATTGTAACCGGACACTAAATATCATAACCGTATTTTTAAATCAAGAATACCCTAATTAAATTTTATGAAATTATATAATCATTTTTTCGAGAATATAGAAGAATTTAAAATCGACACCGAAGAGCAAACTGTTGACATAAGGCCTAAAATATAAACCAATTTAATAAGACTAAGATATGGACGCTAAAAAACATAGCAAACCACAAGTTAGAAGGAAAAAGACTAAAATTAATCGTGACATATCCCGCGTTATAACACGTCTTTATGTTCCTGAAAATTCCCGAACCCCAAAAATCATTAATCGGATACTGAGTCTCAATAAAAACGAAGCGAAGAAATTAATGGAAAGAATTCATTTCGAATTTTTTGATCGTCACAGGGATATCACTCGTGTGTTAAAAAACCACTATGATGCGGTAGCCGAATATATTCCCCGTGGTGAGGAGCTGAACGAAACAAAAAAAATGCTCATTGGTGCCTATTTTACAATGGAATACTCGGTTGAATCTGCGGGGCTTTTCAACCCCTCTATTGTACCGCATCCTGATCAAACTAATGTTCCTGGTGGCAGCCTTCGTTTTATCATGAGCCTTCGCTCTATAGGGGAAGGTCATATTTCATCCATTAGCTTTCGCAGCGGAATTATTGATAACACTAATTCGTTTATTTTTGATCCCGTAAGTGAATTTGTCGAAACTCCTAATATCCAGCTTAACCCTTTTTATGATCGCCATCTTTTCCAGCTCAAGCTGAATGAAATGAACGCGTGTAACGAGACAACAAGCCGGGTTCTCGATCAATTGTCGGATGAGTTTAGTTATAACAATCTCAAAGAAAGAATTACCGAGCTTAAAGCGAATCCGGACTTTCCCACCGACAGTAAAACAATCAGAATCATATACTGGCTGGCTAAATCCAATTATGAAATAAAATTCCACACCGAATACGGAATATCCGAGCGCGTGATATTTCCTACCTCTACAATTGAAAAGAGCGGCATAGAAGACGCGAGGTTTGTCCAATTTTTTGATGATAATGGTGAATCTACATATTATGCAACCTATACAGCTTACAACGGCTTTAGTATTCTACCTCAAATAATAAAAACAAAAGATTTTATAACTTTTAATATTATTACTTTGAACGGCCAAGCGGTTCAGAACAAGGGCATGGCACTTTTTCCGCGTATGATTAATGGCAAGTATGTTATGCTCTCTCGCCAGGACGGCGAGAACAACCGTATAATGTTTTCCGATCATCTACATTTCTGGCAGGAGTCTAAAATCATCCAGAAGCCCATCAAGCCTTGGGAATTCATTCAGATCGGCAACTGCGGTTCACCACTTGAAACCAGCGAAGGCTGGCTGGTACTCACGCATGGTGTCGGCCCTATGCGGCAGTATTGTATCGGTGCAATACTTCTTGATCTTGAGAATCCGGAAAAAATAATTGGACGTCTTAAGGAACCACTAATCACCCCGCGTGAGGGTGAGCGTGAAGGTTATGTACCCAATGTAGTTTACAGTTGCGGTTCGCTTATCCATAATAACACGTTGGTTATTCCCTATGCAATGTCTGATATCATGTCCGGTTTAGCAACCGTTGAAGTAAGTGAATTGATTAGCTGCATGCATCCAATAGCTAACTAATTTTGGTGAATTATACTAATAAGGCTTACGTGATAGTTAATTCGCAGGGATGCTTAACTGGCTTGAACAACATAGTTCATAAAAGTAAAGAATTATATGAAAGCGTTAGTATATCACGGTCCCGGCAAACGTGAAGGGGAAGAAAAAACGAAACCCACAATTAAGAGCTTAACAGATACGATCATCAAACTAACCAGACTGAAGATAAGATAAGTTTATTGAAAGTTGTTTGATAACCAAATGAAAAATTATCTTGTATTGTTTTTCAGGAAGCTATTATATAGTTATTGAGTCCGTAGGAATTGATAAATAATTTTAAATAAGGAAAATGTTAAATCCGGATTGAAAGATTATAAAATGGAATTTACTATTTTTCTTAAGGGAATCTTCATTGGTTTCGCGATGGCGGTACCCCTCGGGCCCATTGGAATATTATGTATTCGCAAAACTCTCGGCGAAGGACAGTTACGTGGACTTATTATCGGTCTTGGAGCTGCTACTTCAGATTTGCTCTATGGTTGTGTTGCTGCATTCGGACTTTCGGTTATTTCCAATACTTTAATTAGTCAAAGAATATGGATACGACTGATTGGTGGCGCGCTTCTTCTTATCCTGGGTGTAAAAACGTTTCGTACCGAACCTGCTGAGCCTAAGTTTCATAAACAGGGCAGTAGAATGCTCATATCATACTTCTATACTATGCTTCTCACACTTACTAATCCTTTAACCATCTTTGCTTTTATTGCAGTATTTGCGGCTCTCGGTTTAGGAAGTGACCCCGGTTATTTTTCTGCATCAGCTTTGGTTGCAGGAGTTTTTATTGGTTCATGTTTATGGTTTCTGTTTCTTAGTTCCGGTGTTGCACTTTTTAGAAAGAAGCTGGACTTAGTAGGGCTGCGATGGGTTAACAAAATTGCAGGTGTGTTTATAATTATCTCCGGTCTTATTGCTATCGGGAGTTTATTATGAATATTTTTTAATTTTTTTCGAGAAAGTATAACTGCGTTTATTTTACTCCTCCAAACGATATAGTTCCTTTTTCATCCCTTCGTCTGATTGAACCCCCTTATTTTTCTTCATACCTTAACATAAAAATTTAACGTAGAAATTTAAATGGAAAGGATACCTAATATGTTATACACAATCGCGGTTGTTCTTATAGTTTTGTGGTTACTCGGATTCCTAACTTCTTACACTATGGGTGGTGTTATACACATTCTTCTGGTAATTGCAATTATAATGGTCTTGGTTAGAGTAATTAGCGGACGGCGTGCACTTTAATCTCCATTGAAAGTAATGCATTGCCCGGAGATCATACAACAGTTATTGAAGAATACTTCCGTAGAAAAAAAAGCTATGCATCGCACAAAAATAATCCACAAAAAATAAAATTGTTCTACCCCCAAAGGACTAACTACTTTTCCATCCTTTTGTACCATTGTTTTGCCTTACACCTTATCATAGCTTGTAGTGTGACCATAAATATGATTGTTTAGAAATTTTCAAATACAAACCGCACACAACAAACAGGCAATTAATTCTTGAAAAAGCTGTAATAATAAGGAAACTCCTTGTTACTATTTTATTAACACAATGAGGAAAAAATGAAAAAACTAATTTACTTACTAGTCTTCGTTGGTTTGGCTACAATAAGTCAACCAACTCAAGCACAGTTTAAAGATTGGGAAACCAAATTCGGTTTTAGCGGAAGCATATTGTTTCCGGAAAATGATTTCGCAAATCTTGGACTTAGTGGAAATAACAATACTTCATTCGATTGGTTCAAAGCTTCCTGGCTAGGAGAAGGTTTCTTTGCTTTTAAATTAACAGAAGCATTCGAATTGTCACTAAACGCTGGTTACGGAAAATATGCCGGCAAGGCATATTTTGCTGACGCCACTAGAACCTTTGGTGAATACGAAAGCACAATAATCCCGGTAAGTATAAGATTCCGGGTGAGTCCATTCGATGTAAGTGGATGGAATCCTTATGCCTATATAGGTGGTGGCGCTATGAGTTTTAGTATTAATACTAAACCCACTATTAATCCAAATGGATCAACAAAAGAGAATGGCTGGGTTGCAATTTTCCCTGTTGGCTTGGGCTCTGAATTTGCACTTTCTGATAATGTTCTGCTTGATTTTGCTCTCGGTGGAGCTATAACCTCCTCATATGATCTTGATGGTTATAAGAGCGGTAATGCTGATGTCTGGGATTCATATTATAATGCATCATTAGGTATATCCTTTGTCAGGGAGAGCTGCGAAGCTGACAAAGATAATGACGGGCTTGGCAAATGTGACGAAGAAAAAATCGGAACAGATGCAAAAAATCCTGACACAGACGGTGATGGATTAAAGGATGGCGAAGAATATTTAACCTATAGCACAAACCCATTACAAACAGATACAGATGAAGATGGTTTAAGCGATGCTGAAGAAGTTAAATCAACAAAAACCGATCCTTTAGTTGCTGATACGGATAAAGACGGTTTAAATGATGGCGAAGAACTTAACAATTACAAGACCAATCCTATAGTTGCTGATACAGATAAAGACGGTTTAAATGACGGTTACGAAGTTGTTTCAAGCAAGACCGATCCTATAGTTGCTGATACAGATAAAGACGGCTTAAACGATGCCGACGAAATCAACAATTACAAAACCAATCCTTTAATTGCTGATACAGACGGCGATGGTTTAAATGACTATGAAGAAGTCTTAAAGTATAAAACCAATCCATTAAACATAGATACAGATGGTGGTACGGTTGATGATTATACAGAAGTTACACGCGGCACAGACCCGCTTAACGCCGATGATGATATAGTTAAGATCGGTGTGCCTATAGTTCTTGAAGGCATTACCTTTGAGACCAACAAATCTAATGTTACTCCTGAATCGGAAAAGGTTCTGATGGATGCTTTTAAGACATTACAGACCTATCCTGATATTTCAGTTGAGATAAGCGGTCATACAGATAATGTTGGCAGCAATAGTTCAAATCAAAAACTTTCGCAGCGCAGAGCTGAATCTGTTAAAGGATGGCTTGTTGCAAAAGGAATCTCTGCTGACAGAATAACTGCTGTTGGTTATGGTGAAGAGAGTCCGAGAGTTGCAAATGACACTCCTCAAAACAAAAGGTTAAACAGACGAATTGAGTTCAAACGAATTAAGTAAGATAACCTTAATATAATTGAAGGGTGTCTTCGGGCACCCTTTTTTATTTTAAAGCTTGATGGATCTTTGTTTATGGCTAATCCAAACTAAAAGAAGTAGTTCCTTTTTCATCCCTTTGTACGATTTGTTCTTCACTAGTTTCATATTAACCTTGATTAGTCAATTTCAAAAACAATTTATTTAAGAAAAGGCGTTTTGATACGATTTTTTAAATATAGAAAAGGAATTTTCGTGTTTCATATTATTGGTCTTTGTCTTCTGCTCTTATGGTCATTAGGATTATTAGTCCCTTACACAATTACCGGCTTTATCGAGATACTTTTGATGACTGCCCTCCTGAGCTTCCTGCTTAAAAAAATTAAAAGGCTGAATCTTTTAAAGATCAGGCTAAACAAAAGATTAGGCTTTAACCAATATTAATTTAAAAAGCTACTCTCATCGGATCTCTCACTGGAATTTCATCCCTAAGATGTAATTCTTTTTTCATCCTGTTGCACTATTGGTTTTATTGTAAATATCCGGTAAGCTTTTAATACACATAAAAAAGAGTTTTTAAGCTAAATGCTTTTAAGAAAAATATATTCTGAAAATTTATCATGAAAAAAATCAGGCTACTTTTGATTGAAGATAACCGACTATTACGCGAGGGAATACTGGCTATCCTTAAGAACCAGGCAGATATCAAAATAGTTTCTACTTCCGGGAACAATGAAAATACAGTTCTGAAGATTCATAAATTGAAACCGAATGTTATTCTATTAGATTTAGGATTACGGAACCAGAATAGTCTGCATGTAATTGAAATGGTAAAAAAGGAATTTCCCAAAACTAATGTTATTATAATGGATCTTGCACCTGTGCAAGCTGATATACTTCAATACGTAAAAGCAGGCGCATCCGGTTTTATCCTGAAAGATGCTACACTCGATGATTTTCTTGTAACGATTAAATCGGTTGCCGAAGGATTCAAAGTACTACCTCCCATATTGACTGATTCTCTCTTTTCACAGATTGTCGAACATGCTGTCAAAGGGGGAAAAGTAAAATTGAAAGATGCAATCAGGATGACCAGACGCGAACGTGAAGTTATTGAACATATTGCAGATGGATTAAGCAATAAAGAAATCGGGCAAAAACTCCATGTTTCAACCTATACTATCAGAAGCCATATTCACAACATTATGGAAAAGCTTACACTGCATACACGTTTGGAGATAGCTAATTATACTTATACCGGTGGAATCTTAAAAACTATTGCTAAAAATATTTCAACAATTACTAACTGATTCTGCAGCAGATGCTCATTCTAAAGAATTAATCCCTTTTTCATCTTTGGGAGCTATTACATTTTGAAGACATCTTTGGTATCTTTGTATTCTAAGGTAAAGTGCGGAGGTGTATTTAGTTAGAATTTCTTAATCTATTAAAGAATAGGAGTTATGTTATCCGAAAACTCAGAATTGGAATTATTGACCTTGTAACCAAGGGACCTACAAAAGCATTATTTGCACGTATTATGAATGCCAATTTTGCAGCTATTATGCCCCAGGTTTTAGCTGTATGGTGTGAAGAAGAAGGACACGAGGTATCATATGTTTGCTATACAGGATTTGAAAACCTTGTTAATGAATTACCGCAGAATGTAGATATTGTTTTTATCGGAGCCTTTACTGAAGCTGCTCAA
>Ga0154371_1110_pt6 | contig 18458 bp, 15 predicted proteins | sample RifGroA2_FD_105615 | JGI IMG/M metagenome (GOLD analysis project Ga0154371, IMG submission 105615) | Ignavibacteria bacterium GWA2_35_9
AGCTGCTTAGGTCCGGTTTGTTCGATGATATATGGATTCAGCCCGCTGCCGGTGATGCAGGCGGGGCTATAGGTGCCGCTTATGTTGCTTATCATCAGCATTTTAATAAACCTGCTCAGCCTAAGAATGGAAGAGATTCGCAAAAAGGTTCTTATCTGGGTTCCCATTATTCAAATGAAGAAATAAAAAACTTTCTGGATAAATATAAACTTCCTTATGAGTATTTAGATGCAGATGAAATCTTAGATAAAGTAAGTGATTTTCTGATTCAGGAAAAAGTTATTGGATGGTTCCAGGGAAGAATGGAATTTGGACCGCGTGCCCTGGGAAACAGATCAATCATCGGCGATGCAAGATCCCCTGAGATGCAGAAAAAGATGAACCTTAAAATTAAATACAGGGAAAGCTTTCGTCCCTTTGCACCCTCAGTGTTGGCTGAAAAGGTGAATGATTGGTTTGAAATAGACAGGGAAAGTCCTTATATGCTTCTTGTTGCTGATGTTAAAAAAGAGAAGCAGAGAAAGATGAATGATGAAGAGTTGAATCTGTGGGGAATTGATAAACTAAATACGGTCAGGTCTGAAATACCGGCTGTTACTCATATAGATTATTCTGCAAGAATTCAAACTGTTAACAAGAATGATAACCCGGTTTATCATTCATTGATAAATAAGTTTTATGAGAAAACCGGTTGTCCCGTTATTGTCAATACATCTTTTAATGTAAGGGGCGAACCTATCGTTGAATCTCTGATGGATGCGTACAAGTGCTTTATGCGTACAGAAATGGATATACTTGTTTTAGGAAATTATATTCTGTATAAGGAAAACCAGCCTGAGTTTCATGACGACATTGATTGGAGGCAGAAGTATGAGCTTGATTAGTGACATTAAGACTGAAATAAATTTTCTTCCTTTAACAAAGAAAGATCTCCGGAAGTTCGGCATTCTTGTGGGAGGGGTCTTTTTAATTTTGTGTGCCTTGATATTTCTGACAGGGGGGAGTGAAATATTTGAATGGATTTTTTTAATTGTCGGTGGATTCCTTTTTCTTTTTGGTCTTGTTATTCCCGCTTTGCTGAAAAGAGTTTATTTAATCTGGATGACCGGCGCCCTGGTTTTAGGCTGGATAATGTCGAGAGTTATAATAACTATTCTATTCTTTTTTATATTAACGCCGATTGCATTGATAGCAAAAGCTTTCGGAAAGAAGTTCCTTGAGCTGGATTTTAGGGATAATAAAACTTCATATTGGATTATGAGGGAACCCGGCAAGAAAATTAATTATACTAAAATGTATTAGCCTTCTGAAGAAATCGGGATTTACAAGCCAGGTGGAAATTAAAAAAGCCGGTTGCAGAACCGGCTTTCGTGAATAAATTTTTTGTAATGAAATTATTTGAGCAGAAGCATTTTCTTTATCTGTGTAAAGTTCTCCGTCTGGAGCCTGTAAATGTAAGTACCGCTCGTTAAGTTTTCTGCATCAAAAGGAACAACGTGAAAGCCTGCTTCCATATTCTGCTCAATCAAAGTTTTAACTTTCTCGCCAATGATGTTGAATATATCGATCCTTACTTTTGTTGCTTCAGGTAGGCTGAACTTAATATTGGTAACCGGGTTGAAAGGATTGGGATAGTTCTGGTAAAGTTCATATTTATCGGGAACTACCGCTACTTCAACTTCATCACTGTAAGTAAAAGTGCCGTCATTGTCTACTTGTTTTAACCTGTACGCAAACTTTGAACCTCCTGTAAGGTTCTTATCCATAAATGAATAATCTTTGGGTGAGTTGCTGTTACCGTTTCCATCTACAAAACCAACTTTTATCCATTGTGAATTATACTGACTTCTGTCTTCTGACTTCCGACTTCTCCTTTCAACCTCAAACCCATAATTGTTTACTTCTGTTTTGGTCTGCCATTGTAAGTTGACTATGTTTTGTTTAGCCGAAGCGCTGAAAGAGGAAAGCTCTACAGGGAGAGGATTAGTATTTAAAGATGACCAAGTTCCTTGTGTGACTTCAGTTGAATTATTATCAACGAAAACACCAGTTTTATTTGGGGTACTAGTACGAAATGATAAAGAAGAATTACCATTTTGGTCTAAAGTTGGAAATCTAACCGTTGCAACATCAGTCCAACCAGTATTAACCGTAGTACCATTTCCACTACTTCCATTGAACACTATATTTATAGAGGTAACACCAGTTAATGGTTTTGTAACAGTTAAAGTACTATAAGAACCACCACTAAAATTATGAGCTTCTAACAAGGACGGATCACCCAAATCGTCTGAGTTGTAATTGAAAGTAATATTTGATGTGCCAAGTTTGAAACTGCTACTTCCTTGAATTTGGACTTTAACGTCATAATTGGTACCATTGTTAAGTATAACAACAAACTGTAGATCACAAGTTTGTGCATATGTTTTCAAACTTGTTAAAAATAATAGACATAATAAAACTTTGAAAATGTTTTTCATTTTATTCTCCGTGTTAAAAATTAGTACGGTACTTGTGTCGCTTTCCCATTATTTGGTTTCCAGAATAAATTTGAGTCAAATGAATCAACTCCACCATCTAAATTATAATCTGCACCGCCTGGATAATTGTATGGAAGTCCATTAGCTGGCATCCAATATAAATTATTATCAAAGGCATCGGGTGATCCATCTGCGTTTGCATCTCCAGAATACATCCCATATTTTGTACCTCCTAAATCAGCCATGGGATCTGGACTACCCACTGTCGGTTTATAAGCCTTATTTTGGGCATCAGTGAAATCGTAAGCTGAAACGTTTGGCAGAGTAACTGCATTTGCACTCATAACTGCTAAATGATTTCTATGCTTGATCACAATATAATAATCTCCGCCAGAAATTCCACTGAATTCTGCAGGGCTTGTCCCATCTATATCAACAATGTCTCCGTTATTTTTTACAAATGCTGCTCTTCTTACATCTGAAGGGGATGGAGATGTTGAAGTACGTAATTCAACTAAAACCCAATCAACTATATCCGGATTATCATTAAAAAACGTTGTCCCAGGGCCTCCAACTGTCTCGGTTCCTGAATAGGACCATGGAGGCACATTATAGGGTTGGTTATAAGCGTATGTTTCGAGCTGATCCCCTGTATTTAATGAAGTGCTCATTGTTCCTGCATTATATGGTCCTTGCAAAAATACTTTTGCTGAAACAAGCAAAGGTTCTGTAGTAAAATTCCATACTTCAGACCAACCATAATTAGTTATTCTAACCCTCCAAAAATATTCTGTTCCATATTCTAAACCCGTGGGCTGTATTGATGTAGTAGCACTAGAAATATTCAAATCTTCATAAACTAAATTAAGTGCTGAGAAATCAGGATTTGTAGCAACTTGCAATTGATAATTAAAAGTTTCACTGTGCGAAATCATATCAGTTGCTGCCAGTGGTGCAGTCCAGGTTAAATTTATATCAACGGGTCGATTGATTGCGTCATCAATAGGAAGATCCAAAATTGGTTGGAAGTATTCCTGAATTTTTGCAAACCATTCATCAGCCATTAATCCATAACCTTGTGGGCTTGGATGTACCCCATCTTCCTCAAAATTATCATCATGTTCTGTTTCATTATAATTTTCACCCAATGCTGTATACATATTGACCAATACTATTTTTTGGTCAATTGGTTGGTTTGGAACGATGTTGTTTACTAATAAATTATTAAACTCAACTGTTCTACTATGTATAATAGCAGACCAATCTGGGGGCGGGGTTACACCCCTATCATCAATATTATCGATAACTTGTGCTAAAAAAATAACAATATTATGATTGGGATCGGATGTAAAATTATAAATATTATCTAAAATTGAATTTATATCAGCAGCAACTTCTGTAGCTGTCTCTTCAAAAGTACAACATGATTGACCAATATCATTTGTTCCAATATGTAGTAAAATAATATCAGGATTTGCATTTAAAAATTGCAAGCCTGAAGTTAGATTATCTCTTATATTTCCTGGAGGTATATATGGATCATTAGGAAGGTCGTTAGCCGGAGGACCAGCCATCCATCCGGGATGTCCTTCATGGTCTGGATCAATACCAAATTTAGGAGTATAACTCCCAACAAAATCAAAATAGTATTCAGCGTTCGATAAATGTTGATATAAAGCATCCCTATACCCAATATCACCAGGATTACCCTCGGTAATCGAATCACCCAGAGGCATAATTTTTACCTGAGCGAAGGTTTGTGAAAAACTTCCCCAAGAAAGAATTGTTATTAATAACAAAATCTTTCTTCTAACTATGTAATTAATAGTAGAAATCATCCTCTCACTTTGTGAACAATTCACCTTTTACTTCTCTTTGTTGGAAACTCGCCCTTCAAAAAAGTTAATTAAAAAGCTAAAACTGGAACAGCGGGAAAATTGTTTACTAAATATATAACTAAAAATTGATTTTGTCGATAGATATAATAAGTCCCTTTCCTTCTGCTTCAAGTTTTTATATCTAATTGCCCTCTTTATAAAGACAAGTAATATGCCATAGAAATTACTAAGTCAAGTATTCAATCCAAAATATATGTTTTCTCAAATTGGAATTATCACCGATAATTGTAGAAATTTGAAACAATCCTTTAATAACAGAATTTTGAACAGCAGAGAACATATAAATGTTTCATTATATAAATAGTATATCAAATCAACTAATTGGAGACAATTTTGGGGAACATTGATTTATAACAAATCGATAATGAAATAAATTCGTGGATTTTAAAGAAATGTCGTGGTGTAATAAAAAACCGGTAAGCTAAAGGACCAAGTCGGATACTATTTCTGATTACTTATACTATCTATTTAATTAATAGCATCCTTTTTGTTTTAGCGAAGTTAGACCCGTCTTCTCCCTTTGCTTCCAGTCTGTAGAAATATACTCCGCTCGAAAAATTAGATGCGTTAAATATTGTTTCGTGTATTCCTGCATCCAGTTGTTCACTGCTGAGAATATTTGCTACTTCCTGTCCAAGTGTATTATACAACCTGATATTTACCTTCGCTTTAGTTGGAAGTGCAAATCTGATTGTAGTGGATGGATTAAACGGATTAGGATAATTCTGGTCGAGTAAAAACTTAATTGGAATGTTTACATCAACTTCAACTATATCCGAATACTCGTATGATCCATCAAGATCAACTTGTTTTAACCTGTAATAGTATTTACCGGAGAGGGTAGGGTTATCGGTATAGCTGTATTCAGATTTATAAGTAGTGGTACCGTGCCCGGGGATAAAAGCAATTTCATTATAGGAAAGATTATCCTTACTTCTTTCAAGGTTGAAGCCGGCATTATTTATTTCAGTGGCAGTTTGCCAGCTAACAAGAACTTTACCATTTACAATGCTTGTTGTAAATGATGTTAACTCTACCGGTATTGGTGTGGTAACTTCATCATCAAAATTATCCTTGTTCCATAAAGTTAATTCATCATCTCCGAAGAAAATACAGGCGGAAGAATTCCAGGTTAAATGTGCATAGCTATCAGGGTCATCTGTAGTAAAGTTTATTGTAACTACATCGGTCCAGGCAGGATATTGAGCAACTAAAGTTCCACTATTTAAGTTATTTAATTCTATGTTAACGCCTATTTGATTTGCAGCAGGGCTCACTATTTTCCCGGTTTCATAGTTGATACCGCTGAAGTTATGAAAAGTATAATTTGTTATCGGAACCGGGTTTAACGGGTATGAAACACTTCCTTCGAAACTGAATCTTAAATTTGAAGATCCTAAATGATTGTTCGCAGCACTACTGCTGATTTGTATTTTTACAGAATAATTTATTCCATTATTCACAGTAACTACGAAACGTCCTTTAACATCTGCCTGAGCAAAATTTAAGGAGTAAAAGAAAACGAGCAAGAAAAATGTTATGGTTTTTAATTTCATAATTGAGTTCCGATTACTGTGCCTGGGAGTTTGATCCGTTATTTGAACGCCAGAATAAATTTTTATCAACTGCATTAACATAACCGTCTAAGTTGTAGTCACCCTTCAGATATTTGTCGAAACCATTTTCCGGTCTCCATGCCAGGTTTAAATCTTCAGTGTTTATAAGCCCATCTGAATTGCCGTCGCTTGCTATCATTCCCCAAACACTAACTGAACCAGTTTCGAGATCTTTTGCACCAAAACCACCTCCGCAAAAACGGCTGCTGTCGTAACTAAAATCGTAAGTAAGGAGATTGTTTATTAGAATTGCGGGAACAGAACTCAAAACAGAAAGATGGTTTCGATGGCTAACTGCAATGTAGTAGTTACCGGGTAAAATATCATTGAAGCTAACAGGGTTCGTTCCGTCCAGATCAACAATATTTCCGTCACTTTTAAGGAATGCAGCCCTTGTTTTGGTTACGGTTGTATCATTCGCCTTTAATTTAACTAAAACCCAATCTACTACTCCCGGAGGGATTTCATTTACGTTTTCCGTTCCGCCGTAATTCCATGGGGAAGTGTTATATGGGGGCGAAGCCGGTATTAACCCTTTTGAATTGAGAGTTGTATTCATAGTGCTGTTTCCGGCGTAGGGTCCCTGCAAAAATATTTTTGTCGAAACTAACATAGTTTTGGTAGTGAAGTTCCAAACAGTGGACCATCCGAAACCGGGTATTCTAACCCTCCAGTAATATTTTGTCCCGAACTTAAATCCCGTGGGCTGAAATGAAGTACCGGGAATATTTGAATTCTCAAAGACTATGTTTAAAAAACTTGAGTCGGATGCAATCTGTAGATCGTAAGCAGCACTCATAGTGAATGCGGCAGGAGGTGGATTCCAACTTAAAGTGATATCGATAGCTTGGTTAACAGCATTATTGTTAGGACCAGATAGAACAGGTTGATAATAATTTTGTATTGCAGTAAACCAGGTATCAGCCATAACGTTATAGCCTTGAATGCTGGGATGTACTCTATCATAAAAATTTGGATTATTGACCAAATAATGTAATCCCAGGGCATCATACATATCTATTTTAATTATTTTTTGATTTGTGGGTCGCGATGGAAGAACTATAGTCTCCAAATAATTATTAAAATCTAATGTTTTTTGATGTATTGATTGAGGATATGGAGAACCTTCAATACCTCTATTATCTATATTATCTATAACCTGGGCTACAAAAATTACAATATTATGATTGGGATCGGATGTAAAATTATAAATAATGTTAAGAAGAGAATTTACTTGATCGGCAACTTGAGTTGCTGTCTTTATATACGAACTTGCTGTTTCACTAATGTCGTTTGTTCCAATATGTAAAAGTATAATATCAGGTGGGTTAGAGTTCAAAAACTTATACAGACTATCCGCAATATTGTGATTTCCATATATGTCAGGAGAAGGGGGTCCGGCAAACCAACCTGGACGCCCTTCATGATCAGGATCAAAGTTTGGATTTGATGTAGATGAAGTACCGGAGCTTTGGTTTCCGACAAAATCGAAATTATATCCGGCAGAGTATAGCAAATCAAATAATTTAGATCTATAACCAGCTTCCAGTGGATCTGCAACACCTTCAGTAATTGAGTCTCCAAGAGGCATTATTTTTATGGTAGTACCGCTTGTTGCTATAGTGTTTTTCTGCATGCCTTGAGATTTATTTATCTCACTTTTAAAAACACTAAATGCTTTATCACTTACATCAGATATAGAAGAGTTAGAAGCATCGCTGATTCTAATTAAAACATCGGAGATTTGTATGTTTGGAACCTTCCATGAATATTGCTCTAGAGACGCATCCACAGATGAAATAATTTCATGCCATGTTATTCCTTGGCTTAAAGAATATTCTATCTTAACGTTAGTAATGCTTTCTGCACCTGTCCAACTAATCGTTTGAATTGAATTTGCTTCCCAGTTTTCTCCACCGTTTGGAGAACTAACAATAATAGTCTGAGCAGAAATTTTTACAAAACTTCCTAAGGACATTATTACGCAGAAAATAGCAATTCCCGATATATTTTTATTACGAATTAATATTTTCATACTTAATCAATATAGTTTTTCATTATACTTTCGGTTCCTATTATTTCGCAAGTAGAAACAACAAAAAGCAGCGATTTGTTAAAATTGGGTTTCCGCATTTGTTGACAACTATTTAATGACAAGTAATATGCCATAAGATTATGATTGCTCTATATTTAATCATAATGAATTGTTTCTCAAATTGGAATTATCCCATAGTAAGTGTAGAAATTTGAAACAATGTTTCGGGGGTGATGTCATACTAAAGTTACAAGCAAAACCTATGTTTTGATTGCAAAAATATATGATTCAAGAATTAAAAAAAAAGCCGGCAAAGCATTAGGCTTGCCGGCTGATATGATTTTTGATTTACTTATGCTTTACTTGATTAAAAGCATTCTTTTTGTTTCAGCAAAAGTGGAACCATCTTCTCCCTTCGCTTCCAGTCTGTAGAAATATACTCCGCTCGAAAAATTGGATGCATTGAATACCGTTTCGTGTAAACCTGCATCAAGTTGCTCACTGCCGAGAATATTTACCACTTCCTGTCCAAGTGTATTATATAACTTGATATTTACCTTTGCATTCATTGGAAGTGCAAATCTAATGGTAGTAGATGGATTAAACGGATTAGGATAATTCTGATCTAAAGAGAACTCTCTTGGTATTCCAAGGTTTGCCTCGATCGAAGCTGTGTAATGGAAAGAACCATCAAGATCAACTTGCTTTAACCTGTAATAGTATTTCCCAGAGAGGATAGAGTTATCAGTATAGCTGTAATCAGATTTGTTGGTGGTGGTACCGTGTCCTCTGATAAAAGCAATTTCCTTAAAAGAAATATTATCCTCACTTCTTTCAAGGCTGAAGCCTGAGTTATTCATTTCGGTAGCAGTCTGCCAGTTAATAAGAATTTTTCCATTTACTATGTTTGCAGTAAATGATGTTAACTCTACTGGTATTGGTGTGGTTATCTCAGCTTTATTACTAAAGTCAGAAACTGAGTCGGCGTTAAAAGCATAAACTCGGTATGTATAAGTTGTGGTATCACTTACAGTTGTATCTGTATATACGGTTACGTCTGCGGCTACCGAATCAATATTCGTAAATGCAGTTGCAGTATCCATTTCGCCCAATGCCCTTTGAATTACAAATGCTGACTCATTGGAAGAATTATCGTTCCAGGTTAAATCAACATTAGTTGTATCTCCTACACTTTGGACAGCAACCAAGTTACTGGGAGCGTTTATAAAGTTGTATCCATTACCTGCCTGCCCGTTATTATAATGTTCAAGAATCTCAGACTCTGATAAAGCTACGTTATACAATGCTACTTCATCTAGCGAACCAGTAAAATAATAATATGGAGAAACATTGAGATAACCAATATTAATATCGACTGTTCCTTCAAAAGAGGCATTATATGTTTGAACAGCCGTATCGACTTTACTTCCATCAACATAAAGAAAATTCCTGCCCAAATTGCCATCCCTAACAGCTGTAATCAAATGCCAGTTGCCATCATTTACGACAGGGTCCTTGTCTCCAATTAAAGTACCTTCGTTATCCTTATCTTTTAATTGAAACAATGCTTTCCCATCAGGACTAAATCCAGCCCACCAGTGAAGACCAGACGAATTATCATTCCTTCCTACAGCAACACTTGCAGCAAGAGGTATATCAGTTGTCTTCATCCAGAATTCTAAAGTGAAACTTCCATTTGGTTCCCAGTCGGAAAGATTATCCTCAGGAACATCAACAGTTTGTTGGAAGAAGTCTTGAGCGTTACCTACTATTCCTGTTACAGAAGCAGGGGGATTGCTGCTGATTGCATCTGTGAAGCCAAATGAATCTATGTAGGGAGGAGCTGATTCTTCAAACTTATAATAATGGGTCAAACCATCAAGTGAACCGGCTAAGCCGCCGGCAACAACTTCCAGGGTCACACTCTGGCTTGTGTCACTGCCGCTAGAATTGGTAACAACAACTCTATAAACATTACCGCTGTCAGCTACTGTTGTAACAGGTGTTGTATAGAAACTATCTGTAGCTCCCAGGATATTTGAGCCATTCTTTTGCCATTGGAAAGAAAGAGGGCTGTCGCCAATTGCTGCAACTTTAAATGTTGCAGTAACTCCTTCGGGTACTTTCTTATTTTGTGGATCTTCAGTTATGATTGGAGCGTGGTCAATAACATCACCCTTTGAAAAATTATGTAAAACCTCTGTTGAGTCAAGAGCACGACCGTAAATAGCTGCTAAATAAAATATGCCTTTCCACGGATAGTGTCCGCTTAAGCCACTGGCTAGTGATAGTCGGGCTCCATTATCCCAATTGGAAAAATCTCCTCCAATATTTTTTGAAATTACTTCAGAGCCATTTCTATATATTTTTGTAACACCATCTTTAAATGTTACAACAACATGAGTTATGTTTAGAACTATTCCGGTAGTATCTAAAGTTCCTGGAGAACCTAAATCATTTGTAGCGGTGGTTCTTATTCCCACATTATATTGAGCATCCAGTTCTTCTACATCGAAGTTAATCTCAGTAAGAAAATTAGTTAGATTAAATATTTTAGATAAATCAGTAGAAATAGGTCTTATCCAAAGTTCAATAGTAACTTCATTACTTGCAATAACTGCATCAATAACCTTTGTGGCTACAGAAGAAGAATTAATTAAAGCCGTATCTTCAGCAAAAAGACCAGCTGAAGTCCACGAAACATTAGAAGAATTATTTATGGTTAGATCTAATGGGGTTTCAAAACCAGAAACATCATTTATAGTTGTTCCGTCACCCTCATCGAAATTATACAAAACTGTTTGTCCGCCTGTTACTCTGCTTCCCGTAGCAGTAACATATAATATGGCAGCATCACTTGTATCATCAGGATTAACACCATCGGAAACTACAACCTTGAATTCAGATCCATTTGATGCTAAAGGTGCAGGTGGTGTAGTGTAACTGGAATCGGTTGCACCGCTGATCAATATGTCATTTACATACCATTGAAAACTCGTTCCGCCTATTGTGTGCACTGAAAAAGTTGCAGTACCGCCCTCTATCACGCCATATGAATTTGGCTGTTCTGTAATTATCTGTGCAAAACTTATAGAGGAAAGGATTAGAATAGCTGAACTAAGCAGTAGAATAAATCTTTTGCTCATTATATATCTCCCTAATAATTAATATTTAGTTAAAACTCATAAACGGAGTTGGATAATCATAAAAGCAAGATTTGTACCATTTAGAGACTTTAACAAAAAAATTATCCATCCTTTACTAAATATAAGAAAAAATCATTATTTATGTCTCGATATAGGACAACAAATTTTTTTTATTATTCTTTCAGTGTAAAAATTGATACTTCCTCGTAATATTTACGCAAAAAATGTATTAGAGAAAATCCTTAGTTATTAATTTATTGTTAAAATATTCACACACAGGAATTCCCGAAATATTGTTGCTATCATTACAGAGGTGGTATAAAGCAGGCACAAATTATTTTTTATTTGATAGATGTTACAATTAATATGCAGATGGCTAATTGAGTGAATCAGAAAAATTATGTCAAGGTTATTTTAAAAATTTAAAATCTAAAAATGGAAATTTTTTTAATATCAAGCGTAATTAGTACAGATAAGTATTTTATTTTTTGTTATTTTGAGTTCAAATAATAGTCTCAAAATGGCATAGTTTATGGGTAATAAATGAGACTTGATTGCGCTATATAAAGCTCGTGAGCTTATTTAAAGCATTATTTTTATAATTTATCAATGGATATTTCAATAGTAATTCCTGTTTATAATGAAGAAGCGTCTGTTGAACCTTTGTACAGGCAGATAGTTGACGCTTTATCCCCACTTGATTTTAAATATGAAATTATTCTTGTTGATGATGGAAGTAGTGACAATACTTTTAATAATGCTTCAGAGATTACAAGAAAAGATAACAGGCTGAAAGTTGTAAAACTAAAAAGAAATTATGGACAGACTATAGGATTACATTCCGGGTTTCAGGTTGCGGATGGAAGAATAGTTGTAACAATGGACGGCGATCTGCAGAACGATCCGTTAGATATAGAAACTATGGTAAGAAAAATTGATGATGGTTTTGATATTGTACTAGGATGGAGACATAATAGAAAAGATTCTCTTATATCCAGGAAGATTCCTTCAAAAATTGCTAACTGGTTGATAAGCAGAGTTACCGGCATTCCTGTTAAAGATAATGGATGTGCTATTAGAGCTTACAGAGGTGAAGTTGTAAAAAAATTTCCTATGTATTCTGAAATGCATCGTCTGATGCCTGTAATTACTGCCTTATCGGGAGCTAGGTTTGCACAAATTAAGGTTATGCATCACCCCAGGCAATTTGGTAAATCTAAATATGGACTTTCAAGAATTTATAAAGTTCTGATCGACATGGTTGCTTTGAAAATTATTTTTTCATTCTTCCATCTTCCTTTATACGGGTTCGGAATTTTTGCAATTTTCTTTGGAGTTTTATCGTTAGGTGTTTTTGCTGTCGGTATTGTAAATCTGATTTTGTCACCGGGACAATCATTAGTAACAACTATGGGAAGCAGTATTCTTCTGGCTTCTTTAAGTATGTTTCTTGTCTTTATGGGTTTGATAAGCGAAATGGTTTATAAAACCGGCGACATTAAAATCGAGAAACTTTTAAAAAGAAAGAAATAATCATTCGATCATAAAAAATTATCAGTGACCGGAGAAATTTAAAATGAACAAAAAGATTGACGTATCTGTAATTATCACAGTATCAAGCAAGCAAAGCAGGAACAATGTTGAAGCGTTGTACAACTCTTATAAAACTGCCCTGGAAAAATCAAAGCTTAGCTATGAGTTTATATATGTTACAGATGCCGGTCTCGGTGATTTACTTAACTCGTTGCAAACATTGCAGCAGAGAAATGAAGATATAAAAATTGTTAAGCTTGCAAGATGGTTTGGGGATGCCACAGCTTTAAACATTGGGTACGATGAATCTTCAGGAAGGTTGATTTTAACTTTACCGGCTTTTCAACAGGTTAATGTGGACGAAATACTGCGAATAGTTAATTCTTTTGTTGATACCGATATGATCATCGCGAGACGCAAACGCCGGAAGGACAACATCTTTCAGCGCTTCCAGACAAGAATATTTCATTATTTCGTTAAAGTAATGCTTGGAATGTATTACCAGGATCTGGGCTGCAGGGTAAGGCTATTTAAAAGAGAAGTACTTGAGCATATACATATTTATGGTGATCAAATCAGGTTTCTGCCGCTGCTCGCAGATAAATACGGTTTTAGGGTAAAAGAACTTGAGGTAGAACAGTATCAATCCGATTCCGCTCATACAGTTTATTCAATGGCTCATTACACTGAAAGAATAGTAGATCTCATTTCAATATTTTTCTTGATAAAGTTTACTAAAAAACCGCTTAGATTTTTCGGTTTTCCCGGGTTTATTATTTTCACTATAGGTTCACTTCTTGGGCTGTTTTTATTTTACCAGAGAATGTTTTTAGATATAGCATTGGCTGACCGACCGATTGTACTCGTAAGCATACTTCTTATAGTTTTTGGTATTCAGCTTTTTGCAATTGGCTTAGTAGCTGAAATTATAATATTCACCCACTCGAAAGATTCTGAGGAGTACATCGTTGAAAAAGTTATCGGTGGGCAAAGAAAAGAAATTGAAAAAGTTCATATGCCGCCTGTAGAGGAAGAAGTATGAATAGAATTTTAATTTACCCAGCCCGGTTTTGCCGGGCTTTTTTGTTTTAAAATAATTTTTCCTTTGTCACAAAAATTAAGCTGATTGAAAATTTAAAATCGTTTATGTAAGCGTAACCTTTAGGTTGCGTCTTCAATTAAATATCGCAGGCTGTAGCCTGCGGCTACAGTCATTTTTTTAAATTAGTAACCCTTAAAAGAGATGACTTATTAACATAAAATATTACTAATACTAAAGTCATAAGCTTTTATAAGCCCTTCTCTTTGCAGGACCTGCCTGCCACAAAGGCAGACTACGAAACTATTTTAGGAATTCCGTTAGGAACCTGCCTACCGCAGGCAGGTTTAATATTTGTAGAAAAGAGAAATCTCCCAATATTTTTAGAACACCGTAGGTGTTCAATATTTAATATTGTTAAAAAACAATTTTCTAATAGTTTGAATCTTAGCCTCTTAAAAGCTATTTTTTGCTTTGAGTTAGTTCGTTTTCAGGCGGGGTGTAGCGCAGCCCGGTTTAGCGCGCTTCGTTCGGGACGAAGAGGTCGAGAGTTCAAATCTCTCCACCCCGACATAAAAAAATTATTGGAATTTATTTTCATTATTTTGCAATTCGAATAATTTATTATAATTTAACAATTATAAATTTTGATTACCTTTAATTCTATCCGGCGAGATAGGGAAGGAAAAATTGAACGACAAACTAAATAAGAATTTTAATAAGGAATCCTCCTTGAAAAGATTTCAGGGAGGATTTTTTTTGTATGAATGTTAAAGCAAAAGTAATAGACGATCTGGGACTAAAGAGAATTATCACAAGATTTTCTCATGAAATACTTGAGAAAAACAAAGGCTCAAATACGCTTGTTCTTCTTGGTATGAGAACAAGAGGAGAGTTTCTTGCTAAAAGAATTTTTTCTTCAATCAAGGAAATAGAAAATATCGAAATTCCCTTAGGAATAATTGATGTGACTCTTTACCGCGATGATTTTAGAACAAGACTGAAACAGCCGGAAGTTTCGGTATCAAATATTACTTTCGATATAAATGACAAAGACATTATTCTTGTTGATGATGTTCTTTATACAGGCAGAACTGTACGTTCGGCACTTAATGCTGTAATGGATCTTGGAAGACCTAATTCGATTCAACTGCTTGTGCTTATAGACAGGGGACACAGGGAGCTTCCGATTAGAGCTGATTATGTCGGCAAGAACATTCCTACATCAAATGACGAAGAAATTAAAGTTAAAATGGTAGAAATAGATGGTGAAGATGCCGTCTATTTAATAGAAGCTGAGGAAAATTAAAAAGTAGAAATTAACATGCCGTTATCAAGCAGACATTTACTCGGGTTGCAGGGAGTTCCTAAAGAAGATATTTTTTTAATCCTTGATACTGCAACCACCTTCCGTGAAGTTCTGGACAGACCGATTAAAAAAGTACCTACACTCCAGGGAAAAACAGTTGTAAATCTTTTTTATGAAAATTCCACACGCACAAGAATATCATTTGAGCTTGCAGAGAAAAGGCTTTCCGCCGATTCAGTTAATTTTTCATTATCAACAAGCAGCGTTAGTAAAGGAGAGACTTTAAAAGATACGATACGAAACATCGAAGCGATGAAAGTTGATATGGTTGTTGTGCGTCACTCTGTTCCCGGCTCGCCACTTTTCTTGACTAAAGTTTGTGATTCAAATATCATTAACGCAGGAGACGGTGCGCATGAACATCCTACGCAAGGTCTTCTCGATATGTACTCGATCAGAGAAAAGCTTGGAAAGCTCGAAGGAATAAAAGTATGTATTGTGGGAGACATTGCTCACAGCAGGGTTGCAATGTCTAATATTTTCGGGCTTAAAGCTGTAGGTGCAGAAGTTTCGGTATGTGGTCCTTCTACGATGATTCCACGAAACATCGAAGAGCTCGGTGTGAAAGTTCTTTACGACATTGATGAAGCCATAAGAGAAAATGATGTTCTTAATGTTTTACGGATTCAGCTTGAAAGAAAAGCGCGTGAATATTTTCCTTCTATAAGGGAGTACTCAAATTATTTTGGTATAACTGAAGACAGGCTTGAGAAAATCGGTAAAGAAGATATACTGATTCTGCATCCCGGTCCCATTAACAGGGGAGTGGAACTCTCTTCCGGTGTTGCGGACGGGCTAAAGCAGATAATCCTGAAGCAGGTAACTAACGGTGTGGCTGTAAGAATGGCGGTGCTTTACCTGCTCGGTACAATGAACTAAAGGTTAAATAAAATGAATATAGTTTTAAAGAACGCAAATCTTCTTCATCCGGGAGAAAATATTGATAAAAAAAATGTTGACATTCTTTTATCCGACGGCGTCATATCTAAAATCGGAAATTTGAAGAAAGAGGATTATACTGAAGCAAAAGAATTCGATCTCACAAATATTTATGTCGTGCCGGGATTATTCGATATGCACGTTCATCTCAGGGAACCGGGAAGGGAAGATGAAGAAACAGTAGTTACCGGATGTGACAGTGCTGCAAACGGAGGTTTTACCGGAGTTGCCTGTATGCCGAATACCGAACCTGCAATAGATTCTGCCGAGGTAATTTTGCTAATTAAGAAAAAAGCTTTTGGACATCTTGTGGACGTTCATCCTATTGCGGCGGCAACAGTTGCACGTAAAGGAGAAGTAATTTCTCCAATGGCTGAACTTTTTGAAACAGGTGCCGTTGCTTTTTCCGATGATGGAGTAGCAATAAAAAGTTCTGCAATACTGCGAAGGGCATTGGAATATTCGAGGATGTTCGATACTCCTATAATTGAACATTGTGAAGATGAGTCGCTTACCGGCGGTTCTATGAATGAAGGATTGAACTCGACAACATTGGGATTAAATCCTATTCCTTCTGTCTCGGAAGATTTAATTGTTATGAGAGATATCCTGATGGCTGAGTACACGGGAGGGAAAGTTCATATTGCTCATATAAGCACAAAGAGATCTGTGGAGATGGTTAGGCAAGCGAAGAAGAAAGGCATTAAGGTTACTGCAGAAGTTACGCCGCATCATTTTACATTGACTGATGATGCAGTAAAAACTTACGATACAAATACAAAAATGAGTCCTCCATTAAGAACAAAAGCCGATGTGGAAGAAATTATTAAAGGATTAAAAGATGGAACGATTGATTGTATTGCAAGCGACCACGCTCCTCATTCCATTGAAGAGAAAGAAGCGGAATTTGATTATGCACCGAACGGAATTATTGGACTTGAAACGGAAGCAGGTTTGGCATTGACCGAATTGTATCACAAAAAAGTTTTATCATTAGCGCAGTTGATTGAGAAACTTGCAATTAACCCGCGAAAGATTTTGAATTTACCAGTTCCAAAATTTGAAGCAGGGGAAACAGCTAACTTTACCTTAATTGATCCCGATGAAATATGGACGGTTAATATATCCAAATTTAAAAGCAAATCCGTAAACTCTCCTTTTGATAAAAGGCTTTTAACCGGCAAAGCGGTAGGGGTAATTAACAACAAGCAGATGTTTTATAAGGGGGAGAAGATTGACGTTTCTTAGAAGAGTCTTTGAAAATCGCGATCTGGAATTATTGGGAATGGTGAGAGGTATATTTATCAAGCAAGTTTCTAATCACCTTTTGATATTGACTTCCATGTTTTTGAGCTATACCCTTAAAAAATTCTATACTTGATTTACTTAAGTTAAGAGTAACTTTTACAGTGTCTTCCTTAAATACTAAATCTTCCGGTTTAGGCAAAAAATCTTTTACAATTTCAACCTTACCTATTTTTTCGTTGCTATATTTTATTTTCTTCTTCATAAATCTGTTTCCCTTTCCTCCAGTATCCTGCGCCGATAATTCTGATTTTATTATTTCTATAAGTGAAACGAACTGTAACTATGTTTTCTGCGATTCTTCCAAAACAATAAAATCTATCTTCGTTTTTACTATGTTCTAAATCCTTAGCTATAATTCTTTTTGAATCGGAGAATGCATATTGAGCTTCTTCAAAAGATATTTTATGCTTCTTTTGATTAAGCCTGTTCTTATTTTCATCCCATTCAAAAGTGACAGCTTCCACCCAAATACATTCTCTTTTTTACAATATTAATATACATACTTTGATATGGCTTTTCAACCACATTTATTATTTTGCTGATTACTGGCTGGCATATCTAAATTTAAAAGCAAATCTGTAAACTCTCCTTTTGATAGAAAGCTTTTTAACCGGCAAAGCCGTGGGGGTAATTAATAACAAGCAGATGATTTATAAGGGTTAAAGGGTTAGAATTATTTAGAACTTTTTACTTATTTATCCGACTTATGGATTAAAGATATTAGATCACATTGTAGCTATTATTTATTAATCACAGCACTTATAAAATCTTGTTCTTTCACAATTAAAATATTTGTTCCTTTTTCTCTATTATATTTTATAGTTTTTTCTATTTTTGTCCCAAAACGACTATACTTATAATCTTCGCTTCCTAAACTTCCAACTATTAAATAATCGGTTTTCATTGTTAAGCTATTTAAACAATTACCGCCAAGTTCAATAACCTTTGATTGAGCTTTAGAACGAGAACCATAAACAAGATCACCAGTAAAAAGAAAATTTTTCTTTATAAATACAATCTTAGGATTCTCGAAAAATATTCCATCAACTGTTGGATTTGATTTCGGTGAAGCAGATATATCGCTTAAAAATTTTA
>Ga0154371_1134_pt2 | contig 18218 bp, 17 predicted proteins | sample RifGroA2_FD_105615 | JGI IMG/M metagenome (GOLD analysis project Ga0154371, IMG submission 105615) | Ignavibacteria bacterium GWA2_35_9
ATTGCAATACTAATTTATTTTGCCATTTATGCTTTTATGAATCTCGGCGCTTTCTTTGTTGTTATGATAATTGCAAACAAAATCGGAAGCGAAGAGATTGATGATTACAAAGGACTCGGTTACTCGATGCCTTTCCTTAGTTTTTCTATTGCAGTTTTTCTTATCTCGCTTACAGGCATACCGCCAACTGCAGGTTTTATCGCCAAGCTTTATCTCTTTATTGCACTTGTAGATGCAAAGATGATTGCAGTTGCAGTTATTGCACTGCTTAACACTGTTGTGTCACTCTACTATTACATAAAAGTCTTAAAGAATATGTACTTAGTAAGACCTGAAAAAGAAATGCCTGCTGTCCTTGTCTCCCCTGCTGCATTTGCAATGCTTATAGTTTTACTTGTGCCGATATTTCTATTTGGAATTTACTTCACGCCTCTTGTTAACCTCGCAAAGAGTTCAATAGGATTGATGGGGTTTTAAGCGTTACCAAAACGAAGACCTTGCATGGCTGCATGATTGTATGAATGCATGTCGGTTTTGAACATTCAACCATGCATTCATGCAACCATGCAAAATCGCTGCTTTAAGCTACGTCCTCTTGTTTCTCTTTCCCAAAAAATTTAAGTTTGAATTAACGAATCAATAGGACACCCCAAATAAACTCTTAATATCCTTGGGGGCAGGATTAGATTGAAAGATGGAACAAATTTGTTTTTTAGATAGTAAAAACTCCAAATAAAATATAATTTATTATTTCTCAATTAATGATATTTAAATATTTTGCAAAAATAATTTTAATTATTACAATTTTAAGTTTAATAACTCAATTAAATTCTTACTCTCAGGGAGTTCAACAGACTGTTAAAATTTTAGCTTGGCTCAACTCATCAAATAATCAAAATGAACCCGAGGTATTTTTCAGGAATGTTAATGTTGTAGATGAGAATGGTATTGGTAGATACTATTATAGTCCTTGTTACTTACCAAACTTATCGCAAAAATTAAAAACAATTATTCACTCTATTACTTATGAGTTTGTCTCTTTTGATAGGGTAAAAATCAGGCTTGTTTACCAGAATATTTTACCAAAGGACAAAAAAGACTTTATATATGAAAAAAGTGAATTATGGAAATTAAATTTTTATGATCTCCCAAATTATAATTCTTTTTTCCCACTTTTTATATTTTTCATATCTGAAAACCCAAGTCGAGAGATGAGTGAATTAATAATATATTCGAAATTGTCGGAGATAAGTTTAAAAGATGAAACTTCAAACGAGGTTAGTTTTAAAAAAGATATAAACAAGATTATATTCCTTCCTGATTCTCAATTCAAAATGTTTGAATTCCCAATATCTGCAGATGGTAAACCATATAAGTTTTTTGCAGGACATAATGTTTTACTAAATGTTCCGCTAAACGAGAGAGTACATACTTTAGAATTTACAATTGATAAATACAATAATTTTAAATATAATGATGGGAAAATTTCATTTAATTTTCCTTTTATTATTTCCTCTGACACAGTTGAAATTAAGGAGTGTAAAATTATTTCGAAATATAATTATGAATATGAGTCTAGTTTTTTTAATGCTGCAACTACAGCATATCCTCTTGGTTCAGTTGATTCAAATTATTACCCGAGTTATGTCCCAATTATCCAAGATGGCAAGTCAGATAAAGGAATATCACTTATACCTACACTTCAAGCTCTCCTCATGATGGGATCTATTAAACACGAAACTAAAACCTAAACACAGGCATAAATTTATATTATTATAGTTTTAATTTAACTCTTAATGACAATATTAATATTGGGACAAAACAAAGTAGCTCCCCTATTCCATTATCTATATATGATCTGCTTAAAGACAATTCAAAAATACTTATTCCCCCAGTACTTGAGTATTTTATAATAAATGAAAGTAATCAAAGCAAATCTGTAACAATAACAAGTGAATTATTTGGCTTATCTAATCCCGAGATTGTACATAAGATAATTCCTCCTAAAGAAATCATAAGACATAAATTTGTACCGACTTTTATTCCTGAGAAGCTTCAAGGAATAACTCGAGTTACAGATTATGAAGTTTACTCTAAAGTAATTGATGATGAATCTTCAAAGATTATACAAGAAAGTACTAGTAAAGTTAGAGTCTTACCCTATGATACCATGGTTTTTAGGTTAATTGACGAATCAGCTGGATACACACAGCTTTATTATAATTATTTAGTTAATTGGGTAAGGAGAATTGATTCTCATAAATTAGACACATTATTACTAAAAGCTGCAAAATTAACTTACTCAGGTTATTTTTTTGGATATGAATCTAAAAAATTTAATTATGCCAAAAAGAAAAACATTTTTACTACAGAAGCAGAATTCACAAGAAATATTGTTGATGCTATATACACAGAATTAAATAATTTTAAACCAATCTATTCGAATGAAACACTTGATTTCGGAAGAACTGATTATCAGAAAGGACAGAGAATTAAATATCCAAAAGAAACTTTAGAACAAGGAAGAGGGAATTGTATTGACGCATCCGTTTTAATTGCTTCAATATTAGAAATGATTGGGTTAAATCCAGTTATAGTAATTATCCCAGGTCATGCTTTTGTTGGTTGGGAAACCTGGAAGGATTCAAATAATTATGAATATTTAGAAACAACTTTCTTAGGTTATGGAAATTTTCAAGATGCACATAAAAAAGGAATGGAAGAGTTCTCAAATACTAGTGAAAAAATCGTAGTAAATATTAAGAAATGTAGAGACGAAGGAATATATAGTGTCCAGTAGATAAAAGATTTTATTATACCCAACACTTCATCAAAGACCTTGATAGTTACAAAAAATGAGTTTAGTTTTATGATTAAGAAAGGATAGAAGAAAAATGACTCTAAAGAAGACGAAAACTCACGTTAAGATAAACCGAAGTGATTGGGAAAAACTAAAAAAGAACCCGGCATTGTCAGAAGCAATTGAGCTTCTGGAAGATATATCAGATCTTGAAAAAGCAAAAAAAGTACGTGGCAAATCTATCACGGTCGAACAATACTTAAAAAAACGTGGCTTATAAAATTCTTATCAAACCGTCTGCTTCAAAAGATCTTGATGTTCTACCTGATAAAGAAGTTAAGAAAATACTAAATCACATCTCTCACCTAGGAGAAAATCCTCGTCCGGTTGGTGTTCAAAAACTCTCAAATCAGGATGGTTATCGTATTCGTTCAGGAAATTACAGAATCCTTTTCATTGTGGAAGAAAAATCAAAAACAGTTTTAATCTATAGAATAAAACATAGAAAAGATGTTTATAAAAGCTAAATTTTAGTTTTGTAAAATAAGTCCGAAATACTCTACATATTGCATTTCTTCGAAATTTTCAATAGTTTTATACCCGACTAATAAAGTCTTATTTGATGTTGAAGTTATCTAAAAAATCTGAATACGCTTTGATGGCGGTAAAGTATATCGCTTTACAACAGGATAAAACCTGTGTAACTGCAAGAGAAATTGCTAAGAATTATAATCTACCTTATGAACTTGTATCGAAAGTTCTTCAACAGTTAACAAGATACAATGTTGTACTTTCAATCCAGGGAGCAAAAGGCGGATATAGACTTGGCAAAGGGACTTCGGATATTTCTTTGATTGATATTATTTCTGCTGTCGAGCCGAGGCATCAAATAACTAATTGTATGATGGAAGGCAGCTCTGTTAAAGACTGTGATCATTATGATTGCTGTATGATCAGAGATCCGCTAATTAAAATCCAAAATAAAATTGATAATCTTTTGAAAAATATTACTGTTACAGAAATAATTTAAAGGGGATAGAAATGAAGAAAATCCTAAATAAATATTTTGAGCAACTAAAATCTGAACAACAGATTTTTTTGAATTACCTGAAAGCAAAGTTTCCTGTTTTTCATAACTCGAACTTTTTTTTCAGGGATTTACACTATGGCATAAAAGGCTACTTTGAGAAAAAAGGAAAGAAAATATCTTATTCCGGATCACAGGAATTAGCCGGTAAGTTTGCTGAATATCTCGAGGAACAAGGAATATTTGTAAAAACATCTGAGAAAACCTGGAAAGTAGATTTCCCGGAATTTGTAACTACTGTACAGGGTGATCCTTTATAATAACATATTGTATTGAATATATCAGATAATTTCATTACTTACTATAATAAATAATAAGGTTAAGCTATGTCTAATGTTCAGAATGAAACCGAAATAAAAGTGACTGAAAAAGCTGCTAACCAGGTACAGCAAATTATGAAAGAGAACAACGTACCGGACGGGTATGGTTTGAGAGTGGGGGTAAAAGGCGGCGGCTGTTCGGGATTAACTTATACACTCGGTTTTGATGGAGAATACCGCGAAGGTGATACAATTATTGAAGAAAACGGTGTTAAGCTTTTCGTTGACGGTAAGAGTCTTTTTTATCTAACCGGTATGGAACTCGATTTTACAGATGGATTGAACGGAAGAGGATTTATATTCAATAATCCTAATGCTGTAAAAACATGCGGATGTGGAGAATCTTTTTCAGTTTAAATCGCCGATATTGTAGGGCACAAAATTGAAGCGAAGAAATTTTATTTTTTCTATTGGAACTATACCGCTTGTAGCGGGTCTTGAACCTATTACGAAGTCACTCGAAAAAATATCTAACCAAAGTAGAAGGAGGAGTTTAGAAATGGGAAAATTTGAATTGCCCAAATTACCTTATGATTATGATGCATTAGAGCCTTATATTGATAAGACTACCATGGAAATCCATCATACAAAACATCATAATGCGTATGTTACAAACCTGAATAATGCAATTGAGGGAACAGAGATGGAAGGTAAATCTCTTGAAGATTTGCTAAAGAAAGTTTCCGGTCTGCCTACTGCCGTAAGAAACAACGGGGGCGGTCATTACAACCATTCGTTATTCTGGACGGTAATGAAAAAAGGTGGCGGCGGTTTGCCTGCTGGTCCTTTAAGTGATGCTGTTGTTTCAACTTTTGGATCTTTTGAATCTTTCAAAGAACAATTTAGCAAGGCTGGCGTAACACGTTTCGGTTCCGGCTGGGCGTGGCTTGTTGTTGCAGGCGGTAAGCTTGCTATAACATCTACTCCAAACCAGGATAACCCTGTTATGGATGTGGCTGAAGTAAAAGGTACTCCGGTTCTCGGGCTTGATGTATGGGAACATGCATATTACCTTAAGTACCAGAACAAACGTCCCGATTATATTGCAAATTGGTGGAACGTTGTAAATTGGGATGAGGTTGCTAAAAGATTTGCGAATGCCAAGTAAAAAAATTATGTTTTAATCTAAATTATGCCGGACTTGATCCGGCACCTCATTTTTACTTTGTAATTCTTTGTGGGACAAATCAAAAAAAAATGAATGACACAATTCCTATTTTTCCTTTAAGTCTTGTTGTATTTCCTTTTTCAAAAGTTCCTTTGCACATTTTTGAAGAAAGATATAAGAAGATGATCAATAAGTGTCTATTCGAGAAAACGGGTTTTGGGGTTGTAAGCCTTATCTTGAATGAAATATCAAAAATCGGCAGTTATGTTGAGATTGTAAGTGTGGAGAGCAGGAATGAAAACGGTGAGATGGACATTATTGTAAGGGGGACAGGAAGATTTAAGATTCTTAAAACAACTCATCATCCGGATGGATACATTGTTGCAACATTTGCTGAATACAGTGACGTTTCAGATGAGATAAGTGTTCAACTTCTAAAAGAGTTACGGGAAAATTTTGAAGGTATCATTAACAAAATAAATTTTACTCTTGAGGATACTTTCTGGAGAAATTATGACGAAACAGAACTTAAGTCTTACAAGATAGCGGAAAAATCAGGCTTAAACCTGAAACAGAGGCAGAAACTTCTTACTTTGCGGAAGGAAAATGAGAGGATATACTTTTTACTAGAGCATCTTACAAAACTTGATAAAAAAATTTCCGAGAGAGTTACTGCCGGTGCAATAATAATGGGAGACGGGTATATAAATTAAACTTCTGCCCTGATATGCTTTTCTATCAGATTTAACCTGTTAACTGCCCTTGCTAGAGCTACCCTTGCTCTTTCAATATCCGTATCTTCTGTCTTATGCGTTAACCTTTCCATTGCTCTTTCTTTTGCTCTGCGGGCTCTTTCAACGTCTATCTCATCAACAGCTTCTAAAGAGTCTGCAAGTACTAAAACATTGTTATTCAAAACTTCTACAGTTCCTCCACCTGTGGCAAAATACTTTGTTGTATTTACATTTTCTTTAACTTTAACAAGTCCGATCTCAAAAACACTTATTAGCGGAGCGTGGTTCTTTAGTACCTGGAAACTTCCCTTAACTCCGGAGATTGTTATTGATTCTATGTTCCCTTTATAAACAATTTTTGCAGGAGTGATTATTTCAAGGTAAAGAGCTTCAGCCATTATTCACTCATCTTTTTAGCTTTTTCAACCGCTTCTTCAATTGTTCCGACATACATAAAAGCTGATTCGGGAAGATCATCGTATTTGCCGTCAATTATTCCTTTGAATCCTTTTATAGTTTCTTCAAGCTTGACATATTTTCCTTTATAGCCGGTAAACTGCTCTGCAACATGGAAAGGTTGACTGAAGAATCTTTGTATTCTTCTTGCTCTTCTCACAACAACCTTGTCTTCATCGGATAATTCATCCATACCAAGAATATTAATAATATCCTGGAGATCTTTATACTGTTGAAGTATTTCCTTGCATCTTTTGGCAACATCGTAATGTTCCTGTCCGATAGTTCCCGGTTCGAGTATTCTTGAAGTAGAATCGAGAGGATCGACTGCAGGATAGATTCCAAGCTCGGAAATCTGGCGGCTCAATACTGTTGTTGCATCGAGGTGAGCAAATGCAGCAGCAGGTGCAGGATCTGTTAAATCATCTGCAGGCACATAAATAGCTTGTACGGATGTAATAGAGCCCTTATCCGTAGAAGTAATCCTTTCCTGCAATGCACCCATTTCTGTTGCAAGATTAGGCTGGTAACCGACGGCAGAGGGCATTCGTCCTAAAAGTGCAGAGACTTCTGAACCAGCCTGTGTAAAACGGAATATATTATCTATAAAAAGAAGTACGTCTCTTCCCTCTTCATCGCGGAAATATTCTGCAATCGTTAACCCGGTTAAACCGATTCTCAATCTTGCTCCCGGTGGTTCATTCATCTGACCGAAGACCAAGGAAGTTTTTTCAAGCACACCTGATTCTTTCATTTCAAGCCAGAGGTCGTTTCCTTCTCTGGTTCTTTCTCCAACACCGGCAAATACGGAATAACCGCCATGTTCCTGTGCAATGTTATGAATCAGTTCCTGAATAATAACCGTTTTACCAACTCCTGCACCGCCGAAAAGCCCTGTCTTCCCGCCTTTGGAATAAGGTTCGATAAGATCGATAACTTTAATTCCGGTTTCAAAAATTTCAGTGTTGGTAGTAAGGTTCTGGAATTTAGGTGCTGGTCTGTGAATAGGATATCTTTTTTCAGATTTAATTTCTCCCAACCCGTCAATTCCCTGCCCGATTACATTTAAAAGCCTGCCGAGAGTATTAGGTCCGACAGGAACAGTAATCGGTTCGCCTGTATCGAACGCATCCATACCACGTACAAGACCGTCTGTAGAATCCATTGCAACGGCACGCACTCTGTCCTCGCCAAGGTGCTGTTGAACTTCGGCAATTAAATTATTTTTTTCTCCTTCAGTTGTTGTGCGAGGTATGCTGACGGCATTATAAATTTTAGGAAGGTGGTGTTCTTCAAATTCAATATCAACTACAGGTCCTATTACCTGTATAATTTTTCCTTTGCGATCTGCTTTACTTCCGGGCATTTTTAATCCTTAATTCTTAAAATTTGAAGTTCAAAAATACCAAGATGCGGAAGTATTTCCAAATAAATGTATAGAAAGGAGTTACAGGCTTTACTTGATTAAGATAAGCTTCTTTGAAGCCAGAAAATTCCCGGCTTTTAGCCTGTAAAAATAGACTCCGCTTGGAAGTCCGTCTGCTTTAAAATCGATTGCCATTATACCTGCCGGAGCTTTTCCATTAAATAAAGTTTTAACTTCCCTGCCGAGCATATCGAATAATGTAAGCTCAATCTCCTGTTCGGAAGGAATCTCGAACCTGATTGTGGTAATTGGATTAAACGGGTTAGGATAATTTTGATAAAGTTGAAAAGAAAAAGATGCTAAGTTTGAGTTTACTTCAATTACTTTTGAATATTCATAGCTTCCGTCGTAATCTGTTTGCTTTAATCTATAATATTGAACTCTTTGCAAATAAACACTGTCATCGAAGAAATAATTATTAGGTTCACTTGAAGTTCCTTTTCCCTCAACAAATCCTAAAGAAAACCAATTTAATTTATCGTAAGATTTTTCAACGTAAAATCCTGAGTTATTCAATTCTGTTGCCGTCGACCAATGTAATTTTACAATTCTGTTTTCTACAGTCGCATCGAATGAAACAAGCTCAACAGGAACTATAGTAGGAATGATGAAAATACCTGTTCCTCCTGCATCATTATAACGTTTCTTAAATTCCTGCATATATTGATTGGCTATATAAACATCTTTTATTATCAAGGTATTTTCATCGTTATCATTTTCCGCAGCTGAGGACCAGTTGTGAGAACCCATTATTGTAATCGGTTCACTTTCAGAGTATGATGCATCTATAATTCCATATTTATGATGAAGAGTCGGAGAAGGATTTGCAAACATCTCTCCATAATTTTGTAAAGAATAAAATTCAGTCCCGCTCGCATCGATCTGATCAACAACTCCTCTCAGGTCATTCATCCCGGAATTATATCGGGAAATAATAGCATCCCTGATGTCATCCCGTGTGATAACATATTGAGCAAGATAAATACTATAATCTGCAGAGCCTATTTGAGCCAGAATTTTACTCGTTGTGCCATCTGAGGGACTGAAATAACTTTGTATCTCTTTTCCCCCGATGTTAAAACTGTGAGTTGTATTATCAGCTTTCTGGTTTCCGAATTTTGTATTCGAAGTATTGAGAGTATCAGAATTACTTCCCCACATTTCTTCAAACTCGGCTGTATATGCAGAAGTTATAGACGGATCGTTTATTTCTATCACGTTATTCTTCCAGTTCAATTCAGTTGAAGTAACATTCCATGAACCTGTCCAAAGCCAGTCGTTTGCTGGAATGGTATCTCTTGCATCGAAGATAAAAAACTTGCTATGCATTATTCCGGGAAATACCTGGGTCTCCGGGGGTCGCTGGCTGACCTGTATGCCATTACTAATTAATGTTTGCATCGAATTCTGAACCGGGTAATCAGGATAACGGTGATCATAAACAACTCTTACTTTGACTCCCCTGTTTTTTGCAAGAATAATTGCATCCGCAACTTCCGGCATACTGGAAAAGCTGTAAAGAGCAAGGTCGATTGAATAAGTTGCCAGGTTTATTCGCTCGATGAGCTTATCCTTAAAATTTACATTTCCATTTGCGCTATTCCCGGGAATTGCAACAGTCGTATCAACCGGGAAATTAAAATAAACGTTAATTGTTCCGGATGCTGGATTTGATGTTGCAGTTCTGACTGAATAAAGATTACCGGTACTTGTACCAACATCATTTGTTGAATAAGCTTTAAAATAATAAAGTGTAAATGGCTCAAGCCCTGAAACAGTTACTGAATGAATAGTTGTGTCAGTATCAATTACAACAGAATCGAGTTCCAAAGAAGGAGTTAATCCATACTTTACCTGGCTGCTGCCGTTTCTTGCAGTATTAAAATAAACGGTAAATGATGTTGTGCTGATGTTGGAAGCATAAACCGGATTAAGAATCAGTGGAGCCCCATCATAGACAATGTCCTGAATAAATCTTGGCTGTAGCTGGTAACCATTATTGAACGGAGGAGCGGTTTTGTATTGCCCGAGAATTCCAACTATATCTACCTGACCTGAAGGAATTTGCGAGCCGATAATCGAGGTAACATTATTATCAATTCTAAGCCCGGAAGCCAATGTTCCTGTAGCGTCTGTAATATTGTAATTTGTACCGCTTGCAAAGTTACCCGAACCTGGGATTGTTACGTTGTTAATCCGTATCAATAATCCTTCATATTCTTCAAAGCCGTTCCACTCCTGGATTGTAATATCATTAATAGTAAGAACAGACGGTTCAGGTACTTCGGTATTAGAATGAATTGTAACTGATGAGCCGGCACTGCTGAAATCAAATTCTGTTAAACCATTAAAATGTGATATGGTTGATGTAACAGTAACCGAATCACCCAGAGAAACCTGGCTGGTAAACGAATTGCCAAAAACTGAGATACCCCCGGTTTCATCCTGTATGGCGCTGGGGCTTCCAAACTGATCCGAGCAAGTGACGATTCCTGAGACTGTAAATTCCTGTCCAACATTAGCAGGTACACCGTTAGCATCGTTTATTCTTAAATCTGAAATAGGTACTACATTTTGAGTGTGAATAAAAGGAGTAAATAATATTAAAAGAAAAAAGATTTTTTTCATGTGTTAAACTTTTTTGAATTAGCTTTAATCAAACTTCACTTGAACATACACCTGCCTGTTCGGCAGGCAGGCTTACACTTGAATTTTTAACGTATATCTGTTGAAAGAATAAATCTCAAAATCCTGTTGTTTCCGGTATCAAGTACATAAAGGGTTTGGTCGAAAAAAGCTACTGCGTGGGGCTGGCTAAATATTTCTCCACCACCAAATGATTGAAGCTCGTCTCCAAAAGGATTGAATTTATAAATACTGTCTTTTCCTGCATCTGCAATAAAAATATTACCTGAATTATCGATACAACTTCCTTCGGGTTTTTCAAATTTATTTGGTACAACAAAATCCGCACCCCCGCTTGTTGAAAACTGACTAACATATCTTTCATCTATAGCAGTAACCTGGTAATGAAACCATTGAGCTTTGAAACTATTATTACCTGTTAAAGTAGCAATAAAATCTATGCTGGAATTAAGAGAGGTTAATGAGCTAATTTGATTTGCCGAAACAAGACCGCTGCTTATAGGATCAATATTAGGGACTCTCCCGACTAAGGTATCACCTTCGCCCTGATTTACTAAAGATTTAGGAACAAATATTAGTATCGAATTATCAGGATCGAATATACTGGTATTATTGGGACCTTTCCTGGCAACGTAAAAAATATTATTAAAGAAAGTAGTTACACCTGTATACTCTCTCTGCGGAAAGTTGAGATCTGATTCCCTGGGTAAAAGTCTGGCAATGGGAGCGTCTTCAATTCTGTGGTTTGCAGCAACTAAATCAATACTGTAAACTGCGCTGTAGGTTTTGGTAATTCCCTGCACAACGGTATCAAATTGTGCGCAGACAATTAAATCCAATTCGTAATCCTGAGATATGGCTACAGGTTTTTTTATTGCCTTTGTGCCCAGTATTTGTCCGTCAAGATTCATCATAACAATTCTGTCATTATCAGTATCGGCTACATAAATAAACGGTTCCCTTCCCATAAAAATATCCTGTGGTTTATTAAATCCTTCCCAGGCAGGGCTTAATTGAACGTAAACTGTATCTCCGCTAATATTTGTGTCTCTTCCCACATTATCGAAAACGCCGATATCAAATTTGTCAGCACAACTAATCAGAAAAGCTGTAATCAGAATTAAATTAATTAATAATATTTTTTTCATTCATAAACCAAGTAATAAAGAGAACCTGTGAGAAGAACCGAGTCTATCGAAGTTCGAAAAAGCGTAATCGAGAGTGAAGTCTGCAATACTTAACGGAACATTAAAGCCCGCACCAAGTGAATAATCCTGTTCATCGACATTAAACTTGTAGCCTCCTCTCAGATAAACAATGCTTTGCCAGTTATATTCAATTCCTGTTACAAGATTTTCACTATTATCGTTTGGATGATTTAGCTGAATGGATGCAGTAATTTTATGTTCTTCAGTTTGATAAGGTTCAAACGCAAATCCAATTCTGAAAATAGTAGGGGGAGAAAATGACTGCCAGTCCGATTTCTCTCTTTTCCCTATTAAAACAACTTTACCATCCGGTGCAAGCTGGTTGCCGAAATTTGAAACTGCAACTGCAAATCTTGTAGTTCCTAATCCCGTCCAGTAATAAGTTCCCAAATCAATCATTACCCCACGCATTTTTAATTTATCGAGAGTCTCCTCGATGTATCTTACTGTTCCTCCAAAACTAAACTGGTCTGTCATTTTTCTGGAGTATGTAATTGCAAAAGCAATATCGCTAAAACCAAAATATTCCCCTGTTCCAAAAGGAGCAAACTCGGTTGTAACGGGCATATCCTGCATACGAAGAGAAGTTATAGCTACTCCAAATGCATTTGTAGCATCAAGGTGATAAACAAGACCAAGGAAATCGTGATCGATATCTACAACCCAGCTATTGTGAGAAAAGAAAACCTGGTTCTGATCAAACTGTGTTAATCCTGCCGGGTTCCAGTAAAGTGCCGAAGCATCGTTTGCAAGAGCGACAAATGCATCTCCGAGTGCTGAAGCTCTGCCCCCAACGCCGATTTTTAAGAACTGTGCGGTAGATATACCAACTCTCTGCCCGCCGAGAACGGGAAAGAGCTGGGCTCTTACGTTAATGAATAGAGAAAAGAAAAATAATATTAATAAATATTTCTTCATTTTATTGTACTTTTATAAAACCCCTCCTCGCCTCCCCTTTAGTAAAGGGAGGACTCTCGGGATTAAAATCTCAGACTCAATCCTAGTTTCACATTTCTTCTTGTTAAATATCTTGACGGATCGTAAGGATAAGGAGAAATCGGCGCCTGTAGATCGGGGAACCTCGGATCGTTCCAGCTGCTCAACACATAATCACCGTATTCGTAAGCTTTTCCTGTAACAGGATTTATGATCGCTGAGTTTTTATTATCGAGAAGATTATTTACTTCGATAAACAATGAAAACTTTAAACCGTACAGATTAAAATACTTTTCAAAGTTAAGATCGATCCAGAACCAGTTATCACCTATTTCGGTGTACCGATTAATTTTATCAGATTCGTATTCAGGTCTTTCCTGCGAGTCATAGCTCCCTGTAAAGAGCGCTGTTGTATATCGTTTACCTGATTCAAAGAAAGCTCTTATATAGAAATTATAATCGTCGAGTATTCCTTCTCCAAAACCAAAAAGGGGTGACCCTTCTTCTACATAAAAATTAGCTGTTATTGAGGAGGTGACTGGTCTGTCCCAAACAACAAATTCCTCTTTTACAGATTCATTCAGGTCACCACTTAAGACAAGCACACCTTCATCTGCCGAAGAGCTTTTGCCTGTTGTTATCGCATAAGAAAAAATTGCAGATCCGCTAAACCATTTTCCAATTCTTTTCTTGTATTCAACCTCGATTCCCCTCGATCTTGCATAATCCGAATTGACATATGTTATAAAGCTCTGTGTTGCGAAACGTGCAGATCTAATTAAAGCGGTGCGGGTGCTTACATAATCGAAAATATCTTTGTAATATGTTGTTACTGTTAGAACATCGTCGTTGGAGAATTGAGTCTTAAGTCCCAACTCATATGCAACAGTTGTTTCAGGGTTTAGATTCGGATTCCCAAATCTTTGAAATGAAGATTGTGCATTCAGAGGATTTAATTTCGCATAAACAAACTGGGGCTTGGGCCATTTACTAAAATGCCCGTATGAGAAAAATAAAGTCTGGTTATCAGAAACGGGATGAGATATTCCCACACGGGGACTAATCCTTGCTTTCCATCTCCTGCTGCCAAACCAGCCAAAGGTATCATTTTTGTAATTCTGCCTGGTTTCATCAGGAATAGTTATAACATCAGGATTTTCAACTGCATTATCTACATATTTGCCCGGGAACCAGTAATCCATTCTCAAACCGAAATTAAGAATCATACCGCTAAAGTTTATATTGTCCTGAGCATAAAAGGAACCCAAAGCAGGATAGACTTTATAAATATCATTATTCAAACCGAGCTCTCCAACCCATGGTTTATAAATATCAACTACCTGCATTTCCTGGAACTGCAAATCGAAACCGGCTTTAAATTTATTTTTCTCATCAAAGAAACTTGTCACGTCTCCTTTGATAGAAAATTCTTCAACGTAATGGTCGCGCCAGGTGAAAGGATTGCCTACATCCCACAGCCCATCTCCCGGAATTACACCCACAGTATCCCTGTCACGATTATAATATTCAATCGGAAAGTTTGTTATGTCCTGTGGTTCAGTATATTCGAACCAGTTTTTGCCGTTTGCATCAGCTCTCAAATTTGTATAAAAATGATTTAACTTAAGTTCATAGTATGTTGCAGAACTAAGCGTATGTGTTATGGTAAAGGAATTATATTTACTGTTGTGTGTAAAAGTGTTTGCTCCATCGAGAATATTCTGAAACTCATACTGGTAACCGGGACTCGGTTCAACATATTCCAGGTTAGACTGAAGCGACTGTGAATTCTGGTTAATGTTTATAGATTGATTGTACGAGTAAACAAACTTTAAAGTTGGAGAATATTTATAAGATAATTTTCCCAGCCAGAACCAACTGTTTTCAGCACGTGGTGCGAACCGCGTTCCGTAAAAGGTAGATGAATATAATTGATTTGCGGTTGGTTTATAATATCCCTGGGTGATTCCATCGGTTATACCCATAAAAAAACTTCCGAAGAAAGTTAATTCTCCGGGTATGTTCAAACCGATCGAGGGCAGAAGTAAAGAAGTAACCGGTTCCGAACCGCTAAAGTTTGCTTCGGCAACATCGGTGTTAAAAACATGATTTGATTTTGAGCTGCCAAAATTATCCGTCTTGTAAGAAAAATATCCACTGTACCTATCGCTTCCCTCTCTTGTTTTAACATTTACAACACCAGAAGTAGCTTGACCGAATTCTGCATTGAATCCGCCGGTAATAACTTCTACTTCTTCAATTGAATTTGCACTAAGCTGAAGCCCGAAACCGGTTCCTGCGAGTGGATCCTGAACAGAAACGCCATCAAGTAAAAAAGCATTTTCATAAGCTCTTCCGCCTCTTATATGTATTGCATTATCCGATTTAACAACCCCGGCTTGCTGAACTACAACATCACTTATATTTTCTACAAGCGATACTTCTATTTCATCTTTTGAGACTGTTCTTTTGCTTTGAGTTTCTTCTACATCAAGTAAAGGTTTATCACCAATTACAACAACATCCTGTCCAAGTGTAAGAACAGATTCTTCAAGATCAACATCTAGCTGCTTTGTTTTATTTGCTTCAATATCCATTCCGGTGAACTGAACGGTTTTATAACCGATAAATGAAATTTCTATTGTATAGCTTCCTGCTGAAATATTATTAATTCTAAAGTTACCATTAATGTCTGTTGCAGCTCCATAATAAGTACCTTTGAGAATAATATTTACACCCGGAAGTTCATCCCCTGTTTTCTGATCCTTTATTTTACCTGCCAGATTACCTGTTTGAGAGTAATTGGTTGTAAATCCTATAAATACTATAAAACAAAAAAACTTTATCATGGAGTCAGTCCGAAATCTTGGAACAGAATTTTCTGTAATAATATTTTTACATTTGCGTTCCCGCCATTGAGTTTATGAAAAGGGAGTCCGACGAAAAACAGATTCTTCAGACTATTGGAGAAACCTATATAGCCGTTCAATTCGCTATTTGGGAAATAATAAATTGGAATAACACCGAGTTCCTCTAAATAAAATGACCTTACTCTGAACAACGAAGATGTAGTTTCCAGCTCGGGATAAGCTGCTTGAGTAAGTTCAGCAGATATTTTCACTCCTGAGCTTAATGAAGATCTCGTATTGCTGCTGTCTGCCACAATAGGAAGGAAACCCTGAAGGCTCAATAGATCAACGGTTTGAGGAAACTGTATAGAAAATAAAATTTTCCCTCCCGTATCAAGATATTTTTGAACAGATGAAATTGCGAGATCAAGTGATGTATTATTATCGGCATACCATAATGAATATCTGAAAAGTTTAATAGTCTCAAGAAAAGTTATGCTCAAAAAAGGAGGTTCGTTAGTGTGAAAATCATAAACATCGTAATCATTATTCAAATCAAGACTATCCATCATATCAGAATAAAATCCTGCAGCATTGTCGGTAGAAGTGTAATCGTCGATTACTAGAAGTTTTCCATTTGGTTTTTTCACAAACCATGAACTTTCTTCGTCAGGTAACCTGATAAATGGTGATGCTGCCCCGGATACGTCTACAGCCCGGACATAAAAAATATTATCTTCATTCATTTTTAAGCCGGGCAGTTTTTCCGGAGCAATGTTGCTTGCGTTCCCTTCAATTAACACATCCATTAAAGGATTTTCGGAATCAAGATCGTTTATTCTAATTGTTGCAATTCTTACAGCTCCATCAATAGAAATAAAATTGTTTGTATCATTTAACGCGATATCTATCCGCTGGACAGTTTCGTTTCCGTCTATATCTTCTACGTTCCAGCCAAAAGTCATAACCGGAAAGGATGTATCCGGCAAGAAAGAGAGGGAACTCCATGAAATAGTTGGAGTAGAATTTTTAATCGGAAGATTTATTTCTGCAGGAGTAGGATCAATTAGTCCGATGTCATAAAAGGTTTCGTTATTTTCGTAAATCCCGTTTTGATTTGCATCTACAAATGGTTCGGGTCCATAATCAATATTATTTTGCAGTATTCGATTATCAAATATGCCATTGCCGCTGTTGTCTACAGCAGAAACTCTGAAAATGTAGGTCGTGTCAACAGCACCAATCTGTAATGAAAAAAGGCTATCATTATTTTTTGTAAAAGTCCAGTTTATTCCATCCCACGAAAAATAATAGCCAATAATTAATCCGTCGGGATCATCGCCCCACCAGGAAACTGTTAGTCTGCTCGGTTGACTTCCTAATGAACTATCAGGGTAAAGAGATAAACCTGTTTCAGGAGACTGATTTGGAATCACTGTATCCGTTATGTCTTCATAACAGGAAGTCAGAATTAATGAACAAATAATTAATATTAGGATTATTTTCATTTACAAAAAATTTTGTGTAGCACAGATTATTACTCCATGCTACACTTTATTATTGTTAAGAACTTATTTTACCAATACCATCTTTTTAACCTGGGTAAAGTTATCAGATCTAATACTGTAGAAATAAATTCCCGATGTAAGAAAACTTGCATCAAAAGAAATTTTATAATTTCCTGCAGACTGGAATTGATTTATTAAAGTTTTTATTTCCTGCCCTAAAACATTATAAATCTTTAAAACCACATTTCCTTCTTTCGGAATAGAATAAGAAATTGTGGTTGAAGGATTAAACGGATTAGGATAATTTTGACTTAATTGATATTTATCAGGTAAGCCGGGCGCATTTTCAACTGAGACAACACCCTGGTATCCTTCAAAATCTGTATTATATCTTGGTACGAGTTTATAAAAGCTGAATGAGAAATATAAATATCCCGTCAGTTTATCAATTGTAGCATTTTCCTCTATTCCAATGGTGTCTGGAAAATTATTTACGCCGTCCCAGGCATTATGATAAAAATGATTTCCATCTTGTAACTCCACCCGCACATTGCCAGAACCATCGGTTATAGAAAACTCACCAAAATTACTCGGTGGACCATCTGCATTCACGTCGGAAATAGTGAGGTTCTCAAATGATACTATCATAGATTCCCACTGTTCTCCGATTACTGAATTGTTTGTAGCCGAACCTATTGTACCTGTTTCCAGTATTTGAGATTGCGGTAATGGATTATTCGATGAATTTACTGTTATCTCAGTTATGCTATCAATCCTTGTAACATTAAAATCTTCAGCAATCAAACCTCCAACAGTAACATTATCTCCTAACTTAAGATCATAAACATCCGTTCCGGATGAATTATTTAAAGCATTTAACCAAATGCCGCTCCAGGGACCTTCACCATCCTGAATAATAATTCTGTTAGCAACAGCACCTGTTCTGTATGAAGACCCGGCAGTATCGGCTGTAACAACTCCGTTTAATGTTACCCTGTAATTATGAAATGCACTGAAACCACTTCCAAAAGGCGAATACTGAACATCACTTATTGTTAATTGCCTGTTTAGAACTAAATAGAAATAATTTGATTTAACTGTATCAGAAGGACTGATTGCAACATTTCCCTGGTTATCTGT
>Ga0154371_1129_pt1 | contig 18212 bp, 13 predicted proteins | sample RifGroA2_FD_105615 | JGI IMG/M metagenome (GOLD analysis project Ga0154371, IMG submission 105615) | Ignavibacteria bacterium GWA2_35_9
AAATATCAGTAAATGCCTTGATTGTACCTTTAGACTGGTTAAACCAATTGTTACCGCCATCTGTTGTTCTCAGGATTGTGCCAACACTACCAACAGCCGTTCCGGTAGTTTCATTAGTAAAGCAAACACCGTATAGATATTGTATTTGATTTGATAGATAAGGATAAGTGCTGGGGCCGATTGGATATTTAACCCAGTTGGTTCCGCCGTCTGTTGTTCTGAGGATTACTCTTTCGGAACTCCAGCTGTCATAACCTATAGCTGTTCCGTTATTTGTATCGGTAAAGCAGACTCCATGAAGTTCACCGATAAAATTTCCTTTCGTCTGATTAACCCAGTTGACTCCGCTATCTGTTGTTCTTAAAATCAAGCTTTCAGTGGAGCCACCATCATCATTCCATTTACAACCAACAGCTATTCCAATATTTTTATTAGCAAAACAAACATCAAAAAGAGGACCTCCAACTTCACTTAGCTGAATCCAGTTTTCCCCTCCATTAGTTGTTCTGAGCATTGTACCTCCCGTGCCAACAATCACTCCGGTATCTGTATCTGTAAAACAAACATCATATAGACATTCGGTTGTAGAACATAACTGTTTAACCCAGTTATTTCCTCCATCAGTTGTTCTGAGGATAGTTCCATTATAACCAACAGCCGTTCCAATATTTATTTCCCCTTGAGTAATAAAGCAAACCGATTCAAGCCTATAGTTTGTTTCACTAATTTGTCTTTTCCATGTTAATCCACTATTAGTAGTATGGAGTATAACAGAGGAATCAACTTCCCATGAATTATTGCCCTCATATTCCCAGTATTCACATCCTCCCACAGCCCAGCCATTATCAGCATCAGTAAAGCAAACACTCTTTAATGGTAATCCTGTGCCGCTTGGCTGAATCGTCCAATCTTTTCCTCCATTTATTGTATGAATAATTGTGCCCGCATCTCCAACAGCAATTCCGGTATTTGCATCTATAAAGCAAACATCGTTAAGAGTGTTTCCGCAGGGAAGAGGATTCTGCCAGAACCACCCATCCTGGGAATAAATTTCTGCTGTTGAGAAAAGAATAAAAATTAAGTAATATAATTTTCTCATTTTATTTACCTCGTTTAATGTTTACTGCTTTACTCCAAAAGTATGCCGTCAAATTTTTGTTAACTCAAAAGATGTTAACTCATTATTAATTATGTTTTTATCAAATGATTGTAGTTGAGGGAGGCAGATATAAAATTACTATAAAAAGCTCGCCAATATTGACGAATTAAAAAAACTCAGTGGAACTTTGTGCTCTCTGTGCCTCTCTGTGTAACTAATTCTTTTTGAAAAATTACACCGAGTTCCACAGAGAAAACACAGAGATGCACAGAGACAAACAGAGTACTATTAAGTAAAAATCTGAGTTGACAAGAAAGAAGGGAATTTTAACAACTGGGGTATATTAGAACGGATTTACATTTCCCAAGTTATGATTTTTCTATTTTCAGCTTTGTCATTTATAATGCAGCATGTTCGGATATGTTTTTAATAGCTCGCCAATATTAACCAATGAATTTTTTCTTTGGGTTAGTCAGAGATCTGTTAATCCTCTACGAGGATTTGTGGCTTATTCGGGTTGTTCTATATCTACAATAATTAGACATCTACGATGTCCTTTTGACCTTGTAGAGGTCATATTATTGTAGAAAAGATTGGAGAAATATTTCATAAATCCTTGTAGAGGATTTATTATCATGGACTCATTTCTCTACGCTATGATTTTTCTATTTTCAACTTTGTCATCTTATACCGCATAGCATGCTCGGATATATTTAAAATACGCGCCGCTTTAGATTGATTCCAGTTACAGCTATTTAAAGTATTCCGAATCAATTGCTCTTCATAATCAGTTAAGCTTTCACCGAGCGATTTTGTTATTAGAATATTTTCATAAACTTTTTTAATCTTCTTTAATTCCTTTTGCAATTCAGGAGGTAATATTTTTTTATCTATAATCTTTTGTTTTTTGTTAGTCAGAGTAACTAGCCTTTCGATAAAATTTTCCAATTCTCTTATATTACCCGTCCAGTGACGCTGCTTCATAAAATCCAAAACCTCTTCATGAATTCCTTCAACTTCTTTCTTTTGTTCAACAGAAAACTTCTTAAGAAAATGATCAGCCAACAATGGAATATCTTCAACTCTTTCATTTAGAGTAGGGACAAAAATGGGATAAACATTCAGGCGGTAGTACAAATCTTCTCTAAAATTCTTTTCGACAATTAATTTTTGTAGTAAACTACTTGATGCAGTTATAATGCGTACATTTACCTTCCGTATCAGGTTACTGCCAACAGGACGTATTTCTTCATCCTGAAGCACCCTCAACAGCTTGGACTGCATATCAACTGGAAGATTATTTATTTCATCCATAAAAAGAGTCCCGCCGTTTGCCTCCTCAAGCAATCCTTTACGATCAATTGAAGCACCTGTAAATGCACCTTTAATATGACCGAAAAGTTCACTTTCCACCAGGTTTGGTTGAATGGCGCCGCAATCAATAGCGACAAATTTATTTTGACTTCTTGAGCTAAGTTTGTGCACTGCTCTCGCAACAAGCTCTTTACCGGTTCCACTTTCTCCTTCAAGTAATATTCGTACATCACAGCGGGCTGCTGCTTCGATGGCTTGTAATAGCTCTATAAACTTTTTGCTTTTACCGAGTAATCCAAGCACAGCATATTTATTCAATAAAACTTGTTTAGGCAGCGGAGATATAAAATACCGGGCAATGTCTTGTGTGCAATGCAGGAAGGGTGAAACAATTGCCGAAAATTTTTCAATTAAAGAAAATTCACGTACTGTAAACGAACAATTACTTTCATTATTTAAAAGCAATAAGGTTCCTATTATAATATTTTCTATTCTGAAAGGAACGCAGATAGCAGACTTTGCCATTGCTTTATCAAATAGTTTTTTCCGAAATCGGTTATCGGATTTTATATCCGGGCTTAATAATGAACTGTTATTTAAAATTACCCAACCGCTGATATTTGTATGTACAAAATGATTTTGTTCATCATCTCTATTCTTTTCAGCAAAAATTGTTTTTATAGTATTCCGTGTTTTCGGATTGATCATCATAATTAATGCTGCATCTGAATTTACCAGGCTTGAAGCTTTTTCAACAACTAACCGCAGCACTTCCTCATAATCGCTCTGCTGACCAAGGATTTGAGCCAGCTCAACTAATGATTCCAGCTTTGTAGTGTAGCTTTTATTAAAATTGTCATCCATTGATTTATTCTCTTAACTCCGTTAGGAGTTTCACATAGTGATGGCTATGCCAAAATATTTGTAGAAACAATACACACAAAAACAACCGAACTCCGTAGGAGTTCAATACCCCAAATGATCGGGGCAAGTTAATATTTCAAATCATCAAACCATTTGAATAAATAGGCATCCTTGTATTTAATTTCAAATGATTTAAGCATTTTAATATATTCTTCCTGAAAGGAAATGCGTTTATGATGTTTTTCCTGGTTAAGTATATATTTTACTACTCTATCAATCTGCGAATGCGAATAAGAAAATGCACCGTAACCCTCCTGCCAATGGAATCTTCCTCTCAACCATTTTTTTTCATTAATAAAATCTGTTGAAGATACTTTTACTTCTTTTGCTAAATCAGAAATTGCATTTTTCGGATTCAATCCTAAAAATATATGACCATGATCGGGCATTGTATTTATAGCAAGCAATTTATTCCCTTTGTTTTGAATAATTCCTGTCATGTATTTCATTAATTCATCCTTAAATGAAGAATGAATTAATCTATCTCTATGTTCAACTGCAAATACTAAATGAATATATAGTTGTGTATATGTATTTGCCATTTGGGAAACTTTCTTTTAATTACTAAATATTCAAAAATATTTTACACATTTTATATAGAACTCCTAACGGAGTTCGGCTTTTAAATTGACATTTATTCTACAAAATATTAAACTCCTCCGGAGTTCATTCGAAATGAATTCTTTCTTTTTCATAAGGTGTAACAAATTCAACCGATGGATCTAATTTTATTGTATAGTAAATATTAAAAATACAATCCATTAATTGTCCTATTAACTCCGTTAGGAGTTATATATTTGTAGAAAATAGAAAACACAGAGAGAATAGAACTCCATAGGAGTTCAATATTAATATTTCACATCATCGAAATATTTGAATAAATAAGTATTGTCTATCATTTTATAAAACCAATTGTTTTAAGACATTTTATAAAGCGTTCATCATCCCGTACATTTTGCCATTCGGGATCAACATTCAAAAAATGTAATTTTTGATCCACATCTTCAATAAACTCACTCAAGTGGAGTTAAGGTAACTGTGCAACTGCTATCAATGCGATCCGTATCCATTTTTACCTTGAGATGCTCGGCAAACAACTTTGGAAAAATCTCCTGACAACCGATGAGACAAACATCCTCACATTCTGAAAAGTCCAGCAATTTACAATGTTGTATATCAAAGACTAATCTTTCCTTGTTTAATTCTATTACTTCCGCCGGTGTGAAAACCTGCATCTCATAAGCCATCTGTTTTTCAATCATTGAAAAAGCAACGCTTGGTGAAATAGCTCTTATTCCTTTCAAAGTAAGCATTTTCAACCTGGAATCTTTTTGTTTCAATGCTTCTATATCTGCCCGTTTAAACTCTTCGATGCCATTTTCGCCCAGATGTTCTTTTATAAATTTGAATGCGATCGACCATTTCCAAATCCAGTTGCTATATGCAATTTCAAACTTATCTTGATCAGAAATATCCCGAGGAATTACTTTTAGTTTTTCTTGCCAGATCTTATTAAGCTCGTCTATCCTTTCGTTATCCATATGTTTCTTTACAAGAGGTAAAACAAAAGAATCAAGTAGCTTGATAAAATTTGAAACAGCAATAAACTTCTTGTAGTATGTCATTTCCTTGACTTCTATCATTTTAGTTCTCCTCCTTACTAATATTTTCATTATTCACTTCTCACCCAATTATTTTATAAAGCCAATTTTCCTAAGACATTTTACAAAGCGTTCATCATCCCGTATACTTTGCCAATCCGGATCTACATCAATAAAGTGCAATCTCGGGTCTATATCATCAATTGATTTTTGCAGCCAATAAATAGCTTCTTCTTTCTTTCCCGCGTGAATAAACAGTGTTGCAATATCATAAGGTGAGGTATACTGCTGCTGATAATAATCAGAAAGAATGCCGGCAGCAGTTTGAAAAGCATTATCAGTTCCTGCTTTTTCCATAGCTTCGGCAATAGCATTTCTTCCGGTAATAATATATGACTTTTTACAAGCTTCTACAGCTTCTGCTTTTTTCCCAATTAAAGAATATGATCTCCATAAGGTCCACAATCCCCACCAGAAAGGAGGATCTAATTCCAGATATTTCGAAAGACGTTCGACAACCCGGTCAAATTTAGCATTACAAAAATCAGGGAGCGCAGCGCAAAATTCCCCATAATCGTAAAGTGGATCTATATTTTTGGCTCTCTCAACTAATTTTTTGGCATAATCAAAATCTTTCCATGATGATCTATTTATACTAAAAGTCAGCAACGCCATTACATTATTTGGATTTAAATCAACACTATGCTGCCATGCAGTTTTTGCTTCAGTCCATTTCCATTCAAAACATGCATTGAATAAACCTAACATATCATAAGCTTCACTAAGGTTTTCATCTATATTTAAAGCTTTCTCAATATATTTCTTCATATCTGGTTTTACCTCACGGGTTCTTTTTATACCAAAGTAAGCTAGACAGAAATAGCATGCCCCCAGACCATAGTAGGCAACGGCATAGTTGGGATCTTTTTCAAGTGCTTGATGGAAATACTCTATAGCTTTATGAAGTAAACTGAAATTAAACTGATTGAAAAAATAAAGTCCCTGCAGATAAAGATTGTAAGCTTCTATGTTATCTGTATATCGTTTAAGCAGTTTTTCTTTTTCAACTTCAAGCAGCTTAATTTTTAGTAAATCAACAATTGCAAGCGATATTTCTTCCTGTAGATCAAACACATCTTTTAATTCACGGTCATATCGTTCCGACCAGAGGTGATAACCATCGCTAACGTTAATAAGTTGAGCAGTGATGCGAAGTCTGTTTCCAGATTTTCTTACGCTGCCTTCAAGTATTGTTCGCACATCTAACTTCCTACCGATTTTGCGGACATCATGGCTCCCACCTTTGAAGATAAAAGCAGAAGTACGGGCAACTACCTTTAAATCTTTGATCGTGGATAATGCATTAATCAAATCTTCAGTTAAACCATCGCAAAAATATTCCTGCTCTGGATCGGCACTTATATTTACAAATGGCATTACCGCAATTGATTGCGATGGTCGTGGGACAGGAAGTTCAAATTGTAAAGATTGAATTTCATTTTGACTTCTGACCTTTCTTAAGTCCTCAAGCAAAGATTCCATATCTTCATACCTGTCTTCCCGATCTTTCGCAATGGATTTCTCTAAAATTGTAAGCAGTCTATCTGGTACATCTTCCCGGAATTTCCTTACATCCTCCGGTTCCTGATTTAGTATTAAATAAACTATTGCCTGTTCATAATCTGCCTTGAATGGCTGCTGACCAGTCAGCATTTCATACAGAATAATTCCCAGTGACCATATATCAGTTTTACGATCAACTTTCTCTCCCTTTATTTGTTCTGGAGACATATAATCTGTTGTCCCGAATCTTACACCAATTCTTGTAAACTGTGTTCTGTCTATTTTCTTTGCTAATCCAAAATCGAGTATTTTTACTACTCCTTCTTTTGTTATAAATATATTTGCAGGTTTTATATCTCTGTGAATAATACCATTCTCGTGTGCCTTATTTAATCCTTCAGCAGTCTGTGTGGTTATGTTTATAATTTCATCTATGCACAATAACTCACGGCAAATCTTATTCTTTAAAGTTTCTCCTTCATAATAATCCATAGAGATGAAAAGCTGTCCATCGGGTGTTTCATCAATCTCGTGTATTGTACAAATATTATTATGCTGAAGTGATGAAGCATTCTGTGCTTCGAAGATAAATCTTTTTTTAGATTCTTCATCTTGTGTGAATGATTCAGGTAAGACTTTGAGAGCAACAGTTCGTTTAAGTTTTAAATCCTTGGCTTTATATATTATTCCCATTCCCCCTTCGCCGAGCTTCTGGAGGATTTTATAGTGAGAAATTGTCTGACCTATCATACTTTCCCCTTCTATTAAAAGTACAATTTGTAAGTAGTCAGAAGGAAGACAATTTTATGCCGGATGTGGTTTCAACTACTTTGCTGTGAGAAACGTATGAATAAAAATAGAAATATTCAATAAGTAACTAAATTCAATATAAAGTTGTGTTACCGCAACAGAAATGTCAGTAATTCCGCATCGAGTGCTTAATAATTATTATACAACCAATCAATCAAAAATATGCCCTTACTTCCGCACGTGCTGTATGAACCGCCTTTCCCGATCCCTGCAATCTTCCATCATAACTAACTGTGGATTGTAAATTACCTGAAAGCCTGTAATCGAAATTTAAACGCCAGTAATAATTTTTCCCTACAAGATTTCCGCCTGTCAATTCAAAAGGAATATAATTTTCTATAGTATTGGCTATCAACTCTGTTCTCTCAAGTTCTATTCTCAATCTTCCCGTTCCGGCAAATGATAAATTAAATCTCAATGCTTCAGAGTTCAGATCAATTGTCGTAGGCTTTTCAGGAAGAACATCTTCGGTGCTTCCTGCTTTAAGCTTTAACCCTACTTCAATATTTCTTTCAGGTCTGTAAGAAAAATCCGTTGTAATATTATTCCCGCTTGTTGTTCTTCTCCTGTTTGATGAAACCGGCGCCGCTACATTATCAGAAATATTTGCTATGTCTGTCTGGTTGTTCATTTCTTTTATCATTTTAAATCTTATTCTCACGCTTCTTTCACGGTTGTATGCTCTTTCAACGCCGCCGCTGAACTGGTTCAGGCTTTTTCTTTGAGTAAACCTGAAACGCATTGAAAATTCCTGGTCGTTTTCAAATAAAAACAAATCCTGCTGAACATAATTGGAACCTGTTATCGTCTTATCTTCATTCTGAAAAGAAGAAAACTGAAGCAAGTATATTTTTTTATAATCTTCTTCCCTGCTGTTTTCCTCGACTCTCCAGAAAGTTTCGCTTGAAAAAGGATTTAATATTTTTGATAAAGCAGATGAGCTAGCAAATAACTCGCCGTATTTTATTTTCCATCTCGTGCTTGTTTTAAGATCGATCACCGGGAAAAGTTCATCTGTAGGAATTGTAACCTGTATATAATCGCCGTCATAAACTGTCGGTTCGAATTCATTTTCATCAGCAATTCCATCATTATTCAAATCTACGAGATATTTATAATTTCCGGTTCCTTCCTCAACTCTTACAAAAACTTTTTCAAGCTTTGCAGATTTCTGTGTGGAAACTTCATAATAAAAATCGCCGTCCACCGATTCAGCCGGACGTATTTTATTTTGTGAGCGTATAAGAATTGTTTCAGTGTTCAGGAAACCCTGCTGCTTGAATAAGTCGGTATATTTTTTATTTCTATAAGTAAAGTTCAAAGTTGAATTGATTTCTTTTATGCCGCTGTAATTTACTTCGTAAAACTGAGTTTGAGCTTTGGATTGTTTAAACATTATTCCATCGAGTGGCAGGTAATCATCTCTTATGGAATATTTTAATGTAACATTTAAACCGTAAAAGTCAGTTAATTTTAAATATGGTCCGACATCGGAATACTTAAGGCTTCCCGACAGGAGTGAATCACTACCGGTTGTTTTGTCTTTCCTGTTTTCTGCAAGAAAATCAACGCCGGGAGTTAATTTCCATAGCTGGTAATAAGCGTTTCCTGTCTGCCTGAACCAATTGCTCGATAGTGAAAGGTTTTTAGATTTCACATAATCGAGATTATAATCGACATTGTAATTTTTTAAATCGGAAAACTTGAGTATGTTATTATACCTGTCGGATTTAAAATCGTCTCCCCTTCTTAACAATCCTGCTGTGGATGAGATGCTAAGTTCATCTACAGGAATTAAGTTTAAACTGATCTCTCTTAGTTCTTCATCCTGCGGTTGCTCAGAATTAGAAACATTGTAATTCCTGTTAAACTCGATTTCATTAAGCCTGTCCGCTGAAGTGAATTTATCCTGTATAAACCTGTCTTTATAAGAAAGACCTATTTTGCCGAGGCTTAAATTTCCAATCTCTATTTTTCTCGGATTTACTTTTAGGAAAATATTCCTTGCATACCCATAGTTATCGCCATCATTTAAATCTGAAAAGCGGTTTTTATCCCACAAGCTTCCCGCATACTCGAGTGAAAGAGAAACATCTTCAAAAGGCGTTAATGACAAAACTATATTGCCGATTTGTTTTAACTCGGGCAGAGGTAAATATGTTATGGGCAAATAACTTCCTAATCCAATGCCGGCAAATTTATAATTCCCCAGACTTTCTTTAATGTAGTCACCCAATCCTTCACCAACAAAAGTGAACGAAACATTATAAATTGAAGTTGAATCTCCCGGTGCATAAAAATAATAAGTATAAGACCGGTTATTTATTAGTGTATCAACTTTCATATAAGCACCTTTTATAACACCGAGTGAATCGGGTATTGCAAGCGATACTCCTGATTTAGAAGCTTTACTCCTGTCATCTCCCGCCTGCGAGAGAGCATCTTTATCTTCATCGGATAAAGAAATATCTATAGGTGCATCCTGGTCATCCCCTTCTCTCATGTACTGCACTTTGAGTGAAAAATTGTTATTAAAAAACTGAGTCTCTCCGCCTGTTCCGAAAAAATTCCTGTTGTATCTCCTGTCGGAATATTCAAAGTCAACAGTTATTCTGCCGGCTGAAGTAATAAGTTTGTTTGGAGTAAAAGTGATTTGCGAATTTGAATAATCGATTACATAATCGTTGGCTTCGCCGCGCTTCATTAAAATGCCGTCGAGATAAACTCTTTCAGTTCCTGCAATAATTATTATTTCTCTTTCATTATTAATTCCTGAAAGTCTGTAAGGTCCCTGTACGCCTTCAACCCCATTAAAAATATTTGAATTAAATTTTCCTCTTGAACCGGCTACTGAAATAAAACCTTTATTTTCTTCGTAAGAAAATTCACCCATCAAACCTTGCAGTTTTCTATCCAAAACCCCAAACTCACTTTCTCTTCTCTGAATCTGGTAATCACCGAAAGTTCCTACAGCGTTAGGATGTTTTATCTGGATAAAAACTTTATCGAGCTCTTCCAATCTTTCTGTATTTCCCTCCGGCTGGATCGGAGTATTTTCATCTGTCAGTGCAGCAACAATTTCAATATCTTCTGAAAGTCTTCCTGAAAGCTGGAGCCTCAAGCCGCTGTTAAGTGTAAAGTCTTTAGTTGAACCTACAGTAAAGCCCCGTACTATTGTTCCGCTTTTTTCTATGCCGGGACCAAAGATAGATTCGGGTGAAAATCCTCCGGCTTCGCTTGAAACAACTCTGATCGTATCGCCGGTAACAACATCATACTTAACGACAAGCTCTCTTTTTTTATACTCTTTTAATAAACCAATATTTAATGCCTGGTAGGTTACAGTCAAAGTATCAAAAATTGAATATGGAAGTGAATCAGAGAGAAAAAAGGTTCCGGCATTGTACGAAAATCTGTAATCGTTTTTAGTTAATACTGAATTGCCAATAACTATAGTCTCAGTAAAAGGGATTATAGTAGCCTGGGATATGCTGTAAATATTATCAAAATTTACAGGCATAGTGTCTTTTACTATATAAGTAAGATATTCAGATTGGGCTATAACCTGTTTCGGCAGGAAAAACAGAATCAAAACGAGAAGCGAAATAAAAGGTTTTAAGTTCAAAAGGTGCAGAATTTTTGTGTAATTCAAATCTAAATTTACTTTGTTCTTTTATCAAGTCCATATAAAAACGTGGCTTATAAAAGTGTAGCCGTTTTTCTACAAAATTTTACTAATATTTACTCTTATTATGAAGGTTTTAAATTCTTAAGTTAAACCAAGTAAAAATAAAGATGGAAAAAAACATGGACATAACGATTTTTGATTACGAAGTTACGCTGGATGAAATAACACATCTTTTTGTAAACTATTATGATAAACAAGAATATATGCAGAATACCACTTATAGAAGAAGGCTTCAGGATTTATATGTTCTTTTTAAAATGAGAGAGGATAGAGTAAGAGCAGGAGATGTTTTGAATGAATTAAACGAAAAGAAAGAACTTAATATCGCATCTTAATTCTATTCATATCTTAAAGCTTCAATAGGGTCGAGATTAGCAGCTTTATATGCGGGGTAAGTACCGAATATCACACCAACAGTAACACAAAGTAAGAGACCTATAGCAACCCAATCGTAAGGTATTGCCGATTGAGCACTGAGAAAGCTGCCGGCAAAATTTCCAATAGTTACGCCTAAAATTATTCCTATAAAACCACCCAGCGTACACAGAATTATTGCTTCAATAAGAAACTGTAACAATATTGTAGTTTTTCTTGCACCGACTGCTTTTCTAATTCCTATTTCCCTTGTTCTTTCAGTAACAGAAACAAGCATTATGTTCATTATGCCTACCCCTGCAGCAAGCAATGCAATTATTGAAACAACCATTGCACCGATTTTTATTCCACCCGTAATATCGTTAACCTGCCCCATAACAGATTCATTGCTGAAAATATCAAAGTCATTTTCTTCGCCGGGTTTTATCTTCCTGATTTTTCTCATATGCCCCGTTGCCGATTCAATCATTTCAAAATAATCTTCCTTGCTATGAGTCATAACAGTAATATCAACGCTCGAAGTTCTTCTGCCGTAAAATGATTGAAAGGTCGTAATGGGAATAACTATGTAATTATCCTGCGATTGCCCGAATATTTCAGGACGTTTTTTTATAGTGCCGATTACCCTTAATGGCTTTCCATCCATTCTTACTGTTTTACCGATCGGATCAACATTATAAAAAAGTTTTTCGACAATGAAATAACCGAGAACACAAACGTCTGCAGAGTATTCTATTTCATTATTTCTGAATTCTCTCCCCTCCTCGATTTCAAGATTAAGAGTACTATAAACTCCTTGAGTAACACCGACACAATAAATATTCGGATTGGTTTCTTCGTGACCGAATTTTACAATTTTTCCGCCGCTTCCCTGCATACCGCCGATAATTTTTGCCTCTTTCATCATCTCTTCAAACCTGTAGTAATCATCGAGGGTTATATCCTTCCTGTTGCGGTATTTTTCCCATGAATCATGCCCGCCTGTGTGAATTGCCGGCCATTTCCGGATTTCAAAAGTATTTTTACTTAAGAACTGAAAGCCGTCTTCAATAGTTGACTGAAGCATAGAAATGATTGTCATAATAACGATTATAGAAAAGATTCCGACTACAACACCTAATATTGTAAGAAGAGTTCTCAGACGATTGGTTTTTAAAGATTGCAGCGCCAGAATAATCAGTTGAAGTATTTTCATTTTCTCCCCTGAGAAAGTTAATCCTTAATTTAATTTTTAAATATTGTTAACTGTTTTCATTCATATCTTAAAGCTTCTATAGGATCGAGATTGGCAGCTTTATATGCGGGGTAAGTGCCGAATATTACCCCAACTGTAACACAAAGCAACAAACCTATAACAACCCAGTCATAAGGTATTGCCGTTTGAGCATTCAAAAAACTGCCGGCTAAATTTCCAATTCCAACCCCAAGTGCAATACCTATGAATCCGCCCAGGACGCAAAGAAATATAGCTTCAAAAAGAAATTGTGTAAGTATGTTTAGTTTCCTGGCACCAACAGCTTTTCTTATCCCGATTTCCCTTGTTCTTTCTGTAACAGATACAAGCATTATATTCATTATGCCTACTCCTGCAGCAAGCAAAGCAATTATCGATACGACCATTGCACCTATTTTTATACCGCCGGTAATATCATTAACCTGCCCAATGAGCGATTCATTGCTGAATATCTCAAAATCATTTTCTTCGCCGGGTTTAACTTTCCTGATTGTCCTCATATAACCAATAGCAGATTCTATCGTATTATCATAATCTTCTTTTGAATATGACATTACTGTTATGTTTATACTTTTGCTTCTCCGTCCATATATTGATTGAAAAGTAGTTATCGGCATAACAACAAAATTATCCCTGCTGTCACCAAACATTGCTGGCTGACTTTCAAGAACTGCAATAACATTCAATGGTCTTCCATCAACTCTAACAATCTGACCAACCGGGTAAACGCCGGGAAACAACTTATCTGCAACGTCAGGTCCCAAAATGCAAACATCGTTTGAGTATTGGATATCAGTAAAGCGAAGGTCTCGTCCGGATTCGACATTCCAATCATTAGTACGCATTGCACCTGTCGTAACACCTGAAACTGAAATATTAGGATTTGTTTCTTTATTACCGAACTTTATTACTTTTCCAAACTCCCACTGCTCTGCACCAATATACATTGCATTTAGTATTTCATTAAGACGGTTAAATTCATCCATAGTCAGATCTTTCCGGTTCCTGTATTTGTCCCTAGAACCAGGACCGCCGGCTTGCATCGCAGGAAATTTCTGAATCTGGAAAGTATTTTTATTAAGCATAGCAAGCCCGCTCTCGATACTGTTTTGCAGCATCGTTATTATAGTCATAATAACAATTATTGAAAAAATTCCTACGACAATACCGAGGATAGTAAGAAGTGTTCTAAGCTTATTGCTTTTTACAGAAAGAAAGGAAACGACAACAATTTCTTTAATATTCATTATTCGTATCTTAAAGCTTCAATTGGATCGAGATTAGCTGCTTTATAAGCAGGATATGTCCCGAAAATAACTCCGACAAATATACATAAACTTAATCCTATAAGCACCCAGTCTATTGGGACAGCAGCCTGGGCATTAAGAAATCCGCCGGCAAAATTTCCAATCCCTACTCCAAAAATAATTCCAATAAAACCTCCTAACAAACATAGAACAATGGCTTCTATAACAAACTGAATCAGGATGCTCGATTTGCTTGCTCCAATAGCTTTTCTGATACCAATCTCCCTGGTTCGTTCTGTTACAGAAACAAGCATAATATTCATAATCCCGATACCGGCAGCAATTAAAGCAATTAATGAAACTACCATTGCCCCGACTCTCACACCGGAAGTTATATCAGTAACCTGTCCAATTAATGTTTCATTGCTGAAAACTGAAAAATCATTCTCCTCACCGGCTTCTACTTTCCTGATTGTTCTCATATAACCAATGGCTGCTTCAATTAAGTTACTATAACTTTCTTTACTTGGTGATGTAACAGTGATATTAACACTTGAATTATATCTTCCATACATCGATTGAAAAGTGGTTATTGGAATAACGGCATAGTTGTCTCTGCTTTGACCAAATAACTGATTCTGACGCTCAAGCACTCCTATCACGAGCATAGGTCTGCTATCAATTCTGACTTCTTTTCCTATAGGATCCATACCAGGAAATATTTTTTCAACAATATCTTTACCTAATAAGCAAACGTTAGTTGAATAATTAATATCATTCTCTCTCAAGTCTCTTCCATAGTCAACATTCCAATTATTAGTTCGCATTGCATCGGTAGTAACGCCGGCAATGTTAATATTAGGATTCGTTTCTTTGTTAGCATATTTAACGAGCTTTCCGAACTGCCATTGCTCGGCACCCACATACTTAGCCTGCTTAAGAAGTTCTTTCAATCTATTAGTTTCTTCAATTGTTATATCTTTTCTGTTTCTCCAGCTCCTGTCCGAACCTGGTCCACGACTATTTAAACGATCAATTTTCTCTATCTGGAAAGTATTTTTATTTAACAATGACAGACCACTATCTATGCTACTTTGAAGCATAGTTATTATCGTCATAATAACTATTATGGAAAAAATTCCCACAACAACACCAAGCATAGTGAGAGCAGCTCTTAATCTGTTTCCTTTAAGTGACTGAAAGGCAAGAGATATAATTTCTGTTATGTTCATTTACTTTAGTTAGTCATTTAATATTTAATTACATACAAATTTTGTAATCTTGTAATCTTGCAATTTTGTAATCTTTTATTTCTATTCATACCTCAATGCTTCTACAGGATCCATCTTTGCCGCAGTATATGCAGGAGCCAGACCGGCAACAATCCCCGTAATAAGTGATACGAGAATCGCAATAACCACAGCAGAATATTGAACGGAAGTAGGAATGAACTGGTTTATCATCATACTGGCAAGAATAGCCAGAAGAAGACCGACCAAACCGCCCATTAAACAAATTGTAGAAGACTCCAGCAGAAACTGACCAAGTATTGTTCTTCTCTTTGCGCCGATAGCTTTTCTTATCCCGATTTCTTTTGTCCTTTCCTTAACGGATACAAACATAATATTCATAATACCTATGGCGCCGACAAAGAGGGATAAACCTGTTATGAATAAACCCGCAATTTGTATAACACCTACAACAGAGTTATAATTATCAACAAGACCTTCCTGTTGATTAATAGAAAAATCATTTTCTTCACTGATTGTAAGACCCCTTATTTTTCTCATTACACCTTCAGCTTCAATTTTTGTTTCTTCAAGAAGTGAAGGATTTTGTGCCCGGACATTTACCGTAATCGTATTCCAGGATTGACCTAAGAAATTTTTAAACACGGTACCAATTGGTATAAATACCTGGTTATCAGGATTCCAGGGTCCAAGGATGAAGCTGCCCTGCTCGGCAAGAACACCAACTACCAGATAATTAACCCCGCCAATTTTAATAGTTTTATCTAATGCATCTCCAAGGGGGAAAAGGCTTTTGGAAATTTCACTGCCTATCACAGCAACCTGGCGCGAACTTTTGCTTTCAATTTCAGAATAAAACCTGCCCAGGCTGAAAGTAAAATTTGTTGTTTTTACATAGTCGGAGTTAGAGCCGTTTAGCCACACACTTTCAACTCTTCTGTCACCATACTTTACAATCTGGCGGCTGCTTATAACAGGTGCAACTGCAGCCGGTAATTTGGCAAGCTCTCTAAATTCTTCGAAATCTTCCATAGTAATATTTCTGCGTGCCCGGATTTTCCACCAGTCTTCATTTGTAAACCATTGCCATTTATCAATATAAAGAACATCAGTACCCAGGGCACTTATACCACTCTGAAAGGAATTGTCTATACCTTTGATAGCAGTGCTCATTACAACAACAGCTGTAATGCCGATTATTATACCGAGCATTGTTAAAGAGGACCTGACTTTATTAGCTCTTATTGCCCGTAAAGCAATGAGCATACTTTCTTTTATTTCGAATAGTAGGGTTCTCATCTTTATACCTCTTTATTTATTTTATATGCCCGCTGCTTTTACCTTTGGAAATTGCCTGCTTAAAACTTTCTCATCCTTTTCAATTAAACCGTCTCTCAACCTAATAATTCTTGCTGCATGTTCGGCAATGTACTCTTCATGGGTAACAAGAATAATTGTATTCCCTTTATCATGAATTTCAGTAAATAAGCCCATAATTTCCTCACCTGTTTTTGAATCGAGGTTACCCGTAGGTTCATCGGCAAGAATAATTGACGGCTTTGTAACAAGTGCACGTGCAACAGCCACTCTCTGTCTTTGACCACCCGAAAGTTCGTTAGGTTTATGATGCATACGATCTTTAAGACCAACTTCTACCAGTGTTTGCTCGGCTCTTTCTCTTCTTTCGGAATACGAAATACCAGCATAAATAAGAGGAAGTTCAACGTTATGCAAAGCATCAGAACGTGCAAGAAGATTAAAAGTTTGAAAAACAAAACCGATTTCTTTATTTCTTATAGCTGCAAGCTGGTTGTCGTTCATATCACTGACACTTACATTATTAAAATCATATTTGCCCGATGTCGGGGTATCAAGGCAACCGAGAATATTCATAAGTGTTGATTTACCGGAACCGGAAGGACCCATTATTGCAACGTACTCATTCTTATCAATTCTAAGTGATACGTCCCTGAGAGCAAAAACCTCTTCGGAGCCAACCTGGTAAACTTTTGCTATATGTTCGATGTTGATTATGTTCATTTGTTCAATCCATTTTGATTAATTGTTCTCACTATTCCCGGGTGCATTTTTTCCTTTATTCTCTACTCTTACGGTTACGTCGTCATTCAATTCTCTTGATATTGCCCTGTAACTTCCGGAAACAACATCTTCCTTACCTGATAGCCCCGATTTTATTTGAATGTAATTATCATCGCTTATACCTGTTTCAACGTTTAGTTTCTTAGCCTTGCTTTTTTCAATTATAAACACAATCTCCTGAATTTTTTTGTCGGTCTTATTATTACTTGCCGAAACTGTTTCTGTTTCTTCTTCATCCTTTTTTTGTTCCATATTAAAATCGGATCTTGCAGTTACACTCTGAATAGGAACGCTGATTACTTGATGTACCGTTTCAGTTTCAACATCGGCATTACAAGACATTCCCGGTCTTAATGCGTCATCAGGCTCAAGCAATTTAATTCTAACTTCAAAGTTAACGACCTGTTCCTGCGTGCCTAAACCTGTGGTAACAGCACTATTTCCTATCTGGGTAACAGCACCCTTAAACACACGGTCGCCAAAAGCATCGACCTTTATTTTCGCTGTATCGCCAACAGAAATTAATACGACATCATTTTCATCTACTTCAACTGTAGCCTCAATATTGCGCAGATCAGAAACCGTCATAATATCTGTTCCCATACTATAACCGCTGCCGAGAACTCTCTCGCCTAATTCGACATTTAACTGGGTAACAACTCCGTCGATAGGTGAATAAATAGTAGTCTTATTCAGTTGGTCAATAATTTCTTTCAGTGAAGCCTCGCTTTGAAGGACATTTGCCTCAGCTGACTGGTAAAGAGCTTTTGTCGTTAAATAGTTGCTATTAGCCGTTTCAAGTTCAGAGTCGCTTGCCAGGTTTTTATTATGTAATTCCTTCATCCTGTTATAATCCTGAGTTATCTTATCCAGTTCAGCTTTGCGCATTGTAAGATTAGCGTTTGCAGACTGCAGGCTTGCTTCGGCTCTTTCCTTCTGAGCTACATAAGCATCACCTTTTATTTTTATAAGAAGCTGTCCCTTTTTAACCTTATCTCCTTCTTCAA
>Ga0154371_1133_pt4 | contig 17477 bp, 17 predicted proteins | sample RifGroA2_FD_105615 | JGI IMG/M metagenome (GOLD analysis project Ga0154371, IMG submission 105615) | Ignavibacteria bacterium GWA2_35_9
AAACTGTGCTTAACTTTTTTCATAAGCACAGTTTGCAAGTTGATTAATTATAAGAATAACTTTGAACAAGTTCGCCGAACGAAGCCACTAAACCCAAAAATAACAAATTAGCCTACGAGGGCGAAGCGGTCAGAAGTTATGTTTAAAAAGTCTCTCAAGTAAATTAAATTCAAGTTTTTCACAACTAAATTTAAGGAGACTTTTTATGAATAGCTCTAAAAATATTTCGTTCACCGGTTCTCATTTCTTTGTTGGCTTTGATGCTCATCTGAAGAACTGGAAAGTAACTACCAGATTCAATAGTATTGAACTGAAAACTTTCTCAATGAACCCTTCACCTGTAGAACTGTTTAATTACTTAAAGAAAAATTATCCCGGAGGTATTTACCACATAGTTTATGAAGCAGGATTCTGCGGCTTCTGGGCATTAAGAAAATTCCGTGAGCTTGATGTTGACTGCATTGTTGTTAATCCTTCAGATGTCCCTACTTCAAATAAAGAAAAAGTAAATAAGAATGATCCCATTGATTCCCGGAAGCTTGCACGTGAACTGGAGAATAAATCTCTTAAAGGTATTTACATCCCCGATATCTTTCACGAAGAACTTCGCCATATGATGAGGCTCCGCTTCCGGATTGTGCAGAACCAGACCCGGGTTAAGAACAGGATTAAAGGATTGCTTCATACACAGGGAATTACTATTCCTCTTAACTTTACAGGCAACTCCCGCTGGTCTGCTTCATTCATCCAGTGGCTTAAAGAAATAAATCTCAATACAGATGCAGGTCAGTTCACTCTCAGCAATCTGATCCAGCAGCTTCAGCAGCAAAGAGAACATAATAAAAATGTTCTCAGGCAGTTAAGACAGCAGGCAAAGCAAAAACATATAGCTCCTGTAATAAATGCTCTGCTATCTGTTCCCGGTGTAGGCTTCATTACTGCAATGTCACTTTACACTGAAATAGTTGATATGAAAAGATTTTCTAACCAGCAGCAGCTCGCTGCTTTTGTCGGACTTGTTCCTTCAACAAGATCTTCTGATGAGACTATCTATAATAATGGTATTTCCTTCAGAAGAAATAAGTTCTTAAGACCAATTATGGTTGAGGCTGCCTGGACTGCTGTTAAACAAGACCCTGCTATGACTCTTAAATACAGGGAGCTTACAAAAAGAATGAAACCACAGAACGCAATTATCAGAATAGCAAGAAAACTATTGCAAAGAATAAGACACGTTTGGCTTAACCAGGAAGATTATGTTTACTCTTTAGTTGCTTAGCAGTAAGCTTACAAGTAAGAAAAATAATTAAAGGAAATAAAAGAATAATTTATTTAGCGGTGAGGACCATTTACTCAACCCTGTCCACAAGGGAAACAAGTCCCAAACAGTCTGCTGCATTTAGTAACATCTGTAAAGTGGATTACTGTCAGATTGTGGCCGCACCTTTTTGAATTTCATTTTTACTTTTTGTCCAGTCCCTTTGGGAACGAGGATTTATAACAGGATGATTCTTTTATTTTATTAAGTTAATATTTAACCACAAAAAGGAAAAGGGATAAGATTGGTTTATCAGTTTACCCGCCTCTGGCGTGGCTTATCTCTTTTCTACTTGTCCGCCTTTGGGGGAAATTATTATTTTAGGAGAAAAAGAAAAAACAAAAATAAGTTTATTACACATATTGACTTTTTACATAACGGGTTGAAGCACTTGTTAGGCAGTTTTTATTTTTGATAGCACAACTTTTTTTTGTTTTGTAAATACTATTTATCCAATAATTAATCTAGCTTTTAAAGATTGTGAGTGTTCCACCGCAAATATCACATCGAAGTTTCGTTTCTGAAACACAAAAAGAGCACCAACACGTCTGACAAGTTGGACAGAAAAATCCATGACCTTGCAATTTCATATCGTCAAGCGGTACAAATGGTTCTACACTCTCTTTTTGCAATCCTTTGAGTAACATTTCGAAAGGGGAACTTTTTTTAGTGCTTTGTTCTTCATTGTCCATCGGCAGAACAGGATAGCCACACCTTGCACAATTAGTTTTGGATTTTGATAATTCCGGCAATGGGTTTCTTTCACCGTATTCAATCAACTCTTGAGTAGCTTCATTAAAAATCATTATCATATCTTTCCCCAAATTCCCTTCAGGTGTTTCAACAATTAGGTATTTTTGTTCCTCTTTCACATCAGTAGCTCTGAGGAATTCCATAGCTCGTACTTTGTTTGATGCTTTATAAACAATGTATGTATTTCCATTCGTGACTTCTTTTTCTTTATATTTTACATCTGAGAACTGCGAGTTTTTTGTACCTTTCTTGGCTTTTTGAGAAGTTTTCATTTTTGAAGTTTCCATTTCTTCTACCGGTTCTAAGAATTCTTCACTTTCAAGTATATATTCAACACCTTCTCTTATTCTCCAATTTTTATGTTTAAGAAACTTTTTTAATATTTTTTTAGAAAAATAAATCCTTCGTCCCTCTATAAGTTTTAAAAATATTGCTAATGCTTTTCCGTGTGTTCTTTTTTTCCCAAGTGCATTTATTAAATGTTCTACTAATGGTTTTGGGGCCGCATTCCCAATTTCTTTAATTTCATCGAGTACTTGTGCTAAAGCAAAGTCCGCTTGATTACGTATTGATTTACTAAACGGATACCTCGATGCTTTAATTAAGTTATAAATATTCCCATCGTTTTTTAATTTTGAAATATTAGGTTTTATAAACATAAGACCTCCTATACTATATATTATATACTGCCTAACGACGTTGCGCATAAGCCGCAGCCCATAACAGGACTGCCGAACAGAAGCACAATGCCGATGATTTAAAAAAATTTGTTTAGCAAAATCACCTTGAATGGCAATGCCAAACGAAGCCACCAAACCAGAAAATTACAAATTAGCCGATGGATATTACGCTGTCGGCTTAATGCGCTGGTTAGGCACGGGTTTTTTTATTTTACCTTTATTTTTTTACTACACTCTTTAATTTATTTTTTTAATGTAGTGAATAAAATTTAAACTCAACCTTTCCCCCACCTTTTCATTACAGCCTTGCTTACCTTTAGGCTTTACATTGATGCCGCTGTTATAAAACTTGAAACGGCACTAAATTTATTTTTTACAACCACTTTTTATAACCAGCTATCTTGTACTGAAAAACAAAAGCAGAACAACATACTTGGTTTACACATATTAGTATAAAAAGCAATGTTATTGTGAACAGCCATTATTACACTTGCACAAACTTTACAAGAAGGACTTATTTGAATAACATTAATGTAAAACGATGTTTGAATTACCAGCGCTTAATTATAACCGGTTAATATTATTTTATCACCAAGCTTTACTTTACCATTACTGCTGTTTACCCAAGGGCTAAACACTGATTTAGTTTTTATAAAATTAATATTGGCAGTAAAAAAATAATAACCACAATTTAAATGAACTCTACTAACCGGCAATGAAAAAAGTAACCTGAAAAACAAAATTGATTTTACCACTTAGTATAACCACCAACTTTATGAGAACACCGACAAAACATCGTAACTAAGTTTTTATGAATTATAAACTTGAGTCACACACTGAAAAACGCACCTTGATATTACTAAAGCTTAAAATTACCCTCGTGCCTAACGGCGTTGTGCATAAGCCGCAGCCCAGAACAAGAATTTAGCTTAGAACACAAATGCCGATAATTATTAAAAAATTTTTTAGCTCTATAACCTTGAACAAGATAGCCGTTACGGAACGACTACCCTTAAAATTATACAAATGCCGAATGCGAAAACGCTGTCGGCTTGATGCACTTGTTAGGCAATAGAGTATTGAGAAAAAGAAAGTTGACTGATTTAATTTCTAATCATTCGTTTCATCACTACAACTACCAACCTGGTTGCCATCTTCTATTTGTGAACCAGTTATATATTCGTTAATTGTAAGATAAAAATCATATCCATACAACACAGTCTTTTTTCCTGTTCCATATGCATATTTTTCTAATAGATATATACCTTTGCCCGAACGAATAGGAAAATCGATGTTATTGAGAAATTTAACAATATAAGTTTTTCCTTTCTTTGCTTCGAATGCGATCGTGCAAGATATACCCCCTGGCAATTTTTTTTCTGTATTAATGGTAGTATTGTTTGAAACAATAGATCTAATTTCACCACGAAAATAGCCCATATCAACAAATATTTCATAATTGCCCGGCAGAATGGATTTCAAATCTTCTGAATTCCAACTATACGTTTTATTATTACCTTTAAGAATAATAAGACTTGGTCTTCTAGAAAATTCCTTTGGTCCAAATGCTTGAAATTCTTTTCCAAAAACTTTAATAAAGGCAACTTCTTCTGAGGGTAATGTGGCTCCATCATACAACTGGCTGGAACCGCATGCACTTAAAAACAAACTAATTGAAACTAGTAATGGGAAAGTTAGTTTCTTAATAATCATTTTACTATCTCCTTATATTTAGTATTATATTGCCTAACTATTACTTATACTGAACTGGCGATCTTCAATTCAGTCGTTATTTAGGAATTATTTTCTGAAATACCGACCGCATAAAAATCCTGTTTCATTCTCTAATTTCTTCAAATACATACCTTTATAAGGTAACAAAAATTTCAACTTCAATAAACATTTCATTAATAAATTTCTCATATATCAACTTTTAATCTAAAGGGCTCCTAACACTCATTCCTCTATTAAGAACATGAGTGTATATCATAGTTGTCTTAATCCCGTGAGATAGTTTCTTGTTCTGTTTTTGATATATCTTTTACCCCATGCAGTCTTTAAATATTTTTCCCTTTTAGTTGCATCCTGTTGATTTAAGCATCCCTCCCAATAGATTAATTTTAAAGGTACTCTATTCTTCGTAGAAGTAACTTTACCTTTATTATGATCTTCAATTCTTCTTAATAAATTGTTTGTATAACCAACATAGAACTGTAAATCTCTTTCAGATTGAAGAACATATGTATAAAAGTAATTCATAATGAATATCTCACGGGATGAACATAACTATGTCCCAATAATTCCTGCACCGTTCTTATATCGTAACCTGCCTGAAGCAAATGTGTTGCAAATGAATGTCTTAATGTATGTGGTGAAGCAGGCTTTGGTATATCTGCTTTCCTTGACGCTTTCTTAAATTCTTTTTGAAAAGTGCTTTGTGCTATGTGAAATCTGAATTTCTTATTACTATTTTCTTTACTGCTAAGGGTTTTAGCCGGAAAAATATATTGCCAGCCGAATTCTTTTCCTGCAGTGGGATATTTTACTTCAAGTGCATAAGGAAGCGGAGCCTCAATATTACCTGCTGCCAAATCTTTTTTGTGTAGGTTTTTAACTCTGTTTATATGAGCTTTTAGTTCTGTGACCAATGAATCGGGTAAAATCGTTACCCTGTCTTTTTCACCTTTTCCATCCCTTATAGTTATTGTTCTGAATTCAAAATCCAGGTCCTTTACTCTTATTCTTAAACATTCGGAAAGCCTTAACCCTGAACCGTAAAGAATTCTTCCCACCAGAGAAGCAACTCCATCTAAGTTTTTTAATATTGAATTCGTTTCTTGCTTTGTTAAAACCAAAGGTATATGCCTCTTCTTCTGTGTAAACTTAATTTCATTTATCCAGCCGATTTCTTTCTTAAATATTTCTCTGTAAAGATAAAGGATAGAATTCAATGCCTGGTTCTGTGTTGCAGCTGATACATTATGATTCACAGCAAGGTTATTAATGAATGCTCTGATTTCATCAGCACCCATTTCTTTGGGATGGCGTTTGTTATGGAAAAGAATGAATCTTTTTATCCAGCTAAGGTAGGTTTTCTCAGTCCTTAGGCTATAGTGCCTTCCCCTAAGTTCTGTTCGGACTATGTCTAGAAGTTTCTGTGCGGGCATGTTTGCACCCCTTTACTCCCATAAAGTTTTGCTTACAAATTATGTTTTTATCCGAAAAGAAGCAAAATAAAAAATACAGAGATATTTGCTGAGTGTTAAGTAAGATGATGGAAAGAATTATTACGTTTAGCTCTTGGGTTAAATTATAAGATATTTATTTAGAGACAGTATATTTTTATAAAAGGTTGCAAATAATTCACTCCCTAAAATTCCCATATATTAGAGTTTTTTAAGATTCATTAATTTTCTACGAATATTTGCAGAGACATAAAAACTAATCCATAAAGTAATGGTGATGGTAATAGAAAAAAATTGTGTATATGACAGAATCCCTGCAAATTCGATATTTGAATCCCAACGATAGAACTCGATTATAAAACGGCTTACAGCATACAATGTAATAAACAACAAAAATGAATGACCATCATATGTCATCTTTTTTTGGAAAGTGAGTAGGACAGAAAGTATTATTAAACCTGAAAAAGAATGATACAGTTGAGTCGGATGAACTGGCAAAGACATTAAATCGTTTGGGGAAATTTGTCCTGATGATATCTGTAACATATATGGTGCACTTCCCCTGGGGAAACTTGTCGCCCAGGGAATATTTGAGATTTTTCCAAAACAACATCCATTCATAAAACAACCAATACGGGTTAAAAAAACTCCCTGTGCAATAGGTATAGCACAACAGTCTGCAAATTTCCATATTGATATTCTTTCTTTCCTTAGATAAATAAGAACGCTGATTGATCCTACAATCATTCCACCGAACGAAGAGAATCCTCCCTTCCAAAGTTTAAAGATCTCAACCGGGAAAATTAAAAAGAATTGATAGTGCTGAACTATATAGTGCAACCTCGCTCCTAAGATAGTAAAGATAAAAGCGACGAAGAGTACATTCAAAGAAATTGGAATTGGGATTTCTTTTTTTTCAGCAGCTTTTACACATAAGTATATCCCTATTAAGCAAGCAAGGATAAACATTGCAACAAAGTCTGGAAGGATAATGTTTATACCTATTTTTGACCTAAAATATTCTTCAATCAGTGGTCTGATAGATTCCTCAGAAATATAAGTTTTCTACAACTTAATTTAGAGTTTAATGCCCTACAAACTTCATATGCACTCTACAATATCAATTTTTCTTTCGAATTTTAATTTTCCAGCCAAATATAAAAGCTATGGGAAGAAGTAAAAGACCGTAATAAAAAGTAGCACTCCTTAAATCAGATTGATCTTTTCGCTTTAGTAGTCCTATGAAATCTTTTGGGAGTTTATATGTTTGTGACCCTTCTTTTGATTTTAAAGTATCCGGGATTTTCCGTGTTGTATCAGCACAAATAAGAGACTCGTAAGCATTTAACCGGCCTTCTGTTACTACCTTTCCGGAAAGTGAAGTTTTAGGATCAACATTATCTAGAATACAATCTTTAACACCATAGTGATTTAACCATGAATAATGAGACCATACAAGAGCCGCAACACCAGATACATGAGGAGCAGCCATAGACGTACCGTCAAAATTGTCATATCCGTCCCTTACCGTGCTTAGGATTTCTTCACCGGGAGCTCCTATATGCACAGATGTTAGACCAAAATTTGAGAAACTGGATAGATTATCGTTGTGGTCAGTTGCTGCTACAGAGATAACATTATTGAGGTTGAAAGGAGGAGCGCCGTAGTTTGATGGAAAATGCGGGGAAACGTCGTTATCTGTTCCGTCATTACCGGCAGCTGCTATAAATAAGACTCCATGCGAATCAGCATAAGCGATTGCATTTCTTAGCACGGCTGATTCACTGCCGCCCCCCCAACTTGCATTGATGACTTTAGCACTATTATCCACAGCATAGATAATAGCCTCCGCAGCATCAGAGGAACTACCAGAAGCGCCGCAATTGAACCCCCCGCAAGTTACCGGGTCCATAAATTTTAATGCCATCATTTGGGTCTGAAAATTCACACCGGCAATCCCAATATTATTATTGCCGATAGCACCAATAATACCGGCGACGTGTGTTCCGTGGTCGTGATCGTCCATAGGATTATTATCGCTGTTTTTAAAATCCCACCCATAAATATCGTCTACATAACCATTCAAATCATTATCTATTCCATCTCCAGAGATCTCCCCGGGATTTTTCCAGATGTTCAGATCTAAATCCTTGTGATCATATTTAATTCCTGTATCTGTTATACCTATTATTACCGAAGTATCGCCACTGGTTATCTCCCAGGCTTCTGGAGCATCAATATCTGCATCCGTTGTTCCACCAGATGAACCGGTATTATGTAATCCCCACTGTTCACTAAACCTAGGATCATTGGGTATATAGTCAAGCTCATAAAGGTAATTGGGTTCCGCATACTCCACAGCAGGATTCTCTTTTAAAATTTTAATGGCATCGTTTACATCCATATCATCGGATAGCTTTATGTGATAGACTCCTATATACTTTATCTCGGAAATTATTTGAGCTCTGAGTTTATCTAGAGATACTTTTACAGAATCTGTAGATATTGTTGATTTATATTTGACCAACAATTCTCCTTTAACAAACTCGGCATTAAAAGAGATAAAATATATAACAACCATTATTATGGCTATTACTACTATAAGTCCTACCCCTAATAGAATTGTTTTTTTCATTTTTATTCCCTCCAAATTATAATATTAACTTTAATATTAATTAACCAATTATTTCTTATCGGTTTTATAGCTATAGTTAGGTTCGATAAATTCGATGTAAGGGTTTGTTCTATATTTTTCAATTATTTCATCAACAGATGATTTCGAATGAATTTTATACAAAGTAACATCTAAACGAGGTATCTCTTTTATTTTTTCCAATCCGATTTCTTTAATAAGCGAATCTATTACGGTAGTGCTTGTATTGGTTTTAAATTTAATCAAGATCTCATTGGATTTATTATCTGATTGATTCTGTTTACAAGAGAATAGCAAAACGGAAAAAAGCATTATAATTAAAATCATTATATGATTTATAAATTGTAACATCTATTTGTCTCAATTAATTCCGCACATAGCTATTTATCTCAACCCAAGTAATATTAATGTAGCCATTATGATAGGACCAACATACTGAACCACTATTGTCGTACGAAGCATTTTCATCTCTTATTCTATGACGCGTTATACTTAATTATTTATAAACTGAATCTTAGAAGTATACCCATTCAATCTTATCCCATCTTAATTACTCTCAACTTATAGTTTTATCAAGAAAGATGCAAACGTGAAAGTGGAATATTTACTATATATCAAGAAATGTGAGTTGAAGTAAAGAGAAGTGTAGAAAAAGAGAGAGAACGTAGCGTAATTATAAGTAGATAGTTCATCCCTCTAAAAACATAAAAAGTATTTTCCCATTCCTAATACTAAATTCCTAATCCGAAATCCTGAATTAAAACAAGCTTTTATGCAGTGCTTCAAGAACCGCTTTTTTATCATCGGAAGGAATCAGTATTGAAATGTTGTGCCTGCTTCCTCCATACGAGATCATCCTTAATGAAAAATCATTTAATGCTTCGAATACTTTCTTTATATATCCTTTCTGGTTCATAATGTTGTGTCCTACAAGACAAACAATCGTCATATTCTTACCGACTTCAACGTCGCCCAGGTTCTTTAATTCCTCAACAATTTTTCTCAGTCTCGATGCATCGTCTATCGTTACTGAAACAGCTACCTCAGATGTAGTTATCATATCTATTGGAGTTTCATAATGTTGAAATACCTGGAATACTTTTGTTAAAAATCCGTAAGCGAGCAGCATCCTTCCGGATTTTACTTTTATTACTGTTATTCCGTCTTTAGCTGCAACTGCTTTTATTCCATCGCCGTTCGGCTTATCGGTAATAAGTGTTCCTTCATCATCCGGCTTCATTGTATTCTTTAATCTTACCGGGACGTTTGCATTTTTAGCAGGAAGCACAGTGGAAGGGTGAAGAACTTTTGCACCAAAGTAAGCAAGCTCAGCAGCCTCATCGAATGAAAGCCGGGAAATAGCATAAGTGTTTTCCACGAACCGAGGATCGTTGTTATGAAAGCCGCTTATGTCCGTCCATATTTGCACTTCTTCCGAATCTAACGCAACTCCTATAAGCGATGCTGTATAATCGCTTCCGCCCCTTTTAAGATTATCAATTTCCCCATGAAGGTTTTTGCAAATGTAACCTTGCGTTATAAAAAGCTTTTTACCCGGGTACGATCCGAGCTCTCTTGTAAGGTTTTCTTTGATATAATATCTGTCCGGCTCGTCGTTCGTATCGATTCTCATAAAGTTTAAAGCGGGGAGAAGAACAGAATCGATTTTTGCCTCGGTAAGATAATAATGGAAAAGTTCCGTCGAGATTAATTCTCCCTGTGCAAGTATTTTCTTTTCTTCAATTCCTGAAAAATCGTCATTCGTAAACGAACGGATAAAATCGAAACGCGAAGTAATAAATTCCTTTCCACTGGATTTAAACACTTTTGTAGAATAAAGTTCATCAACTACTTTGAAATACTTTTCTTCGAGAGCGTTAATAATTTCGTGAGCTTGCTCAGGTTTATTCTTGTAAAGTGAATTGCTTATTTCAACCAATGAGTTGGTAGTGCCTGATAAAGCGGATAAAACAATTATTTTCGGTTCATCGTTATTGATTAACCCGGCAACCGCTTTCATTCTTTCTGCCGACCCAACCGACGTTCCGCCGAACTTTAATACTTTCATGTCCTCTTCTTGCGATATGTTTTTAAATTCAAGATGTAAATATAAAGCATTGAAAGGAAAGAGTCATAAAACGAACTATCTTTTTTATCTGTGATCATTACTGTCTAAAATAATTTTGAAAATGGAAACATCTTTTTAATAATTAAAATATTCTAATATTTTTTGCAACTTCCAAAACTCATCCCAACCCTTCTCTTGCAAAGAGAAGGGCTTATAGAATGTTATGACTTAATGTTAATTTTTTGTCGGAAGATTGTCATTTATCGTTTTATTGTCAATAAGTCTCTCTCTTTTTAAGAGAGAGACTAGAGTGAGTTATTTTTATTTTGGACTGATTTATCTGTGATTAAAATAAAAGAAACTGCTTCGGGCGAGCAAGCTCAGACTGACAAAATTGGACTTTTGAGACAACCTCCGTATGTGCTCGATACCTTTTTTTTGAAAGAGATTATGACAAAGTTATTGCCTATAGCAGAGTGCATCCCTTTTTAACATGAACAAATAATTATCACTTAATAATCTCCGACTCTCTAAGAATATCTTTTGTAATTGATATTCTTCCGCTTGCATCTTCGTCATTATCTATATCAATATTGTTGGCAAAGAAAAAAACATCGTCCCCTTTTATAACGTAGCCAACAAACCATCCCACTTGCCTGGTTAACCTGGCTCCCCAACCGGTTTTTGCCCGTAATATATAATCATCTGTTTTTTCGTATATCATAATATCTTTAACTATTTCAATTGCTCTTGAAGAGAAGGGGAGATCGTTATTATAAAGTTTTACTAAAATATCTACCTGCTGTTTTGGTGTGATTCGTAAATCCCCCTGCAGCCAGAACAAATCGATTCCCCCGTTTATATTTTGATTTCCGTATCCGGCAGTATCGATATATTTCTGCATTCTTTCCTGCCCGATTCTCCTGGCAAGTTCCTGGTAAAACCAAACGACTGAATATTTAAATGCACTTCGCAGGTTATTATCTTTATTCCATTGTTCGTTGCCGCGGTCAACACTATCCCATTTTATAATTTCATTTTCATCTTTAATTACGCCGGTTTCCAGAGCTACGAGTGAATTAAAAATCTTAAAAGTCGATGCAGGAATAAAAGCTGAATCTGTTCTCTTTAGATTGTAGCCTGAGTATTTATTTTGTTTCAAATCATAAAGAAGAAAACATCCGTCGATATTTCTTTCTTTAAAATATTTTCCAAATTCAGGATGTTCTTCAAATGTCTGAGATGTAATAACCACGTAGGGAAATAGGAACAGTAAAGTTATAATGATGGCGGTCCGAAAGACCGCCGGCAAATTTAATTTAGTCATAAACATTTCTATAATGCAGTGTCGCCCGATTCGCCCGTTCTTATTCTTATACTATCCTTCAGCTTATAAATGAATATTTTTCCATCACCAACCTGACCTGTTTTACCTGTTTTCACAATAATGTCGATAGCTTTTTCAGTCATACCATCCGGGCAAACCAGTTCAATTTTAATTTTTGGGACAAAATTTATAGTGTATTCTGTTCCCCTGTAAACTTCTTTGTGACCTTTTTGTCTTCCATATCCGCGGACTTCCGACACTGTTAAACCGGGAAACCCCGCTTCGCTTAGTGCATCCTGAACCTCATCTAATTTATGAGGTCTTATGATAGCTTCAATTTTTTCCATTTCGGCTCCATTAATTTTGTGTATTAAAATATTTTATGATACTTTTTCGAAGTCGGGATAAGCTTCCATTCCATGCTCGCCAACGTCCAATCCTTCAATCTCTTCAGCTTCGGAAACACGGAGACCTATGATTTTCTTTATAATCATCCAAACGATAAAAGAAACTATAAAAGTGAAGACTCCAACAGCAGCAACACCGATCACCTGGTTTGTAAAGAGATTGAAACCACCGCCGAAGAAAAGACCATTTCCGGTTGTTCCCGGCATTAAGCTGTCCTGTGCAAAAAGTCCTAATGCCAATGTTCCGAATATTCCATTAACTAAATGTACGGAAATAGCACCTACAGGGTCATCTATTTTTATCTTATCGAAACTGATAACTGCAAAAACCACAAGTGCCCCTGCTACAGCGCCAATGATCAGGGAACTTTCCACACTTACAAAAGCACAGGGAGCCGTTATAGCTACCAGCCCAGCAAGGCATCCGTTAATGGTCATACTTAAATCAGGTTTGCCCAAAACTATCCACGCAACTGCTGTCGAGCTTAATATTCCCGCAATAGCTGCACTGTTAGTTGTAATACAAATTCTTGCTATACTACTTGGATCTGCTGCCATTGTGCTGCCGGGGTTAAACCCGAACCAGCCCAGCCAAAGTACCAAGGCACCTAATGTAGCTGAAGTCATATTGTGACCTGGAATTGGAGATATTTTTCCGTCTCTGTATTTTCCAATGCGGGGACCAAGAATCATTGCACCGGTAAGTGCTGCCCATCCGCCAACAGAATGTACAACAGTTGAGCCGGCAAAATCCCAAAAACCGAGTTTTGCGAGCCAGCCGCCGCCCCATATCCAGTGCCCTGTTGTAGGATAAAGAAAGCCTACCAGCACAAATGAAAAAACAATAAAAGAAATATATTTAATTCTTTCTGCAACGGCACCCGAAACAATTGTTGCAGCTGTTCCGGCAAACACGAGCTGGAAGAAAAATTTCGCAAGCAGGGGAACAGTAGCCCAGCTTATAGCAGAGTAAACTCCGGAATATTCATCCCCGGATGCAGGGCTGTTATCGGCGCCGCTTAATCCGTAAATTCCGCTAAGCCCGAGAAAATCGTTTCCGTCGCTGAACATTAAACCCCATCCTACAACCCAGAATGCGAGTGAAGAAATTGCAAAGACTATAAAATTCTTTGAAAGAATATTCACTGCATTTTTGCTGCGTGCAAAACCGGATTCGACCATTCCGAATCCCAGGTTCATAAAGAAAACAAGCATTGCCGTGAACAGAACCCACAAGGTATCAAGTATAACTTTATTTTCCATTGTACTTAGCCCTCTCTTTGTGATTTAAGTAGTTTAAATTTCTAATCGTCTTTGAATTAATTCCGTATGACAAACTCAGGATGTGAATATAAGATATTGAAAGGAAAAATTCATAAGGCAAGATAGAAAACATTAATTTATTTTTACTCTTTTTGTTTTTGTATTGAGGAACAATGAATAAAGACGAAGCATTTTTGGACTATGAAAGTATAAAAATTCCCAATGCTCTCCCCCAGAAAAAGGAAGAGCATCGGTTTTATATTGGAGGCGAACGAGTCCGTTATGAAGAAAATCGTTGGCGGTCGGGGGGACCGCCAGAGGAATTAAAACAAGCAATCCGAGAACTTGTTTTAAAGCTTGCCGGAAAAGGTTAATCCTTTTCACTTAATTTTTTTATAAAGCACTGTCACCTGATTCACCCGTTCTGATCCTGATTGAATCTTTCAAACTATAGATGAATATTTTTCCATCACCTACCTGTCCGGTTTTGCCTGTTTTAATAATAATATCCACGGCTTTTTCTGTTTGTGAATCGGGGCAAATCAGCTCTATTTTAATTTTAGGGACAAAGTTGATATTGTATTCGGTTCCTCTGTAAACTTCTTTATGACCTTTTTGCCTTCCATATCCACGAACTTCACTGACAGTTAAACCTGCAAACCCGGCTTCACTTAGTGCGTTTTGAACCTCGTCTAATTTATGAGGTCTGATGATAGCTTCAATTTTTTCCATTAAGAACCTCTTGTTAATTAATTTCTTATAAAATATTTTGTTATAAAATATGTTTTACAGAGTACAAATAATTTCAAAGGAAACCGTGCTGGAATTATCTGCAACACCAGTTTCCTCAATAAATATTTCTTTATTTGAGCTATCGAATCTATATTCAAATCTGAATGTGGCTGCTTCACATTTTATAGTAGGAACTAAGGTCAAATTAAAAGCATTTAAACTGGGAATACCTGTTCTTGCGCCTTGGTCATCGGCAAAGTATTCAGCCCTGAAGCCGAGGTCAAACATTTCAGTCAATGCTATAACCGGCTGGAGCCCAAAACCGAACCATTTGGTATCTGTGTCTCCCGATATATCTGTAAAAGTTTCTGTTCCATAGTTTCCCTGGAAATATAAAGTTATGCCAGGAATCACTTTAGTAACGCCTGTTATGTCAACAGAGTTTCTCCAGTTTTCAGAATTTACTTGTTCAATACCCGTATAAAAAGATATTCCAAAAGCTAAGGGATCACCGAAATTAACTCCTAGTCTGGAAATAAATGATTTATCCATATTATTGTCAATAAGCAAATCCCATCCATTGATCACTCCAACTTTTAAATCAATTACACCAGAAGGTATGAATGTAAAATAACCACCAACGTGAGTATATGCTTCAGATAGACCGTAAAGATATCCTCGTGATATTGTAGGATTTAATGGACTTTCAATAACTTCAATTCCTTGAAAAGTTACAAACTTACCGCCAGTAAATTTAACAGCATCTGAAAATGCATAAGTTATAGCAGCTTCCTGGATATCTACAGCGACGGGTCCGGCACCAAGCCCCGACTGATGTAACAGTCCATGTACTGCTGCATCTGTTCCAAAATCAACCTCAGCATAATAACTTACTTTATCTGATGGGGTGCCAGCAATACCAAGATGCACATTATTGAGAAGTATTTGATTAGCTCTTGCGTCATAAGAACGAAGAGAATTTGTCATTCCGCCGCTAAAGTTATAATTGTATGATGCGTCAATATATCCAGAGAAATCCTGTGCCTTGGATACAATTACTATTAGCAGTACAATAATTATAACAAAATTAAACTTCTTGAATATGTAATTCATTATAAACTCCATTATTAAATTATTAATTTGATCTTAGTTATTAATTTCACTACTGATAAAAAATTTTAAGATACTTTTTCAAATTCAGGATAAGCTTCCAAACCGTGTTCTCCAATATCCAATCCTTCTAGTTCTTCTTCCTTGGTTACACGCAATCCAATAGTCTTTTGGATAATCTTAAAGAGAATGAATGCGGTTGTAAATGCCCATGCAAAGCATGCGAGGATACCTAATGCCTGAACGCCAACAACAGACCAGGAAAAGCCATTGATATCGAAAATGCCGGCTGCCAATGTTCCCCATGCACCGCAAACGCCATGCACAGAAATGGCACCAACAGGGTCATCGACTTTTGCTACTTTATCAAAGAAGATGACACTTAATACAACAAGAATTCCGGCAACCAAACCGAGTATTACAGCACTAAGAGGGGATACATTGGCGCACGGTGCTGTAATCCCAACAAGTCCTGCCAAGGCACCGTTGAAAGTCATGGTTGCTTCTGGTTTCTTAAAGATAATCCATGCAGTGAACATCGCCCCGATAGCTCCTGCAGCCGCTGCTAAATTTGTATTTACAGCAATTAAAGCAATATCCGTGTTTGCCGCCGTTGTACTTCCGGGGTTAAATCCAAACCAGCCGAACCAGAGTATAAAAGTTCCTAAAGCTGCTAATGTTAAATTATGCCCTGGTATAGCTCTTGGTTTTCCATCAGGACCATATTTACCAATTCTGGGTCCTAATACAATAGCGCCGGCAAGAGCTGCCCACCCGCCAACTGAGTGAACAACGGATGAACCGGCAAAGTCAATAAAACCTAAATCCTCCAGCCAGCCTCCACCGTGGAACAAGCTACCCCACGCCCATGATCCAAAAACAGGATATATTATTGCAGAAACAACGGCAGAATAAATAAGATAGCCTACAAACTTTGTTCTTTCAGCCATCGCGCCGGAAACTATTGTAGCGGCGGTGGCAGCAAACACAACCTGGAACATCCAGAAAGCGAACAACCAGTTATCGCCACTCTTTGCAAAATCCGAGAAGAAAAAACCATCTGTCCCAAAATAGCCGTTTGTAACGCCGAACATTACACCAAAACCGATTGCCCAAAAAGCAATTGAGCCAACTGAAAAATCCATAAGATTCTTCATCAAAATATTTACCGTGTTTTTACATCTTGTTAGCCCTGCCTCTACCATCGCAAACCCTGCCTGCATAAAAAATACTAAGAATGCAGCAACTAAAGTCCAGACATAGTCAGCGTTTGTCTGTACCTCTGCAATTTTACTTTCGATAGTAGATTCCTGACCGAAAATAACTACCGGTGTTAATATCACAGAGAGAAAGAGTAGCCATTTAAGATATTTCATTGTTTATCTCCTGTATGTGTTGAAAATATAGCACATTTTACTAAATAATTAAATGATATATACCAGTTTGCCTAACTTATTAAGTAATTGGGTGCCAATATATATTCTAATTTTCAAGAAGTCAAGAAGGAAGTAAAAAAAAGTTAAGAAAAATGTAAGAATGTCCTAATTTATTTAGGATTTGGAAAGGGACAAATAATAATAGATAAAGTATTAAAGGCGATTTCTTTGCAAAACATAACCGGATAACTTTCGACTAATTCCAATCGGGTTGAAAGAAGTATGAGTAAATTATAGGAGATTTTGTTAATGTTTGCCGGGAATCGAAATACTAAATGTAGTATTTGATTAGAGAGATAACATGGGAATAATACGATGTTCCGAAAATGTTTAGATGATTTAGAACATGATAAAGTTTGTATAAGTTTTCTCTATACTCGTATCCTTCTTTTAATGGGTAAGAATCATTATAAGAGATGTAAAACTCATTGCTGAAGCCACCGAATAATTTTGTCATTGCCAGGTCAGCTTCACGGTTACCGTAATAAACTGCCGGGTCAATAAGACAAGCGTTCCCGTTTTCGTCTATAATGTAATTCCCACTC
>Ga0154371_1119_pt5 | contig 17189 bp, 13 predicted proteins | sample RifGroA2_FD_105615 | JGI IMG/M metagenome (GOLD analysis project Ga0154371, IMG submission 105615) | Ignavibacteria bacterium GWA2_35_9
AGGGAGTTTGCAATGAATCAATAACACTTAATGTATCATTTTCCTGGGGAAAGGAATAAAGTGCAAAAGTCAGAAAAAATATTAAGAATAAAAATCGCATACGTGAAGATAATCATATCATCCGATATTGATAAATGTTGCTCCTATGATGCCCGGTAAAGATTATAGATAAATTAAGTTTGTTGTTTTAGTTAAAAGACGAATCTAAAGATTGTTTTGTTATTTGATTTCTTTGCTAAACCTAACTTTATTGATAAAACCAAAGCACAAACGTAAAATTAAAGCGAAAAATATCCGGAAGATATGTCGTTTACCTCATCCCATTCTCAGTTTCGACTCTTCAATCTTTTTAATTATGTCGTCAGCAACAGCCAGGGCACGTAACCCGTCTTCCCCTGAAACAACAGGACGGGTCTTATTAATTACAGCGTTAATAAATAATTCAAGTTCATAACTAAGGGCATTTATCTCTTTAGTTTCAGGCTGTTCATAAAATAATTTCTTTTTATTTCCTCCAACTCCTATTTCGCCAAAAGGAACTCCCGCAGATATATTTTCACCAAGAGGCAGCAGCCTGTACATTTCTGAAGCACCTGTTACAAAATCGAGTGCAATATAATTATCTCTCTGCCAAATTCTCATCTTTCGCATTTTCTTTTGCGATATTCTGCTCGCAGTAACATTTGCAACGGCGCCGTTTTCAAATTGTATTCTTGCATTTGCTATATCAACATTATCCGAAACAACAGGAACACCGTTCGCATCTATTCTTTTCACTTCACTTTTTATCAGGCTTAATATTACGTCAATATCATGTATCATAAGATCCAGCACAACGGCTACATCAGTTCCCCGCGGATTAAACTGTGAAAGTCTGTCGCTTTGGATAAACAACGGATTTATTATATATTTTTCAAGAGAAACAAGAGCAGGGTTAAACCTTTCGATGTGACCCACCTGGAGAGTTAACTTTTTATCCGAAGCCAATTTTACCAACGTTTCTGCTTCAGTTATTGTTGAAGTTATTGGCTTTTCTATAAAGATATGAATTCCTCTCTCAAGACATCGTTTTGCAACTTCGTAATGTGCGGAAGTCGTTACCGCAACCGATGCAGCGTTTACAACGTTAAGTAATGATTCCTCGCTTTCAAAAACTTTAACTTTAAGTTCATCCCCAACAGAATGAGCATTCGATAAATCAATATCATAAATCCCTATGAGTTCACAGTTTTTTATGCCCGAGAACATTTTGGTATGTAATTTACCGAGATGACCAACTCCTATAATACCGACTTTTAATTTATCCATTCTTACCGGCTTATAATTTTTGAATAACCAATTATCCTGTCGTAACCGCCATAATTCGGATCTTTATAATATAAAAATACATGATAAACATTTGAGGTTTCCCATGTATTACCTTCGAGCAGAAGCCAATCATCATTTTTAATTACACCGTTTATTACATCGGCTACTACATACTGGTAATCGTAAGCTCCACGCTTGAGTTCTATTGTTTTGGTGTACAAACCATAATCATTTGCAAGTTCATATTCCGGAAGGAGCTGCCAGTTGTTGAAAACACCTGTTAAAAATATATTGCCTCTATTTTCTTCAGGAGGTCTTACAGAAAAAGTAACGTTAAGATAAGTAGCAAACTCATTGTTAAAATTAGTTAAAATAGAACCGCCATTTAAATCCTTCTTTGCTTCCTTGAAAAATCTTGAATATTCAATACCGTCGAACTGAGCTTTAACATCTTTGCTGTTGAATACATTAATATTTCTTAAATCAGTCTGCCTGTATTCTTTCACAGGATAAATATCTCTTGCTGTAAAAGAAAATTTCCTGTTGCCATCCCAGTAAAACTGCCTCCGGTTTGTATTGAAATTCCGGTCAACAATTACAGGTTGATATATTTTTTGATTCTCAATTATTTCGAGGTGATCTACAAATTGTGGAAACATTTCATCGGGGATATTAAATGCGGCAGTTATATTGAATGCTTTCGCCAGGTCAGCCGGTGAATATACTTTATCCTCCAGCTGTTCTCTTTTTAAAGTAACATTCAGTTTGATTTCATTCAGTATCACATAGAACCTTCCGGAAGCATATACTATTGAGGAATCATTCGACTCTGTAACATAAAACATCCATTTGCCGGAAAAAGGAAATTCAACATCATCATAATTTCCAGGGAAGATATCTTTAAAATGATACTTTGCATTTTCCACGGTTGTAGGTAATGTTTTTAGCTCAAGGAAGTAGGCAGTATTTTTCCCCAAGTTTGTTAGAAAAATATTATCCGTAGGATTCCAGTCTTTATCACAAAATCTGAAAATAATATTCAGGTTCGGCTCAAATTCCGATTCTATATCAAACTCAATTGTAATATTGCTACCTTCAGAAATAACAGGCAGCAAGGTTTCATCATTGGAAGAATATACTCTCAGGCTTTTTATAATAACATCCTCAGAGAATGAGAACGACAGCGGGAGTAAAAAAAATATCAACAATGTTATTCTATAATTCATAGTTAGTCGTATCAATTATTCTCTTTTGAAAAAATGTTGTCCAGTTCTTGTTTGAACTGTGCCGCATCGTCACATGAATAATATGTCTCAATAAAATTAGAGGCAACTGAATTTTCTCCCGCATTAAGATAATTTATATATGCTGAGCCAATAAAAGACTTAATTCTTGATGATGAGTTACAATCGTTTCCGTTTTCTACAAAAAAACTATCTAAAGTTAAAAGTATATTATTGTTTTCAGTTATGAAGGAATCATAAATTTCAGAATTTACAATAGAGATTTTTCCCTCTTCAAATTTCCAGCAATTTATAGGTAATAATAAAAATTCACTATCTTTATTCATAAATGAAAAATCAGAATTTCCGGCGACAATAATAAGTCCCTCTATTTCCCCTGATTCAGCTTCGTATGGCTCCGTAGTTCCGGAATTTATTTTACCTGCTAAAAAAAATGTATCCAGAAGATTATAGATATATAGTTCATACCGGGCTTTGTTATCAACGCTAACGGCATCTTTTACTAAAAATTCGTCGTTGCCATCCATGTTGAGGTCCGATAAATAACCTGCCGGGTTCTGGAACTCATTCGAATATATCTGGCTTTCCTTCTTATCCAGGACAGAAAGAGAATTATTATTTAAGGCAAGAGTAAAAAGATCGGTTACAAATTCATTTTTGTTTTGAGAAAAAATCTCGGATGCAAAATTAAATATCAAAAGGAAAAAGAAAGAAAAGATAAGTTTGTTCACCAAAAACTCTTTAAATAAATTTTTAGTAAATGAGATCTTGAAATTCAAAACTCAAAATTCAAAATTCGTAAACCCGGAATTAAAAATCCGCAATCCCTGCCTGCAGTAGGCAGACGTAATCTTACAGGTTCTTTATCTCATTCGTCAACTTTGTCATTGCATCTTTAGCATCGCCAAAATACATAAGTGCATTTGGATAGAAGAACAGTTCATTATCAATTCCTGCATAACCTACATTAAGAGAACGTTTATTTATTACAACCGTCTTTGCATAATCCACATTGAGAATCGGCATTCCGTAAATCGGGCTGCTCTGGTCGTGGCGTGCAGCAGGATTAACAACATCGTTAGCACCAATTACAATTACAACGTCCGTGTTTGAGAAATCATCATTAATATCTTCCATTGCAAAAAGCTTATCATAAGGGACCTGGGCTTCTGCAAGCAGAACGTTCATATGTCCCGGCATTCTTCCCGCGACGGGATGAATCGCAAAACGGACATTAACACCTTTCTTTTCTAGTACATTCATTAAATCACGTACTGCATGCTGAGCCTGGGCTACAGCCATTCCATAACCGGGAACAACAATAACACTGCTAACCGAATCGAGAAGCATTGCAAGCTCTTCAGCATCGATTGATTTAACATCGCCTTTGGGAGAAGTCGTACCCGTTGCCGTACCTGCAGTTCCTGCCGAAGCCCAGCCTCCAAGCAATACATTCATTAATGACCTGTTCATTCCACGGCACATAATGAGAGTAAGAATAATTCCCGAAGCTCCGACAAGTGCACCTGCAATAATTAATTCATTATTCCCTAGAACAAATCCGGTTGTGGAACCTGCAATTCCCGAATATGAATTTAACAGCGATATTGCTACAGGCATATCTGCACCGCCAATCGGCAGAACAAGAAGAACTCCAAGCAGAAGAGAAACAAATGTTATTATTACTACTAATGAAATTGAGCCGGGATTAATTACTATATATATTCCTCCTGCAATTATAGCGAGCAGCAAAATAAGATTTAAAGGATGCTGCAAAGGATATTTAACAACTCTGCCTGTAACAAGCCCTTGTAGTTTTCCAAAAGCAATCATAGAGCCTGTGAATGTTACTCCGCCGATCAACAAGCTGAGTATGATTGCAATTCCCTGGTCAATAGGAAGATTAAAGGGTAAACCAAGGTCAACCGGGTAGTTAGGATTAATTCTATGGTATTCTGCAAGTGCAACCAGAGTTGAAGCGCCGCCTCCAAAACCATTCAGCATTCCAACCATCTGCGGCATCCCTGTCATCGGAACTTTTACAGCGAGTATAACTCCGACAGTTGAACCTATTATTACTCCTATTATTATCCATTCAAAAGTAAGTACATGCTGATCGAACAAAGTGATGACAATTGCCATCAACATTCCGATTGAGGCAAAGAGATTGCCTTTGCGCGCAGTTTTTGGCGAACCAAGATATTTAATTCCGAAGATGAAAAAGATCGAGGAAACTAAATAAGTTATTTCAATTACGATTCTCATTTTCTATCCTCACTTTTTCTTCTTGAACATTTTTAACATTCTGTCGGTGACCAGGAAACCACCCACAACATTTATCATTGCAAAGATTACTGCAACCATTCCGAGTATTGTACTGATTGTAAATTGTTCAAGCCCTGCACTTAACAAAGCACCAACAATTGTAATTCCCGAAATTGCATTTGAGCCCGACATTAGAGGCGTGTGCAAAGTCGGCGGGACTTTCGTTATCAATTCAAAGCCTACAAATATTGCCAGCACAAAAACATATATGTGCATTAAAAAAGTTAAATTCTCCATAAACATTTTCCTTCCTTGAGTGGGCTGGTTCTACAAATTTTTTCTGATGATAGCTCCATTTATCCAATACTAACTATTTTATCAATTCCTTAACACGCGGGTTTACTACTTCTTTTTTATAAGTGATGAGACTCCCCTTTACAATTTCATCCTCAAGATTCAATTCTACTTTCCCCTCTTTTCCTATATGAGTTATTAAGCTTAAAAGATTTTTAGAGTACATCTCGCTCGAATGATTCGGAACGAGGCTCGGCAAATTCGGTTCGCCAATTATTGTAACTCCATACTTCTTAACAGTTTTTCCTTTTTCACTTACTTCACAGTTGCCGCCAAACTCGACCGCCATATCGAGAACGACACTGCCCGGTCTCATATTTTTCACCATTTCTTCTGTAACAAGAACCGGTGCTTTTCTGCCGGGAACAAGTGCAGTTGTAATTACAATATCGGCTTCAGTAATATGTTTGAAAATAAGCTCCTTCTGTTTCTTAAGAAATTCTTCCGATGCTTCTTTTGCATAACCTCCGGCATCCTGCATACTTTCATCCGTTTCGACTTCAATAAATCTTCCACCGAGAGATTGTACTTCTTCTTTAACTGCAGGACGAATATCTGAAACCTCCACAACTGCGCCTAATCTTTTAGCGGTACCGAGCGCTTGCAAACCAGCAACTCCCGCTCCCATAATAACAACTTTTGCAGGAGAGATTGTTCCGGCTGCTGTCATCATCAATGGAAAGATTTTCCCAAGTTCATTTGCACACATTATAACACTTTTATAACCTGCAAGGTTTGCCTGTGAACTAAGTGCATCCATTTTTTGGGCAAGAGTTGTCCTCGGAATCATATCCATTGAAATTACATTGATTCCTTTTTCTGCACATTTCTTTGCAACATCGGGATAATTTAAAGGATAGAGAAAAGTAACAAGCAGTGTCCCCTCTTTCATAAGATCGAGCTCGTGCTTTTTAAGTTCGGGATGTTCTATTGGTCGCTGAGCCTTAAAAACTATATCTGCAGATGAATAAAGCTCCTGTAAATTATCTACAATTTGGGCTCCTGCAGATTTATATTTTTCATCTGTGAAACCAGCATTTAAGCCTGCACTTTTTTCAATATGAACCTCAAATCCTGCTTTTATAAGTTTGGGAACTACATCGGGAACTGTGGCAACTCTGTTCTCCCCCATAAGTATTTCCTTAGGAATGGCTATAATCACAATCGTTTTCCTCCGTAAATAGAATCAATAATTCACATATAAAACTTAATGGGATTTTGAGGGAAAACCAAACTTAATCTCAAATCTTAAATCTCAAATTTCAAATTTGAATGATAAGAGAATCTTTTAAAATTTTATTTTAAAAAGATTTGAGACCTGCCTGACGGCAGCCAGATTTGAAATTTGAAATTTGAATTTTAACCCGGCTGCTCGTGAGTAAGGCAATGCAGGGTTCCTAATCCCCAGACAAGATCAACAGAATGAATTCCGATTACAGGGCGGTCAGTTATTAACTCAGATAAAATTCCTAAAGCTTTTTTGTCATTCGGATCATTAAAAGTCGGTACAAGAACTGCATAATTTGAAAAGTAAAAGTTAGCATAACTTGCAGGAAGTCTTTCTCCCTTAAAGATAACAGGAGAAGGCATAGGCAAAGAAACCACATTTAATTTTGAACCATCTTCTAATTTTGCATCCTGCAATCTTTCCTTGTTCTCATTTAAAATTTTATAGTTATCATCACCCGGATTCTTTTCTTCCACAAGCACAACAGTATCATTATTTACAAACCTGCAAAGGTCATCAATGTGTCCGTGTGTATCATCTCCCGCAATTCCTTTTCCGAGCCAGATAGTGTTTGTAATTCCAAAATACTTTTTAAAAACATCCTCGTAATCTTTTTTTGTAAAACCGGGATTTCTAACCTGGACTTTTTCATCCATCAAACATTCTTCAGTAGTTAACAAAGTCCCGTTTCCATTATAATCGATGCTGCCCCCTTCAAGAACAACATGTTTTCCTTTATGTTCTGCAACTGTTCTTTTTAGATTAAATTTTTCTGAAATGAACTTCGGAAGTTTCTCGTCTTTCTTAAAGTTATCATACTTGGTCCATGCATTAAACTTAAAATGCACAGCCGATATTTTCCCTCTTTCATCTTTAACAAATGCAGGGCCCGAATCCCTCATCCACCCCCGGTTTGTTTTTAACTTGTAGAATTCAATGTTTTCAAAATCCATACCAATAACTTTAAGAACCTTATCGGCTTTTGCCTCATGTTCTTTATCTTCAACAACAATTCTTACTTTTTCCCCGCGTGAAATGTATCGTACAATCTCCCCATAAACCCAGGGAATAGGTGAAAATTTTCCCGGCCAGTCTTCTTTATTGTGAGGCCAGCCAAGCCAGGTAGCTTCGTGGGAGTGCCATTCGGGGAAAATCTCAAATTTCAAATTTCAAATCTCAAATGTTAATATCTCAAAATTCAAACCTGACTGCCGTCAGGCAGGTTTCAAATTTCAAATCTTAAATGTTAAAAGAATTATAAGGTTCATAAGGTTCTTTTACAAATCCTGGTTTTGATTTCATAGTAATAATTGAAGAAGCTATTATCTTTGAAATTTCGTTTGCCTCATTTAAAAGTTCTTTTGTTTTCTTTTCAATATTTAATGCATCCCTAATTAAACATAACCAATATTTAGTTTCATTAGAAGATTTAAGAGATATTTCGTAAAACTTAATAAAATCTTTTTTAGAGTGTGCTGCCCTTGCTTCAATCATGTTAGCACCAATCGAAGTAGCCGATCTGACCAATTGATCAATTAAAGAAATATTAATTTTCTTGACTTCTAATTCATTAACAAATTTTATTATTGAAACTGAAAATTTATAAACTCTATTCTTTAATTCTTTCGAATCCATATCTAATTTAGATTTGAGATTTGAAATCTTAAAATCATTTCAAAAATCTCTTGGAAATATCCTGATAAGTATCAATCCTCCTGTCCCTTAGAAAAGGCCAATTACGACGAATGTACTCTATACGATTCAGATCAACCTCAGCCATAATAATCTCTTCTTTATTCGAAGAAGCCTGGGCAATAACTACTCCCTGCGGGTCAGCTACAAATGATGAGCCCCAGAATTCTATTCCGGTTGATTTAGAATTTTCCTTCTCTAATCCAACCCGGTTAACTGCTGCAACATAGACCCCATTTGCAATTGCGTGACTTCTCTGAATTGTCTGCCAGGATTCAAATTGATTTTTACCGTGTTCTTTCTTTTCACGAGGATGCCAGCCAATTGCAGTAGGATAAAAAAGAATTGCTGCACCTTGTAAAGCTGTTAATCTTGCACCTTCGGGATACCATTGATCCCAGCAAATTAAAGTGCCGATATTTCCATACTCAGTATCAAAAGATTTATAACCAAGGTCTCCCGGGGTGAAATAAAATTTTTCATAGTAAGATGGATCATCAGGAATGTGCATCTTTCTGTAAATACCGGCTATTTTTCCTTTAGTATCTATTACAGCAAGCGAGTTATGGTAAACACCCAGGGCTCTCTTTTCAAAAACAGGAACTATTACTACAACTTTATTTTGCTTTGCAACTTTTGAAATGGCTTCGGTTGAAGAACCGGGAATGGTTTCGGCAAGTTCAAAGTAATCTATGTTTTCACTTTGACAGAAATACTGCGAACGGAAAAGTTCAGGAAGGCAAATTACCTGTGCACCTTTCCTCGCTGCTTTGGAAATCCAGTTAATTGCTTTCTGCAGGTTTTTATCAGTATCCTTGCTGAGAGCAATCTGTATAAGCCCGATTTTAAATTTTTTGTTTTTATGTTTCATAATTGATTTGATTATTTGTAACCAAAAGTTGAAACAAGTACACCTGTCGAATCATATTCTTTTGACCTTTGAATTTTACCATCCTGGTAAAACTCTTCCTTATTCAACTTGCCGTTTCTAAAATATGATCTTGCCCAACCATCAGGAACACCATAAACATAATTTTGTTCCTCTTTTACAGCACCATTTGTATAATATTCTTTTCGCTTTCCATTTAATTTACTTCCGTCATAGTACTCTTCTGACTGCAGCAAACCTATATTATAAAATGTTTTGGATGGTCCCTGGACAGTGTCATTCGAGTAATGAAAAGAAGACTTGATTACACCGTTATCATAATAAGTTAAAGCTATGCCGTTCTTTACATTATTTTCATAACTTATTTCAGACATAATCATACCGTTCTCATAGTAATTTCTTGTCATTCCAAATTGTATCCCGTTCATAAAATCCATTGAAGATTTTACAACTCCCCCCTCATAATATGAGTAAGACCGCCCCTGCAAAGTATCGTTAGTATAAAACCACTCTTCCATCAGGTATCCACTGGGGTAATAAATTTTTGTCGAGTTTTCCCTTTTACCATTCTTGATAAAAATCTCATCTTTAAGAGAGCCATTATTAAAATAAACTTTATCTGTTCTCTCTTCTGATTCCAGTTTACCCATTACATCGTACCTTACACGATTTATCAATTCACCATTAACATAATTATCTTTTACTCTTACACTTTCACCTGTATCATAAATTTTGACTTCACCCTCGAGCTTGTCATCGATATAATATGCTTCAAGAGCTACTCCGCCGACTTCGTGGAAAACACGCGTTACTCCCTGCATTTTGCCGCTGAGAAATCTTCGTTCCACCTCCACGGCTCCCGATTTGTAATAAGTTTTCGATATTCCCTGAAGAACTCCATTATCAAACAGCCATTCTCCCTGCAGTTCGCCGGTTTTATAGTATGTATAAGTAGTTCTATCGAGAACACCGTTATAGTAATTTTGTTCTGCCCAAAGCTCACCGGTTTCATAATACCATTTTGATGTGCCTTCCTTCTCCCCGTTCCTGTAATTCCACTCGATGCTTTTTATTCCGTCTTCAAAATACCAGGTGGATATCCCGTCTTCCTTTCCCTGGAAAAAATGCCATTCTTTCCAAAGCCGCCCGTTGGGATAATATTCTTTATAATTACCATGCAACTGCCCGCTCCAATATTCTCCCTCCACTTTAAGGGCTCCGTTAGGATAATATGTTCTGGTAACTTCTACTCCACCTGACTGGGAATAACTGAATGATGTTATAACTATGCAAATAATGATTATATACTTCAAAACTAAAGATCTTATTATTATAAAAATGATTTTTTTACAGAAGAAAGTTAAACTTTTTTGAAGTTAAGTTAAAAGCAGAAAGTGTTGCACCCTGAGTTTAAGTTTAAGTTAAAGTGTAAGTTCAATACTCTTTAAAAATAAGTAAAGACCGTGTAACAAATGACTATCAATAACGATGACTGATGACAAATGACCAATGACTAATGACTGATGACCAATGAATGACAGATCACTCAAGCCAACCGGAAGCCCGAATTAACTAACAGTTTTTTTGCTTTCTCCGCGCTTTCATATGTCTCAAAAGATAACCTGAAAGTACCGCCTGTTCCCTCCCGTATTTTCAACAGTTCAATGTCTTTAATGTTAACAGAGTTTTTGTATAATACTTCAGTCATTCTGAATAAAGAACCCGGTTTATCTTCGGCATAGATAAAAACATCATAAACGGGATTGAGAAAACCTTTAATGTTGGATGGGATGGTTTCTCTTTTTTTCTTTGATGATTCAAATTCTTTTCTTAAAAAATTAATATCGCTTTTACTGATGGAATCTTTAACAGACTTCAGCCGTGAGATCAGGTTCTCAATAGAAGATACGATTTCATTTTTATTATACCGGAATATCGATTCCCAGATTTCGAAATCGCTCGATGCAACTCTTGTCATATCCCTGAAACCTCCTGCAGCAAAATCCAAATAATCATTTTTTTCATTACCAAGAGAATTTACAAGACTTACAGCAAGCACCTGCGGAAGATGACTTACATAAGCTATTACTTTATCGTGAATATAAGGATCGATAAATCTTATCCTGGAACCAAGAAGCTTTATCAAATCTGTGAATTGGTTTATACCGGGAAAACTATTTCCTTTTTCAGATAAGAGATATAAAGAGTTTTCAAACAGCAAAGGATCAGAATTCTCGATTCCTCCTCTTTCCTTTCCTGTCATCGGGTGCCCGCCAACGTAAAAACCTGCACTTACTATTTTCTTCCATTCATCTTCAAATATGCCTTTAACGCCGCATACATCGGAGATTATTGTTCCTTTCTTAAGCTGAGGAGCTAATTTCTTAAAATACTCAAGTGATAAATCTGTTGGAAGGCAAAGGAAGATTACATCTGAACCGAGACCTTCTTCGGGAGAATTAATCTTACTGTCTATTATTTTTTGATTAAACGCTTCTTCAAGAACAGTCTCTTTATCGAATCCTTTTATTTCAAACTGTTTGCCCGAGTTTCTCAGAGCTTTTGCCAGAGAACCGCCGATAAGACCAAGACCGATGATAGAGATAATCTGCATAATTACGAATTACGATTTAAGATTTACGAGTTAAAAATAAAGAATTTCCACCTGAAGTAATATTCACCGTAGAGAGGAGATGACATCTTTCTGACCTGTCCTGCGTAAATCCTAATTCACAATTCATAATTCACAATTCACAATTCCTAACGACTGCCTACTTCCCTATTCATTCCTATCCAAAATTTTGTACAAAAAAAATAAAATATCTTTTTTGTGCTTAAAATTACCAATGCAGCGACTGGCATTCCTGTTGTAAAGTCCGGAATAACAAAAGAGGATATAAAAATGAAAAGGGCTGTCAGACTTTTACTAATATTATTTTCACTTCTTATTTACAACTGCTCAGATTACAAAGCAGAAATAGAATCAAATACGCACTGGTCCGGCTGGTTTGGGGATAGAACGGTTGAAGGTTCAGGCAATATGGTAATTGACCTGGATGATGATGAAACTCAATGCTGCACAGTCTATAAAGAAACAGAACACGGGTGGTTAAGAATCACAATAATTAATGAGAGTATTTTTTACTGCGACGGAGGGGACGCAGAAACATTTGCGGCTTTCGGCGGAGTCTCGGCGTGCAGCCCTTAATGAAAACAAACACATAATCCCCTCCATTGGAGGGGACGAAGGGGTGGGTTTTTATAATATCTCTGTACATTAATTTGAATTAGCTCGAATGAATTAAATAATTAATCTTTTTCCGGACATTTAACAATTGCTTCTTTAGAACGGTAAGCCTATTTTTTAAATGCAAATAATGGAACACCCCGTTTGACCACAAAAAGCCGGCGGGGACTTGTCCGCGTTGGGCGGAAAATGCTGAGAGTTGGTGGGTAAGGCATGCCGGAAAGATGAAAGAAACCTTTTCAATAAAAATGATATGCTAAGTAAAAAAGCAGCAAAATATTTAGAAGATAACCAGCCCACAAAAGAATTAACAGCAACCCATCTCGGCAGGCTATGACTTGCATAAAAAAAACATCTTGCAGAAGAGATGAAGGAAACTGATAAGCTGGTGAAGAAGGTTGTGGGGTGAGGAGAGAATTTCTATGGATTATAGTTGGAAATATTTGAGATCATTTAATAGTTCAAAAAATCTAGCTTTTGAGGAACTTTGTTGCCAATTAGCTGCTTGTGAAGAAAATGTTCCTAAAGACTCAGTTTTTGAAAGAAAGGGAACACCAGATGCAGGTGTCGAGTGTTTTTGGACTTTGCCTAATAAAGATGAATGGGGATGGCAAGCTAAATTTTTTTTAGATATTCCTAATTCAACTCAATGGGTTGAAATAGACAAAAGTGTCAAGACTGCATTAAGTACCCATCCAAAATTACAAAGATACTATGTGTGTTTGCCGTTGGATAAACCTGACGCAAGAAAACCAAATCAGAAGTCATTTGCTAAAAAATGGGAAGAAAGGGTCAACAAATGGAATAAGTGGACCTCAAGTAAAAAGATGAAAGTCCAGTTTATATATTGGGGAAATCATCAAATATTTGAAAGATTAAGTAAGGATGTTCATAGAGGTAGGAGATTCTTTTGGTTCAATGAAGAATATTTTTCAAAAGAATGGTTTGAAGAAAAACTTGCTGAAATATTTTTTTATGCGGGTCCGCGTTATACTTCTGAATTAAATATTAAGTTAGAAATTAGTAAAGTATTTGAAGGTCTTGGTAGAACTGAATTTTTATATAAAGAGTTTGAAGTACTGTTTGGAGACATAAAAATAAAATTTGAAGATATAAATGATAAAGACGTAAAATTAAAATTTGAAGAAAAGTACAATGAGTTAAAGAAATATATTGACAGCATTTTAGCTTATAAAAGTGAATTTCTAAACCCTCAAATTAATTACTACGCTTTTCCGACTTTAAATCAGAAAATCCTTACTTGTAGTGAATTCATCTGGAATTTAGAATCTTTACTTGATGAATATGACCGTAACAATACTTCCCCTGATCCAAACCGACGAGAAGGAATTTTCAGTTATACCAGACATAAACTAAAAAAATTAAACACTTCATTAGCCGAATTGAAAAATTTTGTTGAATCTGACTGCTCAGTTGCTTCAAATTACAATAATTTATTAATAGTAGGTAAGGCGGGTATAGGGAAAACTCATTTGATATGTGATATCGGAAGAATGAGAATTGAAAAAAATAGACCGAGTGTTATTCTATTAGGTGAACATTTCAATGATTCAGACCCATTCATGCAAATCATTAAATTCTTGGATATAAAGTGTGATACATTTGATGAGTTTCTTGGTGCATTAAATTCCAGCGCAGAAGCAAATAATACCTTAGGATTTATTTTTATCGATGCTCTGAATGAAGGAGATGGTAAACTAATTTGGAAAAAATATCTTCCGGGTTTAATAAAAAAAGTGGAGCGTCATAAGAATTTGAAACTTATAATGAGTGTTAGGTCTTCCTATGAGGAAGTTGTAATTCCTGATATCTTTGATGAAGATATTTTGTTAAGAATTAATCATTATGGTTTTGCTGATGATACTTATAATGCAACAGAAAGCTTCTTTGAGTACTATAAAATTGAAACTCCAAGCATACCTTTATTAATTCCAGAGTTTAATAATCCTCTCTTTCTAAAAAAATTTTGTGAAGCATTAGTGAATAGTAATTTAACAAGAATTCCTAAAGGATTAAATGGGATTTCTCAGATTTTTGATTTTTATATATCCTCTATAAATAAAAAATTATCAGTTTCTCTTGGCTTCGATGAAAAGGATTTTTTAGTAAATAAGTCTATTGAGAAATTTGCTGAAGAATTAGTTTTAAATCAAAATTTTTATTTAAAAAGAGAGATCGCTAAAAAAATAATTGATGAATATTTAACATTTAAAAAATATGAGGATTCCTTATTTAGAAATTTATTACACGAAGGTATAATTCACGAGAGCAAATTTTATGCAGGAGATAATAAATATGAAGATGGGATTAGTTTATCTTATGAAAAGTTTACAGATCATTATAAGGCAAAAACATATTTGCAAAAACACTTCGATTTTAAAAACCCTACTGTTAATTTCACAACAGAAAGTATTTTGGGTGAACTATTAAAGGATGAAGATAGTTGTTGGTTTAATAAAGGATTAATTGAATCGCTTTCAATTCAAATACCGGAAAAGTTGAATACTGAATTAGTTGAACTTGCCCCTCAAATTAAAACATTTCATCCCGTTAAAGAAGCATTTATGGATAGTTTGATTTGGAGAGATCATAAATATTTTACTAAATCAACTGACCAATATATCAATGATTACATAATCAAAGATGATGAGTATTTTCCTAAATTTTTAGATACCTTACTTTTGATTTCTTCCAATCCTGATCATCCTTATAACGGGAATAGATTACATAACTTCCTAGTAAAGCATAAAATGTCAGAAAGAGATGCTTTTTGGTCAACCTTTTTATCTAATGAATATGGAAATCGAAGTTCCGTTGATAGGATAATTGAATGGGCTTGGAATAACTTAGATATTAATCATTATGATGAAGAATCATTGTTTTTAATATGTAAAACATTGTGTTGGTTTTTTACCACTACACATCGGTTCGTGAGAGATAGAGCAACAAAAGCTTTAGTAAATATCCTGACTTCTAAATTACACTTTTCATTAAGGTTATTAGATGAATTTAAAAACATCAATGATTTTTATGTTTTAGAGAGAATATTTGCATGTATTTATGGTGCAGTTTTAAGAAATCCTGATAACAATATTTTGAAAGAAGTTTCAGAATATATATATGACTGGCAATTTAAAAATGAAAATCCAATCCCAAATATTTTACTCAGGGATTATGCGAGAGGAATAATCGATTATGCTATTAGAAACAAAGTTATTTTAACTATTGATACAAAGAAAATTGAACCTCCTTATAACAGTAAGTGGCTGGAAAAAATCCCTTCGGAAAAAATAGTTAAAAATAAATTCTATATAGAAAATGCCAAAATGGATATTGAATATGCACAAAATGAAATATATGAATCTGTTATGGGTTTTGGTGATTTTGCAAGATACATAATAGGAACCAACTGGCATACTTTCAAATGGAGTAACAAAAAACTTAAAAAGGAAAATAAGCTAACAAAAAAAGAACGTTTTAATAATTTCTTGAGTTCATTAACGTTAAAAGAAAAAGAAAAATGGGGTAAATTTGATCAAATATTATTTGGTTTAAAAATTGCTCAAGACTTAGATTTTAAAAAAAGAACTGAACGATATAAACATCCTTTATCAGATAAAGAATTGAAAGAGTTACAGCAACTAATTGAAAAGGAAATAATTAAGAAGTTCAGAGGAAGGAAAAGAAAAGAATTAATTGACTTTATTTTACCCTATAGAAAAAGCAAAGAATTTAATAAAGATGAGTCTTTATTTGATTTAAAATTAGCTCAACGTTTTATACTAAATAAAGTCTTTCAGTTAGGTTGGAGAAAAGAAAATTTTGGTTACTTTGATCGCTATGTTGATAGAGGGTATAGATATGGTCGTGGGACTCATAAACCAGAAAGAATTGGTAAAAAGTATCAATGGTTGGCTTACTATGAATTCTTAGCAAGGGTTGCGGATAATTTTGAATTTCATAAAGACAATTGGTCATATGAGGAAAAATATGAAGGAACTTGGCAGGAATTTATCAGAAATATTGATCCCTCTAATTTATTAAAGAATACATATGATGAAGACTGGAGAATAAAATCAAATCCTTGGTGGATATCTGAAAATTATAATAACTGGAATATTGGAAATAATTTAATTTGGATTAAAACAAGTAATGATATACCAAATGGTAAAAATTTAATTGAAGTACAAAGGCCAGATAATTCTGATTGGTTGTTGCTTGAAGGTTTTTATAGATGGGAAGAACCGACACCACCAGATAAAGACCATTCGAAGATTCCTAAGAAAGAACTGTATTTTTTTGTTAAAAGTTATTTTATTCATAAAACAGAAAAAGATAAAATTTTCAAATGGGCAAAAGAACAAAATTGGTATGGACGTTGGATGCCGGAGTCTCACTCTCAGATGGAAATTTTTCTTGGTGAATTTTTTAGTTCAAAAGCCTACGATTTTCACAATATTCCTTATTATAATCATGCGGGGTGGACAAAACCTCGAATAAATGGAGAATTCAATTTTTATGTAAGTACTGATCAATATTTACAAGAAACGGGTTATGACTGTTCAATTGACGATTCAATAAAACTATACTTACCTAGCGAACTAATTGTAAAAGAAATGAAGCTTCACTGGAAAGGAAATGAAGGTCATTATTATGACTCTACAAATAATCTCGTTACGTTTGACCCATCAATAAAAGAAAAAGGTCCCTCATGCTTGCTAATAAATAAGAATATATTTACAGATTTCCTTAATAACTCAGATTATGAAATTTTATGGACTGTTGCAGGTGAAAAATATATTTTGGGATCAACATATGAGAATGATAATTATGTTGGTCGTCTTCAGATTAATGGAGCATATTGTTTATTTAAGGATGAATTAATTGGAACGTTGCACTCTAAGTTCGAGCCTCCTCGAAATTTAAGAAGTGAAAAATGAA
>Ga0154371_1175_pt2 | contig 16903 bp, 21 predicted proteins | sample RifGroA2_FD_105615 | JGI IMG/M metagenome (GOLD analysis project Ga0154371, IMG submission 105615) | Ignavibacteria bacterium GWA2_35_9
TTGCTGGAGGAATCTGGGAAGCATTAACAACAACAGCGTTCGGATTGATTGTAGGAATTCCCGCTCTTGCCTTTTACAATTATTTTCTCTCTGCAGTAAAGAAAACAGTGGGCGATATGGAAACAGTTGCAAATGATGTTGTAGATGTTATGCAGGATAGTTCTACTACTGCTGATGATGTGGAGGAAGAAATTGAATTGGATTTGTAAAATGAAAAGTGCAAGATCAAGAGCAAGTTCAAGAATTCATTTACCATGCATTCATGCAATCATCCAGTCATGCTCGAATAATTGGCTGAATGATTGATTGTGAAATAAAACAGAAAAATTTATTAATAATTTTTATTAAGCTATGCAATTTAAAACATCAAACGAACCAATAAGCATTTTTAGTTTTTCTTCTTTAACAGATATTGTAATGCTTCTTGTTATTTTCTTCCTTCTTACTTCACAGTTTGTTATTCAAACGGGAGTTAAGGTAAAGTTGCCCGGTTCAAAGACTAATGAGCCTTCAACACCGTCGCAGCTTATTGTTACTTTAACGGCAGGCGGTGCTGTATATGCAGGTAATGAAGAAATAAGTATAGACCAGTTGCCGGCAAAATTGAATGTAATGAAAGGAGAGAAAATGGAAGATAATCTTATAATTCGGGCAGATAAGACCGTTGCTGTTGATCTTGTAATTAAAGTAATTGATGCTGCACGCTCTTCCGGCATTGATAAATTTACAATCGAGACTCAAAGGGAACAGCTATAAGATTAAAAAATTTCAGGATTACAAGAATTTAAAAATTAAAATAAAATGTTAACTAATTATAATTCGATAAAAAATCTTTCATTCTCTCTTTCTCTGCTGATTCATCTTTTGCTTTTACTTCTATTTCTACTGATGAAGTTTACGATTGATTACCCGCCTAAAGAGTATGTCGAATTATCATTCGGAGTATCGGGAGAGATAGGTTCTTCCGGTGCAATCGGTTCCCAGATAAATGAGGTTGAGGAACTTGCAAAACCGGAAGAGAAAGATGAAACAATTGATAAAAGTATGGAAGTAAAAGAAGTAGAGCTGCCTAAAGCAAAAAGTACGACTGAGGAGAACGTTATTAAACTTGCGGATAAAGAAAAAGAAAAAACAGCTTCTACAAAGACAAAGACTAACGAGAACACAAAAGATAATGTTACAACCACAGGACAAGGTAACAAAGCAGAAGGTGAGGGGAGTTTCGGTTTTGATTTTGAACAAGGCGGGCTGGGAACAAGAAGAATTTACAGCTATATAGAGCCCTCATATCCTGAAGGAGTTCATAAAGAGATTGATATAAGATTAAAGTTTACAATTCTTCCAGACGGTACTGTAGGGACAATACTTCCCCTAACAAAAGCAGACACCAAGCTTGAGAATGCTGCTATTAATTCATTAAGGCAATGGAAATTCGAACCTCTTTCACCAAATCAAAAACAAGCTGAACAAACTGCCGTCATAGTTTTTCATTACCGGCTGCAATAAGTTCAATTAAGAATTAACAATTAAAAATTTCTCTCACATCACTCATCATCCTATAATCTCATTATCACTTTCATCGGCGTCTTCCTTATAATAAAACCTGTAGAAGAAAAACTCCCCGATAGAAAGAAGAGTCAAAGCAAAAGTATCGCGGTCGTAGAATATTCCCAATCCATCCGGTTCCATAAATAATTTTGCTGCAATTGTAGCAATAGACCAGCCGACAGAAAATAAAATTCCAATAAGCGCAAGATTAAGAAAAGCACTTTTAAGATTTTCATCCTGCCATTTTTTAGTAAAGATATAAAGAGCAAAAATGAAATGACCGGAAAAGATAAATGCGCTTATCATAAAGTCATTTTATTACGTTTGTTGATGTAAGACGTTCCCAGAAGTCCACCGATAAGCCCAAATACACTGTTTATAATTAAATTACTCATTAACATAGATATTGTGTACAACGTAGAGAAACCGTAGTTATTAATATCTTTCGCCATCTTTTTAAGTATGTGCATGCTTTGTTCCAGCAGCGTACCTAAATTGTAACTTCTGAGCAGAGCTTCTGTTTGAGGCAAAGAAGATGTAAAATCATTTGTATGCGTTAAGAAAGTCAGGAGAATATCGAAAGCAGTTGCAAAGAGAGCCGAAAAAAGTCCCGTTAATAAACCGAATGTAACTGCCTGGCGGGAACTGACTTTGCCGGAGATTTTATTTATCCGCCGGTCTAATGAGAGTGAAAAGAAAGCAGCGAACGGAACTATAAGGCAACATGCAAAAGCTTTAAACCCGGGAATAATTGATAAAACTGCCGCTCCAAATCCGCAGACCATGGGAGATACATATTTTTTTGAGGTCATCTTATAATTGTTTCTTAATCAAAATATAATTTTCAATAATGCTGATTACCATAAGAAAGCAAACAGCGCCAAAAAATAATCCTGTAAAGAAAGCAGAGAGCTTGTTATAATCGTTAAAGATTATGTTATTGATTATTACATCAGCAACAAGAATAATAAGAGCAAATTTAAAAAGTATGAGTGAAACTTTTATATTCCAGAGTGAGATTAGAACAAAGACCGAAGTTATCAGCGCACCCAAATAAATACCTGAACATCTTGCGCACACAAGCAGTGAGAAGCCGTTAACAATTATTAGTTTGTGATCTGCCTGGTGACAGACATTATGGTAAAACAAATTTAAGATTGGTGATGAAACAAGTGAGAGCGCCGAGCCGCCACTTAAACTTTTTAATGAAAACCCGATACACCACGCACCAATTAAAAGAAAGATAAAAAGACGGAAATATATCTTGTGCTTACTCATTGAGAAGCTATTTGATCGAAGTGAATACAAGAATTTCCTTTTCGGTAAGAACGTAAATTTTATTCTTCTGCATTATGGATGTTACAAATCCAGGTTTATAATCCAGCCCGATCATATTGACTTTTTTAAGTTCAAACTCTGGCACGCTCAAATCGGCAAAATAAATTTCACTGTCTGTATTGATTGTTAAGAAAGAGAAATTAATTTTCATTCCTTTTAAGTTAAGCCCTGTTTCAATTTTTGTTAAGCCGTTGCCGTAGTTATCGAATACAATAATATTACTTCTATCAATAACAAAAATTTTATCGGAGGCAGAAACAGCTAAGTGTGCCGGGTTATTTAAGGAAAAACTGCCGGCATCTATTCCGCCGAAGTTCTGTATAAAATTTCCGAAGAGATCGAATTTTAAGACACGCTTATTTTCGGAATCGAGTATAAAAAGATCACCCTGTGTTGAAGTAGCACAGCCTAAAGGATAGCCAAATTGTTCATCACGGTTTTCACTTTCTCTTGTTGAAAGCTGTGAAATAAAATTCAGGTCCTTATCGAATCTCTCTATCCTGTGGTTATTCTTATCTGCAACATAAATGTTCAATGGAGTAGCAAAAACATCGATGGGATTATCGAAAGCAGCTTCCTTCCAGCCGTAGCCTCCCGTTTCTATAACATAAGTTCCGAGAGTATCGTATTTATAAAGCTTGTCATTTCCCGAATCGGTAATAAATAAAAACCCGGCAGAATTAAGATAAAATGAAGAAGCTTTCTGGAATTTGCCGAAAGAAAAATCAAAAGTGAACGTCTGGCAAAAAGCAGCTGCTGAAAAGAAAATTATTGTTAAAAAAGTCTTCATAATTTACTATTCTGTCCAAGGGATTTTTACTGAGTCACTTTTAGTTATTTGATTGTTCAATCCCCAAGGAATAGCTACAGAATCAATTTCGTTAACTTGCCTTTGTTCCCTTATTTCAGCATTTACAACAAATTGTTTCTTTTCATCTCCTTCGTACAAAATTTGGATAATACAGCCATCATTTTTTTCTAAAGTTTTCCAATAGAGTCTTATCTTACCTATACTTATTAAACTTGTATCTATGTGTACGTTAATAACGTCTCTACTTTTATCTATAATTTTTGCTTCAAATATTTTTGACCTATCTACTGTTTGAATAGTTAAAGGACTATAAACATCTTGAGAATCAATAGTCAAATCTCCAATATTCCAAATAAGCATATTTAAATATGTTAAATCAGATTTAATTAAAATGGAATCATAGTATAGTTTTAGCGAAGAAAACTGGTTGGGTTTGAAGATTTTTATGCGTTCACGAATTGTGTGTGTTAAATCTCTTTTTTTCTCATCAGGAGGGAAGTAAATCGTTATTAAAATTGTTATTAGTATAGTTAAGGTCCATATTGCTATAGGATGGTTGTTCCAAATATTTCTAAGTTGAAAATTTACTTTACTAAAAAAATAATTGATTTTCTTAATCATAAAAGTTTATTTACTTTTAATTAAAATAGGAAATAATGATGAGGAAATAAATGAGGAAGGGAGAATTTAATTGTGTTAATAAAAGTAATTATATATGTTTATGTGGAATTGGAGGGAAATTATATTGAGAATATTTTTAATCGAACTGAAAGCTACTGTCAGTTCAACTTTCCCTATAAGAATTAAAACGGAGGACTTAAAATATTATGACAGATTTTGTTGGGCATATATCTAATTGCCTGATTAATGGAGATTCATTCTCGGATATTAATGGTATAAAAATTAAAAATACTATCAATTTATTTTTAGCAAATAAATCAATCTCAATAATTCAATCTCCGGACCTCATTATTGATAAAATTAATATGGCTGAATATCAGAATAAGTTTGTTCAATCAACAAAAATTTTAATTAAAAATGTAAATGACGTGGAAATTGATTCCTGTCATTCTCTTATCATAAAATTAACCTCATTATTATCATTCATATTAAATTCTCAAGTAATTTATTATGGATATGAGTATTCTGAAGAAAAGCGGTTTTGGGCAGCTTTAGGTTATACAAACATTTTTTATAATGTTCTTGAAAATAATCGTGGAGATGAAATAAAAGATTTTATAACATCGACTTGGGAACAATTTGAATACAATTATGAAAGGAGAAAATTACCCTTAATTTTTGATTATATATTCCAGGCTTTTTCTGTAAATACAATTGAAACTAAATTAGTATTTAGTTATGTAACTCTTGAAAGCTTAAAATATACTTTTGCAAAAGAAAAAAGTTTTAAATTTTCTAATGGTTGTTTTAGAGATCAGAATAGTAAAAGGCTTAGTTTTAATGATCTAATTAAGATGATGCTAAATGAGGTTGATATTAATTTTGATGTAAAAGAAATTATAGAATTAAGGAATGATATTATTCATTCGGATTTTACGGAAAAACCTTACGAACATAATTTTAAAGTATTTATTTATTGTCAACATCTTATTCGTAACTATATAATAAAATTGTTGGGGTATAGGGGATATTATATTTTGGTTAGATAACTTCCAGGTATCTCTTTGATTCTCGCCCAATAATTCATTGTATAAATTATATTCAACCTAATGGAAGTCTGGACGGTACTGTATGGTTTGTGGATGAGAAGGTGAATTTACATTAGAAGAAATATATTTTATGAAATAACCGAAATGATTAAATTAGGTTTAAAAGTAATTAAAGATATAAAATATGGATATACTAAGTAAATACTCAAATGAATTGAAAGCCTTCTGTGAATCCAATAAAATAAAAAAGCTTTCTTTATTCGGTTCATATTTAAAGAATACGAATGATGAAAACAGCGATATAGATTTATTGGTTGAGTTTGAGGAGGATTCTGGATACGGCTTGCTGGATATTGCGAGAATTGAGCGTGAACTTTCCGGAATTATAGGCAAGAAGGTTGATCTTCGCACTACTTCAGAACTTAGCAAATATTTTAGAGATACTGTAGTAAAGGAAGCCGAAGTCAAATATGAAGCTGGATGACAGAATAAGGATTCAGCATATTGTTGATGCTGCAGAAGAAGCGTTATCTTTTGTTGCCGGTGTGGAAGAGAAGGACTTTTCACAGAACAGAATGATTATTCTATCAGTGATTAAAGATATTGAAATTATAGGTGAGGCGGCTTCAAGAATCTCTGAAGAAACTAAACTGAAGTATTCTGATATTCCATGGAAAGATATAGTAGGAATGCGGAACAGGCTCATCCATAGTTACTTTGATGTTGATATAAAACTCGTTTGGAACACTACCAGGAATAACCTTCCTTTATTACTTAAATCACTTAAAAAAATTCTGAGTTATAGTAAATAAACTAATCCATTTATCCTGATAAATGGTATAAGTGCCCGTCATTTTTAAAGTGACAAGCAGCTGGACATAACTCTCCTTGACTTCTATAATTTCTTTTATTTATTTAGTGGTGTACATTTGTACACCTATATAATGTGAAAAAATGGCATTAAACAGCTTATTTATAGATTTCAACTCTTACTTTGCTTCTGTTGAACAGCAAACAAAACCGGAACTGCGGAACAAGCCGGTCGGTGTGGTTCCTGTAAAGGCAGACACTACCTGCTGCATTGCCGCGAGCTATGAAGCAAAAGCTTTTGGAGTCAGAACCGGTACTATGGTTTCGGAAGCAAAAAAATTATGCCCGGATATTCAACTCGTCGAAGCTAACCACAAAACGTATATTCAGTATCATAAAAGACTTGTTGATATGATTGACGATAAATGTCTCCCGGTAGATAAGGTTCTTTCTATTGATGAGATGATATGCAGTCTTATGGGAAAAGAGCAGCAGCGCGAGAAGGCAATTGAGATAGCACTTTATATAAAGAAAAAAATTAAAGAGGATGTCGGTGAATATCTCCGCTGTTCAATCGGTATTGGTCCAAACCTGTTTCTTGCAAAAATGGGAACCAATATGCAAAAGCCGGATGGATTGGTAGTTATTGATAATGACAACCTTCCACATTGTCTTTACAAGCTTAAGTTGAGTGATCTTTATGGAGTGGGAAGAAATATGGAAGTACGTTTACGCCGCAATGGAATTTACACTGTAGAAGATCTTTGCAATGCAGACAGAATTTTGTTAAAGCGCGTTTGGGGTGGAATAGAAGGAGAAAGAATGTATGATAAGCTAAGAGGGAAATTTGTACCGGGTTCTCTTACGCATCGCTCCTCTGTCGGACATTCTCATGTACTTCCGCCGAAGTTGAAAAATAATGAAAGCGCTTATGCAGTCCTTCACAGGCTTCTTCAGAAAGCAGCTATGCGTCTGCGCCATCTCGGTTATTATGCGGGCGCTCTTGGTGTGGTTGTACGATATAAAATTATGAACAACTCGGATGAGGATAAACTGCTATCCGGTAAGTCCGGATTCAGTCATTGGTATTCCAGGAAAATGAGGTGGAAAGATTATATAACTTTTACTTATACACAAAACACAGTCGAGCTTATAAAGGCTTTCAACATTATGTGGGATAGAAATCCTTTTATGGAAAATATTCCGACTGCCGTAGGAGTTGTTTTATTTAATCTTTTACATAAAGATTATACTACTTTGCCCATCTTCGAAAATTATGAAAAGAATAAAGCTCTCTACGGTGCGATTGATTTACTGAACAGGCGTTACGGTTATGCTTCTGTTTATTTCGGAGGTTCACACACAGCCAAATATTCCGCTCCGATGAGAATTGCATTTACACAAATTCCCGATCTTGAAATTGAAGATGACGAGAAGAAGGAGGGGTTTAATTTCAAATCTCAAACCTGCCTGCCGGTAGGCAGGTCTCAAATCTCAAATAATAAATATTCATTCTAATTGTATAAAAATTTTGGGATTTGAGATTCTTCTCTATTGAATAAAAAATTTTAACTAAAATTATAACAACTGTACTGTTTGGAAAAAATCTTAATTGAAGTGTCTTAGGCTGTCTGTAACTTTTTTGATGCCGAGTTGCAGCCGGGGAAAAAACGCTCACCCCGATCATTAAATTTTTCTTAAATATTTAAAATGAAATTATAATGTATTGGCTTAAACTGTTAATAAAAAAGCCTGCTCTTAAAATAAGAACAGGCTAAAGAAAGTTTTTCAGAGCTTTAATTTCTTTACAAAATTACCGCAACAGGATCATTTTTTTCGTATAGTTGAAAGCACCGGACGTCAGGCGGTATAAATAAATTCCACTGCTGAGTGGATTATTGTTATTATCTGTGCCATTCCATCTGACCTCATAAGTACCTGCAGACTGAATTTCATTTAATACAACTCTCACTTTTTCTCCGAGCAGATTAAATACAGAGAGTTCAACATATCCGTTGTTGGTAACCTGATACTTAATAATTGTTTCCGGGTTGAATGGATTAGGATAATTTTGAAACAGTTTAAAATCTAAACTTATAGAATTGGATTCCACGCCTGTCGGAACCGAATTTACTTTCCACAATTCATATCCTGTATAAGGAAATTCCGAATCAAACTCGTAGGAATCAGCCGTGAAAAATAATTGTCCATTTACATTTGTCAAATCTTGAGGATTACTTCCAAAACCAACCGCTGTATGCATATCTTGTACCATTACAGTACCATCGGTCGTTCCGTCAGTCTGCCATAGCTCCCTGCCATAATCTTGAGTCCAGGCAGAAAAATACATTAAGTTATTAACAACGGTAAGATAACCGGGATTTGAATTATTGGCGCGTTCGAAAACGTCAACGCCCGTAGCAATATCTTTTACTAAAAAAGTACCTTCAGCGGTCCCATCAGTACGCCAAAGTTCATTACCATGCTTGTCATCACCATCATCATAAACGAAGTACAGTATCCCATCAAATGCAGTCTGCTCTGTTATGGTAGTGCTCTCTTCACCTTCGGTTAAATCTATAACCATATTAGTTCCTTCCTCTGTTCCGTCGGTTTTCCATAATTCCCGACCGTGAACTCCGTCGCAAGCAAAGAAATAAAGGAGACTATCCACTACAATAAAATCTCCTGGGAAACTGCCATTATTATTTCCACAACAAGGTGTCCCGTTATCTCCACAGATATCTTTTACAAGTACGGTTCCACCAGCTGTTCCGTCTGACTTAAATAGCTCATTTCCTGCATTAGTACTGTAGGCAGAAAAGACGAGTTGGTTCCTGAAGTTGGTTAGGCTATTTGGATATGACCAAGCTGCTCCATATACAACGTCATATGTAGGCGTCAAATCAACTACGATGTTAGTGCCTGCTTCCGTACCGTCTGAACGCCAGGTTTCAAGACCACCGATTGTATTTTCACCTGCTGTTTCATTTGGTCCTAAAGCTGCAAAGTAATAAACACCATTTACAACCGCTGATGAAGTATACCCGTTAATACCGGGTCCGCCATTATTATGATAAGGACCGGGCCAGATATCTTTAACCATATAAGTGCCTGCAGTTGTACCATCGGAACGCCATAGCTCTGTTTCTATTCCGCCTGCTACCAAATCCTCCGAAGATGCGAGGAATAAAAGAAGACTATCTTTAACTGCAAGGTAACTTGGAAAGCCCGAACCTGAACCTACATAAATATCTCTAATCAACCGGGTTCCTTCTGCGGTTCCATTTGTTGCCCATAGCTCACTGCCCAACCCAATCTGAGTATCTGCTGCTCTAAAAAATAATTGATCTTTAAAAACTGTAAATTCTTCATAATTGAAATCAATATCCGGATCATCTAAATCGATGACAAATTGAGTCCCGGCTCTTGTGCCATCAGATTTCCAAAGTCCATAATTACCAGTTTCCGATGCAATAAAATAAGCAATCCCATTTACATCGATAATCTTGTGTGGATTGGATCCTAATCCTCCAGGGCGAATATCTTTAATTAACTCAATCCGCGATTCATTTGAAGAAATCATATTCTTATTGGTTTGAGCTTCTAAATGTGTAATGTAAATTGTGGAAACAAAAAAAGAACAACAAGAAAAAATACATTTTTATAACATTTGTACATATTGTCTCTCCTGATATTGATGGGATAGAAGAATATTAACTACTACCATGAGAATATTTTTGCCAGACAGCGTTACAACTCCCTAAAGCGGGATCTCACGTTGACCCGCCGGAAGGGAAGCTAAGTTATGCAGAACTGCGAATGATTAATTCCTGCCAAGGCGGGATACTTAATTTATCGTCTACACAAGCGAAGTTTACAAATTTATTGATTAGAAAACCATATTTGAACTTGGATAAGGAATCTTTTTTGTTAGTATATTCTCTGAGGTGTTAATAAAAAAGCCTGCTCTTAAAATAAGAACAAGCTAAAGAAAATTTTTCAGATCTAATTTTTCGAGGAAATTACCGCAACAGGATCATTTTTTTCGTATAGTTGAAAGCACCGGACGTCAGGCGGTATAAATAAATTCCACTGCTGAGTGGATTTTTGTTATTATCTGTGCCATTCCATCTGACCTCATAAGCACCTGCAGACTGAATTTCATTTAATACAACTCTCACTTTTTCCCCAAGCAAATTAAATATAGCTAATTCAACGTATCCGTTTTCTATTGTTTGGTACCTGATAACGGTTTCAGGATTGAATGGATTGGGATAATTTTGGGATAATTTGAATTCGGCAGGAACTTTTAGATTATATGCTACACTTGTAGGTCCGGCACTGAGCGAATCCAGCCTCCCGAAACCCTGTGCATTTGCAAAGTCTGGGTCGGTGTCTCCATTCTGGCTCTGTGCATGCGCAAGTAGAAAAACATTTGACGTGACCCAGTTGTATTGAACAAATGAATCGACGGTGGTTGAGAAAACCATCCCATCGAAGATTGTTTGGTTTATCACCTGTACAATTTGTTTGTTTCGAAGACATTCAAAGTCGCCCATTGGGAGACGGATTGTTCCCCAGCCATCAATCGAGTTAACTGTTGTATCTATAGAGATGGTTGCAGCAGCAGGGAAAAAACCTGTGGTATCACGCTCTGTTGTAATCCACGTATTTCCGAAGGCGACAGGCAGTGGTGCGATGGTATCGTTTTGAAAAAAAACAAAAGATGTGTCAAATTCCTCAGAGGAACTTCTTGAACTATCGCCAAGATTAATAAAAAAATCGAGAGTTATGTTATAAAAATTGAAAACTTCAAAACCCGGTTCATCAATGCTTGTTATCCTTTGTGCCATATTGGCATCAGGAAATGTACCGGCGGATCCGGTTTCGTCCGGAGTTAAAAATTCGTAAACCGAAAAAAGAGTGTCTTCAATGACTTGGCTGCGAAAATCCCAGACCTGGTCTGCACCCGGTGAACCGACATCAATCGGGATACTGAATCTTTGGTCTTCAAGTACAATCTGTGTTGAACCAATTTGTCCGAGCAAATCCTCCGGCGCAACTGTAATCTGTGAATATGCCGCATTTGAAAAAGCCAATACCAGCAAAAGCCCAAACGTTAAAAGAATAGTACACTTTGAACTTCTCATTGGACCTCCTTAATTAATTAAATGATACCTTTTCGCATAGAAAAGTAATGTCTATGGTATTATTAGATCGGTGGCTCCTGGACCTGACGAACGATACGAAGTTAACGAAATTGACTGATTTATACAAGCATGCGTAGTTTTCAGTTGCTTGCAATATTAATTCTTTAGAGATTATTCCTTCAGGAAGTACAATATTTTACTTTTTTTCTCTGTTAGAAACATCTAGTTTCTTTTGTTCCATCTTGATAGAAGACAATTAGAATGTAAAACCATTAGAAATAAGAAAAAAACACTAAATACTTTTTTAATACTCTTTGATATAATTGGTTTTATATTATTAAATGTTGTCTTGTATAGTCTTACCTCACTTTAGATTCATAAAAAGATCGGGATTTTCTGATCAATTCGACAATTAACAAGTATTAGTTTTAGTTTCTGAAAAGTCATATTTTTGCATTTAATATTATTTGCCCCGTGGTGTAATTGGCAACACGTCTGACTCTGGATCAGAAAAGTTCAGGTTCGACCCCTGACGGGGCAGCGATAAAAGGTTTGAGAATGATTTATTTTCATCCCGCCTTTGCGGGATTCTTTTTTGCCTACTAAATTAATCTCTTTACAATTAAAGTTCGCCGGATTTTTAGAGGAAAATCACTCGGCTGATCTGTTTGCTTTCACACGGATATCGAACTTCTTGGATAATTTATTTTCGGAGATCTGGAGATCTACTTTTACACCTGTTTTTTTAAGATGGAAATCTCCGGTTGTAACAGTATCAACCATGTATCCGTTGGAAACTGAGCCTGATATAAATGAATCAACCAATGAGCGGGCATCCTCCTCCCGGTTATAAGAACTAGAGGATTCAGACTGGTAAATTCCTTCCGCGTTGGAAACAAAAATCATGTTGTTGGAACCACTTTTGTAAAACATACATAACATCGATGGATTGCTGTTATCCTGGTGAACAGGCTTACCATATTTCTTAATCACATCAGACTGACTCTTGCCAATGTAATTGTGTACATTTATATCCTGAGCAAAACAGCTGACTGGTATAAAGAAATGAATTAAGAAAAAGCTAATAAAGAAATAAAAAATTTTCATTGATTCCCCTTACAAAAATATTTAACAAAAAATTTATTGGATAATATCCCGAAAGGGCAAAACTGAATAGAGAATGAAAAGAGAAATTATTACACATATAATGCCTCACTTGGCAATAATAATGCAAATATCCGTGAAATTGAGCTTATAATCAATAGAAACTGTTCGAATTACAAGTATATACAATGGAATACATCCTTAATACGCTAATTACAGAAAACCAATAGGTATGGCTAACGGAGGTTATATATTTAATAATTTATATATATCAGTATATATTTTGTATTAGATAAAGTATATTGACTATAATTCCTAATTAAATTATTTTGACTCCGGTAACCAAGGATTAAATTTTATGGAAGCTCAATTGTCAACCACTGCACGACACGATAAATTTATATTCAGATTAATAAAAGATTTTTTTACTCCTTATGAATTATGGGGACGACAAAATCGCAATCAATTTTTTGTAGGCTTAATAATAACGGTGGTGTACTTTATTACAAATATTATTTTTAACTCTGCAGTTCCCAGTCGGGCTCCGTTTATGAATTCATCGAACGGATTGCTTGCAGCTATTTTTATTTGTGCCGGACTTATTGTGATAAGATTTTTTGTCGGGTTACTAAAATCGACCCCTTCCCAATATCCCTGGTATGAAAAGTATATGCCGTTGATGATAACGCTATTAGGATTAACGACTCTGGTTGCCATGCAAAATTTGGACGGTAAAGGTTATGATGATGCCAGCTTATGGATAAACATGGTTGTCTTATTAGTAATTTTTATTATTGCTGCTGGTTATTTTGTTGAAGGAAGTAGTCACGAAAGAGCTTTGAAAATATGGTTTGCACTTTTTGGTTATTACTTTTCTGTTGTTGCTTTCTTTTATTTTCTGGAGATGTGGCTATATTAAAAACAAAAAACTAAAATCCCTCCTTTTCAAGTTAACTAACTGAAGACATTCCAAATTCTAGATATGCTTATTTTTGTCGGCTTTTAAATAGGCGCGTTCGTCTAGTGGCTTAGGACATCGCCCTCTCAAGGCGGGGATCGCGGGTTCTCCCAAAGGGATTCCTTCGGAAGAATCCCGCACGCGCTACTAATTTCATCTCTATTCTTAATAATGTTTTATACATATATTCTAAAAAGTCTAAAAGATAAAAGTTATTATTATGGTTCTACCAATAATCTTGATGCTCGGTTAATGATTCATAATTCAGGAAAAGTGCGATATACAAAGGGGCATATACCATATCAAATTCATTATTCTGAAGTGTTTGGCACTAGGAAAGAAGCTTATGCAAGAGAGAGCTTCTTCAAATCAATTGAGGGATACCTTTGGCTAAAATCAAAGATACCTTTGGCTAAAATCAAAGGGAATCATTTAAGATCAATGCTTATAATAGTTCCATTTATTGTTGAACTTATGATTGTATATATCTATTTTTTAGCTTTAGTTTTCAAACTAAATAGGCGCGTTCGTCTAGTGGCTTAGGACATCGCCCTCTCAAGGCGGGGATCGCGGGTTCGAATCCCGCACGCGCTACTAGGTTAAATTTCAAATCGCTAATGCCAAATCTGAATAATTGTTTTTTAGAATTTCGAAATTTTTATGAAACGATACGAAAAACATATCTTCATTTGCGAAAACAAAAGACCTCCGGATGATCCTAAAGGTTGTTGTGCTGATAAAGGCGGTTCGGAAATAAAAGCAAAATTTAAACAGAGACTACAGGAACTGGGGCTTAAACCCGATGTTCGTGCGAATACAAGCGGTTGCCTGGATGCCTGTGAATTCGGTGCCTCAGTTGTTGTTTATCCTGAGCAGGTTTGGTATGGCGGTGTAACAGTTGACGATGTTGAAGAGATAATTCAGAATCACATTATAAACAATAAACCTGTTGAAAGACTGTTGATAAAACATCCAAAGTTTAATAAAGATGCAATTAAAGTCTAAGTCTTCTGCCGGCAAGATAGATAATAAACGGGCTCAAAAGATTCTTTCTATTTTAAAAAAGGAATACCCAAATCCTAAATCAGCACTTGATTATAAAACTCCATTGCAACTTTTAATTGCGACTATACTTGCAGCTCAATGTACAGATGCGCGGGTTAACATCGTAACTAAAGATTTATTTAAGAAATATAAAAGACCTGAAGATTATATAGACGTTTCGTCAGAAGAACTTGAGCAAGATATTCACTCAACAGGCTTCTACAGACAAAAAGCAAAAAGCCTTAAACAATGTTGTAAAGATCTTGTTGAAAGGCATAAAGGTAAAGTTCCTGCCGACTTTGATGAATTAAATAAGCTTCACGGCGTAGGTAGAAAGACTGCTTCTGTTGTAGCAGGTAACTGTTTTGGAATTCCCTCTATTGCTGTCGATACTCATGTAAAAAGACTTTCAAATCTCTTAGGATTTATCGATTCACAGGATCCGGAGAAAGTGGAGATGAGGCTGAAAGAGCTTATCCCGGAAAAAGATTGGATAAACACTTCGCACTGGCTTATTTCTCACGGAAGGAAAATCTGTGTTGCAAGAAAACCGAAATGCTTACAATGTATTGTTGGAAATCTTTGCCCGAGTTTTAATCATGCAAATGGATGAAAGATTATAAAATTTTCATGCACTCATGCATACAAGCATTTATGCAAGCTTAACAAAAATTAAGGCGCATGAATTGATGATCAAACAAGTAAAGTAAAAATAATGACAGATAAATCAAGAGACAGAAATTATTGCTTATCGTTTCTTAAAGACTATACGCAGAATGAAAGCCTCCTTAAACATGCTTACACGGTTGAAACATGTGTAAGGGCTTATGCAATTAAGCTTAATGAAGATGAAGAATTTTGGGGAAATGTCGCTTTGCTTCACGATTTTGATTATGAAAAGTATCCGACTGAAAATGAGCATCCATTTAAAGGTTCTGAAATTCTTAACAGGAAAGGTTTTTCAGATGAATTCAGAAACGCAATTCTTTCTCATGCAAATTACAGCGGAGTAAAAAGAGAAACTTTATTACAGAAAATTCTATTTGCTTGTGATGAGCTTGCAGGTTTCATAACAGCAGTTACCTATGTTAGGCCGAATAAAACCATTGATGAAGTCGAGGTAAAATCGGTGAACAAAAAATTGAAGGATAAAGCCTTTGCAAAAAATGTTAGCCGTGAGGATATCTTATCCGGTGCAGAAGCATTAGGTATTCATCTGGATGAACATATACAATTTTGTATTAACGCTATTAAAGCAAATAAGGAAGTTCTTGGTTTGTAGTAACCGGGGACATAGAGGAAAAATTTTTCCTACATAACACGTTTGTCTGTTCTAAGTTTATTGAAAATAATGCCTTGACAAATAGGCTATTAGTTAACTAAATTGGCAGTCCAAAGATGGAGATTTGATAGAGATTTTTGCTACTAGAGGAAATAAGGTTCACAAGAACTGTTTAGAAATTTATCCTTAGGATTCAGTAACAATTAACCCGGTTTAATGAAAAGCAAAATCTCTATTTTAGTTTTGATTCTTTCTATCTCTGTTTTCCCCAATAATCCTTTTAAAGTTATTTCTTCCGACTTCAGATCAATTGTTATAGAGTTCTCACCTCTTAATTTCAATACCGAAGAACGAATAATAGATAATCAGAAATTTTATGATATTTATTTCGATGGTTGTTCTTTTCAACCATCTGATTGGGGAGAACCATCTGTTCCCGAATATGAACTGAATATTGGCGTGCCCGGTGAAACAGGAAATACAATTGAGATTATAAATACACACTACACAGAAATTGATGGTAAGTTGATTCCAACACCACGACTTGAACGTGATGGTAAGTTGGATAAGAATGTGTATAAGGTAAATGAAAATTATTTTAAATATAAACCTTCTGATGAAGTTGTAACCTTTGGTGATTTTGGAATCATCAGAAATGTAAATGTGCAGACCTTAAGGATTCTACCCGTTAAATATTTTCCGGGAACTGAAAAGATAAGGCTCTACAATAAAATTGTTTTTAAAGTTAGTTTTGCTCCTCACCAGGTTTATTCAAACAAAATAACAGATGAGCTTGTTAAGGGAGCAATTGTAAATTATCAGATAGCGAAAAACTGGATTGATAATTCAAAGCGTATTCAGAAAGTGAGCATTTTTAATAGCGTGCTCTCTTCGGGAAGATGGTTCAGATTTGAAGCGCCGGACGAAGGAATGTACAAAATAACACGTGAAATGTTGAGTTCGTATGGAATTGATGCCAATGCTGTTGATCCGCGAACCATAAAGATTTATAACAATGGCGGAAAGATGCTTCCAGAAGATGCTGTACCTCAAAGACCTGTTGACCTGGAAGAAAATGCAATTATGTTTGTTGGAGATGAAGATAATAGTTTTGAAGATGGTGAGTATATCCTTTTTTATGGAAGAGGAAATGATTTTTGGGATTATGATACTACTTCGAAATCT
>Ga0154371_1111_pt2 | contig 16099 bp, 14 predicted proteins | sample RifGroA2_FD_105615 | JGI IMG/M metagenome (GOLD analysis project Ga0154371, IMG submission 105615) | Ignavibacteria bacterium GWA2_35_9
TAGGCATAAGTATTCTGTTAGATATAAAGCCAGGATAATCTTGTACCTGGACCGGTACTTTATCTAGTCTTAACGTAAGATCTTTGATGGCGTTATATGTTTCATCACTGGTTTCATAGCCGCGAATTATTTCAATTAATTTCATAACAGGAACCGGATTCATGAAGTGCATTCCAATAAATTTATCGGGTCTATTGCTTGATGAAGAAAGCTCAGTAATGGAAATGGATGATGTATTTGAAGCAAATATGGAATCTGATTTAATTATAGCCTTTAATCTATTAAAAACACTGAGCTTGGCATCTTTATTTTCAACAATGGCTTCAATAACTAAATCTGTGTTTTCCTGAATGTTTTCTACGCCGACCACAGCTTTAATATTATTTAATGTTTTACTTTTTTCTGTTTCATTTATAATATTCTTTTTTATTTGCCTGTCTAAATTGATTGATATCATGGTCAAAGCTTTCTTGGCTAACTCATCATTCATCTCTATAAGATTAACATTAAATCCTTTTAGGGCAAAGACGTGAGCAATACCGTTTCCCATTGTCCCGCCACCTATAACAGAAATGTTTTTTATTTCCATATAATACCTCTACACATAATTTTTAATTATTAATGCAGAAGCTTCTCCACCACCGATACAAAGCGAAGCCAAACCGAAAATAGCATTTTGTTTTTTCATTTCATGAATTAGTGTTACAAGAATTCTTGCTCCACTTGCCCCAATTGGGTGTCCTAAAGCAACTGCCCCACCGTTCACATTTACTTTACTTGGATTTAAATTGAGGAGTTTGTTAACAGCTAAAGAAACTACTGCAAAAGCTTCATTAATTTCATACAAATCTATATCATCTGTTTTAAGACCTGCCTTCTTTAATACTTTAGATATTGCATCGGCGGGAGCTGTTGTAAATTCAATCGGTGCTTTTGCAGAAGAGCCCTGGGCTATTATTTCCACAAGAGGAGTTAATCCTAGTTCTTTAGCCTTTTCTTCAGTCGTAACTATTAAAGCGGCGGCGCCATCATTAATACTTGAAGCGTTGGCTGCAGTTACAATTCCATCCTTTTCAAAAGCAGGTTTTAAAGATGAAATTTTGTCAAACCTGACACGCAACGGTTCCTCGTCTTTTTCTACAAGAGTCTCCCCTGCTTTATTTTTGACAGAAACTTTTACTATCTCGTCATCGAATCGTCTGCTATTCTGAGCCTGAATAGCTTTCTTATAGGATTGAACGGCAAATTCATCAAGCTGTTCACGTGTGAAGGAAAAGTTTCTCGCGCAAGCCTCAGCACAACTTCCCATATGAATGTCGTTATAAACATCCCAAAGACCATCATAAACCATTGTGTCTATTACTTCTCCATGACCAAACTTATAGCCGCTTCTTGCTTTAGGTAATACATAGGGTGCGTTGCTCATACTCTCCTGTCCCCCGGCAATAATTAATTCTGCATCTCCGGAAAGAATAGCCTGTTGAGCGAGCATTACGGCTTTCAGCCCACTGCCGCACATCTTATTAATTGTAAGACATTCAGTTTTATCCGGTAAACCAGCAAATAAGGCGGCTTGCCTTGCGGGAGCCTGTCCCTGACCTCCTGTTAAAACATTACCAAAGATTATTTCATCAACAATGTTTTTATCTATTTTGGAATTTTCTAAGACAGACTTAATTGCGAAACTACCCAGTTGAGCGGCGCTGAATGAAGATAAAGACCCTATGAAAGATCCGATCGGAGTACGCTTGGCATTGGTTATAACTATTTTTTTCATTTTTTAACCTGGTTCAAATGAAAAATTATTTTACAATTTAAGTAAAAACCTTGTAAGAATCTGCTGATTTTTATTTGTTGATCCTTTTCGTTAACGAAGCAAGTTCATAGACAATATTTAATGCAATGAGGTTAAGATTGATGTTATTCTTTATAATGGAAGATAAATAATCAAGCTTCACTATTATATCATTAAGTTCAACATCAGGAAATTTTGAATTAAATTTGTCGAGTGTATCTAAGTGATCATCGAAAAAGTACTTATTTAATTTGAACTTGTGCTTTTGAATATCGTTTAACCACGAAATAATCATTTTTATTAAAAGTTTTATTGAATCCGAATCACTTTCAGAAAGGTACGAGCCAAATTCGTTTAGTGCAGAATGGAATTTACCTCCGAACGAAAATCTCATAACCGATATGGTTTTTTCCTTTAGGCTCTTAAAATCATTATTAATTAATTCAAACGCCCTGGTAACTGAACCGTCGGAAAATGTTGCAACCTCCTCGGCTACAGATTCCAGAACATTAAAATAATCTGAAAGAATTTTTTTTATATTCTGATTATCCAAAGGCTGAAAATTAATCATCCAGCAGCGCGAACGGATTGTTTCACGTAATAGATTTGAATATGGTGTTAAAAGAATAAAAACTACTCCCGCGGGAGGTTCTTCTAAATTCTTTAAAAGGGCATTTTGAGATTCTTCATTCATGAGATGAGCATCGGAAATTAAAATACACCTGTATTTAACATCCGAATAACTTAGTGAAAGAAATTTGTTAATTTCTCTTATGCTGCTAATTTTAATTATGTTTGCTTTGTTTAAGGAAATTTTATAATAGGGATTTTTTATTTTTTCTTGAAGTTCGGATTTTAATTCCTGGATATCTTCGGGGTTTAATTTTTCAATAGGTCCGCTGCTTTCGGTTTCATTCTTCCCTCTGGGTAGAGGAATAATAAATTTAATATATGGTTCCTGGAGATTTGAGATATGGTTATGTATTGCGACGGATTGATCAGTTAAATTATTTGTATTAATAATTTGTGCATAGCGGATAGCCGTATAGTACTTTCCAGTTCCTTCCGGACCATGGAACAAGAAGGCATGAGGAATTCGCGAGGTGTTCACTAATTGTGTTAAAATTTCTTTTGCAGAAGCCTGTCCCTGTATTCCCGACCAGTCAATACTCATTGGGTAAAGTATTAAGCTGAAAATAGAGCTGTTTAAAAATCGTCTTCATTATAGAAAAAATCCTCATCTGAAGGATAATCGGGCCAAATGTCTTCAATTGATTCGTAGGGTTCGTCGGAATCTTCTAACTCATTAAGATTTTCTATAACTTCGTACGGAGCACCTATTCTTTCAGCATATTCTATTAGTTCTTCCTTAGTAGCGGGCCAAGGTGCATCATCTAAATATGATGCAAGCTCCACCGTCCATATCATATATAAGTTACTCTCTTAGAAATTTATTTTTTAAGCTTAGAGACTTCAAAAAAATTCAGATCATCAAAGAAAAAATCTATTGGATTTTGCTTAACACCATCATGCTGCACTTCATAATGAAGATGCGGACCTGATGACAAACCGGAACTTCCGGTACTGGCAATCAAATCTCCTCTTATAACCTTTTGACCTGTTTTTACTAAAGCCTTTGAAAGGTGTGCGTATATTGTTCTATACCCAAACCCATGATCTATCTCTACCGCCAAACCAAGTCCACCCCTGTAACCAACATAATCAACTGTTCCCTTTCCAGCGGCGTGAACTATGGTTCCTCTATCTGTAATTATATCAATTCCTTCGTGTTTTCTTTTTATGTGCAAGATAGGATGTGTCCTCATACCAAACCCGCTAGCCAGAATACCTATACAAGGTTTTATAGCAGGTATTGATTGAAAAAGGAGTTCGTTTTCTTTAAGTTTATTTGAGATTTCGAAATACTGCCCACTCTCAAACTCTATTTTTCTGGTTACTTCATCCACATAATCAAATGCTTTCTGAAGTTTTAGTTGAGAATAATCTGAAAGAAAATCGAGATTATTATCGAAGGACCCACCGCCTATGCCAACTAATTGCTCATCCGAAGAAACCGGCTCAAGATCAACAGCAACTCTAAGATTGTTATTTGTCTTTATTAAACTATCTATCTCGTTATTCAAGGATTTGTAATTAGTGACTATATTATCAAGCTTTTGCTTTAACATTTCATTTTCCTGGCTCAAAGATGAATAGGTATCTACACCAAACAAGCCCAAAGCAAACGAATAAATTGAAAAAATTAATGCTATTAGGAAAAGAACGCCCCCACATAAATAGAGCGAAAGCTTTGTTTTATAATGCCTTATCTCGACGAATTGAAGTTTTGATTTAGAGAAGTAATATAGTTTTTTCATAGTTAGTCGGCGAATTTAAAGATATTAGGTATGTTTGTCAAGGAGTGCTTAGAAGTTATTCAAAATCATGTTCAAAGTATTCAACGCCCCGCATATCGTCCTTATTCTTTTCTGAGATTTTTTTATTTAATCTTTCCTGAAAAGATTCTGCTGCTTTATAGCCATAATGTTTGAGAAGATAATTCAGACTGATAACTTCTGAAATTACTGTAACGTTTTTACCCGGTAGAATCGGTAGTTTTACATATGGAATATCTATTCCCGAAATAGTGACATGTTCCTGATCTAACCCCGTTCTGGTGTATTCTGTATTATCATCCCATATTTCAAGCTCAACAACTATTTCCAATCTCTTTTGGTACCTGATAGCCCTTATACCAAACATTCTTTCAACATCTATTATTCCAAGTCCGCGTATTTCCATAAAGTGCCTGCCCATATTGGTACCTGAACCCATTAAAATTCCTTCCCCTTTCTTAGTAAGAATAATTAGGTCATCCGCCACAAGCCTATGCCCTCTTTCGACCAGGTCTAAAGCTACTTCACTTTTCCCTATTCCTGATTTCCCAATAAACAACATTCCTGTACCATAAACATCTACAAATGAACCGTGAATTGAAATCCTCTCTGCAAACTGGTCATCTAGAAAGTCACTAACAAAGTAAACAAGTTTTGTAGTTGAAAAAGGGGTGCCGAAAAGTGGAATTTTATATTTATTTGAAAGTTCAAGTAATTCGGGGAAAGGTTTGTTGTTGTCAGTGAGAATAATACATGGAATATTGAACTGAAAAATTCTTTCTATTGCTTTTATTCGTTGTTCTTTATTTAACTGGGATAGATATTGAGTTTCAGTGTTTCCAAAAACCTGTACGCGTGAAAAAGAAAACAAATCTACAAAGCCTGCAAGTGCAAGCCCTGGTCTGTGTAAATTCTGTTCAAATATTTTTCTATTAAATCCTGAAGTGTCCGAATAAAGTTCAAGTTGAAATAAATTCCTGGTACTCATATAAAAGAATTCTACAGTAATAAACTCTTTCCGGGAAACAGCCTTTTGGTCAATCTTTATCATTTTGATTTCGAAGTTCTTTTTGTTTTAAGTTTCCTTAACTGCCGGGACAATTTCTCAACCGAAGCACTTACAGATTTTTCAAATTCGTTTGTGTCTTCATTTGCACTTAAAGTTTGACCCGGAACCTGAAGAATTATTTCGGCGCTTTTAAGACTCTCTTTTGAATTGAGATAACTTAAGATAACATCAGCGCTTAAAATATCATCATTATATTTTCTTAAACCGGATACTTCTTCATGAATAAAATCTTTTAACGTTTGACGGGCTTTAAATTTTCTTGCTGTTATTGTAATATTCATTTATTCACCTCTTGCAAAAATTAAGATTTAGGATGTGATCTTTTATAAGTGGATTTTAATCTTTCAACGCTTACATGAGTATATATCTGGGTTGTTGAAAGACTTTCGTGACCCAATATTTCTTTTACCGCTTTCAGGTCAGCTCCATTATCCAGCATATGAGTTGCGGCACTGTGCCTTAAAACGTGTGGACTTTTCTTTTTTAAATCTGTAACACGTGATAGATACTTATTTACCAAACGATGAACAAAACGCTGGTAAATTCTTTTTCCTTTTCTGTTTGTAAAAAGCGGAACAGTCGGAACATCAAAAGCTTTTAATTTCAAGTATTTATTAATCACTTCGACGGATTTTTCCCCAACCGGAACTATTCTCATCTTGCTGCCTTTCCCAAAAACCTTCAGTGTTTGTTCTTTGAGATCCAAATCCCCGTAGTTTAATTTACATAACTCGTCAACGCGGATTGCACATCCATAAAGAATTTCAAATATAGCCTTTGACATTTCAGAATCTTTGTCTTTATCAATCTCCCGATAAGTATCTAATATTGAGGTAGATGACGCAACTTCCGGTAATTTTTTAGGTATTTTTAAACCTGAAATGGACGAAGCGGGATTAGCTTTTATATATTCGTTAAGATATGCATACCTAAATAGTCCTTTAATTGAAGAAATTTTTCTTGAGATTGAGTTTCTTTCTAATTCGCTTTCACTCAGAACCATCAGGTATGATTTAATAAATTTTTCACTTATCCCGGAAATATTTTTTTTTGAATATTCTAAACAATAAGAACTAAATTCCCTGAGGTCAGCACTATAAGATTTAACAGTGTTACCGGAATAGCGTCTGACGCTCTTTAAATAGCGAAGATATTCTTGTAAAATTTTTTCAAGTAACATTAAAATTATTCTTCAACTTCTTCTACTTCTGCCGGAATAACTTCTTCATTGCAGTTCGGGCACTTAAGGTAATTACCTTTTTTGACCGAATAACGGTGAAGCATATATTCAGAATCATTATTCGGGCAAGGATACACAACCGGTTTATACCAGCTCACAAAATCACAATCAGGGTATCTTGAACAGCCGTAAAATATTCTATTCTTCTTAGATTTTCTCTCTACAACTTCACCTTGTTTGCATTTCGGGCAGCTTACTCCAAGTGTTATAGTTTTCACGAAATCGCATTCCGGATATCTTTCGCATCCAATAAACCTGCCGAATTTCCCTTCCCTGTAAACTGTCCGGCTGCCGCATTTTTCACATGTTTCACCTGTATATTCAGGTTCCCTATTGGCAACAGCTATTTCACGGAATGATTTTATGTTTTTACAGGTTGGATAATTTGTGCAGGCAAGAAATTTTCCATACCGACCGATCTTTATCTCCATTTCACTTCCGCAAATGTCACAATATATCTTTTCAATTTTATTTTCCACTAGCTTCAGCGCATTTGAAAAAGGATAGTAGAAATCATTCAGAACTTTCACGTAATTTATATCACCCTGGGCAATCTGGTCAAGCTCATTTTCCATCAGAGAAGTGAAATCTTCATTAATTATATTAGGAAAATTTTTAACAAGAATCTCATTTACCGTTATACCAAGTTTTGTGGGAATGAGTTTTCTGTCTGATTGCTCTACATATTTCCTGTCCTGTATGGTGCTTACTATCAAGGAGTATGTACTTGGTCTTCCAATACCCCTGTTCTCTAATTCTTTTATCAGGGAACTTTCCGTAAATCTTGCTGGAGGCTTTGTGAAATGCTGGGTTTTTTGAAGTTCTTCAAGACCAAGTTTATTTCCTTTTTCTAATCCTAAAGGAACCTTTTCATTTCTGTACTCGGCTTTTTCCTCGGCATCTGTTTTAGGTTCGAATATTTCTTCATACACCTTCATAAAACCATTAAACTTTTCAGCGTTGCCGAAGGCTTTAAATAAAAATTCATCTGCAGATATGTCTATTACCGTTGTTTCAAATTGTGCCGGAGACATCTGGGATGCAACAAATCTCCGCCAGATTAATTCATACAGCTTGTGGGTTTTGTTATCGACAAATTTTTTAACAAACTCAGGGGTGTACTTTAAAGATGTGGGTCTTATAGCCTCGTGTGCATCCTGAACATTTGCTTTATTTTTCTTTTCATAATTATTTGGGGAGCCGGGCAAATACTGCTCACCATAAGACTCTTTGATAAAATCTCTGACAACAGGAATAACCTCTTCACTTATTCTTGTTGAATCGGTTCTCATATATGTAATCAAACCGACTGTACCCTCATCGCCAAGATCAATGCCCTCATATAATTTCTGTGCTAGTACCATTGTTTGTTTGGGACGCATTCTTAATCTTCTCGACGCTTCTACCTGAAGTGTACTTGTTATAAAAGGAGCGGATGGATTTCTTTTTGTGTTCCTCTTGGTAATGTTTGTGATTTCAAAAACATCTTTGTTATTTACACGATTAAAAATATCAAACGCAGATGTTTCATCTGAAATGGCAATATTCTTTTCAAGAAATTCTTTCCAGTCTTCTTCGCTCATTACAGGTTTTGGAGGAACTTTTATATCCTTTCCATTAATGCTGAAAAGTTTTGCTTTAAAAGTTTCTCCTTTATCTGTTTTAAAGATTGCCCATATTGACCAATATTCGGTTACAATGAATTTATCAATCTCTTTCTCCCTATCACAAATAAGTTTTAAAGCAACTGACTGAACTCTGCCTGCAGATAATGAAGTACTTCCTGAAATTTCAATTATTGCTTTCCAGAGAAAAGGGCTGATCTTATAACCAATTATTCTATCCATTACCCTTCTTGCTCTCTGAGATGAAACAAGATTTTCATCGATGGGGCGGGGAGATTTCATTGCTTTTGAAACACCTGTTTTGGTTATTTCATTGAACAAAACCCGGTGAAGTTTAATACCGTTATTGCCGTTAAGTATGTCTGCAATATCTTGGGCTATTGCCTCTCCTTCCCTGTCAGGATCAGTTGCAATGTATATGTTTTTACTTTTTGAAGCGAGGGACTTGATTTTTTTTATAATATCTCCCTTGCCGCGTATGGTTACATATTGAGGCTGGAAGTCTTTATCAATATCTACTCCCAGTTTTGTTTTAGGCAGGTTTCTTATATGCCCGACTGTTGCCTCAACTTTGTAATCTTTCCCGAGATATTTATTTATAGTCCGTGCTTTTGACGGTGATTCTACCAATACTAAATTTTTTGCCATTAACTCTCTTAGTTTATCAGATCAGATGAGTAAAGTATCGATCTGCTGCCCGGTAATGTATAATTATTTAATTCAAGAAAAAGGGATAATATAATCAAAGTAATTTGTTCTATAGTAGCTTCTTCTCCTCCAAACAACTTAATCTGTTCCAGAATTAATTCCAAATCGCTGTTTGTTAATATCCCTTTATTATAGAAATGTAAAAGATAATTATAATTTTTCAAACCAATTGCATTTATTTCTTCTCTTGAAAAGAACCTGAGACTTTTATTATCTTCCGAAAAATGAAAATCTTTCCCGTATGTATCCCTTATTAACTTATCGTAAATCCAGCTATAGGCTGCGGCAACTGCATTCTTATCGTATTTATATTTCTCACTCAGCCTGTTAAAAGTCTTCTCAGCCGGTTCAGAATTCAGCTTGTGAACTATTTCTTCCAAAACTTTAACTATTTCTGTCATATTCTTCTAACTTCTTAATTCTTTAATAACAATCTATACTGATTAAAAAGACTGTTTTCAAGTCTTTTCATAACCAGTTTATCTTTTTTGCCCTTATCGTCATAACCGAGTAAATGTAAAAAACCATGGATAACAATCCTTAACACTTCTTCAATAAAAGTAACTCTGAATTTTTTTGAATTAGATGCAGCATCGTCAATAGAGATGTAAATCTCACCATCGAGTTCATTTTTTGTTTCGGAATAATTAAAAGTTATAATGTCTGTAGAATAATTATGATTCAAATATTTGCTGTTTATTCTTGTCATTTCATTACTGTTTACAAAATTTATTTGCATGCTCGATATTTTGAAATTCAGATCTTCTGTAAGTTTTTTTACAATCTTATGAATTAAACTTTTATCTATCTTAATTGTTCCCCTGTAATTTACTGATAGGTTTTTTATCACTTCTTGTCCCGGTTCTGAATTGAGTTATAAGATGTTTTTGCATACTCTCTATACCTGTTTGCGGAGTTTTCAAATTCTTCCATCTCCTCATTAGTTAAGTCTCTCACAATTTTTGCCGGAACACCTGCTGCAAGCTTTCCCGATGGAACAACAAAGTTTGGTTTTACAACCGAACCTGCAGCAACCATAGATTTTTCTTCTATTATGGAACCGTCAAGAATTATACCGCCAATGCCGATAAGTGTTAAATCCATTATAGTAGCGCCATGAAGTACTGCTGAATGACCAACAGTTACCTTATTACCAATGATCAGAGGATTTTTACCAGTGACATGAAGCACACAACTATCCTGGATATTTGTTAAAGAACCGATACGAATAAAGTTAACATCTCCCCTAATTACAGAGTTGTACCAAATGCTTGAACCTTCACCAATTTTAACATCTCCAATTATTTTTACACCCGGTGCAAGAAAAACATCTGAAGCAATTTCCGGAACTAAATTGGAATAAGGAAATATTTTTTCTTTTATCATCCTTTAAAATAGAAAACGAGACTCACATTTTAAAAAGGAGTCTCGTTTACTGATTTTGGTTCTTACTTCAACATCATAAGCTTGGCTGTTTTCACAAAGGTTTCAGTGTTTTCGAGGGATTTAATACTGATTCTATACAAATAAATACCACTTGCTACCGGGCTTCCGTTTTCGTTTGTTCCATCCCATCTAATATTTTGATTACCTGCTGACTGCGAAGAAATGTTGAAGGATTTAATATCTCTTCCCATTATATCATAAATAACCAATTCAACTGAAGATTGAAAAGGAAGAGCATAGCTTATAGTTGTACTGGGATTGAATGGATTGGGGTAGTTTCCAAGCAACTCATATTCGTCAGGTACTCCAGTTTCTTCCGCTCTCTTACTAAATTCTTTGCCCTCGTTACTTCTATTGTTCATTTGATTTCTGATAAACATTATTGCCTCTTCGGTGTCGTTGTCTGTGAATTTAGTTGACAGCCTATCAAGGATTTCTTCAGCCTCCAGTTTGTCTCCCTTGAATTCGAATAGTCCTACAGCTAGGTCTAAGGATATTTCCCAATCATACACCGAAGCTGTTTCTACTTCCAATGCAAGATTCTTCGCTTTTTCAGTTGTACCGTTTCTCATTTCTGATTGCAGAAGCCATTTAAGTGCATAGAATTGAGTGTTTTTATGAGCAGTTTTATACTGCCTGATTGACTTTAGATATTCGACTTCTTTTCCTATACCTCCTAGCAGTTCTGCAGAAAGCATATAATGGTTCAAGGAATGGCAAGAATATTCTGAATCTATATATTTCTCTGTAAATGCTTTGAATCCCTCCTTCGCTGCCTCATATTTTCCATCATAAAAAAGCATTGTGGCTTCATTATATTCTGAGAAGAAATCTTCTGCAACACCCTTGTAGAGTAGCCAACCCGGACCTGCAGGTGGGTTTGTAGGAGGGTTTTGCAATGGATTACTTCTGACTACACTACCATAGAAGTAAGTATCAGATGGAGGATATGCAGACCAGTAATCATTATTCGCATAGATAGTGCCCGTTCCTACTTTTCGGATGTATTTATAGCTGCCGTTTGGAATAGTGAAATAATTATTAGAACCCATTGCCGGTAAACCATTTGAATAAACTTTATCCCGGCTTATGGAATTTTCAAATATGTTTCTACCTGCTCCATAATAATCGTAATGTGGAGAACCACTGCTTACATACACTCCGTATAGTGAATTCCGAAAACTGTTGTTAAAAAAGTTTCCGTTTCCATTATTATAATGTGCAACACAATAACTGTCTCCTTCAATATAACTATAGGAAATAGTTGGCCACGAAGAACTTCCTTTTACATATACACCGGTCTGAAAGGCATCAATATGACAGTAAAGTATACTTGGACTTGAGTTTTCGATGAATAATGCAGTATTAGCATTTATAATGTCGCAATATGAAATTGTGCCCCCGGCGGAAATAAATTTAATCCCGTTCCAAGCTCCCATACTTGAACCAGTAAAGGTAATTCTATTGGCAGAATTTCCATTAGCAGTTAAAGTTCCGTTTACAATAAGAGATGAACCGTTATAAAATTTAAGTACAGCTCCTAGGTTTGCGACTATTCTACCCCCGGTTTTTACAGTTATATTTTTATAAATATTATAAGTGCCGTTAATTGTTAATGTCACACCATTTTCGATAGTCATTTGCTCAAGGAGAGTATTAGTACCGCTGATTGTTTCGTTGTATTTTAACTTACCACCGTATTTCACAACAGGAACCGCCTGGTATAAGTAACCTTCCCCTGCTGGTACACTTTGATATAATGTAAGAGAGGTGTTCAAAACCGTGTCCGGCTGTAATGTTTCAATATTTGTTACTCTAAAGTTGGCATATCCTGAATTATTTGTAATAACAAGTTTTGCTATTCTGCTGTCATCTGTTCGTAAATTAGTCAAAAGAAAATATTCATTTGCAGCATCTGTCTTGTTATGTAAGAAGCCGGCAAACCAGTCATAATTAGCGTCATAATTTTGGATTGCTAAATAATCATTCTGCCCAGTATTGTTTACTGCATGAATATAATTTCCTGTGTAATCTAAATTCGTTAAAGTCTGTCCAAAAGTTCCTTCCAACCTTGGGATAAAGTTATCGTGAATGACGTACCAGAGATCGGTTGGGTTCAGATTTTCATCCACTATTCCACGTTCCCAGAAGCTACTTTCACAACTTGACCCATATGAATAATAGCGAGTTGGATATGCCCAGGTCAATAATCCTTTTGTTCCGTGAGCAAGTGCAAGATTAAGCATAGCTTTAAATTCAGATGGTTCAGGTTTTCTCCAAACGCACCAGCTATCATCGGGCAACTGGTGCCCAAATGCTTGTGCAACATACCAAAAACCGGGCTGAAGTGAGTGTGCTATTGCTAATTGCTGTCTGAGTCTTTCTAATTCTTGTTGTACTATGTTTACATCGGTACCTATAGGATAAAAGTCTATCATAAGTTTTTCGGGTTTTGCCATTTCATAAAACTTAACCAAAAGAGTATCACCATTAATAAGACCACGCGGGTAAAACTCCGTAATAAGTGATGGTGCACCTACACTTCTGATCAGTGAGTCCACAATATGCATAGGTGTAAAAGCATCCAGGGTATATGGTTCGTCATGTCCATACCAGTATTTTAGGTTCGGATATTCTAAGTAATTGCTTGCATAATTTTTTATGTCAATAGCGACATCATTAGGATTTTGAATAAAATCATTCCAAACTGCATTATCAAAAACCTCGATGTAATCGATATAAAGAGGTTCGGTTCCTAGCCAGTCAACGTGAAATCCGATCCCATTCTCACCGTTTATATCGCTGTATCTTATATCATCAGATAAAGCCATAAGCATTTTACCTTCAAGAGGATACACAGGAAATATATCCGGATACGTATATTGTAGGTCAAAATCCTTAAAGCTTCCATCCTGGTTAAAATCCGATACTGTTAACATATCATTTATAAAAACTGCATCGTGAACTGTCCAGCTTCCATCAGGATATATTTTTGCATACCTGTACTGTACCCTGATTTCACATACAATATCTGCGGGATTCATTTGGGGGTTATAATGGAGAGCCATTCTAAATCTAGCTGTATAGGAAATCCGTCCTGTGTTATATAAATATTGCCTGTAGTTCTTGTCCTGCCGGTAATGCGGACCATAAATAAGAGAACAGGCAGGTGCCGTTGCTCCTATAGACGACCAGCACTGCTTTCCCTGCCATTGTGACGTTTGTCCCGCCTCGTGAACTATTCCTGTTCTTTCCGTAGTTTCCTGATCCTTCTCAGCTTCCCATTTAGTATAATAACCTGTTGCATAATGGTTTATTACATCGAAAGCTCCATCTGCATTTTCTGCTATTACATTATAATTCTCAAGAAAGTCTAATGTTATTTCATCTCCATACTGAACTACTGTATTCATACCAGAACTGTTAAGGGAATTATATCCTGCCGGATCGTGACGTTCCATCCTGTGAAAAGTACCAATTGGAAATTGTTCTGCTTGCGCCATTGTTACTGACTGCCACAATGAAGATACTATTGTTATTGTAATAATTAATAATAATTTGCAGCCTGATTGACTGCCAGAGTTAATAATATTGTTCATAAGAAGCCTCCCTGATTTATGTTTTTATAACCCCATTCGGGTCTATTTTAAATAGATCATCTTCTTAATATCGCTGAAAGTTGGAATGTTGCTTTCGTTCTTTACAATTATCTGGTATATGTAGATACCTGATGCCAGGTTTTGGATACCGGGTTCCTGATTCCGGAAACCAGATGTAGAAAACTCTGCTTCATAATACCCGGCTTCTTGATTCTTGTTAACTAATACAGAAACAAGCTCTCCCTTAATATCATAAACATATAACTTTACGTAGCCTCTCTCTTTTAATTTATAACCAATCTTTGTTGATGGGTTAAAAGGATTAGGGTAATTCTGGTACAACCTGTAATCACTTATTATTGTCGGTTTACCTGTATTAACCGATGTAATTATAATTGCGAGCTCTTCAGATACTTCCGATTCATTTCCCTGTCCGTCAACTGCTGTTAGTTTGTAGTAGAATGCTTTTGTTCCTGGTGGAATTGTGTGCTGATAGAATGTATCTGTAAGACTAACTACAAAAGTCGTTGTATCTGCAATAAAATTAGCTGTAGTGTCTCTATATAGTTTAAAATAACCGAAATCTGCTTCACTGTTTCTGTTCCACTTTATTTCTATTTTAAGTGAATCATAACTACTGTTAAGGTTACGTGGTGGGAGGGGTGCCAAATCATGGTATGTATAACTTTCCCCAAATGGACCTCCGTATAACCCTATGTCGCTGCTTGAACTATCTTTATCTAGGGTAGTCGGATCGCCTGCGTCTATTAAAGGCGAAAACATTTGCAGGTGAAAATCCAATTCCTCTTTAGTAGAGTCACCATTTACTATCATAGGGTCAACTGAAAGATTGGTAGTATCCGGAATAAATTCTAAGTAATTAACCTTGTTATTCCAGCTATTGTTGTACTGTATTGTAGGATTATTATTAGTCTCTTTTTTTATTCCTCTTCCGGCATTTGTAATTACATTATTTTTAATAATATTATTGTCCCAAGCATTTATTACCCCTTGCTCTTGCCACATATCATCAAAATTGCCTGTTAAGTAATTATTGTACTGAAAGGTTGGGACAAGGTTATTACTAAATCCAGTTGTACCGGTTTCTGCAATAACCGAATTATTAGATATTTTAACTGTATCAGCACCTCCAGCTATAATATATCCTATGGCATTTGGCTGTTTTAATATAATTGTGTTGTTTGTTATTGTTGATTTTGTCCCAAAAGAAATTTTTATACCATCGCCAACTGTTTCAATATAATTTGAGTCAATGATGGGTGTATAACTGAAATCAAATGAACTGATACGTATGCCGGAATTATTCAATGTGATTGTATTTTTTTTAATTAAAGAACTTGAATTAGATGTAAGTATTCCCGTTCTATTGTTCAAACATATATTATTATAGATTTCTATATCTGAATCCCTTAAATTAATACCAACATTCCCAAACATAACTTTATTTGCCGTAATCAAACCAGTTTGTCCGACACCTCTAAGCCCAGCTCCTATGTCTGGATCATTAGATACAAGAATACAAAAACCCTTAATGAAACAGCTATCCGATACCTGTATGGAGTAGAAATCTCCGGTTGCGAATGCACGAGTATCTACAATGCAGCTATCAATTCCTGCACCTATGAGTGTTAAACCTTGTATCATCGTTACCTGTTCTTCATACACTCCGTTTGCAACGTAGATAGTATCTCCAAAGCTGCTAATGTTAATGCACTTCTGTATGCTGTCGGCTGCAGTTTCCCAGCTTGTATAGGGTGGCGTGTTGCTGCCGGTGTGAGAGACGTAGCGGATTTCTGCGATGGAAGATGGTTGATGGAAGATGGAAAATGTGAAAAGCCAGAAGGCAAGGGGCAGATGGCAAAGGGTTCTCTTAATCTTACTCATAATCGTAACTCCATTTCTCATAAAGAGTTTTCCAATTATTTCATTTTAGCAATACATCTTAAAATCTAATTAATTTTATTATGAGTTTTTATGGTTTTGTTTCTTTAATGCAATAAATAAAATTCAGGTGGAGATTAAAAATAAGCGAAATTACTTGTGTAGAAATAATATTTGGAAATCCCATTGACTACCACCCCTTTCAGTTTATAACCTAATGCAAAATTGCTAATTTAATTTTAAGAAGTCAATAGAAATGTTCTTAAAGTATTCGTGGAACGAATACTAAAAAAGTAATAAGAATATAAAAGGAGATATT
>Ga0154371_1027_pt1 | contig 15623 bp, 16 predicted proteins | sample RifGroA2_FD_105615 | JGI IMG/M metagenome (GOLD analysis project Ga0154371, IMG submission 105615) | Ignavibacteria bacterium GWA2_35_9
AAAACGCAAATCCCAAAAGCTACTGCCTTTAAGCACAAGCATTCTCATTACTTCAATCAAATAACTAACGGGATTTATATAAGTTAAATATCTTGCCCAATCAGGCATATTTTCTGTTGGAGAGAATAATCCACCAAGCAAAATAAAAACCAGCATAAAAAAGTATGCGATAAACATAGCCTGCTGCTGTGTATCTGCATAAATGGAAGTTAGCAAACCAAAGCCAAGTAGTGCAATTAAATAAATACCGGCAAAAAGATATATGACCCAAAAACTTCCTTCGGGATAAATTCCATATACGATAAAACTAATTACAAACCCAATGGTCATCACAACCAGACCAAGTATCCAAAAAGGAATAAGTTTGCTCAATATGAATTGATATTTCTTTATTGGTGAAACATTAATCTGTTCAATAGTTCCAATCTCCTTTTCTTTAACAATATTTAAAGATGACAGGATAAAACCAACCAAAGTAACGAGTAAAGCCAATACCCCTGGAACGATAAAATCTTTATAGTTCATAAGTGGATTAAACCAGTTTGAATTGGTAATCTCAATTACAGGAATTGTATTTAATTGTGATTGCGGAATCCATTCTGTACGGACATCATTATTAAAATCTTTTATAATGGTATTAGCATAAGCAACGGCCAATCCCGCTGTTTGTCCACTTATTGCATTGGCAGCTAAAAAAATTATAGTTTCATTTTGCCTTGAAAGATCAGGCTCAAATCCTTTCGGTATTTCAACTATTAAATCTGCTTTGTCATTTTCAACCTGATCTAATGCTTGATTATAAGTAGCGGAATAATCTGTAAGTATAAAATATCCGGACGAAGTAAATTTATTTATCAACTTCCTGGAATACTCTGAATGATCATGATCGACCACACTAAGGGTAATATTTTTCATTTCATAAGTTGCAGCATAAGGAAGCAGAATAAGCTGTATTACCGGTAATGCAAAAATCATTCTTAAAATAAGTTTGTTCCGGAAGATTTGTAAAAATTCTTTTCTTAATAAAAATTTTAGAGTTCTCATCACAACCTTATCTTAAATCTTTTTATACTTATTGATAAAAATATGACGGTCATTATTACAAGTATTAATAGTTCTTTCCAGATTTGTGTTATGTCAATTCCTTTTATCATTACTCCTTTAACAATAATGATATACCATTTTGCAGGGACAATGGTGGAGAGTACTTGCAGAATAACAGGCATGTTTGCAATAGGAAATGCATAACCGCTTAACATCACCACAGGAAGCATTAATCCAAGTAGTGATATTAGCATAGCAGCTTGCTGTGTATCTGTAATTGTAGAAATAAGCAGCCCAAGTGAAAGTGCACAAAATATATAAATAACCGTTGAGCCAATTAGCAATAACAAACTTCCCTGTATTGGAAGTCCGAGAACAAACACACTTAATATTAAAATTGTAGCAACGTTTATTAAAGAAATAATAAAGTATGGAATAACTTTGCTTACTACTACAAGCCGCGGCTTCATAGGTGAAACAAGAAGTATTTCCATTGTGCCCAATTCTTTTTCTTTTACGATTGCTATAGAAGTCATCATTGCAGAAATAAGAAGCAAAATCATTCCCATTACTCCAGGCACTGATGTGTAAGCACCTTTTAGCTGTGGATTATAAAGCATTCGCGTTTCTGTATTGATTGTATATGGTAATTTATTTTGTTGATTCACCTGGTTTTGATAATCCACAACAATTGAGCTAATATAATTTGTAAGAGTTGTTGCCTGGTTTGGATCAGTTGCATCAGCAATAATTTGTAATTGTGCCTTATTAAAGTGTGCTAATTCTTCCTGGAAATTTTGTTGAAATATAACTGCAACTTTTATCTTACCGGTTTTAAAAGCTTTTTCTATTTGATCACTTGTAGAAATAGTTCTGTCAATATCAAAGTATTGTGAACTTTCAATTTTGGTAATAATGATTTGTGTAGTTTCATCTTTAGAATTATCAAGTACAGCAATGTTTGTGTTGCGAACTTCATTTGTAATTGCAAAACCAAAAATCAGTAATTGAACAATTGGCAATCCAATCAACACAAGCATCGAACGCTTATCTCGCAGTATGTGATGAAATTCTTTTTTTACAAATGTTAATAGTTGTTTCATAACTTAGGTATTACTCTCCTCGCTTTGCACCGCGAGCGAGCATTAAAAATACTTCATCCATAGATTTTGCATTAAACTGTTTTTTCAAATTTTCCGGGGAATCAAGCGCCTTAATTACTCCATCAACCATAATAGAAACACGATCACAGTATTCTGCTTCATCCATATAATGTGTGGTAACAAAAATTGTAATTCCATTATGCGAGGCTTCATAAATCATATCCCAAAATTGTCTTCGTGTAATTGGATCAACACCCCCGGTTGGTTCATCAAGAAAAACAATTTTAGGTTGATGAAAAATTGCAATACTAAATGCCAATTTTTGTTTCCATCCAAGAGGAAGAGATGCAACTAATTTATCTGCTTCAGTATTCAATCCAAGCTTAGTAATTAACTCTTCACTTTTGGATTTTATTTCCTTATCGCTTAGCCCGTAAATACCACCGAATAGCTGAATATTTTCTTTTATTGTTAAGTCTTCGTACAAAGAAAATTTTTGACTCATATAGCCAATACTTTTTTTAATTTGCTCTGTCTGTTTGTAAATATCATAACCAGCAACCTGAGCATTACCGGAGCTTGGATTTGAAATCCCAATAAGCATTTTCATTGCAGTTGTTTTGCCTGCGCCATTTGCTCCAAGAAAACCAAATATTTCACCTTTAAACACTTCAAAAGTGATTTCGCTGGCAGCAACAAAATCACCAAATTTCTTCGTGAGTTTATCTGTCTTAATAACGATTTCTTTTTCAGTTATTAACATTTTCTCAATTAAATTACTTCATTAACTGCATAAAACAATCTTCAATTTCCGGCTTTATAATTTTAATAGTTGCATTCAGATGCCCGCTTTGCGCTATATACTTTTCTAAATCCGAAATATTTATATCATTATCCTTTAAAGTAAGATGATGAAATTCACCAAAGGCAAAACAACTTTCCGTATTATTAAAAGTGCGAAGATCATTAAGCAGCTTAAACATATTTTCTGATCGAACTGCAAAAAGATTTTTATCAAAACTATCCATAATATTTTGTGGAGTATCAATCTTTAATATTTTACCATTTTGTATCAAAGCTATTCTATCGCAAAGTTTTGCTTCATCCATATATGGTGTTGAAACAAGAATAGTTATGCCTTGCGATTTTAATCTTTTTAACATTTCCCAAAATTCTTTTCTTGAAACAGGATCAACCCCTGTGGTTGGTTCATCTAAAAAGAGCACTTTTGGTTTGTGAATTAATGCACAGCTTAAAGCTAATTTTTGTTTCATACCGCCGCTTAATTTCCCGGCACGACGAGTTTTAAATGGTTCAAGCTGTTTATAAATATCTTCAACCAGCTTATAATTCTCCCGGATCGTTGTATTAAAAATCGTAGCAAAGAATTCAAGATTTTCTTCAACAGTTAAATCCTGGTAGAGAGAAAATCTCCCGGGCATGTAACCGATGATATTGCGTATGGATTTCCAATCCTTTACTACATCATAACCTAAAACTTTTGCATTCCCTTTATCGGCAAGCAAAAGTGTTGTGAGAATTCTGAAGATGGAAGTTTTACCCGCACCATCAGGTCCAATCAAACCAAACAACTCTCCGTCATCTACAGAAAAAGAAACATCATCAACAACTTGCACTGAGGTTTTTTTTATTGGGTATGATTTGAAAATATTTTCTAATTCAACGGCTTTCATAAAAGTTAAAATCTAACCTCGCCATACATACCAATTTTTAAGTAGCCATCATTTATTACTTTTATTTTGATTGCATAAACAAGATTAACACGCTCATCTTTTGTTTGAATTGTCTTTGGTGTAAACTCAGCTTTTGATGACACCCAATAAATTTTACCTCTCATTTCTTCTTGATCGCCTTCACCTTTATCAACAAACACTTTTACTTTTTGTCCAAGTTTTATTTGTCCAAGTTGATCACCATTAACATAAGCGCGCAGAGTCATTTCTGATAAATCAGCAATTTTATAAAGCGCTTTTCCGTTAGTTGTAACTTCATCCTGTTTAGCGTATCGGGTTAAAACTATTCCATCAACCGGATTTTTAATTATACTTTTATTTATTTGATCCTGAATCTGCTCGACTTGTGCAATTAATGGGAGCGTTTCATTTTGAATTCCTTCTTTTGTAATTGTTAAACTGGATTTTGATGCATTGTATTGTTTGCGTAAAACCTCTACTTGAGAGTTTATTTCATCAAGTTGTTTTGTTGTTGCTGCGTTTGATTTTACAAGACTCTCTATTCTTTTTTGTTCCGTCACTGCCGTTTCAATTTGTTTTTGAATTGATGCAAGCTGTGTTTCAATATCCGGCTGTTTACTTAATACAGCTTTGATGGTTAATTGAAGTTGTTTTTTCTTCAGATATAATTGGGTTGTATCAATTAAACCAACAATTTGATTTTGTTTAAGATTTAATCCTTCATCAACTTGAAACAATACAAGTTTTCCCATTGCTTCCGATGAAACAATAATTTCATCTGATTCAAATGTCCCGGTTGCATCAAAATCCCCGTCGCCGTTTGAGCAGAAAAAATTAAGAAGCGAAAGAAACAACGGGATTATGATTTTTATATTTATTTTATTTTTCATTTTCATCTCTTTGATTAGTAATTAATTTCCAATAGTAATTTTATAATTATAGTGAGCTAGTAAAAGCTGGATTGTATGAATTGCCAAATTCTGTTTTGCTGTGTCCTCTGCATTTAACTCCCTTATAAAATCGCTTGATGTTATTACTCCATTTTCAAGCTGGGCTTTTGCAGATTCTTTTACTGAAGTTCTAATATCAATTATTTCCTGGTCAACAGTTATCAGTTTTTTCAATTTATCAATTTCATATAATTGTTGTTTCACTGAAATGTTTGTATTCAAAAGAAAAATTTGCTTCTGCGCTTCAATGTTTTTTTTGTTTAACTCATTGATCTCTTTTTCATTTGAGTAACTGTAAATATTTGACAATGACCAGGTTAAGCGTGCACCTGTTATATAAAACCAATCAAATTCATTTAACAACATGTTTAAGCCCGGTTTACCGTAGCCACCCTGGAAGAATAAGCTTGCTTTGGGTAAAACTTTTGAGATCGTTAAACCATCTTGGCTCTCAATCATATTTTGTTGCGAAGAAAAAAGTTTTAACTCGGGTCGGCTTATTCCCGCTTCAGATGAAAGGCGATTTATGATTGGCTGTTCAAGTTTTATTGATTCATCCAAAGTTTGATTAATTAACAAGCCAAGCATTTGAATGAATACATTGCGTGATGAATTTAATTCAATCTCTTTTTGATTTACTTTAAGTAATTCTGCTCTCAAAACATCAACATTGGATTTAATAACTGTCCCGTTTTCTAATGCTGCATTGAGTTTTGATAAACTCTCATTTATATCGCTTTTTACTAAATCAGTTTGAGTTATCTGCGCATCAAGCAAAAGAATACCAAAATAAATCTGGTTAACTCTTTCTTTTACTTTTAGTAATTCAATTTCAAGTTTCTGATTATCAGCTTCAGCTAATGAATTTTGAAAATCTGATTGCGAACTTATTATTCCGCCATCATAAATTACTTGCGAAACATCAGCTATAACTTTGTACTGATCTTTAGTTAATTTATAATCTGTTATTCCCGGGAATGAAATTGGAAGTGCTATTACATCTGATTGATAAGTTGCCTGCCCGCTAATTGTTATTTGCGGAAAGTATCCATTCCAAACATTGCTTACAGTATAATCTTTACTTTTCACAATGTAGCCTTTCTGTAAAATAAGCGGATAATTTTCACGTGATTTATGATAACACTCATCAAGTGTTAGTGTCTTTTGAGGTTTTACTAATCCAACACTCAGTAAAAATATTGGAATGATTAATAATCTTTTCATAATTAAATCTTATTTATTGTTTGATTAAAAACTTTTTCACCTTTTTCAGTCACAACCCCACCAATAATTATTTTGAATACAAAACGAGCTGCTTCGATAATTGAAAAGCTATTATTCAAGATAAAATCAGGATTAACAACGGATCTTATTGATGCAACCAGCATATTCATTATTATTAATGTCGGGTAATCAATAAACAAACCTTCTGCTTTTCCTTGATCAATAACTTTGGTAATATTTTCAAACATCATTTTTGTTCTAAAACTATCTATCTCATTCCATATCTGAGGAAAATGTCTTTTCATTTCTTCCATTCTTTTAGTAGAGATTTTTTCTGAAGCTCCAGCCAGGATTCTTATAAGTTCGCCTAACTTTTCAATAGCATTTTTATTTGAATTTAATGCAGGAAGAATTTTGCTTTTCATTCTATTCATAAAATGCTTGGCGATAGCCATAACAAGGTCTTCTTTGGAAGGAAAGAATTTATAAATCGTTTTTTTACTCATCCCTAACTCTGAAGCAACTTCATCCATAGTGGTTTTATAAAACCCCTCTTTGAAAAATTTATCTTCTATTTGGTCAATTATCTTTTCTTGCAATTTTTAAACTCCTTTTGGAAACTATTATCGTTTTTATGGTTTCCAATATAATACCTGGAAACTATTTTGTCAATAATGGTTTCCGTAAATTTTCGATTACGTGTTGATAATCACAAATTTTCAAGCTATTTTTTCCTCAAAATTGCGGGGGTATTATGAGAAGTATTTTTCTTTTTCTTTTTTTCTTCAGTTTAAGTTTTTCATCAGCTATTAACCCTCAAGCAAAAACAGAGGAGGATATTGATATTGTATATCAAAATGCTAAGAAAGGAATTTACTGGGCATTAGAAAATATCCCGGATAAAAAGACGAAGCTTGAGACCGATCTTATTGTTGATGATAAATTATTAGCATCTATTAAACTTGAAAAAGAGATAAACGGAATAAAAATAGAGTCGATTGGTTATTACCAGTCAAACTCTGTTACAATAAAAATTTATAAGTCTTATGACAGTCTTGTAAAGGAGGGACATTTAAAAAGAATCCCGTCGGATAATATTGAATAAGACAGGGTCCGGAAATAGATAAGAAGTGTGGATGGAGAACAGTTTTTTTAATGCTTAGGAATTGGATTCCTCGATAAAACTGTTTACTAAAACTTTAACATCTTCTTCTTTTCCCAGAAGATCTTTTAGTGTTGTCTTAAGTACAACACTATCGACAAGAGTTTGAATAGTTCTCCATAAAGAGCGGATCGAGCAATCAATTGTATTAGTGCAGATATTTTCGATACCTGTATGGAAGTTGCAAAAATCATCTTCAAATAATCTTCCGCCGAGTACAACAAGCACATCACCGATAATAATTTCTTCTGCGGGTTTTGCAAGTTTATAGCCTCCGCTTTGCCCGCGGGTTGCTTCAATAAATCCGCCGAGACGGAGCGTTCTTAAAAGTTTTGCAGCATTTGCAGGTGATAATCCTTCCAGGTCGCTTATCTCCGGGATGGTAAGTCCATTTGGAGATTTGGACTTACCAATCCTGAGCAAACATCTTAAGCCGTATTCTTCCTGTGAACTGAATTTCATTTTATTTATAATTCATAAGGGTCACCCTGAGCCTGTCGAAGGGTGACATTTTTCTTTAGTGTCATACTTCGACAGGCTCAGTATGACACTTAAGTATTATCCTTTAAATAACGGAATTTTAGATCCGCACATTTTTGCATGAATAACCCGGGCAAAATTCTCAGGACTTATCGAAGGTCCCTGATTCGAACAAAGTTCATTAAATACTTCTGAAAGAGCTGCAGCTATTTCCTGGTGGGATCTTCCTTCAATTTCATATCTTGGCATAAAATAGATCAGACTTCCGTTTTTAAATAAAGCAACACTTGGAGAAGATGGCGGAAAACCGGCTACATATTGCCTTGCTCTGTCAACAGCGTCTCTCTCCATCCCGGCAAATACAGTGTAAAGTTTATCCGGAATCTTATTGTTTTGCAAAGCTAATGAAACACCGGGGCGTGCGCTTCCTGCAGCACATCCGCAAACTGAATTGACCATAACAAGAACTGTTTTATCATCTTTAACATTAATAGCTTTATCTACTTCCTCCGGTGTAAGCAATTCGGTAAAACCAACTGCAACAAGCTCGTCTCTCATATGTTGTACGGCTTCAGGGTCATACATCGGGGGGCGTGAAATAATGTTTAACATTTTTACTCCTGTTTTATTTTTTACTTAAAACTCATTCTATTATTTTTCTAATCTTACTCGTAATCGTACTCTTAATCTTATAATCTTAATCCGATTATGATTAAGAGTAAGATTAAGATTTTACTACAACATTCCTAATTCAAGCTTGGCAACATCCGACATCATATCTTTATCCCATGGAGGATTCCATACCAGCTTAACTTTTACATCATTTACTTCCGGTATATTTTTTACCTTATACTCAACTTCGCCCGGTAAAGAACCTGCAACAGGGCATGCCGGCGAAGTCAGTGTCATTTTAATTTCAACATTTGTATCATCATCGATACCAATTTCATATATCAGCCCGAGCTCAAAAATGTTAACGGGAATTTCAGGATCATAACAATTCTTTAAAACTTCGATTACTTTTTCTTCCAAAACCTGCTTATTAACATCAACCATTCTATATTAACCTTAAACTATTCTGTAGTAACAGTTTTGTTTTCGTTTTTTAATGCAGTAAGCATTGTATGCCAGGCAAGACTTGCACATTTAACTCTGACAGGGAATTCCTTTACTCCCGCAAGAACTGCAAGCTTGCCAAGCTCTTCGATACTTGCATTCTCATCAAGCTTTCCGGTTATAAGGTTATGAAATTTTTCAAATAAACTTTTTGCTTCTTCAACCGTCTTTCCTTTTACTATTGTGCTCATTAGGGAAGCAGATGCTTTTGATATTGCACAGCCGGAACCCTGAAAAGAAATATTTTTTACAACTCCATCTTCCACGTCTATAAAAATATCGATTTTATCGCCGCATAGAGGATTATAGCCTTCTGCAGTTCTGTTTGCCGTCTCGAGTTTTTTAAAATTCCTCGGACTCTTATTATGATCTAATATTACTTCCTGATAAAGGTCTCGCAATTCAGGATCAAGCATTAAAAACCTCTATTACTTTTTTCAAGGCATCAACAAGGATATCAACTTCTTCTATCGTGTTGTAAAGACCAAAAGAGGCTCTCGATGTTGCAGGAATATTATATCTTTCCATCACAGGCTGAGTACAATGATGTCCCGTCCTTATTGCAATTCCTTCATAATCAAGAAGAGTTCCAACATCGTGGGGATGAATGTTATAAAAAATAAAAGAGATTACACCGGATTTATATTTTGCATTTCCAATAATCTTTAAGCCGGGAACTTCTTTCAATCTTTGGGTTGCATATTCAAGTAGTGACGCTTCGTGCGCAGCAATTTTTTCCATCCCGATTGAAGATACGTAATCGATTGCAGCACCAAGACCAATAGCTCCTGCAATGTTGGATGTACCTGCTTCAAATTTGAAGGGAAGCTCATTAAAAGTCGTTTCTTCAAAAGTAACTTTGCTGATCATATCTCCGCCTCCCATAAAGGGGGACATTGCGTCGAGAAGTTTTTCTTTTCCGTAAAGAACTCCAATGCCGGTGGGTCCGTAAAGTTTGTGTCCCGAGAAAGCTAAAAAATCACAATCGAGTTCCTCTACATTAACTGGTCTGTGATTAACAGTTTGTGCAGCATCAAGTAGAACCGGAATATTATATTTATGTGCAATCTCTATTATTTCTTTTACAGGATTAACCGTACCGAGCGAATTCGATATATAAACAACTGAAATTAATTTTGTTCTGTCTGATACAAGCTTTAGAAATTCATCAAAAATAATTTCTCCTCTATCGTCTATAGGAATAATTTTTAGTTTTGCTTTTTTCTCATTGCAAAGAAACTGCCATGGAACTATGTTGGAGTGATGTTCCATATTGGAGATAATTATTTCGTCTCCTTCTTTAAGGAATTTTCTACCGAAAGAATTTGCTACAAGATTAATTCCTTCCGTTGTTCCTTTTGTAAAGATTATTTCCTTCTCGCTTGCAGCGTTAATAAAGCTCTTTACTTTTTTTCTTGCATCTTCATAAGCATCTGTTGCTAGGTTGCTCAGATAATGAACACCCCTGTGAATGTTTGAATTCATAGAAGTGTAATAGTTGTCAACAATATCAAGAACCTGCTGAGGTTTCTGAGTTGTTGCTGCATTATCAAAATAGCAGAGAGGTTTATTCCTTATCCTTGTTTTGAGGATAGGGAAATCTTCACGTATCTTATAAACGTCATAGGTGCTTTTTATTTGGTCTATTACAGACTCTTGCTTAACAGACATTAATTGTTATCTCCCGGATTGAATTTGCTGTTTAATATTTCTTCAATATAGTTTCGTACAGCATTAACTTTTACAGACCGAATGACATCGCTTGCAAAAGCATGTATGAGAATTGTGCGGGCTGTTTCTTCACCGATTCCTCTCGATTTTAAATAAAACATTGCATCTTTATCCAGTTGACCAATTGTTGCACCGTGAGAACATTTTACATCGTCTGCAAAAATTTCAAGCTGCGGTTTTGTATTTACAAGAGCTTCTTTGGAAAGAATAATATTATTGTTTTCCTGGAAGGCATTTGTTTTTTGAGCATCCTGCCTTACGATAACTTTCCCGTTAAAAACTCCTCTGGAAACATCATTTAAAATTCCTTTATAGTGTTCGTGGCTATTGCAATGAGGTTTTGCGTGGTCGATTAAAGTGTGCACATCAAATAACTGGTTCCCTTCAGTAAGGAATAAACCGTTAAGCATACATTCACCTCCTTCATCATTAAACCTGGAGTTGAATTCATTTCTTGAAAGCGACGCTCCGAGAGAAATAAAATGGGAAGAGAAATTGCTTGTCCTTTCCTGGTCAACTTCCATTCTGCTGATATGAAATGCCGATTTACTTTCTTCCTGCAATCTTAAATGATCTACAATTGCATTCTCCCCGACAACTATTTCTGTAACCGTATTTGTAAAGTAAATTCCCGAATTAATATTTACGAAATGCTCAATTATCGTTACCTGCGAATTCTTTTCGGTTATAAAAAGATTTCTTGGCTGAACTAAAAGTTTTTCTTTTCCTGAATCAGTTATGAAAAGAATATGAATCGGCTGCTCAACAACTTTTCCCTCCGGGAGATGTATTAAAACACCGTCTTTTGTAAAAGCAGTGCTGAGAGAAGTAAAAATATGAGTTGTGAAATCGGCATATTTGCCTAAGTGCTGCTTAACCAAAGGTGAATCCGAAGAGATTGCTTTTGCAATGCTTTTTATTTCAACTCCTTTTGGAATACTTCTCAGAGATGTCAGGTCTTCTGAATAAATGCCGTTAACAACTACTACAACATTCGATTCAAGATCTTCAAAAAGAAATTTCTTTATTTTTTCTTTTGGTAAAGTTTTTTTGTTTAGACTTGGCACAAAGTTATGTTCGAGAAGGGGAGCGATGCTTGTATATTTCCATTCTTCATCTTTAGTTGTGGGAAAGCTAAGCTCAGAGAATTTTCCAAAAGCTTCCTTTCTTAAATTTCCGATTGAAGAAATCCTGTCACCGTTCAGACTGTTCTCGAACAGCTCATAACTTTTCAAATACCGTTTTTTTATTTCTTTTATTTCACTCATTAAGATTCATTCTCCGTAAATTAATCAGTTGTAACCAACTCATTCTTTTCTTCCTTAATCCAGTCATAACCTTTTTCTTCAAGTTCAAGAGCTAACTCTTTACTGCCGGATTTAACAATTTTTCCTTTGTACAGAACATGAACAAAATCAGGAATAATGTAATTCAAAAGTCGCTGGTAGTGTGTAACAACTACAACAGAATTCTCTTTTGATTTGAGAGCATTAACTCCTTTGGCAACAATTTTTAAAGCATCAATATCAAGCCCCGAATCTGTTTCATCAAGAATAGCGAGTCTGGGCTCGAGCACCGCCATCTGGAAGATTTCATTTCTCTTTTTTTCACCGCCGGAAAATCCTTCATTAACAGAACGGCTTAACAACTGCGGGTCAAGCTCGACGAGTTTTGTTTTCTCTTTAATTAGGGAAAGAAATTCCATTGCATCGACTTCTTCCTGCCCACGGTATTTTCTTATTTCATTTAAAGCAGTTTTAAGAAGATTTGTATTACTTACTCCGGGTATTTCAACAGGATACTGAAATGCAAGGAACAAGCCTTCTTTTGCCCTGTCTTCGGGTGACAAATCAAGAAGATTTTTACCGTTATAAGTCACTTCACCTTTTGTAACCTCATATTCTTCTCGCCCGGCAAGAACCTGTGCAAGAGTACTTTTACCGGAACCATTCGGTCCCATTATGGCGTGAACTTCCCCAAGATTTATTTTTAAATTGATACCTTTTAAAATTTCTTTGCCTTCTATTTTAGCGTGCAAGTTTTTTATTTCTAACATCAAATATCCTTCTTTATTTTTTTTGACTTTTGAATTTTAACTTTTGACTTTTTATCCGACACTTCCTTCAAGACTAATGCTTAAAAGCTTTGTTGCTTCAACAGCGAATTCCATAGGAAGCTCTTTAAATACTTCTTTACAATAACCGTTTACGATTAAACCGATTGCATCTTCAGTTGAAATTCCTCTCTGGTTAAGATAGAATATCTGGTCCTCGCCGATTTTTGAAGTCGTTGCTTCATGCTCAATTTGTGCAGTTGGATTATTTATTTCAAGATAGGGAAATGTATGTGCCCCGCATTTATCCCCGATTAAAAGAGAGTCGCACTGTGAAAAATTTCTTGCGCCATCGGCTCGCTTTTGTATCTTAACCAAGCCGCGGTAGCTGTTGTTACTTTTCCCTGCAGATATTCCTTTTGATATAATTGTGCTTCGTGTATTCTTTCCGATATGCATCATCTTTGTACCGGTATCCGCCTGTTGCTTGTTATTAGTCATTGCAACGGAATAAAACTCGCCCACAGAATTATCTCCCTGCAAAATGCAGCTCGGGTATTTCCATGTTATTGCAGAACCGGTTTCAACCTGAGTCCAGGAAATCTTTGAATTAATTCCTCTGCAAGCTCCTCTTTTTGTAACAAAATTATAAATACCGCCCTTACCTTCTTTATCACCCGCATACCAGTTTTGTATAGTCGAATATTTTATTTGCGCATTATCAAGAGTAATCAATTCTACAACAGCAGCATGGAGCTGGTTCTCATCACGCATCGGGGCTGTGCATCCTTCAAGATAACTTACATAAGAACCTTCGTCTGCAATTATTAAAGTTCTCTCAAACTGACCTGTGTTTGCAGCATTTATTCTGAAGTAAGTTGAAAGTTCCATCGGGCAGCGGACACCCTTCGGTATGTAAACAAATGAACCATCGCTGAATACTGCCGAGTTAAGAGAGGCAAAGAAATTATCTGTATAAGGAACAACGCTTCCTATATATTTCTTTACAAGATCGGGATGATTTTTAATTGCTTCACTCATTGAACAGAAAATTATTCCCATCTCGGCAAGAGTTTCTTTAAAAGTTGTTGCAACAGAAACACTATCGAAAACAGCATCGACAGCAACGCCGGTGAGTCTTTTCTGCTCATCTAAAGATATTCCAAGCTTTTCAAATGTGCTGATTAATTCAGGATCAACTTCTTTAGCTTCTTCAAGACTACCGAATTCTCTTTTCTTTTTGGGAGCTGAATAATATGAAATATCCTGGTAATCAATAGGATTATATTTAACGTTTGACCAATGCGGCTCTTTCATTTTCAGCCAGTGCCTGTAAGCTTTCAATCTCCAATCAAGCATCCATTCGGGCTCACCTTTTATAGCTGAAAGCTTGCTTATAATATCTTCATTCAAGCCTTTCGGAAGGCTTTCTGATTCAATTTCCGTAACGAATCCGTATTTGTATTCCTTGTTGGCTATTTCTTCAATTGTCCTAACTTCAGTTGTGCTCATTAGTTCTCTCGTGTGTTCAATTTTATTTATTTTCTTACTTAAAACTATGGAATCTGTACAAAATAGTCAAGATTAAAAATTATGAAATATGTTGAAATATGTTAATAAGGCTAAATTCCCTTAATTGTGTCAAATTGTTTTTCAGGGATAATTGAGTTAATTTTGATTTAACTAATCACTAAATCTGGATATGTGAAATAATTTGGAAGAACAGGAAAAGCAGGATAAACCAGGCTCTGAGGTACAGAAAAATGAACAGGAAGGGAAAGGTTCGTCACAATACAGGGGTAATCAAAGAAGAAGATTCTACAACAGGAATAGAAGATATTATTCCCCGCGTTATTCTCAGCAAAATAGAGATAGAATAAAATTCAATAAAGTTTCTATTGTTATCCCGCTGTTAAATGAGGAGGAATCCATCAATCTGTTGGCTAATGAAATAAGAAAAGTATTGAAGCAAACAGATTTAAGCTATGAAGTTATTTTTATTGATGATGGAAGCACCGACAATTCTCTGAAAGTGGTGAAAGAGATTTGCAGAACTGATAAGAGATTTAAATTTCTAAGTTTAAGAAAGAATTACGGGAAATCGGCTGCGCTTCAGGTTGGTTTTTTGCAGACTACCGGGGATGCTGTAATTACTATGGATGCTGATTTACAGGATGACCCCTCGGAGATTCCTAATCTTTTAAAAAAGCTTGGAGAAGAATTTGATCTTGTCTCGGGTTGGAAGAAAATCCGGCACGATCCCTTTGTAAAAAAATACTCTTCTAAGTTTTTCAATTTTGTTACAAGGATAATCAGCAAAGTTAAGATCCATGATTTTAACTGCGGACTAAAAGCTTATAGAAAAGAAGTAATTCAGGATATACAAGTATATGGAGAATTACACAGGTATATTCCTCTCTTAGCTCATTGGAAAGGTTATAAAGTTACTGAGATAGTTGTTAAACATCATCCCCGCCGTTATGGTAAAACCAAGTTTGGAATCTCGCGATTCTTTAAAGGATTTCTTGATTTAATCACCGTTGTTTTTACAACTCGTTATATCAGGCGTCCTCTGCATTTGTTCGGATTTTTAGGCGCGATTGCTTTTCTTGCAGGTATTGTCGTTAATGGATATTTATCTTATCTCTGGGTTACAGGCGGATACTTAAGCAACAGACCAATGCTGTTCCTCGGTATTCTTTTAATTATTGTTGGTGTCCAGTTCTTCTCAGTTGGACTTCTTGGGGAAATGTTTGTGCATAATACAAGAAGTGAAAGAGAATATATAATTAAAGAGAGAGGCTAGTTTAAGTTCAAGTGCAAGATCAAGTTGAGGAATGTCAAAAGTCAAAAGTCAAAGGTCGGAAGTCAGTAGCCAGGAGTCAGAAGTCATATTCCTAAAATCCAAAAGAATTCATAGTAGATTCCATCATCCATCATCCATCTTCCATTTTTAAAATGTACTACGATCCTGTAAAAGATGTTTTTGCCTCAGGACTCAAAAGATTTCCATTTTTGCGTATTCTTTTTTATAAAATGCTCGAT
>Ga0154371_1010_pt1 | contig 15176 bp, 7 predicted proteins | sample RifGroA2_FD_105615 | JGI IMG/M metagenome (GOLD analysis project Ga0154371, IMG submission 105615) | Ignavibacteria bacterium GWA2_35_9
ACAGAATGGATTCAACTACGGAAACAAAATACAAACCATTCGAGCGTATTCCTGGTTTAAATATAGGCGGATGGTTCGATGCCGGCGATTTTGATATTCAAACAGGTTCACAGTGCAGCGCAATTTTAAGCTTTGTTAATTCGTGGGAACAATTTAGTATAGACCGTGACGAAACATTTATTGACCAGGCGACACGTTATGTAGATATTCACCGCCCTGACGGCAAACCCGATCTCTTGCAGCAACTAGAACACGGAACGTTGAATGTAGTTGCACAGGTAAAAAATATCGGACATCCGGTAAGAGGAATTATTGTTCCCAATCTTCATCAATATCACCACCTGGGTGATGCATCAACAGAAACAGATAATCTTCCATATAATCCCAACCTTAAGCCGTATGAATCAGATGGCAAGTCGAGCGGTACAATGGATGACAGATGGGTATTTACAAACAGATCCCCCTGGATGGATTATAATACGACTACTGCTTTGGCAGCCGCAAACCGTGCATTAAAAAATTATAACAAACCTCTTTCCGAGGATTGTATAACATTAGCAAAAAAGCTCTGGGATGAACGTGAAACCCTTCGTAAAAATATTGATACCTCATTTGAGGGAAGATGGTTTGGAAACATATCTGAAATGATGGCGGCTCTCCAAATGTATATTACTACAAAGGAGCAGCTATACTCCAACCGGTTTAATGAACTGATCTGGCCGGCACTTGACAAAACATTGGCATGGAGTATATCTGCAGCGCTGCAGGCTTATCCTTATATGGATAATGAATACAAAACTAAGCTAAGAGAATATATTCCTAAATATAAAGATTTTATTGAAGGACTTAGTAAGGAAAATCCTTATGGTATCCCGTTGATGTTCAGAGGATGGGGTGGTAATACAATGATAATAAATTGGGCTATTGCTAACTATTATGCTAATAAAGCATTCCCTGATATTGTCGGACCTGAATATGTTTATAAAGGACTTAATTATATTTTGGGCTGCCATCCTTATTCGAATATTTCCTTTGTTTCATCTGTGGGAACAGTATCAAAAAAAATTACTTATGGAAATAACAGGGCTGATTTTAGTTTTATTGCCGGTGGTGTTGTTCCCGGTTTGCTGCTGTTAAAACCGGATTTTCCTGAAAACAAAGAAGATTGGCCATTCCTTTGGGGAGAGAATGAAGTTGTGGTTGATATTTGTGCTTCATATATATTTCTTGCTAATGCAGTAAATGATTTAGTAAATAAAAAATAAATCAGAAGTGTCCATAATTAAAAATCTAAGATTACAAGTCCATCCTTTTGATAAATGAAAAATATCAAATTAATCTACCTGACTTTATTTCTTGTTTCCGCATCAGTTTTATGTTTTGAAATTATTTCCACACGCATTTCTTCCGTTATATTCGTTAGTGATTATTCCTTTATCATATTATCTCTAGCTATACTCGGATTGGGAAGCGGAGGTATTTTTTCTTATTATAAAATAAAAGTACCCGAAATTAGCGCTGCACCCGGAATTATCTCCAAATCATTATTTTTTTTCAGCACTTCGTTATGCATCTTTATAATTTTGGTAATAAGGATATCCATCACCAATCCATTTATTTACTTTTTCTTTCTTTTTATTCCTTTTTTCTTTGCAGGTATCGTTTACTCCCAGATATTTAAATTCTATGCCGAATACAGTTTTAAATTGTATGCTTCAGACTTAGCGGGAGCCGCAATAGGTTCTACATCTTCTATTGGTATAATAAGTTTATTTGGCGCACCTAACAGTATTTTATTACTTGCTTTAATCATTCTTGCTTCGGTTGGAAGTTTTTTACCTGACCGGATTAGTAAAAAGGAAATATTTAGTTTTTATTCGATCCTTTTTTTATCATTTATTTTACTCGTGTACAATGGGAATAATGAATTCTTAGGAAAAGTACCAATCGGAAATTTCCCTGAAAAAGATTTTTATTATGTATATCCAAACGCCGGAGCTATTTCTGAAATAGCAGATAGCCGATGGAGTATTTATGGACGTTCAGATCTTGTACAGTACAGTAATCAAAATATTGTTAAACAACTTTTTATAGATGGTGCAGCTGGTACTCAGATGTATCGTTTTAATGGAAATATAAAAAAGCCTGGTTCGTTTCTTTTAGAACTTCTAATCCACCATTCAATTTCAATTCCATTTTTATTTTTAAAAGAACATGAGAAGGATAATATGCTTATAATCGGGCCCGGCGGGGGAAAGGAAGTGTTGATAGGCATGTTTAGTGAGGTTAAACAAATTACCGGTGTAGAAATAAATCCGGATTTTGTTGATATAGTAAAAGACTATAGAAATTTTAATGGAGGTATCTACACTGATTTTAACAATGTAAATATTCTGGTTAAGGAAGGAAGGCACTATATAAAACAGTCGAATCAGAATTTTGATTTGATTGTTATGGCTCTCCCTTCTACGGAACAAATTCAGAATATTGAAGCTCTTGCAATGAGTGAAAATTATCTGCTTACTGTTGAAGCAATCCGGGATTATCTGAAAATCTTGACTCCCGAAGGCAGCTTGATTTTTGCAGTCCATAATAAATGGGAATTAATGCGGCTTATAGTAACTGCTATTTCTGCTTTTGAAGGAATTGGAATTGATAGTAAAGATGTACAAAACCATTTCGCAATACTAAAGGCAGATTATGCGCCAACAGTTGTTATAAAGAAAAAAGCTTTTACTAAAGATGAGATTACTCACTGGCAAAATGTTATGAAGACAATGCCTACAGATCTTCCGCCTATTACCTATCTTCCATATAGCAGGGATAAAATTGGTCAAATCAACCAATTTTTAACTAAAACCAGCCAAAATAAAGAAGCTGTGCAAAAGTATATTGAGCAATATGAGTTTGATATTTCACCTTGCAAAGATGACAGCCCATATTTTTATAAAATAAAAAAAGGTGTGCCTGACGATTATTTGTGGTTGTTATCCGGCATTATTGCTTTCAATTTCATTATTGTAGTTCTTCCGTCAAGACTTAAAAATGTTAAGAAAGACAGAAGAACGATAACGCTTCCTTTAACAATTTTTATTTGTATCGGAGCCGGTTTCATGATTTTAGAAGTTTCTCTTTTTCAAAAGCTTATTCTTTATCTTGGCTCCCCTACCGTTTCCTTATCAATTCTTTTAAGTTCATTATTAATCGGAATGGGGATTGGCAGTTTTTGGGGAAGGAAAATATTTGAAGACAATCTTAAAAAACGCTTACAAATTGTTAGCATATTGATTGTTATTACTGGAATTATCTTTTTCATTCTTTATCCTTACATACTTACTGAGCTTTTAGTTTATAGTTTAACTTTCCGTTCATTAGCCTGTTTTCTAATGATCCTTCCTTTTGGTTTTTTACTTGGAATACCATTTCCATCGTGTATTCAAATGTTGAAACAACAAAATATGGAAAGATATATTCCATGGATGTATGGTATTAATGGGGCTATGTCTGTTCTGGGTTCAGTTCTTTCGGTTATTTTGTCGATGATCTTTGGTTTTACCCCGGCTTTTTTTGCGGGTTTATTTCTATACTTAGTCGTTTTTATATTATTGCATTCCATTTCATTTCCCATAATAAAATCAAAATCGAAAATAAAATAGTTTATTTCCGATGTTCCCATATAAAAAAATCGGGGAACCTGTTACCAGATTTACCTGGTTTCAAGTTCCCCTTCAACTTTAACCTTTAAGGGTTCTCTACAATGACAGCATATACTAACCTTGAAGGCTATTTCTTATTTCATAATCATTAATTTCTTGGCATTAGTAAATTTACCAGCTTCCAATCTGTAGAAGTATACACCTGATGCAAGATTCGAAGCGTCTAACATCACCTTATGATAACCCGGTCCATATTCCCCTTTTACTATCTCTTTAACTTCCCTGCCTAAAATATCATACAATACAAGACGAACATTACTTATTTCAGGTAATGAGAATTGTATTGTTGTTACCGGATTAAATGGGTTCGGATAATTCTGGCTTAATTTATATTCAGTTGGTAACACTGCAGGAACATCATCTACATCAACAGGAACTGACCCATCATATGGTAAATCATTCCTTACACCGGTCATATTGTTTTCAGGAATGAATTGTAACCTGAAATCAGGCAGAAACTTTATTGTACCGAGATATTTTGGAGTATCCCATACATGATCAAGCATAACAGCCGCCCACAACTCCGTTGCCTGACGACCATTTCCATCGTTATCATGCTGGTTGAGTGCTAAACCAAAAACACTATCAACACCAACTGAGACAGTCTCACCATTGCCACTCACAATAGCTGACCAATTAATAGCTATTTCAAAAACATAACCACCACCAATGGTTCTACGAGCAAATTTTTTAAGTGATACATCTGTTATGTTGTTCAAACTATCTCCGGGGCTAATAATGGGCGCAGTAATACGGGTATCCCAAATTGAATTCGTTACACTATCTGTTGGCTGCGGATCAAACTTCAATTCGAAATTATCTACTTCCCATACATTTGATGTCCCGCCAGCGGAAACTGTATCATCTCTTACTTCAGAATACAGATAGAACCAGTCTTCGTCCCACATTGTCCAGATACCACTTGACAGATCAGCATTACTCTCAGGTGCACCATTATCACTGAAAGCATGAGGTCTTAACCGGACATATCCATTATCAGTTGCTCCGGGCTCTATTAACTGATAGACTCTATCTTTCAGTCCATCAACATTTATATAAAAAGGTGTATCATCAAAAGGCATTGGATTGTAAACACCTGTGATATTATTTGTCGGATCAAACTGTAATTTATGATCTGGCAGAAACTTCACTCTTCCAAGATCATTAGGGGTATTCCATACGGCATCCACCATTACGGCTGCCCACATAACCGACCCCACACGGGTACCACCTACAGGCTGGTCATTATCATGGATATTAATAGCCAAACCAAAAATACTGTCAACAGCAACCGGGATGTCTTCACCGGCAATAGAGAGAGTATCCCATTTAATTGCAAGTTCAAGTGCATAACCATCTGATGTAATTCTTCTTACCCACTGTTTCATAGAATCGGGGATATTGTTCAAACTATCTGATCCTGCCCCGCCAAGTATAGTTAGATTAGGGGGGAAAATGGAATTTTGGTTTTGAGTACCATCAGTGGGATGTGGATCGAATTTCAATTCCAAACCATCATCCTGGTACGAGTTAGCGCCGCTGCCGGAAATGGTGTCGTCCTTTACTTCTGTATAGAAGTAAAACCAGGTAGAATCCCATGCTGCCCACATCTTTGCAGATAAATCAGCATCATTTTTAGCAACACCATTATCATTGCCGGTGTAGAAGTGAAGCTGTAGGTAACCATCCTCGGGCCCGGTTAATGTGTTGTACCAATCATCTCTTTCTCCATCAACAACAATGGCAAACTCTTGTGCTGCACGACTAACTGTAATATCATCTACGTACAAGCTGGGTGTTGCAGCTTCATTGCCTGCCTGCATCAGCAACTGGAAACCTATTCTTTGAAGTGGTAGAGCAACTGCCGGCAGGGTGTGTTCAAGAGTAGTCCACGCATCACCTGTTATAGAAGACCCATTAAACCATTGAGCATTCCACGTCCAGCCATCACCAGTCTGCCAAAAAATTTGTACTCCATTAACATTGGCTAAGTCTGCTGCAGAGACCCATACTTTATAGCTGAGGACATCACCCTCCTGAAGGTTCTCATAAACATCATTTTGAAGATTAATTTCCAGAGTACTTGTTGCCTTTACAAGTTTGGCAGACTGCGTACCGCTAACTGCCTGCTCAGTGCTGACTTCTAAAGATGCCCCACCAGGACCAGATTGCCAATCACCTAATCCTGATTCAAAATCCCAGGTTTGTACAACGGTTTGTGCCCTGAGAATATTTGCGCTTAGCATTAGAAAGAGTATGCAAACAGAAATTATAAAAAAGTTTGAAGGCCTTCTCATTTCTTCCTCCTTAATTTTTAATTAAAATAACTATCTGCCTTGACTCGATCCAGCCTGACTTAACTATCGTGTCAAGGTGGGTAAGTTGAGACAGATTGAAAGTTGAACAATTTGCAACTTCCATAACCCCATAAAGAATTCTAGAAACCATTGTTGACATGTAGCCGACTAACCACCTCCTCCGGAAAAATTTTATTTTTAGAATGTTTTTTTTAATCAAAGTTGTATAATTTTTATTTATTATTTTAATGTTCTGTCAACTTTGTTTATAAAAGTAAGTTGATTTTTTTTGTCATTTTAAAAACTCTAAAAAGATTTTTTTCTCACCATACTATTGCTAATCGAAAATGATTGTTTTTCTACCATGAATCAGTACGCGATGTTGTGAATGATAATATAATGCTCGTGCCAGAATTAATCTTTCAAGGTCCCGACCTTTCCTTATCAAATCATTTACTGTATCTTTATGAGTGATTCTGATAATATCCTGTTCTATGATTGGACCATCATCTAATTCTTTAGTTACATAATGGCTTGTTGCACCTATGATTTTAACACCCCTGTCATAAGCCTGTCTGTATGGATCATTACCGCTAAATGCCGGTAAAAAAGAATGATGAATATTAATAATCCCGTTTGGATACTCATCTACAAATTGTCCCGATAAAATCTGCATGTACCTGGCAAGAACTATTACATCAATCTGATTTTCTTTTAATAAAGCTAACTCCTTTTTTTCCTGTTCAGTTTTATTTTCGGGAGTTACAGGATAAAAATAATATGGTATTCCATAGTGTTCTGCCAGGGGTTTCAAATCATTGTGATTTGAAATAATAAGAGGAATTTCGATATTAAACTCTCCAAGCCGTTGCCGCCATAGAATTTCCTGTAAACAATGATCGAACTTTGAAACAAAAACAGCAGCCCGAAGGTTTTTACCCGAAAAATTTATTCGCCATTTTGCTTTAAATTCTTTCGCTAAAGGGGTAAATGCCTCCATCATTTCAGATTCGGATATAGAAAAATTTTTCATATCCCATGCAATCCTGACAAAAAAATACTTTTCAGATGTATCTACATGCTCGTCCAAATCTAGAATATTGCCTCCGCGTTCAAATACGAAATGAGAAATTCTCGATACTAATCCAATTCGATCGGGACAAGAGAGTAATAAAATAGCTACCTGGTTATTCATAAGACTAATTGCTTAAATTAATTTAAGGAACTTTACTTTAACAGCCTATTACATCATTAGTAATCTCAATTTTCATTTATACCTTAATATTATAAAATAATGTTGTTTCTATTAATTAATTAATTTTACTTACAGTTTCTCCACCACCAAAATATTCAACCCGGAAACCTGTTATCTTTCCTGACTCATCATCCTTAAAATGAACACGTAAATATTGTCCTTTTACATAAAAATCTTTCTCGCTTTCCGGATATAAAATTATTTTCCCGTTGAAAGGTGTTTCAGCAATGAGATATTCACTATCTCTGTAGATAATAATCTTAAACGAAGGATTCACCTGGTAACTACCTGAATATTTATCGAGTATATCATGGTTAACCACAAAAGGAGTTTTTTCAAATACAAACTGTAATCCTCTTGTATACCCTTCAGCCTTTGTTCCTGAATGACCTATTCCATCAAGGACTCTTGTCTTCATTTCTAAACCTTTATAATTCTTTTCTTCCAGATTTTCAGCAAAATCCTGAAAGCCTTTTACATACTCATATTCGCCGATAGCCATAAAAAGTTTTACGGGTATTTCAGATCCTTCTTCAGAATATTTTTTTTCATAAGAATTAATTATTCCATCATCCCATCCAATTGCCGGACTGGTTAACACATAATGATTAAACAAATCAGTTTCATTAAACATTGCATACAAAGTGAATAGTCCTCCTAGTGAGCTTCCCATTAATGTTCTTTCATCAGGTTTAGTTTTGAACTTTGAATCTACAAAGGGAATTAATTCATCTTTTATGAATGAAAGAAATTTTTCCGCGCCCCCGCTAAATGAATCTTGTCGAATTTTTGTCGGTGTAAAATCTCTTCTTCTTAAATCATCATAGTTAGGATTTTCTCCGCCCCACGTAATTCCTATGGAAATGGCTTCAGGCAAAAAGCCATCATAATATTGTTCTCCATAAATAGCGTTGAGCAATGGGAAATCCCATTGAGCATCTACAAGATAAATTACAGGGAATGTTTTGCTCGTGTCGTTAAAAAATCTCGGCAGGTTTATGTAAAGATCATATTCCTGGTCTACAATTGAAGAGTGAATTTTTAAAAGTTGCGTGCCTGCTATTTCCACCTGCGGTGGAATTAAATCACTATTATTTCCTTGTGCAAAAAGAATTTTTCCAAAATGGAGAAACACACTTACGATAAAAATTGTAGCTCTTATTTTCATTTTATTTCAGTACTATTTTTTATATACTTCATCGTTCCCTTCATAATTAAAGAAATCAAAGTAGGCTTTATTATTGCTCTCTTTACCAAGTGAGGTTGCGTAAAAAGCAAACATACAACCGACAAAACCTCCGGCAACCCTGGTACTTAAAAACATCGCATCTACATCTTCTTTTAATAAATCTAATTCATGCTTGTTCTTACTGTAGAAAAATGAATATTTGTTTCCTTCCGCTTTTATTTCCAAGTATAATAGATTTTCGTTTTGCTCATTACTAATTTCACGGGAAGTTATAAGTTCCATTTCTTCATCAGCAGCACCGGATTTATAAAGTTGAATAACCTCCTTATTGTTTTCAAGCGATTTACATATAAAATAGAAATGTTCCTCATTCTGAAAAATAAGTAACCCGGCTTTTTCATTTTCAGATTCCGGCTTAAAATCAATCGCCGTTGTTGCCGAGCAGTTTAAATGTTGCTGGCGGTGTCCTAAAAAAGCAGGATTCATTTTCTCTGAGCAGGTTTCAGGTATTAATTGCAGAGATAAAAACCCTTTTCGCTCTTCAAGACTGTACCATTTTTCATGCGGTGTTCTTAGAAACATCCAGTTAATGTTTAGCTGATCTTCATCAAACTCGTCCTGCATTTCAAAATTCCCACTATAAGGTCTTTCTGCCAAATCTTTTTCAGATTCTAAAGGATATGAATATTCATATTGAACTTCTTCATAATCAGGATTGATGATGGGCCAGCCGTCAATCCATTTAACCGGAGCCAAAAATGTTTCCCTTCCGGTATTATAAAAACCGTCTCCGCTCATAGAATAGGGTCTACAGCCTAAAAAAACTGCCAGCCAGTCTCCATTTTCAGTTTGGATCAAATCTGCATGCCCGGTAGAAGTAATTGGATTTTTCCTATCAGGATCTAAGTGCCTTTGAGTAAGAATAGGATTTTTTTCATAGGGGACATAGGGACCATCAACATTATCACTTCTAAAGACCACTTCTGAATGCTGATCACCAGTTCCACCCTCTGCTGCAATCAAATAATAATAATCATTTACCTTAAAGATATGAGGTCCTTCAATCCAGACTGGTTTTTTAGAAAGATCAACTCCACCATTAACCAATACTTTTTCTTCGCCAACAACCTTAAGATTCTCTACATCAAATTCATACATCCTGATAGTTCTATGACCATCATAAAGAGGTTTGTTGTCTGGAGCTACACTATTGTAAATAATATATGCTTTGCCGTTATCATCAAAAAACATTGAAGGATCAATCCCGTTTATCTTCGGTATCCAGACAGGATTTGACCAGGGACCCTCAGGAGATGCCGATGTAACAATAAAATTACCTCCGGCATCAACTAATGTACATGTAACATAAAAGATTCCCTTGTTAAATCTTATTGCAGGAGCAAAGATGCCGCGGGAAACTCCTAATCCTGTTAAATCCATTTGTTCAGGTCTATCCATAACATGTCCGATCAGTTTCCAATTCACAAGATCTTTACTATGGAAAACAGGAATGCCAGGGAAATATGAAAATGTAGAATTAATCATGTAATAATTGTTGCCAACTCTACAAATACTTGGATCAGGGTAGAACCCGGCTAATATAGGATTAGTAAACAGTCTGTCCTGAGTAAATACATCACTAGTAGAAACGGAGAGTAAAACAAACAAAAGGAGAGCTGAAAGCTTATTCATTTCTTACTCTCCGTTCCCTATACGAGGTGGCAACTGAAAAAAACATTATTCTAAACCTGCTTTATCAGTCTTAGTAACCCGGTTAAAACTTTCAGGTGGTCCAAGGTAGCTCGGTGCAATATTACCGGTTTCTATAACTAATTTTTGTAAAACAACACCTGGGTCAACCATCCAGAATTTTAAAGTGTGCTCTCCGGGCTTATCAATATTATGTTTTGATGTTTGCATATTAATATTTTCTGCAACCCACTTACTCCATACCGGATCACGATGAAGATCGGGAGGATCCGGATTCGTTATAATATTTATTATCTGTGGAGTTTCATCATCAAATGAAACGGCATAACGAATTCCTTCGGGGCTTTTGTGGAAATTCAGAGTTGGTGATAAATAAGCATTAACCGTAACTTCACCTTCACTGAACAAATAAACCTGGTATTCTAAATGAGGACTATTATCCCCGGGAGCCTGTTCGGGAGAAGTTACAGGAACCGGAGTTACGGCTGAAAGAGTTCTTCCCAAATTCGGAATAGTCTGCCAGGTTATTCCATTAGTCTCAACTGCATTTGTAAAATGAATTGCTTCGATGGAAATGTAACCGTTGCCTTCAACAAAACAATTTTTGTTTTTTGTTTCGGGAGAAGAAGGATTATTAATTATTGTTTGTATAGCAATGTTGCTTCCTTCCGAACCGGAAATTGTAACGGAAACATTATGTTTACCTTCGGGTGCTTTATCCCAATCTACACTTATCCATAGGCGCTCTTCTTTCTCAATTTTACCTTCAGATTTATTAACCTTAACCCAGGGTTCAACAGCACGAACTGAATAGTAAAAAGAAGTTTGTCCTTGATTGAATATTTCAATGTAATAAGATTGTTTATTAAACTTATCGAACTCAGGTAAAGCTAATTCACTATTTTCTCCAGGGAACCATTTCTCAGAACCTTCAATAGCGACACCCATTTTAGTTTTAGTGAGAGTTTCAATTCCGACCACTTCCGGCATATTATTTTTATCGGGTTGCTGCCAGTTAGTGTAACCAATATGAGTCTGATCCATCATGTGTTTCCACTTTCCGCCGGCAAGAACATTGTTATAATAATCGCTCATCCCTGCATCTCTCTTAAATAAATCTTTTACTTTTTCTGCAAGAATATTAGTTGTTGCTCTTTCCTGTTCAGCATAAAGACGGTTTTTTGCTGCGGTAAAATAAAGCTCATTTAAATTAGCGCTGGCTTCTACAGGATGTAAAACCAATTGATAGAATGCATCTTTATATTCTTCAGGAATTGATTCATAAATTTTATTTGCTTTTTCTAAAAGCTGATTATAATCTAACACAACTGTTTCAGCCTCACGATAATTAATCAGGCTATAAGTTTCGGGAGACAGCAATTCTGGTTTTCTGCGTGAATTATATTTTGTGTACTTTGAAATAATATCTGCTATCTCATCGGAGTATTCTTTGCCAAACTGCTCTTCAGCCCAACTGCGATAATATTCGAACAGGCTTTCGGCAGGATATTTTTCAGGATTCCATGCATAATCAAGAAAGAAGTCAATCGGGAATTCCATTGGTTTTATATCGCCAACATTAACAATCCAGATCCTGTCAGCACCGTATTCATAAGCAAGATGCATTTGTTCCCAGACTCTTTCGATCTGGTTTGTGTTAAGCCATTTATAATTTCTCGGTCCACCTACATAATCAAAGTGATAATAAATTCCGTATCCGCCTTTACGTGGTTTTTCCCCGCGAGGCGGGATTTCACTTTGTTCAACATTCAGTTTGGGAAGCTTGCGTATGTTTCCCCAGTTATCATCGCATAATAATATAGTTACATCATCAGGTACACGCATGCCTTTATCGTAATATTCCTGCACTTCCTTGTATAATGCCCAAACCTGTGGAACGTCTTCAATTTCTTTCTTCATTACATCTTTAATTATTTCCCGCTGGTCTTTAACAATTTTTTCAAGCAGTTCCACATTAGCATCCGGACTCATTGCTTCATCGCCATCACCGCGCATTGCTAACGTTATAACACTTTCATAACCATTCATTCTTTCTATACCTTTTCGCCAAAAATCCTTGAGCGCATTTTCATTCTTTTCATAATTCCACGGACCGGAGCCATATCTTTGCCATTCGACGTGAGCTCGCATCATAGGTTCGTGATGAGAAGTGCTGATAACAACACCATATTCATCAGCCAATTTTGGATTAAGTGAATCGTCATCATAAAAAGCTCTGCCCCACATTGCCGGCCATAAAAAATTTCCTTTCAGTCTTAAAATCAGTTCGAAAACATGCTCATATAACTCATGGTTAAACATATCAGTACCAAACTTTTCCATAGACCAGCCGGAGAGTGCAGGCGCCTCATCATTAATAAAGATGCCCCTGTATTTTACTTTAGGTTCTCCCATTGTATAACGACCGGGCAATACATAAACGTTATCCTTCTTTTTAACCGGAACATCTGCCCACCAATACCAAGGAGAAACACCAATCTTTTCTGAAAAATCGTACACGCCGTAAATTGTTCCGCGTTTATCACTTCCAACTATAACTAAAGCTCGGTCAACACCAATAAAAGGTTTTTCAACTACCTCGATGAGAAATGTTTCCCATTTCCCCTTTACATCTTCAACATCAAGTTTTTTCTCAGCTACGAGTTTGTCAATCAAAATGTTTTTGCCTAATGTTCCCACAATCACAATTTCTTTTTGGAAATCCATCCCTTCGGGAGAAGACGGTGTTGAATCAGTTAAAAGATCAGGTTTTGAGTTCGTTACTTTATAAATATCATTCTGGAGATCTCTAACAACACGTAAAACTCCCGGATAATCCTTAGAGCTGATATAAAGTGGTGATTCTGAAAGTGTAAATGTTCCCTTCCCTCTTTCTGTGGAGATATATGATTCGTTTTTCTGTGCCGGAGTATTTAAGCTAATAAAAATGAACAGTATCCAAAATAATGTAAAAGCAATTTTTCTGACATTTGATTTGTTATGCATCATTGTTACCAATTTTGATTTGAACACATCATAATAAATTTTATGATTATTTGTTCTATGTGCTCAGAAAAATCGGTGGAACTTATTAGGTATATATTAGCCTTTAAAGTTCACCTTCAATTAATTAAAACCTTCAAGGGTTACTCATCGTATTCGACTCGCTAACCTTTCACAAAGTGATGCCTTCGGCAGAAGGTTCAGAACCACTACTTCATAAAAACCAATTTTTTGGTACTAACAAAATTCCCGGCTTCAAGCTTATAGAAATATACACCGGATGATAAACCTGATGCATTTAATTTAACCTGGTGCGTACCTGCTTCGTAATTACCTGCAGCTATCTCCTTAACAACCCTACCCAATAAATCAAAAAGAAGAAGATGGACATCACTTCTAACAGGTAAACTGAATGAAATTGTAGTAATTGGGTTGAAAGGATTAGGATAATTATTGAAGAGTTGGAAATTATCTGGTACTCCTTCAACAGTTTCAACTGATACAACTACATTTACAGTATCCAGGTAATCTCTTAACCATTGTAATGCAGGTCTTTCAGCACCGTTATTGTTTACAAGATTCGCAGTCTCTCTCCACAATCCCGGTCTCCAACCCCACAAAGTAATACCTTCTACACCGGGATGTTCATAAAACGCAGGGAAAATCCTTTGATAATTCTGCAACTGTGTTTGATCCGTAGGTCCGTCAATATCGAACTCAGTTATTTGAATAGGCAATCCAGTAGATGCAAGAGAATCGAGATTCCTTCTCATTGTAGCAACGGCGGCAGTTGTTGTAAATGCATGCCCTTGTTCCGCTATAATGTCAATTAAATCTTCGACCTGAAGTAACCTTATGATATTAAGATATGTTGCTGTACTGGTGGAGCTGTTAATAATGCTAAAATCATTCAGCATCAATTTGGTTTCCGCCGGAAAGATTTCACGAGCCATTCTGAATGCATTAAGAACCCAATCCCATCCTGTTGTTCCATTACCACCCAAAGCTTCTTTATAATTAGCTCTTGGCGGATTTCCTCCACCGTCAGGAGGATTATGACCATCTAAAGGTTCATTTACTACTTCCAGGAAATCAATATCAGGATATCTCTCAGCCACAGCTTCAAACCACTCGGTTATCTCCTCAAGTTGTTCTTCCGATGATAAATTGTTTATCCAGCCAGGCTGTTGAGCTCCCCAGATTAATACATGAAAGTGGAACGGAAATCCATTATCTTTGGCATGATTATAGGCAGCATCCAATCCTCCCCAGTTCATAGCATCGCGTGTCCCTTCAACACTGCCCCATTTGCCTTCGTTTTCAGGTGTTACCTGGTTCCAATAAGCTTCGAAATTCTCTACCTGGAGACCGCTATAAATATTACCTACAAATTTAGGTTGTCCCGATGCAAGTGGTGGACCTGTCCATTCTTCAGTTGTATCTATTTCAGTTGAACCAGGTTCTTCATTATCAAGATTTCTTACAGTATAGTATAAATCTGCGCGTCCAAATGCCAACTTATCAATATCCAATCCATCTTCACGAGCACCGATTGAGAATATTTTTGTTAAACTATCTTCTCCAATTGTAAATATTGGTGCAGCTTCGCCCTGGTAAGCATTCCTGGATAAATTAACCCATTTCCAAACCTCATTACCAAGTCCGCCCGCTTCGAAAACCACGTCACTTGAATCTGAAAATCCGGCAGCTGCAAGTCCGTTTACTATAATCCAATCATCATCAGTTACGGAATCTTTTTCTCCAAATCCATTTCCATAAAAAAAGCTGTCATCATCAAATCCATTAGCCCTGACACGCAATCGGGCAAAAAGATTATAAGTTCCGGTATCAGGAAAATTTACTTCATAAGTTATAATTCGGTTAGCACTACCGGGATTACCTGTATTAATAAAGTTTGTTTGGATTGCGACATATGAAATTGTTTCATCTTGCAGCGTATTAAAATCAATTCCTGCATCACCTGATTCAGCTTCTACAATTACAGG
>Ga0154371_1061_pt1 | contig 14265 bp, 9 predicted proteins | sample RifGroA2_FD_105615 | JGI IMG/M metagenome (GOLD analysis project Ga0154371, IMG submission 105615) | Ignavibacteria bacterium GWA2_35_9
AAAACATTAATTGCGTTGGTAGGCTGGATTATAGCGGCTGTAATGTTCCTTAAAAAGAAGAACGAAAAATTCTGGATCACCTTTGCCGCTGTGCTAATGCTCGTTATTTTTCTGATCCCGCACAGCATTCTCGGTTCTGAACTTGATTACAAAAAACTTGATAAAGAAAAGGTAAAAGTAGAAAACGATAAGTGATCTTTGCATTTGCAAAGTAGTGTTGGATACTTTAATTTTTAACGGTATAATTTAAAACAAAAAGAACGGATAATATTTTATGTCAAATCAATTTATCGCTCATGTAGAAATTCCTTCAACGGATCTCGAAGCATCAAAGGAATTTTATAAGAAAGTTTTTGACTGGGACTTGAAAGATTTTGGAAACGGATATTTGCTGTTTAATACACACCAGGGAATTACGATAGGATTAAGAAAAGTTAAAAAAGTTAACACCGGCGATTCCACTATCTTTCACGTTAACGTAACTGATATTGAAGATGTACTCGACAAAGTAAAAACTGCAGGTGGAAAAGTTTTTCGTGAGAAAACCGTTATACCGGTTTTCGGTTGGTTCGCTCTTTTAAATGATAACGAAGGAAATATTCTCGGACTCTATCAATCGCACTAAATTTCTTTTATGTGTCTCTGCGCCTCTGTGGTAAAACCTTCACCACAAAGTCGCAGAGGCGTAAAGTAACTATAATCTCTTCACAATTTCATCAACTTGTTTTAACGCTTCATCAATCTTGGTTACGTCTTTCCCGCCAGCAGTTGCAAGATGAGGGCGTCCGCCTCCTGCGCCTCCAAGAATTTTTGCTGCCTCTCCAACAATTTTTCCTGCGCTCAGTTTTTTCTCTTTTATCAGATCATCTGAAACAACGCAAACCAAACCAACTTTTCCTTCAATTTCAGAAGCAAGTAAACCAACGCCGCTTTTAATCTTGTTGCGCAATTCATCGCCGAACGATTTCAATTCATCCATATTTGATGCGGCAACTTTTCCTTTAAAGATTTTTATTCCGGCAGCTTCTGTAGGATTTGAAATAATGGAATCAATCCCGCCGAGCTTTTCTTTAAGTTTTAATTCGGCTAATTCTTTTTCGAGCCTCTTCTTTTCTTCGATCAATTCATTTATTCTGATTTCCGACTTCTGACTTCTGATTTCTTGTTCAAGAATAAACTTCTCAACTCCGGCGCCTGTTACAGCTTCAATTCTTCTTACTCCGCTTGCGATGGAAGATTCGCTTAGAATTTTGAACAAGCCTATCTGTGAAGAATTTTTTACATGCGTACCGCCGCAGAATTCCATTGAGAAATCACCGAACTGAACCACATTAACTTTGTCACCGTACTTATCGCCGAAGAACATGAGCGCACCCATTTTTTTAGCTTCATCAAACGGAATATTGAGATGATGAGTTAGCGGAATATTTCTGCGCAATTGCGCATTCACCAATATTTCAATATCGCGTAATTCTTCTTCACTTACTTTGGCGAAGTGTGAAAAATCGAAACGAAGTTTGTCCGGCGCAACAAGAGAACCGGCTTGATGCACATGCGTACCGAGAATTTTTCTCATAGCTGCATGAAGAAAATGTGTGACCGAATGGTTGCGCATAATATCCCAACGGCGCGTTTCATCAACTTTGGCAAAAACTTTATTCATAAAAGCATCACCGAATTCACTTTCAAACCTGTGAGCAATTATGTTTCCATCTTTTATGGTGTCTACAATCTTGATTAATTGGTTTTCAAACTTTAGTATTCCTGTGTCGCCAATTTGTCCGCCGGATTCAGCGTAAAAAGGAGTTTTGTCAAGAACGACATAACCGTCTGCTACTCTCAATGCGATCGCTTCAGTTTCTAAACTATCATAACCTACAAATTCAGAGTCTGGTACATCAGAACCTTCCGATAATGATTTTATCATTCTTACCGAAGCAAATTTATCTTTTGTCGCTTCGCGTCCTCTTTCTTTTTGTTTATTCATTAATTCGTTAAAACTGTTTTCATCAACACTGAAGCCGATCTCACGAGCCATAACCTGAGTTAAGTCAAAAGGAAAACCGAAAGTATCATATAACTTAAAAGCATCTTCCCCACGGATAATCGGTTGTTCCTTAAATAATTTTGAAGTTTGTTCATCAGTCCAATCTCGCCAAAAACATTTGAAAAAAGGTATGTTTGGCTCAAGATCACTCCAATCTTCGGAATCTAATTTCTCTATATTTTTATCAGGTCTTATACGTATTTCTATTATAATCTCGTCATTCTCTTCATTCTCTTCATCAACCATTTTGTAAAACATAAAATTTTTGGTCTGTAGACACATTTCCCCTAGTTTGGAAATGGCTATTTCGTTAAAAAGTTCAATTCCTTTATCAAGTGTACGGTTAAAACTTTCTTCCTCGCTTTTGATAATTTTCTTTACGTACTCTTGCTTCTCTTTTATTTCGGGAAAAACATCGCTCATTGTTTCAACTAAAACATCAACAAGGGAAAAGAGGAACGGTTCTTTCATATTTAGCTTTCTTCCGTAGCGGGAAGCGCGGCGTAAAATTCTGCGCAGCACATAACCGCGTCCGTCATTACCGGGAACAGCGCCGTCTGCAATAGCAAAGGTTAACGTGCGAATATGATCGGCGATAACACGCATTGGAATTTTATGCTCTTCTTCTTCGTATGCCACTTTTGAAATTTCCGCAATCCGGTTTATTAACGGCATAAAAACATCAGTGTCGTAATTTGAACTTTTCTGCTGCATCACTGCGCAGACGCGCTCAAAGCCCATTCCGGTATCAACATGTTTTGAAGGAAGGTCGTGAAGTTTTCCGTTTTCATCCCGGTTATATTGAATGAAAACGAGATTCCAAATTTCGATACATTCCGGCGTTCCGGCGTTTACATATTTGGGATTATCGTAATCATCGGTAAGATTGATATGAATTTCAGAACAGGGTCCGCACGGACCGGTTTCTCCCATTTCCCAGAAATTATCTTTTTCATCAAAGCGTAAAATGTGGGCGGGATTAATATCGGTTTTTGTTTTCCACAACTCAAACGATTCATCATCGGTTCTATAAACCGTAGCAAACAATCTTTCCTTCGGCAGCTTCCAGACATCGGTGAGTAATTCCCAAGCCCATTGGATTGCTTCGGTCTTGTAATAATCGCCAAACGACCAATTGCCGAGCATTTCGAAAAAGGTGTGGTGGTAGGTATCGTGTCCGACTTCTTCCAGATCGTTGTGCTTGCCGCTTACGCGAATACATTTTTGCGTATCGGCAGCGCGGTTGTATTGACGCGTTCCCGTGCCGAGAAAAACATCTTTGAACTGGTTCATTCCCGCATTGGTAAAGAGCAATGTCGGATCATCAAACGGAACCACCGGCGCGCTGTGAACAATTTTATGCTGTTTACTTTCAAAAAAATCTAAAAACTGCTGACGTATCTGCTGTGAAGTCATATAACCTTTATTCTGAATTTTTAATGTCTAAAGATAACAAAAAAAGAAAAATGACTTGACTAAAAAAATTGATAATTACTTTTACATCAAAGCAGATTATTTAGCCCTTCATCCCGATTCATGGGATGATTTTTTCAAACAACTTTATCATTCAGGATATAGCGATGACGAAAAAAAACAAAATTATTTTAGGAATCATTTGCATATCTCATTTTTTTTTTTGATTATACCTATAGAAAAAAATGTTTTTGTGTTATTCTTATTGTGATCTTGTGTTAAGTGTTACAGTTGTGGCTGTAACCGGGTGTTCTTAATTAACTTTTTGCAGTAATAGCCTACGGGGTTATCATTGAAATCTCTTTGTAATATTGATCCAAGTCCATTTTCTGTTCGTCCTCTTTTATTTTACGGAAACCTGAAGAAGAATTCCGATTCTTTGTCCCGTAAGTTATATCCTCCATTATTCATGGACTTGATAGCAATAATAAACTCATTCCCTTTCTCCTCCTTCACCCTCGAAAGAACTATCCCATGAAAAAAAATCTTCTTTTAATACCAATATACTTTCTAATACTTTTTAACCTTAGCTGTAAAAAATCTCCAACTGAAGTTATAGACAACACACAACCAGGAAGAAGAGATTATGTCTGGACGGTGGATACGCTTATCGCTGATGATTGGTTTGGTATCAATGAGGTTTGGGGAAGTTCTCCTAATGATATTTGGATAGTAGCTGGCGGTGTATCATCTAAAGATTGTTTATGGCATTATAACGGCATAAAATGGACAAAGTCTGCACAGAGGTTAAGTCCCGGTTTGTCTTCAATTTTTGGTTTTACGACTGACGATATTTGGGCTGGGGATACTTTTAAAACAATTTGGAAGTATGACGGGAGTAAATGGTACAAATTTCAAGAACTATCTATGGTGGGTTACGATAGAATAGTTGTTGAAGATATTTATGGTATTACACAGGAAAGTTTGTTTGCAGTTGGCTTTGTCGATAATAATAATGGTTCGGGGTATAAAGGAGCAATCCTAAAGTATGACGGTAGTAAATGGAATTTCTTAAGTATCCCGAACATGCAAGTAGGTTTTAATTATATACGAAACACTAATGATGGGAATTATCTTATTACAGCAACTAATTATGATAGCGGTTTTCTCTATAAAACTTATATATATGATGGCGATAAAACATTAAAAGAGATTTATTCCGATTATAATTGGCCTTCCATGTTCAAACTTAATGGCGAACTTTTTGTTTCGATAAATAAAAAAATATATAAGTATAGAAATCGAGGACTTGAATTATGGAAAGATTTCCTGGGAGTAGAGTACCATGGAACAGTTTTAGGGAAAAATGTAAAAGATTTTTTTTGTACAGGGCCTGACGGAATAATGCATTATAATGGAACTGATATGCTTCTCCTTTTCCCAACAAAATTGGATTGTATGGGGGCATTAATTTTTGAAAAAGATGTTTTTTTTACCGAATATAATTCAGGCAAAGGATTATATACCATAATAAGGGGTACATTACAAAACTAAAAGGAGACTTAGAGAGTAAAGTAAACAATAGAACTACAAACAAAAGGAACGGTGAGGCAACACCGTTCCGAATATGTAAATAAAATTTTTAGGCTGCTCACCTAAGCGGGTTTTTTATGCCCTTTTTATTTACATAAGCAACATAACATTTTGCCGGTACAAATAAAATGAAAGTAACATCATGAAAAAGAAACTTTTGTTCATAGCAGCATTATTTTTTTGCTTTGTTGCAATTAATATAGATGCACAAAGTATCTGGTTTAGCAACCCAACTAATGGTCAAATTGTAACTTCGGCAGATTACGGTTCAACACAAACTACCATCCCGTTGAATTTGAGCTATAACCATACACAATTTGGTATTTATGGGGGTTACGTAAAATTAAATCCAGCTCCAAATGCCTGGCAACAGTCTAATTTAGGAGATGGAATAGCACAATGGTTTTATTTGACTGCAGGTACATATACATGGACTCTTGAGTTGTATGCATATAATAAAGTAGGCGAAAGTTCTTTTATTGCACAAACAACTATAACATTTTATGTAAAACATACCATATCTGTGTCCAACAACTTTGGAGCGGGCACTATAAATATTGACGGTATCTCCTCGTCAAGTGGTTCAAAAGCATATAAAGCAACAAGTGATAATCTATTGGTAGGCGCAATTGATCAACAGAGTGGAAGCTATTATCGCGTTTGGAATCAAAGCGGTGTTTATAATAGTGAGTGGGAAAAAAAATTAATGAATGCAAGTTTTCAACAAATTCCTGGTGGAACCCCAAGAGATTATAATTACACAGTTGCCTCAAATGACAATGGTGCAGAAATACAAGGGGTACTTAGAAACAGATGCAGCATCTCCCGTAACGACCAAACCGAGTTTGACGGTACAATCGCAATGTCCGACGTTACTCAAATTGTAGAACAAAATAGTGGGACAGTTCCTGCTGATCCAACAAAAACCGTTGGTTCTCGTAATTATAATTTTGCCGGTTGGGCAAATGGCGGTAATGGATCATATACACCTCAGGATAATAGTACTTATCCGTATAATGCTTTATACAAAACCACCCATTATTCAAACCAAAGCTCAAGCTTTATGAACAACAACCAGAGCAAGATCGTAAGGACCTCGAATGGTTATTTACACCTTGTTTACGAAAGTATGGGATATATTTTCTATGAAAGAAGCACTAATGGTGGAACGAGTTGGCAATTAATGAATGATGGTAAATCTCTTTCTCATAATGAAGGAAAACATCCCGCTATAACCGTAAATGGGACAGAAGTGTATATCGTTTTTCAAGAAAAAGATGGTACCAGCTCAAAAGTGATGCTATACGCTTGTAGTTATAGTTATTGTTCTCTACTTGAAGTAGAATCGAGTGAGTCGTATGCAACAAAAAATCTAACTCCGGTTATTGCTCTTGGAGATTATGGCGATGTAATGATTGTCTGGAAAAGAACTACGATTTCAGGTTCAAAGGATGAAGGACTTTACTACAAATATGGGCATTTGAGTAATGGTTCTTTTACACTTTACACGGGAGGTGAAGGAAACCTTGCAGCTATGATTGATCCGATGTACGGAGAAGTAAATGGATTGAGCCTCAATCCAACTATTGATGTAACTAAAAGCGTAACCTATCCTGCTCAAAATGTATTTCATATCGCATGGCAACAACCTTCAGGTAATTATTCACATATTAATTACTCAAAAATAGATGTAGGAACTGGTCACACTCTTTCTTCCACTACAGATGTTGAAGATGTTTCTTCGGGGAGTGGGTATCAATATAACTATGCCCCTTCCATAAGCCTATCAACTTCCAATGTAGTCAATGTAGCTTGGGCAGCAATGCTCTATTATCCAACAGGCTCTAGGAAGGTGATGACAAGAACGAGAACCACTTCTTGGAGTTCATATTTTGGGCAATACGGAAATTCGGTTTATTCTCCTTCAATTGCTTGTTACGGCTCCAGCAGCATTGTTGCCTGGAGTGAAACAAATGGAAGCGGATACAGCGATAAGTTCTTAAAATGGGGTTCAGTGCATACAGCGCCTACAACAGGTAGAGATTTGCAAATCTATAATACATCGGCGCTCCAGGACATGCGTATTGTTTCATTCAGCAATACAGCCTTACCTTATTCTTTTGCACAATCCTCGGATCTCTATAATCTAAATAAAGAAAATCCTTTGGCAATGCGTTCCGGTGTTCAAGTAGTAGTCGCGCAAGAAAAAACTGAATTCTACTTCCGTATAGGTGATATCAGTTTCAACGGACAGAATATTGCTTTCAAAGATATTAATCTCAATACAACCAACCTTTCTCAAAATGATTTAGATTATTTGATGACATCGGACGTAGTCAATTTGAGCAGCGCAGATAATTTAAGTTACGCAATAGAGTATGGTGCAACGGATACGGTAAAAGCGTCAAGCTTATTACAAAATGATAAATTTATCTCTTTCAACGTTGAGTTAATAGATGCATCCAATGATGCCGTGCTCTATACACTAAATAACGTTAAATTTACCGGAAGTTCATCACTCAGTTTATCATCTGAGAGTTATAATATTGATCTAACTGGATTGACAGGCAAAGAAGTCTATTTTAAGGTAAAAATAGCGAACAACTTAAATCCGGTTTATTACGCTTCGGAAATTAAGTCAGACGCAAACGTTCTAGGCAAAAGTAAAGCAGTAACCATAGACTTATCCAAAACATTTGTTGTTAAGGATTATGATTTATTCCAAAACTATCCCAACCCGTTTAACCCGGCAACAACCATAACCTACCAGTTGCCAAAGAGTGGTAGTGTAACATTAAAAATATATGATATGCTTGGTAAAGAAGTAATGACCCTTGTAAATGAGCATAAAGAAATGGGCAGATACACTGTTCAGTTCGATGCTTCATCACTTGCAAGCGGTATGTACGTTTACCAATTACGCGCAAACGATTATATTTCAACTAAAAAAATGTTATTGCTCAAGTAAAACAACCTCACCCTATTTCCCTCTCCTTAATAAGGAGAGGGACTAAGGGAGAGGTCCATTAGTCATTTACTGTCTTTCTTGGGTGGTGGTAACCAAAAGGCGGGATAAATAACAATACCACAAAATCCAATTTATTGGAGGTACTATGGTTCCTAACAAAGTAAGCGCTGTGCTGGATGAGAACACCGTTGCAAGTGTTATGGCGGCAATAGCGGAAATCAAAACAAAACTCCCTTTCCTAATTGATCTTGCAAGCGACGAGTTAAAAGAGCTGCCGAGACTTGGAGGGAAAAATCTCATCTTCACAACCAAAGCCCTTGCGCTTGTAAAACAAGACGTCGGCTTTATGCCGAGAGATTTTTCCGTTGAAGAAATGGAAAAGGATGTTACTCTTTTCAGTAATCTTCAAGGGGTAAGGACGGAAATAGCCAAACTTGCCGAAATGGTAGAGGATACTTACATTGAAGTTGGCAGCGAAGCATATGCCGCCGCTTTGGTTGTGTATGCAAATGCCAAACGGAACGGAGCTAATACTGTAGGTATGGACGATTCCCTCGACGAGATGAGTAAACGGTTTTACAAGAAAAGTAAACCGGCTACTCCGCCACAATCCTAAATTCAAATGTAAAGACGGGGCATGCCCCGTCTTTACTAAAAACCCCCAAAACAGCATGAAAACGAAGTCATTCTCGGTTTAAACCGACAATTATCCCGGTTCAGACCGACAACGTTCCTGTTTCAACCGCCATCGTTCCTGTTTCAACCGGCAATGATCTCGCTTCAAACGAGGTTGGCTTCACTTCAACTGGCAGCGATGTAGTCTCAACCGAGGTTCACTTCACTTCAACCGAGGCTCACTTCACTTCAACCGCAGTCCGCTTCGATTCAACTTAGAACTATCCGGTTCAAAACAGCATCCATTTCATTTCAAACGAGACCGATGGAGTTTTAAACAGGATGAATATAGTTTGAAACTTCACAAAATATATTTTTCCTGAGTTCTGACAATTAGTGCGGTAAGATTTTCCAAGCCCTGATTAAATCTGCAAGAGAACTTTCCAGTATTTCATCTGTTGGAGATGAAAATGTAAATGCTTTATTTGTTTTTTCTTCTTGAAGATGTGAATCGGTAATATTTCAGAACAGATCACTTATTCTGAATAACAGTAAGTGATCGGAATATTCACTGATAACTTCCTCTACTTTATTTTTAGAAGGGAAAACTCTGAATTTTCTTTACCGATTCCGATATCATTGATTATTATGGATTTTTTTCTACGAAAACAATTACTTGAACAGTCGTAGAGGCGAATTTTGCTTTTGCTTTTTTGATTGATAATATACCCGAAATTAATCGTTAGTGCGGCATTTTCGATTAGCATAAATTTTAATTCCTTATGATTCAATCACCTTCAGAGACCAATTTTTCATTTTTTCGCACCCGTAAGAACTCAAGAATTGTTATCTATTTAACTTTTTGCGAACTAATATTTTTAAGATATTTTTTCGTTTTGTTGGATTAAAAAGGGCGCCGCAGTTGGCGCCCATGAAAATGATGGGAAGGAAACCTATAGCGCAGTTATGAAACCAACTCCAATACGTCCGAATTTATTAATGAAATCATGCGTGTATTCACCAACAAGACGGAAGTTGCGTCGAAGCATATAGCCTGCATGTGCAGAGGCTCTTCTCGTCATAGCAATTTTTTCCATCTCTACCCAGTTGAAAAGTCCGGCTAAATACCATTTGCTATCATCGCCTTCAGGCATGAATAGCAATTCTGCAAATGCTCCGCGTGTGTTAATCTCTGCCGCAGGGTTAGTAACGAATAAAGGATTTTTGTCTCTTCGTTCAACGTACTGTAAGTTAAGTTCGAATGGTTCAAGTGATATTGTGGCATCGGGACCTGCCATCCACAATTCATTTACTTCGCCTGTCTTCTCTTCGTTTCCATAATAACCAAATGCTCCAACCCGCAGATGATCTCCGATATCCTGTGAAATTCTGCCGAATACATTTTTATATTTATCATCATCAAAACTTTTTATAGCATTGGCTTTGTCAATTCCGTTGCCATTCAATACTTCGACGATAATATCAGTCCCGGTTTTAAAGCCGTAGGTTAGCATAATTCCCCTGTCGTATGTAAGATTTATTCCCGAGTTACCGACTTTAGTTTTGTACACTTCATAATCGTCAAAGGTTAATCTTAATTCTCTTTTGAATAGCGGATCGGAAACCTGAAATTGCCCAACGTAAGCGTCAAGTTCGGAACCAAAAATATTATTGAACATAATAAAAGCATCTTCAATTCCGGCAACCTCACCTCTTTCACTAAAGAAGAAATAAAAATAGTAGGCAACATCTTTAGCAATGGCACCCCCGGAAATTAATTTGGCAAGATAAGGAGCATTAAAATCAGACTGCTTCGATTTGGAATTGTTATAAGTGAGATACCCTTCAAGTCTTAAGGCTAACGGCAAATCTCTAATAAGACTTAATTCGTTATCTCCCGTCTCAACGTAATAGCGTGGGGCATCCTGTGCTGCAAGTGTAAATCCGTTACCGGCAAACTCATCTCCGTATGCTTTTAATTTTGGGAATGGGGAATGACATGTTTTACACGTCATATTATATTTTCTTGCAAATGCCGGAATGGCGTATGAAAAATCAACTGCCATAAACAGAATAACTATTGGCAATAAAAAATATTTTTTGTTCATAATAATCCTCATGGTAAAATTGTAATGTTGGTGGAATGATCATTGACTTTGATTATCTCCTCTTCATCGTCGGGTACATTTAGAAAATCAGCAACCGGTTTTACAAGTTTTTGATAATTTAATGTCGCGGTAATTTTCATTATCCCGGGTGCAGCATCATTCGGAATAGTAAAAGAGCAAGTTTCAAGTTTTGTTTCACGTGGTCCTATCCGGTAATCAATCCCGAGTGATTTTGTATTCCACTGCTGAATAGTCATTCTTCCCTGCGGATCGAAATAAGGCATCCGGAATATACGATCCCCGATAGGAATACCATCCCGCTGTACGCCTTTGAAGTTAGGATCATCAAGTGCAATTCCCATATCCTGATAAGCGAGTTCATCGCTCCCAATCGTCCACTTTTCATCTTTAAAACCTTTTTTATCTACCGGCAAATGATAGACTTTTCCTTTTGCATCAACCGCTTCCACATGCATCCAAACAATTCTGTCTTCAACCGAACCGGAAGGAAATTTATGCCCGGTTTTTTGATTAAATAAGGCAATAGTGAATTTTACATTTTCCCCCGGTTCAAGTTCTCTTAGATCTGGATGAATACGAAGTTCAATTACGCCGCGCACTTTGCCAGGGTCATGCGCGCCATGAAAAAGATGTTGTCTTGCATCCGCGTATTTATTTCCCATCGATGCTGTAGCTCCCTCTGCTTTTGTCATATGACAGTCCTGACACTTTACGCCTTCTTTTGAATAAGGTCCATCTTTCCATTCAAGATGAGTGGACTTTACCCAAACACCGTAAGGAGATTCTTCATTGTGGCAAGTTCCACAAAATTCAGCCGTGCGTAAAAATTCGTTTTTTACTGTTTGATGTTCGGGCGAAGCTACATTACCACGAACACCCTGTTTCGTATTTCCAGGCGCAATGATATAATTAAAATTAAAGGGAGTGTCGCCTTGAAAACCGGTAATTGAATGACACACATCGCATGAAACCGATTCATTTGCCCGCGACATTTTTTCAGGAAGCGGAGGAGGAACATCCCCTGCTAAAAATGCAATAGGCGTATGGCAGCCGTTGCAGCCTGCTTTTACACCTGCAACAACAGGATCTTTTTCGGCGTGCGGAACTGCAAGTTTAAAATATTCTATTTCGTCCCAGTGGTGAGTGTATGCCTGCGACATCATAGACTGTAACCACTGCTGGAAAAAATCTACATGGCAGGATGTGCCGCAAAGTTTTGGAGCCTGGAAGTCTTCATATTTCATCGTCCCGAGAGCTTCGTCTCCAACTTTTACCTGAGCAAAGGTGGCTGAAGAAAATATTAGTAGGCTTACCAGTATTCGTAAAAGTTCTTTCATCGCTTTCTCCTTTCGAATTTTAAATAGCGGTAAAAACTTCTGATATCAGGTTAACTTCGGTATAAATATAAAAAATATTAACGACAAAATTAATAGTTGCGTCTACTATTATTTACTGCAATATAAAATTGTCTACACTTATTATTTCCCAATTCAACCTGACAAATTAGCAGAATAATAATGGAACAAATAATTGCCCCGACCTTTAGGTAAACCGTACCGATGGGGATGAAAAAGATTTTATTTTGTTGCTATGAACAGATTGCTTCTACGGAGCAAAAGGAAAAACGGAAAGAACAAGTCGAGTTCCGTAGGAACAGACTGTTTGAAGGGGAAAAAATCAGAAATAAAAATTTAGCTCCATCGGAGCGACCTGTGAATATTCTTGAAATTGAAATCATTCTCTTACACCCGAATCAGCAATTAGTAAAAACAAACGAGAGACGATATAATTTTAACAACCGCAATAGCTTCTCTATTCTAAATACTTCATGATTTTACTTTCATCTTTAGATGCTACCGATATAAATAAATTCCAACCAACTCCTTTCTTCAATATGTGATGTTAAGGAATAACAGTATTTCAAAATAAATTCAAACCTCATATCCAACCGGTTATACCTCTCATCCAAATCAAATTGATCAATGAGTTTAATTATTCGAATTTAGCCGGGTAATTAAAAACAAAGTAATTGTTCTTCTATTGCTTTGATCTCTTTGCTTGAAAAAAAATCGTTCTAAAATAATTTAGCATCTAAAATAGGAGTGAAAATGAAAAAGCTTACTTGTTTGATCCTTTTTTTAGCGGTCGGTATACCGCATCTATTATTCGCTTCAGGAAATACACCGACAAAGAAACTTGTTGCTGTAAGACTAACTGAAAAAATTTCAATTGACGGTGTATTATCCGAAGATATTTGGAAACGCCAGGGCTTTACTGAATTGCTTCAGCAGGAACCTAATCAAGGTGAAAAACCTTCGCAACAGTCGGAAGTGTGGGTGGCGTATGACGATGATGCTATTTATTTTGCCGCAAAATATTATGATGCAAATCCCGATTCAATTTTAGCGCGCCTTGTCCGCCGCGATTTTGTTTGGGGTGATCCTTCCGACGGTACCATTCTTTATATTGATTCATACGGCGATAAAAGAAGCGGATATTTTTTCTATGTTAACGCTGCGGGTACGCTTGCAGACGGATTATTGGAGAATGATAATAAACAGACTGATCTTTCATGGGATGCAGTATGGGAAGGCGTTCCTCATATCGATAAAGACGGATGGTCGGTTGAGATGAGAATTCCATATTCACAACTTCGGTTTAAACCAAGTGAAACACAAGTGTGGGGAATTAATGTTGAACGTTTTATTAGCCGCACAGCGGAAACAGATATGATTGCATATACACCGCGTAATGAAAATGGATTTGCTTCCCGCTTTCCGGAGTTAGTTGGAATTGAGGGAATCACTCCTCCCACCCGTCTTGAAATATTACCGTATGTTACCGGAAAAGCTGAGTACGTTGGAAATGACCCAAACAATCCATTCAATCCGGGACATAAATATCTTCCTGGTTTTGGTTTGGATGTGAGAGCGGGACTTGGAAGCAGCCTTACACTAAATGGAACTATCAATCCCGATTTTGGTCAAGTAGAAGTTGATCCGGCAGTAGTAAATTTAACGGACGTTGAAACAGCATTCCAGGAAAAACGGCCCTTCTTTACAGAGGGTGTAAACATTTTTCGATTCGGAAACGGTGGCACAAATAATAATTGGAACTTCAATTGGCCAGGCGCAAATATATTTTATAGTAGAAGAATCGGTCGAGCTCCACAAGGAAGTTTACCTGCTAACGACTATGCGGATGTTCCAAATGGAACACACATTCTTGGCGCTGCAAAAATCTCCGGAAGAATTTCAAACGATTGGCAAATTGGAACTATACAGTCATTAACTCGCCGTGAATTTGCTGATATTGATTTGAGTGGTCAACGTTCAAGTACTGAAGTAGAACCCTTCTCTTATTACGGTGTATTTAGAATCAGGAAAGATTTCAATGAAGGGCAGCAAGGATTTGGAGTTCTTTCTACCGTAACAAACCGTTTCTTCAAAGATTCAAATCTAAAAAACAATCTTAATAAAGACGCACTTATAGCTGGAGCC
>Ga0154371_1004_pt1 | contig 12620 bp, 7 predicted proteins | sample RifGroA2_FD_105615 | JGI IMG/M metagenome (GOLD analysis project Ga0154371, IMG submission 105615) | Ignavibacteria bacterium GWA2_35_9
ACCGGAATGTGCAGCCCATTTGTTTCTTCAGGAAGTTCGATTTCGAATTTTGCAATGCTTTGAGGGTAAATTATTGATATTCCTGAAAATAAGATTAAGGATAGGATTTTACGAATCATTGTTAATCTTTCACTAACTTTATTTAAGAAATCTGATTTAAATAATATCCGGGAGAAATAATATTATGTTTAACTGCAAATATAAGATATCATTCTCTTATTTCTTTTTTTGTTTATTCTTTTTGAGCAATTTTCCTTTTAAAGCCCAGGATAAAACCGGAACGAAAAAAATTCTAAGAACAATTGCTGATGCAATTCTTAATGATGCGACATTTCAATTTGTTGATAAAAAGACATCTATGAAGATAATAACATCGGTTATCCTGCTTACTCAATTCGTTATAGATTAAAACAAATTGCTCACTTTATCCTCTCCTTACTTGAGATTGTGTGATAATTCATAATCGGAGAATGAATATTCAATTATTTATTGAACCCCTACATGGTTCTTTTATCCTGGGAGAACATCTTTTCTACAAATATTAAGTTCCTACGGAACTTGTTTTAAGAATTCCGTTAGGAACCTGACTGCCGTTAGGCAGGTTCAATATTTATAGAAATAAAACAATCAACAAAGAATCAAGAACACCGTAGGTGTTCAACATTTTTAGTAAGTATTTTGCTGCACTATGATAATTGTATATACAATTTTATTAATATTTATAATTTAAAACCTAATTTTCATACAACCTTACTTAGGAGAGGGTACGTGAATTTAGAAATTATATTTTTTTAGAAGGACTCTAACAATTATACCCCGCTAAAAGCGCTAAAACCCCCATCGATAGGAATTATTGTACCTGTAACAAATTTTGAGGCGTCGCTTGCAAGCCACATAATTGCACCGATAAGTTCATCCGGCTCCCCGAATCTTTTAAAAGGTGTAATATCTAATATTGTCTTTCCTCTTTCTGTAAGAGAACCATCCGGGTTAGTCAACAGAGCTCTGTTCTGTTCGGTTATTAGAAAGCCGGGTGCAATTGCATTTACCCTGATTTCATTGCCAAACTTTAATGCCATTTCAACAGCCATCCAGCGGGTGAAATTATCAATAGCTGCTTTAGCAGCTGAATATCCTACAACACGGGTTATAGCCCTGTAGGAAGCCATTGAAGAAATATTAATTATTGAACCTTTTTTCCGATCAGCCATGCTTCTGCTGAAAATTAAAGTGGGAAGAATTGTACCGTTTAAGTTAAGGTTGGTAACTTTATTCATATCTTCAATGTTCAGATCGAATATATTTTGATTAACGCCAATTACCGCCCCCGGCAAATGACCACCGGCTGCGTTAATCAGTATATCTACTTTATCAAACTTACTTAAAACTTTTTCATTTACATCCCTGATATTTTTTTCATCGAGGACATTACATTTCAGCCCGATAATATTATTGCTTATGCTGTTTAGTACTTCAACCTTACGCTTAAGTTTTTCTTCGTTTGTACCAAGTATAACAACTTTAGCCCCTGTATTTAATAAACCCTTTGCCATTTCGTTGCCGAGTATTCCGCTTCCACCTGTTATAACTGCTACTTTATTTTCTAAATTAAAAAGAGTTTTCAAATATTCCATCTAATTTCCTGTTTGTTATTCCTAAATATCATAAATAAAATGTTTAAATATAACGATGTATCGGATATTCTTTTTCCGCGATTATCAGTTAAGAATTTTCTGAATATGAATTGACACAATAATTTTTTTGAAAATTCTTGTACTATTTATTCATATTTATTATATCTGCCGGCTAGGAAATAAAAAATATTCAACCGTTTTTTGAAAATGATCGATTATTGGTAAAATTATTAGAAAATGAAGATACAGAACATTCAAATAAATAAAAGAAGATCAGTTTTGATTTCGCTTTTCATTTTTGTTATCGCTTTACCCACACAATCCAAAAGTATAAGTAATCCAGATGGTTTCTTAACAGGTTGCGATAGCGTACTAATAGAAATGGAAACCAATCTCGATAATATGTTCGAACTTTGGTATCCCAAATCCATTGATACTGTTTACGGTGGTTTTTTTAGCGACATAAATTATAAATGGGAATTGCAAGGCAGGCAAAATAAAATGATTGTCACCCAAGCGCGCCACGTTTGGTCAGCATCTAATGCAGCACAGTTTTATAAAGACAGTAATAAAAAGAATTTGTTATTGAAAGTCGCTGCTCACGGTTTTGAATTCTTAAAAAGCACAATGTGGGACAAAGAGTTTGGCGGGTTTTATGATTTGGTGAACAGGGAAGGAGAACCTTTAAAAGAAAACGGAAAGATCATAAAAAGAGTTTATGGCAATGCTTTTGCAATATATGGATTAGCAGCCTACTACAAAGCCTCCGGTGATATTTCAGCATTAAAATTAGCTGAAGAAACTTTTTATTGGCTTGAGAAGAATAGTTATGATTCTCTTTATGGTGGTTATTTTCAGTTCATTTCAAGAGAGGGAGTTCCCTATACAGATGGATACGGAAACGATCCTCCTAAAGATCAAAACAGCAGCATTCATCTTCTTGAAGCTTTTACTGAACTGTACAGCGTTTGGCATAACGAGAAGCTAAAAGAACGACTTACTTCTTTGTTGCATATAATAAGAGATATCGCTACTACAAATAAAGGTTACTTGAATCTTTTCTTTAAGAAGGATTGGACTCCCGTTTCGTATCGTGATTCTACTGCAGAAATCAGAAATAAAAATTATGAATTTGACCATGTTTCATTTGGACATGATATTGAGACAGCTTATTTAATGTTGGAAGCATCCGGAACGTTGGGAATCAAAAATGATATTACTACTCTTTATAAGGCTAAGAAGATGGTTGATCACTCATTAGAAAACGGTTGGGATGAGGAATATGGAGGATTGTATGACGGCGGATATTATTATGGTGAAGAAAACAGGGCATCAATAATCAGAGACACAAAGGAATGGTGGTCTCAGGCAGAAGCTCTTAACTCTTTATTGATGATGTCGGAACTGTTCCCGGAAGATGAATTAAATTATTATGAAAGATTTTGTATTCAGTGGAGCTATATTAAAAGATATTTGATTGATCAAATTAATGGTGATTGGTACTGGGGAGGAATAGATAAAGTTCCCAGTAATAAATATTTTCGCAAAGCCACAATATGGAAAGCTAATTATCATACTTCAAGAGCGTTGATAAATTGTATTGCAAGGTTAAAGAATCAAAAAAAGTAAAATTATAAAATCTAAAATCCCTGCATGATGCCTTCTAATAATTGTTGGGTGTGAGCTTTTAGTATAAAGAAGTAAGAGACCAGCAAGCTTTATTATAGCTATAACTTTTTATTAAAATGATAAATTCATCACTCTCCAAGATTTAATTATTTCAGTTTAGTAAACGTTTTCTTGCTCATTCGATGGTATTATTATTGATTTGTTTAATTGATTAGTGAGGAAAAAATCCATTGAAACGGGCAAAAAAATAAATTTTACATTGATTTTTTTGGTATTTATATTTTTAAAGACCTTAAAATTTATGTAAATCAAGTATCGGGCGAGGAGGCGAGACATGCTAATTACTTCCTTCTATAAAAGTAGAAGAAAATTTTATTCTGGTACTCTTTTAGTGTTGTTACTTTTGTTATTATCCCAGTCTTTTTTGTTTGCCCAGGTAGGTGTTGTTAGGGGAACGGTAATGGACAAAAACACGGAAGAACCACTGGTGGGGGCCAACATAATAGTTAAAGGTACAAGTATAGGTGCTGCAACGGATTTAGAAGGTAAATTCATTATTAGAAATATTCCAGTTGGAAGTCAAACATTAACAATATCATATATCGGATATAACTCAGTTAGTATCGATGTGAACATTATTGAGAACAGAAGTTTCGAAGAAAATTTTTATCTCGAGTACAAAACTATAGAGGGAGAAACAGTTACAATAACTGCTCAGGCAGAAGGGCAACTCGGAGCTATTAATCAACAGTTTAACTCAAATACTATAGCTAATGTGGTTGCCAGGGATCGTATTAAGGAACTCCCTGATGTTAATGCAGCAGAGACTATCGGTCGTTTGCCCGGTGTTTCTATAGAACGTTCAGGAGGTGAAGCTAACAAGATATCAATTAGAGGATTAGAGCCAAAGTATAATTCAGTAACAGTTAATGGTGTTCGCCTTCCTGCAACTGGAAGTGACGATAGGAGTATTGATCTTTCTCTGATTGCATCTAATATGCTGGATGGTATTACATTGAAAAAAGCAAATACACCGGATATGGATGCTGATGCACTTGGTGGCACAGTAGATTTAAGATTAAAAGAAGCACCGGTAGGACTTCAGTTTAGCGCTTCTGTGCAAGGCGGTTATAATCAGCTTCAGGATTATTATGGTAATTATGCACTTACCGGAAGTGTAAGTAACCGATTCCTGGATAATAGTCTTGGCGTTATTGCAAACCTTAATTTAGATGATTACAATCGTAGTGCAGATAAATTTCAGGGGGATTATAATCAAACAGGTGTAGCTCCTGATATTGTTGTCAAGCCTACAAATATAAGATTAAGAGCTGAGAACGTAACGCGCCGTCGTACTGGAGCAAGCATTCTTCTTGATTATCGAATTCCTTCAGGTAAAGTTATTGCCAATTCATTTTATAATCGTCTTAATAATGAATCCATCAACCGTATCAACGTGATGAATGTGGCAGAAAACAGGCATCAATATACACTTGAGAATAAAGATGATGTCACTTCAATTTTTACTGGTACTGTAGGTATTGAGCAGGATTTTAATTGGATAAAATATGATTTTACTGTTGCCAGAACTTCATCCTTGACTGATAACCCGGGAAATTATGAGTGGAATTTTATTCAGGAAAATGTTGCTTTTAATACAGGGGGTGTTTATGCCGGAATGGATCCGCATGAAATTCCTGCTCTTCAAACAATTGATACTTTGACTACAGGGCTTCGAAATGTCTTTATTCATAGTACCACACGAAAAGAAAATGAATCTTCATTCCAATTTAACACACAGCTCCCGTTTATGATTGGTTCGGATATTAAAGGATATGTTAAACTCGGAGGAAAATTCCGGTGGCTTGACAGACTGAATGATCAGGAAAAATGGGGATTGGATAATCTTCAGTATGGAGGTAGTGCATATCAAAATGCTTCAATAGTTGCTGCACTTAAATACTTAGCCGAACATTACCCGGATGATTGGAATTGGGAAAGTGATTCTGCACTCGCGAGAAACTATGCGGCTTTCCCTGTTTCCCGTTTTCTTTTAAATGAGCCAAGTCCGCATTTTCTAAATGGCGAGTATAATTTGGGATTTATGATTAATGAAAGAATATTACGGCAGTTTACAGATGCTTTCAAGAGTAATGCCGACCAATATCCAAATAACTGGCTTTCTTATTCTACAGGTACAGGTTATGGAGATTATGGCTCTGATGGTGGTGATTACGATGGTATTGAACGTTACCAGGCAGCTTATATAATGAGTGAACTTTCCTGGAATTTTTTTACACTTATTCCGGGAGTTCGTTATGAAAGAGATTATTCTGAATATAACGGACAACGTTTCAGAGGTGCTGGCAGTGCAGCCAGTGTAACTCCGCCGGATTATACAAAACTAAACAATGTAAGAGAAAACGAATTTTGGCTGCCTATAGTTCATTTAATAGTTAGTCCAGCCGATTGGTTGAAAATTCGTTTGGCAAGAACAGAAACTCTTACAAGACCAGATTATATTCAATATGCTCCTATTACCTCGATAGATATTTATGGCAATTATATCCGTGCTAACAACGCACTTTTGAAGCCCGCTAGATCTGTAAACCTGGATGCCTCTGTTCAAATCTATGAAAACTATACTGGGTTCTTTACCATTTCCGGCTTCCATAAAAGAATTGAAAACTTAATTTTTCAGGTTGGCTATCAACTGCGAGCGGGTGTTCCGACATTAGAAGGGTCAAATATACCTGATGATTGGCGTACTAATAATCCATACATGGATACTTATGTTAACAACCCTAACCCGGCATACTATAAAGGTTTTGAACTCGATTGGCAAACCCGGTTCTGGTATCTGCCATCTGTCCTGCAGGGTTTGGTACTAAATGTAAATTATACAAGAATTTTCTCTGAGATTGATAAGCAAATATATTCTACCCAACGAGTAATTACGGGCATTCCACCCAGATCAAGTTATATTGTCACAGATACTATAAGAACAAGCCGTATGCCTTATCAACCTGCACATATTCTCAATGTGACCTTTGGATATGATTTTAAAGACTTTTCTTTACGACTCTCTTATTTATATCAAAGCGATAAGACCGCCTGGATAGCAAATGATGCCGCATTAGATCAATCTACAGGAACTTACTATCGATGGGATTTAACTTTGCAGCAAAAACTGGACTGGGGTCTTCAGGTATATGCAAATTTAACTAATCTAAATAAAAGAGCAGACAGAAATTACAGAGGAAACGTAGAAACTAACGCTTCCTATACTGAGTACTACGGATTTACAATGGATTTAGGAATTCGATATAATTTACAGTAAGTAATTTAATTAACTAATCAATAATCAAAATTATTGGAGGACATCCTATGAAACCTAGTTACTTATTTATACTTCTTATACTTTTTGTGGGGTTTATTTTTCTTCCGGTAAAAAACATTCAGGCTCAGTCTGATACGTTGGATGTTGAATGGCTGGATGGAGGAGGTAATTTTATTCCCAATGCTCTTCGTTTAGCTATTGCAGCGGATACATCTGCAGATGGTTCGAGAGCTAACCCAAACCGTGTTTACAAATTAAGGAGAGGAGGATTTTACTGGAACGATGAAACAATTGAAAATCCCGGATGGCATCTAAGAATTGTAGGCGAAGATCCTGATCCTAACGATCCCAACGCTTTCCCTGCAGTATTACAACAGGTTGCCAGGGAGGATGGAACACTTAATGGTAGAATGATTACAGGAAATGGTTCTATTACTCTTAAAAATTTGTATATAATTGGTAGTGATGATGGCGGGGCACAAGGTTCTCTCTACCAACCGATACAAATAGATGCAAGCGATTCTCGCTTTGTAATTGATAACTGCGTATTTGAACGTAATAATTTTTCGATAATTGCCTGGACAGGTAAAAACAATGATATTTTTGTAACAAATAACATCTATCGAAATTTACTGGAATTTCCCCCTACACAAATGTGGACGGGGCGTGGTCTTTCAATTTGGGCAGATCAGGATACAGTTATTGTAGAGAATAATACTTTCTTTAATGTTGCTTTTACTGCTTTGCAAATAGAAAGCGGCATTGCAAACTATCTGAGATTTAACCACAACACTTTAGTAAATATAGGACGTGGCATAAACACAACACCCTGGCTGTATAAAGCATACTTCGCTAACAATTTAATTATTAATGGTTTTTGGGATGGCGAGGCTTCAGATAGAGATGAAATAGGTAATCCGAGCCGCGATCCGAGACAATATGCCAGTGGAATATTTGGCTTTAGTGATTTACCCTCTAAATATGGTCCTGAACTCGGGCGTAAAATTCTGTTTACACATACTGCTGCATGGAGAGATCCAATGTTCGATGCTTGGTATGCCGATACTATAAGAGCACAACCCTTTGTAGGCCCGGTGTTAAAAGAAGACTTTATAGATCCTTATGAAGGTGTTGTAGTAAGTGATACTACCTGGTTGGATAGTAGACCGGATTTCCCTACTTACCCAACTGAAAGCATATTCAACAATATGACTGCTTATATAACTGAAATTAGGGCATCTCAATATTATGGCGGTCCAACGCCTTCAACAACGTATTTTTGGATGTACCCTATGGATGGTGGTGACACATGTCATACCTGTCCAAGTTGGCCTGCAAATACACCAAGAGGTGTTCCTGAAAACTTTAGTTACACAACTGCAAGCCTAATGAATGCAGGTACAGATAATTTACCTCTGGGCGATTTAAACTGGTTTCCAACTCAAAAAGACCAGTTTGAAGCTAACAAAGATCAATATGTAGCCGATATTGAAGGAATGGTGGGCGGCGTAAGTGTTGGCGTAATTGGGTCAATAGAAGCTGAGAACACTACAATAGGCGGATCGGCAGTTGTTGAAAATTATGCCGGTGATTTACCGTACTTTGATATGGATGGTGGTGGTTTCATAGAATGGAAGTTTAACATGACTGAAGCTGCTACTGTTGATTTGGTAGTGAAAACCAGGAGTCAGGATGCTGTAAGAGGACAAAGACTAATCATGAATGGAACTAATATGCGTAATAATTCAGGTTACGGCGAATATTATTGGAGTGATTTGGCTCCAGTTGCTTGGAATGAATACACTATAACTGCTGCGGGGCTTATTGAAGGAGCCGCAGGTTTAAACTTACAGGCAGGAGAGAATACTTTTAGAATTGAACCTTCCTGGGGCTATCAGGAATTCCTTTCTGTTGATGTTGTAGTCGGTGGTTCAAATATAATTTCCTTAAATGCCAGTAATGTTACTACATATGACATTGTAGCTTTAATTAGTCCAGACCCGAATATATATGTTCCAAGCGGATTCAAATATGTAAATATGGGTGCGAATGGAACTATTTCTTTTTCAATTGATGCTGAAGCAGAAGGACCTTATGCTGTAACAATATTCTATCAGGCACCGAACGGTACAAAAGCAGGTCAGCTTCAAACAAATGGACAAACATTAGATATCTCGTTTGAAGGCGAGGCAGGAAATTCTGATGGTCTTAGTGTTTTCTCCGGTCAGTTTACGTTAGCAGCCGGGGCAAATAATGTAACCATATCTGCAGGCGAAGTATTACTTGATTGGATTCAACTGAACAAGATTATTACTTCTGTTACGGAACGCCCAGAGTTGCCTGACGGTTTCTCGCTATCGCAAAACTACCCGAATCCATTTAACCCCACGACAAAGATTAACTTTGATCTGGATAAAGCATCAAATGTAAGGTTAACAATCTATAATATTCTGGGTCAGAAAGTTGCTACAATTGTTGATACTTATATGAATGCAGGAGCGTATATTGTTAATTTTGATGCAAGCCGTCTGGCTTCAGGTGTTTACTTCTATAGTCTTGAAGCAGGCGACTATAAGTTCAATAAGAAAATGATGCTGCTTAAGTAAGTATTTATCCAAGGTGAGTAAATTCCAAAGGGTGATCTCAAAAAGATCACCCTTTTTTTTATTCATTTTCTCCGGAAATTTATTTTTCCCAATTATCCGTTCTAAATGATGAAGCCGGTAGTCCTTCTTTATTAAACAAAGTTGCTGTTGCAGTATTACTCCAGGCATACCTTACAGCAATAGGATTTTTTATTTCGGGGTTAAACAAAATCAATTGGTCGTTATCTATTTTTACTTCAGCATTTTTGAATACACTGTCAGTACCTGCAATCAAAAAATTGTTGTTGTCTTCTGATTGCTTTACAACCAGTTCATCACAATGATCAAAAGAAATAACGATCTTGTCTTTTTCAACTTTCATTGATTTATAAAGCGGGCCTGAGTAAGGAACGTTTTTATTATATGTTTTAGCTAACGCCCAGTCGGCGAGTCTTTTTCCAACATCCTGTTTATTAGAAGGATGAATATTTACGGGGTTACCAATATCCAGTGTAACAACCATTCCCGTATTTTGAACAGATAAGGATTTTAATTGAGACTCGCGGAGGAATTCAGAATGTGTTTCACTACCGTAATTATAAGGAGCAATCTGAACATAATAAAAAGGGAAATCGCCCAAACCCCATACTTCGCGCCAGTTTTTTATCATTAAGGGAAACAGGGTTGTATATTGTTCTGATCTGCCTGTGTTCGATTCTCCCTGGTACCAGATTGCGCCCCCAATTGAATAGGGAACTAAAGGATTTATCATTGCATTAAAAAGTGTAGTTGGTGTATTGGCGGAGAGACTAATTTTTATAAGTGGTCTCGAGTAATAATCCATCTTGTCTATATCAAAGGCATAAAACTTCTGGCCATGGTATTCAGCCACGGGTAAGTATTTCCATTTGCCGCTTAAGGATATACTTTCATCACTGTTAGTAGGATGTATTTTTAATTTTTCTATGTCTCCATATAATCCGCCCCCTCCTTGATTATCGAGTACTCTTACAGCAATTAAAATTTCTTTTGATAATAATTCTTTCGGAATATTATAAATTCTATCGTTTCTCCAGAAACCACTTTTTTCGTGGGCACCTATCAAAACCCCGTTTACATAGGTTCTATCCATATCATCTATCGGCCCGAGTTCAATAACAAGGTTTTGGTCTCTCCAGCTTTCGGGTATTTCGATTTTCTTTCTAAACCAAATAACCCCATCAAAATTTCCAACCTCGCTGGTTTCCCATAGTCTCGGAAGGTCTACCTCCCGCCACATACTATCTTTAAAATTAGTTGAAGAACATTTTTCATCATTAAAGTCAAGGTTCTCCCAGCTTGTTTCAAGAGGTTTATCTATATTAATAACCGGGTGGTCAGAGAGCCACACTTTATATTTTTGAATATCTCCTTTACTATTCTCTATATCAGCAAGAATAGGTTTGAAATCATCGATAGACTCAAGATATTCATTACTTGTCCATGATTCAGCAGGAGTTCCTCCCCAGCTCGAATGGATTAACCCAATGGGAATATTTAGTTTTTCTTGTAATCTTTTACCAAAGAAATATGCAGTAGCACTAAAACTTGCGATCGTTTGAGGATTGCATTCTTCCCATTTCCCGTCAACATTAAATTCTTTTTCAACAGAATAAGCGCGCGAAACACTAAAGAGCCTGATATTAGAATTGGAAGAATTTTTGATTTCTTCCTGTGAGTTCAAAATCAAATCATTAGGTGGCCAGCCCTGTAATGGCATCTCCATGTTTGATTGCCCGGAGCAAAGCCATACTTCGCCAATCAAAATATTTTTATAAATAATGGTTGAATCTCCTACTGTCAGGTTAACTTCGAAAGGACCTCCTGCAGACGGAGTTTTTATTTTTGCTAACCACGATCCGTCATCATTTACATTTGTTGTTGCCGATTCTCCCCAGCTTGCATTTATGTTTACTTTAATTCTCGGTTCAGCCTTTCCCCAGAAACTCGCAGTCGAGTTTTGCTGAAGAACCATATTGTCTGAAAAAATCGAAGGAATTTCCATTGTGGTCTTCTCAGTTGAATTAATGAGAGTTAAAAATGAAAAAATAACTGCAATAAGATTCATTGTTTACATCCTTTTTCTAATTAGTTTTATTCCCGGTATATTCAATTTCGGTTCTGCTTAACTGAACTCCTTTATTAAATAAAATTTTTATGTATTTCAAATTTACTGGAAATTCTTCACATGTATAAACGACTGGAGCAAAGAAACCATAGAAATTTTTATAGGGAGGAAATGTCTCCAATTTTGTTATTAGTGGAGAGAAATTTTCCAGTGATTCAGAAGCTAAGATTGTAACCCCACATGCTGAATTATCAGTAAAAGCAAATACTTTGAATAATGAAATATTTTTTGGAGAAATATAAATTATTGAAGCGCCTGAATCTGCTTTTAACCTGCTATTATCTTCTTTAGCTTTATTAATATCCTGGTAGTTTAAAAACTCAATATTTCCTTCATTCATAAGAATTTTAGAAGCGTCTGCCAATTCATCAACAATTTTTAATGAATTAACTCCTACAGGACCAGCCTCATTTGAAGGCTTAGATGTTCCGCTTTCATTCAGAGCAGTTATTCTGTAAAAATATTCATTGCCCAAAACTGCAGTAGTATCCATAAACAAAGGTTTGTATGCAATTTCCGCGTCGGAGATATTCGTAGCAATAGTAATCCAGTTATCGCTATTTGATTCTCTTCTTTCCACATTGTAAGATGAAGCACCGGTTGAACCCTGCCACGAAATATCGTAAACATCTGTTATTTCAAGTAAATGTGGGGCAGTTGGAATTTCTAAAGGTGGAATTTTCCTATCGTCAATTTCATAGGCTTTTGTTCTCATAAAATTGATAATATCTTTTTCGTTATAAATATCACCTGAAGAAAATCCCGGGAAGCGGTATGGACCTGAACCGGTATTCTCCCTGTGCATATAAAACCCACCGTTCCTGTTATGAAATCTTAGGCTCCATATCATAATTCCGGATACATCATTATTTATGACAGTATCAACAATAGCTTTTATATTCTCAGGAGAAGTCAAACCAAATTCACCAACGAAATATGGTTTTTTACCTTTCGATAAATCCTTATTCTTCAAAATATTTTTTATTGACTTATTAACTTCTGAATAATGATGAGTGGAAAGAACGTCTATATCAGGATTATTAATTGCTTCTTCGGATAAAATTTGTGAATGAGTTCCTTCAATAACAACATGATTATTGTCCATAGTTTTAATATACCGTGCAATTTCGGCATTCCATGAAAAAGGGCATTCAAGTTCATTACCTGTTTCCCATCCAAACAAAGCTTTATCTTCTTTATATAAAACTCCGGTGTAAGTATTTTTTCTGTTAACCATGAACTCAACAGTCTTCTTAAAATCCGAT
>Ga0154371_1181_pt1 | contig 11243 bp, 10 predicted proteins | sample RifGroA2_FD_105615 | JGI IMG/M metagenome (GOLD analysis project Ga0154371, IMG submission 105615) | Ignavibacteria bacterium GWA2_35_9
ATGCCTCAAATCTGAGTAGTGGAGTTTATATTTACAGAATTACCGCGATTAAAAATGATAGAATTCTTTTTAATCAATCAAAAAGAATGATTTTATTACAATAAAGACAAATGTCGTAATATTACTAAAACATCATAAGGGCAAGGTTAAACTTGCCCTGTTTTAAGAATTTTATGAAACATAAAATGTCAAAATATTTATAAGGTTAAATAATGAAAAAAATATTATTCGTTCTATTATTTATTTCATTTAACGTTTTAAAAGCACAGGAAAACAAACCTTTTTCCAATTTTGATATTGGTTTTTATGGAGGTATTAATTTTTATAATACAGACAATATTAGAGGCGATTTTCTTGTAGAACTTAAAACGAATCTCATATCTTCACTTAATCTGAAAGCATCTACCGGTTATTTCAGGACAATTCAACCATACTCTTACACTAACACTGTAAGGACATACTCTGAAAATACTATTGACACTCTTCCAAAATTTTTTGCAGGTAAATATAATTTAGTAAGTAAAAATTATGATATTTTTCCGCTTACCTTAGGCATTCAATATAATTTCAATCAAAGTATTTTATCACCCTATATTTCGATAGATGCAGTTTATAACTTTATCGATGCGTTCATAGATACTTCGCCACCAGAAGTTTGGTCTTATAATTCAATAGATGAGATACCTGCCGAATTTAAGGAAAACCAAAAATATGAAAAGCTTCCGGACAATTCGTATGGAATAATATTAGGAGCCGGCACATCATACCAGATTTCTTCAAAATTGAATCTTGATGTTAGATACTTGTTCAAATACGATAATAAGATTATCAACACGCATCATTTCATTATAGGAATTTATTTTTAAAGGAGTCAGAGATGAATTTAGTAAATAAACTTATTTGTCTTTTGTTTTATTGTCTGTTAGTGACAGAAGTTTTTCCTCAGGGACAATCATATATCTCAATAAATGGAAATATTAACAATTCATCCCTCACAAGAAGTATTTACAATATATCAGCTTTTACTCCATTAAAAAAAAATAATTCTGCCGGAGTTTTAGATAGTCTTATTTATATAAGTACAAACGGTGATAGAAATAGGATAGTATATAATTATAATGATGATTTATCATTAAATTACTTCACAAATGCAGTTTGGTATAATGGCGAATGGATTAATTTCGGAAAACATACAAGCACATACAATTCTGATGGAAATCTTGAATCAGTTCTTTGGGAATGGTTTAATTCATCATCAGAAGAATGGTTTAAAGACGTGAAGGATATTTATAATTATGATTCATTAGGAAATAGGGTTTTTAGTTTACATCAGAATTTCAACGGACAGGAATTTGTAAATGCATATAAATATGAAAATGATTTCAAAGGAACAAATTTAATATCATCTGTACAACAACATTGGATTGATGATGAATGGGTAAACAGTTCGAAAACAATTAATACATACACTTCAGGTAACTTAAAAGAGTCTGCTTTATACCAAGAATGGATAAACAACCAGTGGACAAATTCTCAAATAAGTAATTATGAATACGATGGAAATTATAACACGATTGCTATTCTTACAAAAATCTGGCAAGAAAACCAATGGATAGATTATGCCTTGGGACTGTTTGAATACGGTGACAATAATAATTTAATTATTGAAAATTGGCAAATGATAGTAAATAATAATCGGGAAAACTGGTTTCGAATATTTTATGAATATGATGATAATAATAATTTAATTTATCTATATGGTGAAGAATGGAAAAATGGGAAATGGGCCCCTGAAAATGAACTTTTAAAAGTCACTAATCCAGATGGTATTTTATATGGGTATTTAGCTAAAGAAATATTTTTGTACTATAGCAAACCTACAAGTATAGGAAGTGAAAAAAATATTTCTGATGGGTTTAATCTTCTTCAAAACTATCCCAACCCTTTTAATCCTTCAACAACAATTAAGTATGAAATAACCAATCCTTCTTTTGTAACGTTAAAAGTATTTGACATACTTGGCAGAGAAGTAAAAACTTTAACTAACGAACAAAAACCAGCCGGCATTTACGAAACAACTTTTGATGCTTCCAACCTGAGCAGTGGAGTTTATATTTACAGGATAACAGCGTTTGATGGAAATAAAATTCTTTTCAGCCAATCAAAGCAAATGGTTTTGGTTAAGTAATTTTTTAGTAGAGCGATCAGGCTGGTCGCTCTACATAGTTTCTCCAAATATAGTTGCAACCAATTTTCTGCTTCCGCCATTATTGCGGTGTTCGCATAAATAAATTCCCTGCCAGGTACCGAGATTTAATTCCCCATTAGTAATAGGAATTGTTAAACTGCTGCCCAAAACAGAAGCTTTAATGTGTGCAGGCATATCGTCGGAGCCTTCTAAATTGTGATCGTAGTAGGGCATATTTTCAGGAATCATCTTGTTAAAATGTTTTTCCATATCTGAACGAACATCGGGAGAGACGTTTTCATTTATAGTTAAAGAAGCCGAGGTGTGTTTAATAAATAGATGCAGGATCCCCTTTTTAATACTTTTCAATTCAGGAAGATGATTTTCCACTTCACTCGTTACAACGTGAAAACCTCTTTTTCTTGCTTCCAGTCTTATTTCTTTCTGATACCAAACCATATAAATCAAAAGTCAAAATTCAAAAAGGTTTTAATAACTAAGGCAACTAAAGACAACAATAAATGACAACAAATGACTATAAATGACAGTTCCTTTCTTTATCTTGCCCCAAGTTCTACCTGCAGTTTCACTTCTTCATCATTCCTTTTAACAATCACTTCAACAACGTCTCCCGGTACATGTTCTTTTAATGCATAAACGTAATCATAAATGTTTGAAATTTTCCTGTTGCCAAAACTTATCATAATATCTCCTCCTTGTAGTCCGCCTTTTTGAGCGGGGCTTCCTTCATTTACTCCTGATAATTTAAGACCTTCTACATTAGCAGCGTAATCAGGAATTGTTCCTACGTAAACTTTCCAGCCCGTTGCCCTTCCTGTATCTTTCCTCGGAACATTAACATAGTCCGGTTTTCCCACGGTGGTATCGATGTTAAAAGCAATATCATAAACGTATTTAATGACTTTTTCTTCGTCGGCTGTATTAATTTTATCTGTATCATCGCTTGGTCTGTGGTAATCGGGATGAGTGCCTGTGAAGAAAAACAAAACAGGAATATTTTTTCCGTAAAAAGAAGAATGATCGCTCGGTCCGTACCCATCGTCTTGAAAAGTAAGATTAAAGTTGTAAGTGTTGGCTGAATCCAAAAGATTTTTCCATCCTGAAGATGTTCCTGCTCCATAAACAATTAATTCATCTTTTTCATTTAGTCTTCCTATCATATCCATATTTATCATAGTGCTTACAGTTGCCATGGGGACGGGGGAATTCTCTACAAAATATGCAGAACCAAGTAAACCAAGTTCTTCACCGGAAAAAGTAATAAAAATAATACTTCTTTTCAGTTTGTCTTTTTCGTTTGCAAATTTCTCTGCAAGTTCAAGCACACCTGTTGTGCCGGATGCATTATCATCTGCTCCATTGTGAATTTGAGGCTCATCGCCCCTAAATAACGAACCGACTTCTCCCATACCGAGATGATCGAAGTGAGCACCGATAACTATATACTCATATTTTAATTTCGGATCATTCCCTTCTAAGTAGCCGGCAACGTTCCAGCTTGTATTTTGAATTTCCTTTACACTCGTCTTCATTTTAACTTTAATATTCTTAAATACAAATGAAGCAGGTCTTAAAGAGTCAGACATAATTTTCTGGTATTCGGCAAGATCGAGACCCTGCGATTTAAAGAGACTATCTGCAAAATTCCTTTTAATATGAACAGCGCCAATATCTGTAACAGCACTTGCCCTGTCATACTTAAAATCCATAAGTTTATCTTCATCATCCTTTGGATAAAAGCCATTGACGAAAATTATACCCGATGCTCCTTTTTCTCTGGCAACTGTTGTCTTTTGTCTGAATGAAGAATATTCGTCAAACTGTGAATGCGGATTATCGTATTCAGGGTTATATCTCAGTACCAAAACTATTTTATCTTTTACGTCTATATTTTCGTAATCATCATAATTTAGCGAAGGTGTTGATAACCCATACCCGGCAAAAACCAGGTCGCTTTCAACATTAACATTACCGGAGAAAGAAGCGTTAACATATTCTTCAGAAATGTTTAGTATTAATTTTTCATTATTGATATTAAATTCGAGATAATTTTCACCCGATAATTCAACACCGGATATAAACGAAAATGGTTGTATGTAACTATCATCAAATAAAGGAACCAGACCATAATTACTAAACTCTTTTTGAATATATTCGGCAGCAGTGTAGCACTCTTCTGAGCCTGTGAACCTTCCTTTTAGTTCGTCGGAAGCAAGGTATTTTATATGTGATTTTATTTCGTTACTTGTGATATCAGGATTGTTTTCATTTTCGCCCTGGCAAAATCCACTAAAGGGCAATATAGATATAAAAAATAAAGGAATGATTTTTTTCATATTCGTTATACTGTTTAAACATTTGTTTTAAGAAAAATTATATTAAACTTACTCTTGATCTTGAACTATTGCTCAACCCAATCAGCAGTAAAAATATTTGTATCGCCTTCTTTTTTGTTAAACCTGTTTGAAGCAAATATTAGTTTCTTTCCGTCTCTTGTGAACATAGGAAATCCATCGAAAGTTTCGTTAAAAGTAATTTGTTCCAATCCGGTTCCATCTGTATTTATAATGTAAAGATCGAAATCTCTTCCTGTTTTACTATTGATATTGGATGCGAAGATTATTCTTTTTCCATCAGGATGAAAGAACGGGGCAAAGCTTGCTCTGCCGAAGTTAGTTACCTGCTTTATGTTGGAACCATCTGAATTCATCGTATAAATCTCTAATGCCGTGGGACGCACAAGACCATTCTCAACAAGATCATTATAATCTTTTAGTTCTTCCTCTGTTTTTGGTCTGCTTGCCCTGAACACAATCTTTGAACCGTCTAAAGAAAAGAAAGGTCCGCCGTCATATCCTTTTTCAAATGTAAGTCTTATTTGATTACTTCCGTCAATATCCATAAGGTAAATTTCAGGATCGCCGTCACGCGTGGAAGTAAAAACAATTTTATCTCCTTTTGGTGAAACAGTGGCTTCGGCATCATAGCCGTAGGCGTTTGTTATTTGTCTTAGATTGCTTCCATCAGGTTTAGCCATAAAAATGTCAAATGTTTCATACAGCTTCCATACATAACCCTTTGAGCGATCAGGCGGGGGAGGACAATCTTTATCTACAAGATGAGTCGATGCATAAATAATTGCTGTATCTCCGGGTAAAAAATATGAGCAGGTTGTTCTTCCGAAGCCTGTTGAAACCATCTTTTGCTCAGAGCCATCAATATTCATAGTAAATATTTGGTCGCATTGAAGGCTACCGAAAGTAGTTTGGAAAATTAATTTCTTTTCATCAAATGAGAGATAAGCCTCAGCATTTTCGCCGGCTTCTGTAAGCATCTTTATATTTTTTAATCTTTTTTCTCCCTGAAGTCTGAAGGGATCGTTGTTATCCTGTGAATAAGAAAAAGGGGAAAAAGAAATTCCAAATAAAGTGATAAACAAAAAAAGAGTATTTGATTTCATAAAAAAATATTTTGTGTTGTAAGATGAGTAATTAAAATCATTCGGGAACATGAACAAGAAAATATTCTTTTGCGGATTCACCGATTGATTTTGCTTCATTTAACGTCATGTGCATTTCGTCGGGTGTATCTTCGTCGTGCCCGGCTTCTATTATTGCAAGATCTGAACCCTTAGCCTGTTGAACAAGAGTTTCGCAGTAAGCTGTATCGCCTCCATAACAGATTTTTAATCCACCGTATGTAAATTTATATCCTAAAGAAGGAACCTGTCTTGTTGTAACACCGTCGTGTAAATATTCTTTATGGATAACAGGGAAGGGGCGAATAGTTACATCTTTGCTTTTGAAATTTACATGCTTGCTGATTTTCTTTAACAGGATTTTATAGGGCAAAGTTTTGGAATACACTTTGTTGAAAGCATTATGAATACTCTCTATCTCTACACAACCTTTGGGATAGTGAATTGACAGAGGTGTTTTTCTATTCATAACCCTCATATAAGTTAACAAAGCCCAGACTCCGCCAACGTGATCGTGATGACCGTGCGTTATAAAAAGATCTGGTATACTAAGAATTTTATCTGTTCCGACCTCTTTATTTAAATCTCTTAAAATACCGTCGCCGGGGTCTACAACAAAAAGATTACTGCCGGCTTTAATTAGTATACCTGTTGCAATATTTGGTATAGAGCAAAAGATTTTAATGTAAAAATTATTCTTCTGCCAAACTAAAGGGTATCTTTGCGCTAACATATAACTCTAATTAAAAGGTTTGTTCTTTAAAGTATTTACAGTTCTTAGGGTTCTTGCAGCGAGCAAAAATGTTAAAGGAATAACTCTCAAATACAAAACCCAAACGGTCGCTTATCTGTTCAGGGAGTTTTTTAATATGCTGGTCAACAAATTCTACAATTCGTCCGCAGTCTACACAAATCAAATGGTCGTGGCTCTGTCTTTTATAGTTGCTTTCATACCTTGTTATATTTTCGCCGAAATTTCTTTTACTTAACAAATCGCACTGAACAAGAAGTTCCAATGTTTTATAAACTGTAGCGCGGGAAACTCTCGAGTGATTGTTCTTCATTAAAATATAAAGATCATCTGCACCAAAGTGACCTTCGTAATCGAGAGCCGCATCCATTACTTCAAATCTTTCCGGGGTTATTCTGTTTTTCTCCCCTTTTAAGAAAATTCTGAAAATTTCGGAAGCTTGAGGGTGTTTCAATTTTTAGGCAATCCTGATAAATGATTTCTATGTAAAAATAAAACGGGTTTGTGTTAATATCAAGAATCATGATTATCCTGGAAGATTTCAGCTAATCCCTATGATACGTAGCCCGTTAACAGTGATGAATGTTAGAAGGTAAGCTAAAGAGGTAAAAATAATTATTTGTAAAAGAGGTATTCTCCAGCCACCGGTCTCTTTTTTTGAAACTGCAACGGTTGAGAGGCATTGCATAGCAAAGACAAAAAAGACAATTAAACCTGTTATTGTTGCAGCAGTAAATAACTTTTGATTTGTTTCACCGATTGTGGCTTCTCTCATCGATTGTATCATTGATTGCTGGAAGGTATCATTTTCATCTGTTACTTTGAAAATCAAAGCCAGTGAGCTTACAAATACCTCGCGGGCGGCAAAAGCAGAAATTAAAGATACGCCGACTCTCCAATCCATTCCCAAGGGAGTCATTACCGGCTGAATTAATTTTCCTAAATCCGATGCATAAGAGGTTGATAGCCTTTCTATTTCTTTTGCCTGTGTGATTTCTTCACTTGATAAGTTATTAGTTTCAACGGTTGGATTTGTGTTCGGGAAATATGTAAGGAACCAGAGTATTATTGAAAAAGCTAAAATAATTGGTCCTGCTTTCTTCAGATAAATTTTTGCATTCATATAAGAGTTGACAAAGATAAAAGAAAGCTTTGGTCTTCTGTAGGCAGGGAGTTCGAGAATGAAAGAAGAATTATCCTCTTCTTTTACAATCTTGTGTTTGAACTTGTTTATTATGCTGGCTACGATTATTGAGCTCGTTATGCTGAAGATGTAAATAACCGCAAGAAAAATTCCACCCAGCCAGGACTTTTCAGCGGGTAATAAAAATGCGATAAGTAAAGCATAAACCGGCAGTCTTGCACTGCAGCTCATTAAAGGAAGAATAAATATTGTTAGAAATCTTTCTCTCTTATTCGGTATTGTTCGTGTTGCCATCATAGCAGGAATTGCGCATGCAAACCCCGAAAGCATCGGGACAAATGATTTCCCGTTTAGTCCAATTTTTGAAAGAGGTTTGTCAACTAACATTGCTCCGCGAGCTAAATAACCTGTATCTTCAAGAAATCCCAGTAACAGGAAAAGAATTAAAATCTGTGGAAGAAAAATTAGAACTGAGCCCGTTCCGCTAATTATGCCTGTAGAAATAAAATCTGAGAAGAGGTTGTTTCCCAGAAGAGCTGCAGATTCAGAAGATAAAAACCCAAAGAAATCGTCAATTAAATTCATTATCGGTTGTGCCAGCCAGAAAATTGATGTAAAGGTAGCCGACATAATAATTAAGAATAATACCGGTCCCCATATTTTGTGTAAAAGTAACTTATCAATTTTCAAAGTTGCTGAATCTACTTTATTTGTTATCCCGCCCGAGGTTTCGACAACTAGTTTAAGCTGGGAATTTGCTGCCTCAAGGTTAAATCCATTGCCGTTTGACGGGATTTCATATACAACATCTCTTTCGATCTCTTCAATTTCTTTGTAAAGTGACAAGAGTGAATCACGATCAATTTTAGTGATAGATATATTCCCGGGGTCTTTACCTGATATTTTTATTTGCTCAAGTTCCTCTTCTATTACTCTCAGAAGATTATTAATCCCTTCACCCGTTCTTCCATCAATCTGAATTATTTCACAATTTAAAGCCATCTTAAGTTTTACGAGTGATAAACCTAATTTTTTCTTCTTTAACAGGTCATTCATAGTCAAAGCAACTATAAGCCTGAATCCTGAATTCAATAATTGTTTTACTAACAATAGATGCCGGGAAAGCTGGCTTGAGTCTACAGTCACTACCATTAGATCGGGGAAGCCGAACACAGGATGGTCAAATAAAGCATCTACCGAAACTTTTTCATCCGGTGAACTTGCAGAAAGGCTTATTATCCCCGGTGAATCAATTACATTTGCCTTTACGTTAAATTTTTTTTGCAGATGTGCAACACTATATTCAACAGTAGCGCCCGGATAGTTGACGGTTTTATAATTTTTTCCGCTTAGGTAATTGAAGAGAGTAGTTTTTCCGGAGTTGGGTGGACCAACTACCGTAATTAGCGGGACAGTTTCAACTTCCTGTAGATTCATGAAACACTAATACAATCAGCCTCATTTTTCCTGATTGCTACAAGAGAGCCGCGGACTGAAAAAGCTAAAGGATCATTAAAAAATGATTTATTGATTAGCTCAATTTCCTGTCCTGGTGTAAAACCTATTTCAATTATTCTTTGAGATGAAGGATGAGAAAAATCTATTTTATCTATTTTACCTTTCTCACCATATTGCAATTCAGAAGCTTTTTTCATATTCATTACCATACCAAATCTTTGAATATTATTTAGATTTAATCTACATAAAAATAAGCTTATTGCTTAACAAAAGCAATAAAATTTTCAAATAGATGGATTTTACATCATGATTGTTTTAATATATTTTTTAGAGATTTAAGAACGTTTTAGTTATCTTTAATTATCAAAAGACCGTTTTTTGCTTAGCTAATTATACTGTTCAGAATGCCGAAAAAAGAAGAAACAAATAGTCGTACCCCGGAAATTTATAAAGAAATTCCTTCCTTTAATGAAAATAATAAGGTTATTTACTTATTTGATCAGAATACCGGTAGATATCAATATATGAGCAGTGATATAAATAATCTTGCAGGTTATTCAATTGAAGAGTTTAATTCGAAGGGCTTTAAAAGCATTGTTAAGAAGGTAATCTCAGGTAAGAAAAATACTTTTCGCACAGAATATAATGAAAATAGTGAGGCTGTTGAGGAATTTAGTGCAACTTATTTGATTGAAAGAAAAGATGGGCAACACAGGTGGATTGAAGATAATGCTTTTACAAAGCTGGATAAAAACGGGAAGAGGATTTATAGCATCGGTGTTTTAAGAGATATATCCGAGTTTAAGGAAAAGTTGGATAAACTAATTGATGACAAAACAAGACTCGAAGCCATACTTAAACTTTCCGATGTAATATTCCTGATGCTTGATAAAAACAGAAACGTAATTCTTCTGAATGAAAAGGGATTTGAAGTTTTCGGGGTTAAAGATATTATCGGGAAAAATTATGAAAACCTGCTGAGAGGAAATATTAAAGATGAATCTATACTCCTGTTTAAGAAATTTTTAGATCCGGCTTCAGAGCAAGATATAAAATGTGAAATAAAATGTGTTGATCATTCCGGTGAATGTATCTTAAGTTGGCAGAGAACAATAATAAAGGATGAGGATGGGCAGCTAATCTCTATTATTGCATCTGGTCAGGATATAACCGAAAAGAAAAAAGAAGAAAATATTCAGAAAATCATTTCTCAAATACTGCAGGCTGCTAATACAGAAAGGAATCTGGATGAACTTTTCAAGTTTATTCATGACTCCGTTTCCGAACTGATGTCCGTGGATAATTTTTATATAGCTCTTCACGATAAAGAAAACAATATGATCACCTTCCCTTATTTTATTGATAAGTATGATACTGATAATTCGCCTAAAAGCTTTGGAAATGGTTTGACTGAATATGTAATACGTAAAGGCAGGGCAGAGTTAATAAACAAAGCAATAGACCAGGAATTGGCATCCAAAGGTGAAACAGAATTAATCGGTACTCAGTCCGAAATATGGCTTGGAGTACCGCTTAAAATCAAAGGCAACACAATCGGCGTACTTGCCGTTCAGGATTATGAAGTTGAGAGTACGTTTACTGAAAAACACAAAGAAATTTTAGAGGCAATTTCCCATCCTGTTTCTATGGCTATAGAAAGAAAAAGAGTTGAACAGGAAAGGGAGAAACTTATTGACAATCTTAGTGAACTTAATACATCAAAAGATAAACTCTTCTCATTAATATCCCACGATTTAAGAAGTCCCTTTAATTCCCTGTTAGGTTTTTCCGAGATACTCACAGGAGAATACGACTCGCTTACCGATGATGAGATTAGAGAATATCTCAACGTTATTTATGAAGCTTCTCAAAATTTATACGGTATGACAAATAATCTTCTTCAGTATTCAAGATTCCAGATGGGAAGAATAGAGTTCAGAGCAGAAAAACTTGATGTAGAAAAAGTTATAAATAACAGTATTAAATTACTGAAGGGTAATATTGTAAAGAAAGAAATAAATATTTTTAAAGATGTTGAACCGGGCATTTATATTAATGCTGACGAAGATATGTTAAATTCAATCATTCAGAATCTTTTATCTAATGCAATTAAGTTTACTGATAAAGGTGGCGATGTTAGTCTGTCGGCAAAAAAAATAGTGAACTCTGATGGTAAAGATGAAATAGAATTTACGATAGAAGA
>Ga0154371_1008_pt8 | contig 11153 bp, 10 predicted proteins | sample RifGroA2_FD_105615 | JGI IMG/M metagenome (GOLD analysis project Ga0154371, IMG submission 105615) | Ignavibacteria bacterium GWA2_35_9
AGAGGAAGCAAAGCTCTGGGCAAAGCTGTCTGTCAATGTTCTCAGTATTGAAGAATACTATGGTAAACCGAGACCCGATTTAACTTATACTAAAAAATAATCAGTTGTTTACTTTTAAGCCCTCGAACAGAGGGCTTTTTAATTTGCTATGGGCTTTTGTATTAATGCAAAGCAACAAGTCTAAAATTATTTTGTTATTAAATCATTTCTTTGAATCATATCCAATTGATATTCAAACCCCTAATGAGTAATTTTGTATATGGATAATTTGTTCTTTTTTCTATTAATTTAATTTCAAAAAAGGAGTTTTAGAATATGGCTGTAAAAGTAGGGATAAACGGATTTGGAAGAATAGGAAGACTTGTTTTACAGGCTTTGGCAGAACGCGGAGTTTTGGGTAAAGATATAGATGTAGTAGCTGTAGTAGATGTAACAACTGATGCAAAATATTTCGCGTACCAGTTAAAATATGATTCTGTTCACGGAAGATTTAAAGGCGGGTTAAGCACCTCTAAAAGCGATCCTAATGCTGAAAGCGATGACGTATTGATTGTAAACGGTAACAAAATAAAATGTGTTATGGCAACTAAAGAACCTTCGCAGTTGCCATGGAAGGATTTGGGAGTTGAATATGTTATTGAGGCTACAGGATTATTCACTCATTCCGATAAAGCAAAAGGACATCTCGAAGCAGGAGCAAAGAAAGTTGTCATCTCCGCACCGGCAAAAGGCGATGTAAAAACTTTAGTTCTTGGTGTTAATGACCAGGAATACGATCCTGCAAAACATCATATTATTTCTAACGCATCTTGTACAACAAACTGTCTCGCTCCGGTTGTTCATGTTCTTATTAAAGAAGGGATAGGAATCGAGACAGGCTTGATGACTACGATTCACTCTTATACTGCAACACAAAAAACAGTTGATGGTCCTTCGAAGAAAGACTGGAGAGGTGGCAGGGCTGCTGCAATAAATATTATCCCGTCTTCTACTGGTGCTGCAAAGGCAGTCGGGGAAGTTTTACCTGTTACGAAGGGTAAATTAACAGGAATGTCGTTCAGAGTTCCAACTGCTGATGTTTCTGTAGTTGATTTAACTTTCCGTTCGGAAAAGGATACATCGATTGAGGAAATCGATAAGCTTTTAAGAAAGGCTTCGGAAACATACCTTAAAGGTATTCTTGGTGTTTCAGATGAAGAAGTCGTTTCCACTGATTTCATTCATGATGAACGATCATCAATTTATGATGCTTTGGCTACGCTTCAGAATAATCTTAAAGGAGAGAAAAGATTCTTTAAAATTGTTTCCTGGTATGATAACGAGTGGGGTTACTCCTGCCGGGTAGCAGATCTTTTATTAAAGATTATAATGAAATAAATTCCTTCGGGGCGTAAACACGCCCCGCTTTTCTTTTTTATCAATCCTATTTAGGTGAATCCGGTAATTTCCGGTTAATATTGAGGAATGAAAATGAAAAAACTTTCAATTAATGATTTAAATCTTAAAGATAAAAAGGTTCTTGTTAGAGTTGATTTTAACGTACCTCTCGATGAGAATTTAAACGTAACCGATGACATAAGAATAGTTTCATCTTTGCCAACAATTAAGAAAATTATTTCTGATGGCGGCAAAGCGATTCTTATGAGCCATCTTGGAAGACCTAAAGGTAAAGTTAATCCAAAGTACAGTCTTAAACCTGCTGCTGAAAAATTAGCTGAACTTTTAGGTAAGAATGTTATTCTTGCCCCGGATTGCATTGGAGAAGAAGTAAAGAAAATTGTAAACAGTATGAAGCCGGGTGATGTAGTGCTGCTCGAGAACCTGAGATTTCATCAGGAAGAAGAAAAAAACGATGCGGGATTTGCAAAACAATTATCGGAATTAGGAGATATTTATATCAACGATGCTTTCGGAAGCGCACACAGGGCGCACGCTTCGACTGAAGGTGTTACCAAGTACATAAATCAATGTGCTGCAGGTTATCTTATGCAAAAGGAGCTTGAATATCTTGGCGGTGCAGTTTCTTTTCCGAAGAAACCTTATTGTGCAATTTTAGGAGGCGCAAAAATATCAGGAAAGATTGATGTAATTAACAACCTGCTCGATAAAGTTGACACTATGCTTATTGGCGGAGGAATGGCATTCACCTTCTTTAAAGCTCAGGGAAAAGAAATTGGTAAATCTCTTCTCGAAGAAGAAAAGCTGGAACTTGCCAAAGAACTGCTGAATAAAGTAAAAGGTATGAATGTCAGGTTTTTGCTTCCTATAGATGTTGTTGTTGCAGATGAGTTTAAAAATGATTCTCCATCTGAAACAGTAAGTATTGATAATGTTGCGTCCGCGAAAATGGGATTGGATATAGGACCTGAAACTATTAAATTGTTCAAAGATGAAATCATAAAATCAAAGACTATTGTATGGAACGGTCCGATGGGCGTTTTTGAAATGCCGAACTTTGCTAAAGGCACTTTTGAGATCGCTGAAGCTCTTGCCAAAGCCACTGCAAATGGTGCCATCACTGTTGTCGGAGGCGGCGATTCTTCTGCTGCAATAAGCAAAGCAGGGCTCGAGGATAAAGTATCTCATGTTTCAACTGGCGGCGGTGCCTCGCTGGAATTCCTGGAAGGTAAAATTTTGCCGGGTGTTGCAGCGCTGACAGACGTTTAAACTTTAGTAAAATTATTTCATGGTTCTTTCATAATCTTAATCGTAATCATACTCGTAATCGGGTTAAGAATCGAGTAAGATTATGATTACGATTAAGAAAAAAATTAAGTACAGGATATAAGTGAACCAATATTATAGACCAACAGGTTTCGGCGGATTCAGTTTTTTCCCTCCTGTTATTAAGAGCCTTTTGATTATTAACGGAGTGGTTTTCTTTTTACAACTGTTGATGAATACGTTAACATTTAACGGGTATCCTGCCTGGTATATACTTAACAGGTGGTTTGCTCTTAATCCAATCAGTGGCATCGATCCCGGTAGCCAGCCGTTTAATTTCCAGATATGGCAGCTTATTACTTACCAGTTTATGCACGGAGGTTTTTCTCACATCCTTTTTAATATGTTTGCTCTCTGGATGTTCGGTATGGAAATAGAAAATTTATGGGGCGCAAGGAAATTCCTTTATTATTATTTACTTGCAGGTATAGGTGCAGGACTTTGCCATTTGTTTGTTTCGCCGCTTTTAGGAAGTGGAGCGGCTTTTACTATTGGTGCTTCAGGTGCGATATTCGGAGTTATGATTGCATTTGCCATGCTATTTCCCAACAGGTACATATTTATTTATTTCTTCATACCTATTAAGGCAAAATATTTAATCACTATTCTTATTGTTATGGAATTTATGCTTGTAGACAGCGCTGGCTCCAATGTTGCACATCTTGCTCATCTCGGTGGTGCCCTTACCGGTTTTATTTTCCTGATGCTGGATAAAAATACTAGTATTGCATTTAAGGATCTTTTTAAACGATCCTCATACCGAGCTACAAAACCGTTTAATCCCTTTGGCGGAATATCAGATAAGTTCAAAAAGAAGGAACAAAATATTCAGGATGCAAAGTTTCATGAAATCGAAGAAGATGAAGTATCACAGGAAGATATAGACAAGATACTGGATAAAATAAGCCAATCAGGCTACCAGAATCTTACTGAGAAGGAGAAGAAAGTTCTTTTTAAAGCAAGTAAAAAAATGAATTGAGCTTGTGAAGTTGTATTTTAATAAAAGTAGTCCCGCCATATTTTTCACATTTGTTTTATTCTTATGCTTCAACTGCAGCAAAGAAAAAATTATTGAAGAAGATAAGCTCGTTCTAATCTATTCTGACATGCTTGTTGCGCAGGATACTATTAATCTTTCTGCCGCCGGTCTTGATAGCCTAAGAGATGCCGTCCTTAATAAGTATGATGTAAACGAACAATTATATAAAACTACTCTGGATTATTATAACCAGGACCCTGATAAATGGGAGGTTTTTTTTGATAAAGTTATTGTTCACGTTGGAAGTTTAAGGAAGAAGCCCGGCTGAATTTGTACTTTGCAATTGCTATTCTCAACATAGGATAGCTGATTGAATCATCAAGACGATGCTTAAGATCCTTCAGGTCATCATAACCTTTCTCAATTTCAGTAGTAATTTTTTTTAATTCATTTGAGTTGAAAAGATGCAGAATATTTACTTCCGGATCGAATTCAAGAATAGTTTCAATCTGCATCGAGATAATTGATTCCGACACTTTTCTAAGCTGTGCCATCTCTTTTAACCTGTAACCTTTTTTTAACAAAGAATATGTTTCCCGGATGTTTGCAGGGAGATCTCCTGAACCCGGTTGTTTTGCCGGAGTATCACTTTTTTCATTATCAAAATTATTTATTGCTTCAAGAAAGTCTTCCCCTATTTTATTGAACATTCTGATAGAAGTATTTTTAATTGAAAGAAATTCCCCCTTTGACTTAGGTTTTTTGGATGAGATTTCTCTCAGTGTTTCATCAGGACAAACGATCATGCTGCTCTGATGAAATTTTTTTGATGCACGGCTCCTGATTTCTCTCAGGATATTGAAAAGCTCGAGGTCTCCAAGGTAATTGTCAGATTGCTTATTAATTCTTTCTACAGTTTTTTCGCCGGCGTCTGCTACTCCTTTTCCTGTTATTTTTAATAACTTCGATTTATTATAAGTTTCTGCTATGAGTCCTTTATTTATCATTGAGCGAATAATTCTTTTTAACTCACCTGAACTATAATTTATACACGCCCCGAAGGTCTGGATGTCGGGATATTCCAGAGGCTTTGCAGTACCACGCAGAATACCTGTTAATAGAGATTCAGTTAAGCTCTTTTTGCTTTCAATGAGTGTTCTTAAAATAATTTCCGAAACATATTTATTAATATTTTCGCTGCTTTTAATACCGGTCAAACACTTGTCGCACTTTCCGCAACTATACCTGTCAACGTTTTCGCCAAAGTAACTGAGAATAAATTTAAACCTGCATTCCTCGGTAAAAACATAATCAACCATTTTATCAATTTTCTTCTGAAGGTTTAAATAGCTTTCTAAAATCTTTTTATAGTTGAGCCTGAGTTTATCAGTCTCTATTCGTGGACTTGTTAATAAAACACTTTCTTTGGATAGTGACTTCTCATAAAAAATTATTCCCATATTATCCATAATTGTAAAAGCTTCATTAACCTCGTTAAAATCCAGACCAAATTTTTCCGCAAATTGCGAAACAGAAAATTGTACTTTTGTTGTAAAGGTTGTACTGCCGTATTCTCTTAAAAGTAAAAGCGTTATATCCTTTATTATATTGTTGATTGATACTTTTATAAAATCCTTCAGTCGATCCTTATTCCATAAGAACTGTAGCGTGTCTTTTTTTTCATATTCGGAAAGCAGTCTTAAATAACCGGCAGATTCCAAAAATTTCAGTGAAGCATGTAACAGTCCTTTTGAAATTTCATTTTTCGAGTAAGCAGATATATAATCGGGGTTTAACGGAATTTCTTTATCAGGTAAATTTCCAACTGCTACTTTTCCGTAATCGCAGATAGCATTATATATTTTTTGTATGATTTCTTTGTTCGGATGCGACTGCGATAAAAAGTAATTCTGTATTCTTATATCGTTTTCATCATGAAGAAGAAAGACTTGAGATTCCTTCCCGTCCCTTCCTGCTCTTCCGATTTCCTGGTAATAATTTTCAATTGAACCCGGCGTATTGTAATGAATTATTAACCTGATATCTTTTTTATCTATTCCCATTCCGAAAGCATTTGTTGCAGCAATAACCGGGACAACGTCGTTTAGAAAATCTTCCTGTACCTTTTTTCTTTCAATAGAATTAAGTCCCGCATGGTAATAGGAACAATTTATTTTGTGCATATTCAGGTATTCGGATACTTCTTCCGCCTTCCTTCTCGAAGAAGTATAAATGATAGCGGGTGTTTTATTAATTGAAAGAAGTTCGAAGCATTTTTCATTTTTCTTTTTTGTGAGGATAGTATTCAGGTAAAGATTCTCTCTCTCAAATCCTCTTACGATTATTACGGGTTCTTTTCCCGAAAGGGATCCTTTGGAAAATCCAAGCTGTGTTGAAATGTCCTTTATTACTTCAGGTGTGGCGGTAGCCGTAAAAGCAGATACTTTTTTTATTCCCGTATATTCAATGAATTCTTTAATCTTTGAATAACTCGGTCTGAAATTATGCCCCCACTCGCTTATACAATGCGCTTCGTCTATAAAAAGGAAAGATGGATTGAGTTTTTTCAGTCTCTCTGCAAAATTAACATTGGTCAATCTTTCAGGCGCAACGTAAAGAAGTTTGGTTTCCCCGTAAGCAATTTTTTGCAGAACTTCCTCTGCTTCATAGAAAGTCATTGTGCTGTTAATGAAAGCCGCAAGGTTTTCTTTTTGATCCTGCCTTTGCCAACCTTCGGTTGATAAACCGGCAGGCAGGTTGAGTGAATCTACCTGGTCCTTCATTAAAGCAATGAGTGGAGAAATAACAATTGAGAAATTGTCCGAAACGAGTGAAGGGATTTGATAGCAGACTGATTTCCCGGCTCCCGTTGGCAAAACAGCAAGAACATTTTCGCCTTCCAGAATAGAGTTGATTATTTCTTCCTGTGCAGGACGGAATTCGTCATATCCGAAATATTTTTTTAGAGCCTGGAGTGGATTCATTATTTAGTTAAGTTCTAAGAACTTCACCAATATAAAACAACTATCGTTAAAGAAAAAATTTCTGTTTTAATAGCGCTATAAACAATTATGTTACTGAAAATCTTAACTAATTGAATCCCGACAGGAAATATATCCATTCATCATAAATACTCAGAGTAACTTATTTTGCAACATATTTTTGCTTAAATTTATACAACGATTATTTATGCTTAGTGTATGAATGTTATAGAAACTAAGGGGTTGACGAAAGTTTATTCCTCATCTTTCAAAAAGAATAAAATACAGGCACTCGTTGATTTCAATTTAAATGTTGAAAGAGGCGTGATATTCGGGCTGCTCGGTCCAAACGGTGCAGGCAAAACCACTCTCGTTAAGCTTTTGCTCGGGATAACTTTTCCAACCGCTGGTAGTGCCACAATAATTGAGAAGGACATTTCTGATTATAAGATAAAGGAGAAGGTAGGCTATCTTCCTGAAAATCATAAGTATCCTTCATATTTAAAAGGTGGAGAGGTACTAAAGTTCTTTGGCAAGTTAAGTGGAATGAACGGAGTTAATCTTGATAAAAGAATTGACGAACTCCTGGAACTGGTCAAACTTTCGCAATGGAAGAAGACAAAAGTTAAAGCATATTCTAAAGGAATGATGCAGAGGCTTGGGCTTGCGCAAGCTTTAATAAATGATCCGGATTTAATTTTTCTCGATGAGCCTACCGACGGAGTTGATCCAATTGGAAGAAAAGAAATCCGCGATATTCTGATTGAGCTTAAGAACAGGTCTAAAACTATTTTCTTAAACAGTCACCTTCTTTCCGAAGTCGAACTAATCACCGACCGTGTTGGAATTTTGAACAAAGGGAAATTACTTCGTGAAGGAACTGTAAAAGAGTTTACTGAGAAAAAGGAAGAATATAAGCTTGTTGTTGACAGCACGGATACTGAGCCCGGTAACTTTGCATATACAAAGCAACCTGATGGCAGTTACTTAGTTAAGGTAGCTGATATTGCTGAACTAAACAGGATTATCGATGATTTTCGTAGCAAAGGTATCTTACTTAGAGAGATTGTTCCGCTTAAAAGTACACTTGAAGAAATGTTTATCTCGTTGATAAATGAATCGGAGCGAAACAACAAATGAATAACATCTGGATAACAACCGGGTACACTGTCAGGGAAGCACTTGCCAGAAAAGTTTTCCTCTTCTTTCTTGGTCTCTCGGCTCTTGCAATAATTATTTCTGCCATAGTAGTAAATATTATAAGTGATTCTACTTTAATGGGTGGAGTGGATTTTAAGCAGGGAGGCATTGTTGTTAACGAGATTGCCACATCTATCGAATTGATTATCATAACACCTTTAACAAGTTTATGTGTTCTCCTTGCAATTTTTTCAACTGCCAGTTTTGTTCCCGTTATGCTCGAGAAGGGAAATATCGATCTTCTTTTATCAAAGCCAATTTCCAGGACTCAACTTTTAATTGGTAAGTTCTGCGGCGGATTGCTTGTAGTTTTAATTAATGTTGCTTTCCTTGTAATCGGTGTGTGGGCTGTTGTTTCATTAAGATTTTCATATTTCGATTTTACTTTTCTGAGCATAATACTCTCAGTTACTTTTGCATTTGCGGTGCTCTATTCTCTAATTGTTTTGTTCGGAGTTATTACCCAGGGTTCAGTTCTTGGTATGATGCTGGCGTACTTTATCTTTTTGATATTGAGTCCGCTACTTTATATGGGTAAAGAGCAATTTAGTGTAATAATCAAAAGTGATTTTATTAATTCGTTGATTGATGTTTTTTATTACATCATTCCCAAAACCTCCGAGCTGATGGGAGAAACAACTATAAACCTCGCAATAGGAAAGGGAATAGTTGATACACAACCGATTCTTACCTCGTTAGCTTTCATGTTTGCCGCACTTGGATACAGTATTTACTTGTTTAATAAGAAAGATTTCTAACGGGGTTTGGCAAAGTAGTTGATATTGAAAGAAAAATGACAAATAAAAGAATTTACAGGAAAATAAAATGACAAACGAAAATCTTAAATTAGAAGACCTGCTTGAGAAAAGAAAGCAATATGATGAAGGCTCAATAAATAATATCGCAATCATAGGCGCCGGGTTAATGGGGCTGGGAATAGCTCAAACGATAGCAGCATCAGGGCTTGAAGTTCTGTTAATTGAAAAGGACCCCCTCCATCTTGATAAAGCGAAAACCTCTTTATCATCTTTAATAGACAGGGAGATCAGAAGATGGTCTGTAACTCAATCTGAAAAAAAAGCCATACTAAGCAGAATAAAGTGGGAAACTACATTCAATAAAATTTCGGGATGTGACCTGGTAATAGAAGCAGTTGATGAAGATTTTGAATTAAAGAAAAATATTTTCCAGAAAATTGATATAATTGCCGACAAAGATACAATATTTATTTCCAACACATCTACTTTAAGCTTAACTAAGATTGCTGAAAGCACAACACGACCGGATAAGGTTATCGGGATGCACTTCTTAAATCCAGTCCCTAAAATACCTTTGGTCGAGCTTGTAAAATGTCTGCATACTTCTAATGAAACAGTGGAAAAAACTAAAAAGTTTGCAACGCGCATCGGCAAAACATCTGTAGAAGTTTACGAGTATCCCGGTTTTGTAACAACAAGAGCGATCGTTCCTCTTCTGAATGAAGCCATGTACATACTTCTGGAAGGTGTGGCAACTGCTAAAGATATTGATACAGCTATGAGACTCGGTTACAATTTCCAGATGGGACCATTAGAGCTTGCAGACAGCATGGGTCTTGACGAAGTGCTTGCCTGGATGGAAACACTCTGGAAAACACTGGGAGAACCGAGATACAGGGCATGCCCAATACTTAGGAAGCTTGTACGTGAAAGAAAACTCGGCAAAAAAACGGGGGAAGGATTTTATAAATACGATGCGAACGGTAACATTATTGCTGAAGTCTGATTATCTAAAAATAGTTGAAGGAAAAGAATGAGAGTACTTGTTTTAAATTGCGGCAGCTCATCGATAAAATACCAGTTTTTTGACACTGTTGAGAAAGCTGCTCTTGCAAAAGGAGTAGTTGAAAGAATTGGTATGAGCAGTGCTGTTCTTTCGCATAAACGTTATGACGGCGATGAAATAAAAGTCGTTGGCGAAATACTCGATCATAATATTGCAATTGAATATGTGCTTGGCGTAATGTTGAGTAAAAATCACGGGGTCATTTCAGATAAAAAAGATATTGAAGCTGTCGGGCACAGGGTTGTACACGGGGGGGAAACATTTTCGGCATCAGTTCTTATAAATGATGAAGTAATCCAGGTATTAAGGAATAATATTGAACTTGCACCCCTTCATAATCCTCCTAATATCAAGGGTATATTGGCAGTATCAAGAACACTTCCCGGTACCTCTCAGTGTGCGGTATTTGATACCGCGTTTCATAGTTCTATGCCGCCGAAAGCTTTTCTCTATGGAATACCTTATGAACTTTATAAGAAGTATAAAATAAGAAGATACGGTTTTCACGGCGCATCACATTTTTTTGTAGCGAATCAGGCTGCTGAAGTTATCGGAAGAGATATAAAAGAGTTAAAAATTATTACCGCACACCTCGGTAACGGCTGCAGTATGGCTGCTGTTAAACATGGTGTTTCTGTCGATACGACTATGGGATTTACCCCGCTTGAAGGATTGTTAATGGGTACAAGAAGCGGGGATATAGATCCTTCACTTATCCTTTATATTATGGGAAAAGAAGGTTTGTCGCTTAGTGAAGCCAATACGCTACTTAACAAACATAGCGGGCTTATCGGGATAAGCGGTGAGAGTAGCGACATGAGGGAAATCCTGGAAGCCGTTAAAGGGAATAGTAAAAGAGCAGGTTATGCTTTCGATCTTTTCTGTTATAAAATAAAAAAATACCTCGGTGCTTATGCTGCTTCTATGGGTGGTCTGGATGCATTTGTATTTACCGGTGGAATCGGGGAAAATTCTTATGAGGTCAGGAAAGCAGTTTGTGATGATCTTGCATTCTTAGGTATCGAGCTTGATGAAAATAAAAATGCAAACGGTGATAAAATTATATCTTCGGATAGTTCTAAAGTTAAAGTCTTACGAATACCTACCAATGAAGAGCTTGTAATAGCTCTTGATACTGCAAAAATTGTCGCAGAGACGATGGTTAAAGCTTAACAAATTTATTATTTTTACCCTGCTGATCGTTAATTCGTTTAATAAAAATAATTTTTTTTCGGTATGTCAAAAATCCATCCATCTGCTATCGTAAGCCCGGAAGCAAAAATTTCTCCAGGTGTTGAGGTCGGTGCTTTTTCTATTATTGAAAATGATGTCGAGATAGGAGAAGGGACAATCGTCCATAATAACGTTACTATTGAAGCCGGAGCGAGAATAGGTAAAAACAATATTATATATCCCTTCTCGGTGCTGGCAGCTATACCACAGGA
>Ga0154371_1120_pt1 | contig 10457 bp, 12 predicted proteins | sample RifGroA2_FD_105615 | JGI IMG/M metagenome (GOLD analysis project Ga0154371, IMG submission 105615) | Ignavibacteria bacterium GWA2_35_9
TAACAAAGTGTGGTTGTATGCGACATCCACCTAAAGGGATTCTTATGATAAGTCCCGTAGGGACCTAATATTTGTAAGAACAAAAACCCTTATACAAATTAAGAACCCCGTGGGGTTCAATATTTTTTAACTCAAGTAGACTGATAAATTTAAGGTAGTTTGGCAATAGAAATATAATTTGAGCATTTGGGAACTATATTTAGTATTTTTTCACAACAAAAAATAAAATTACATTACGGTACAATTTCTTTCAGGAGATAACTAATAATGAGCTCATTTAAAAAAGTTGCTATTTTAGGAGGCGGGAATATCGGGCTTTCAATTGCCCGCGGCTTAATCAAAGATAAAAAATTTTCCGCTTCAAATATCTACATAACGAGGAGAAACATTTCTTCTCTCTCCGATATAGCGAAAAAAGGATTCAAAGTAATCAGCAATAACAATGAAGCAGTTAAGAATTCCGGGATAATTATTATTGCCGTACAGCCTCAGCAGTTAAATGATCTTTTAAATGAAATAAAAAGAAATCTTAAAGCCGGCAAGCATATTATTATTTCTATCGTTTCCGGTGCCGGCATTAATGCCATAAAAAAAATTGTCGGGGAAAATATTGAAGTTGTCAGGGCAATGCCGAATACGGCAATTGCCATCCAGGAATCGATGACATGTTTATCTTCTTCAGATAAAAAAAATTCATCATTGCATATCGCCAAAGAGATTTTCGATTCGGTAGGAAAGACTTTAGTTATAGATGAAGAGTTGATGGTTCCGGCTACTGCATTATGTGCCTGCGGAATTGCTTTCTTTCTAAGAGCGGTAAGAGCGGCATCTCAGGGCGGAATAGAAATAGGTTTTCACTCCGAAGAAGCTTTACTGATGGCAGCTCAGACTGCCAAGGGCGCTGCAGGATTATTATTAAGTATGGAAAACCATCCTGAAAGAGAAGTCGATAAGGTTACTACACCGAGAGGATGTACAATCGCGGGGCTTAATCAAATGGAACATAGCGGTTTCAGTTCGGCTATGATTAAAGGAATTGTGACTTCTGCAGATAAAGCTGCTTTGCTTTATAAGATAGATTAAGATTTTGAAGATCTTAAAGTAAAAACTGTTTGAACTGTCCGATAGATTTGAACCGTTAACCGACTATATGTAGTGCTATGCTAGAAAAATTTTCAATTATTGAAGTCTTAACTTTCTTTGTTGTACTAATTACTCTTTACTGGCAATATCAAAGCAGAAAGTCCAAAAAACCATTTATTATTAAGTGTGAGCGTTTTGTTAACAGAGGTGAATTACAGCAAGTGAGAGTGCATATTGTAAATAGTCAAGAACATAATATTAGAATTATAAATGTATTTTTAAGAAAAAAAATATTCTGGTTAATTTATGGTTTAAGTAGAAAACATACCTGGGAACTTCGATACCCAGACTCTCATCAATTAACTAATTTTGTTGCCAATGAAGGAATGATTTGTTTAATACCTCCAAGTGACGAATTAAAAAATGTGTGTAAGGTAATTGTAGAAACAAGTGTAGGAAAATGTACTTACAAATATTTTCCCAAATAGTTTTTTATTTCTTCACAATATAAATATCATTAATATCAATATTTACTGAGCTACTCCCGCTGGTCAAAAGTATGCTGAATAACTTAGTTATTAGTCGAAAAGGCGATTCCCTTTTAATAAGATCTCCGAAAAAACTTTTCTGCAGGTTTCTTTAAGAATAATTTTAATTCTTCAAATTGTTTTCAAATAAATGAATATATCTATTAATATTTTTGTTTATATCAAACTTCTCTTCAACTTTTCTTCTGGCATTTTCACCAAATTGTCTTCTTAAAAGAGGCTCATTAAATAGTTTTTCAACTGCACTTACAAGTGCATCTATATCATTTGGAGGAATCAGAATCCCGTTTATCCCATTATCTACAATTTCAGGGATGCCTGTTACAGTTGTAGAAATAACAGGAAGTTTCATTGCCATAGCTTCGATAAGAGAATTCGGGGTTATGTCCCTGCTGCCGTCTTCGGCTACAACGCACGGAAGCACAAAAATATCTGCATCATTGTAATGTTTAAGCACTTTATCAAACGGCTGTGCTTCCAGAAAGAATACGTTTTCAGAAAGTCCTAATTCTTTATGTAATTTTTTCAAAGAAATATAATAGTTCATATAGAGACTCTCGGGACCACCGATAATTTCGCAGGTAAATTCATAATTTTTATCTTTCAGGATCTTAACAGCTTTAAGTAAGATTATTAAGCCCTTTTGCTCTACAAGCCTGGCAACGCAAAGAAGTTTTACCGGACCGGGATCCTGGTTTTCTCCGTTAACGGGGACAAATTGTTTTAGATCAATTCCATTATAAATTAAATTAACTTTCCCGTTAAGAGAATAATTCTTACCTAGGTGTTCTAAATTGTAATTTGTATTAGTAATAATAAAATCTGCATTATTAAATTTTTCTTCAAGACCAAATAAATAGTTTTTCCTGTGGATATCATGTGCTCTTGCCTGAACGCTATATGAAATGTTCAATAGTTTAGATGCTATTAAAGATACAAATGCACTCCTGTCAGACCAAGGTGAATGGATATGGCTGATATTGTTTTCTCTCATTAAACCGGCGAGGTAAACAGATTTATTGAACGTTTCTTTATCAAAAGAAAGTGATTTATAAGGATGATAGTTATGAAGCAAAGTATAAAAGAATAAGTTTACAAATAAGAACGGACTCTTTTTAAAAAAAAGTTTTTTATAAACTTGCAATTTCTTTTTATCAACCGGTAATAGACAAGTGGGCTTCCCGGGAATAATACCTTCAATATAATCTGAGCTGGTTACATCGGAAAAAACAAAAATATCTCCCAAAGAATTTCTTAATGCATTAATTTCCCGCTGAACGAAAGTCTGGCTTAGAGCAGGATATTCCCATAAATAGTATGCTATATGCTTCTTTCCATTTGAATTAATTTTAAGATTGTTATTGCCAGTAGTAATTGGCCACCATTGCATATGTTTAATAAGAAACCAATAAAACTTATGCCGGAATGGGTAAACTATATTCCAATCAAATTTTAGTTTAATTCCCCCGTATCGTTTTATTATTAACCACTTTAATTTCATTGTTAAAACAGAGTAATTATTTCAGCTAATTTTTTATAAGAAACTGTTTGAAGGAAAAAATCAATGTTATCTGGATATTTCTTATTTAATGAAAGCTTTATCTTATCGCGAAATACTGCTTTACTAAACGGATCAACAAGTAGTTCTTCGTTACATAATTGCCAGTTACCACAATTCTTGGATGTAATAATATTACAGCCCAAAGCCGATGCTTCAAACAAAACGCCCGGTGCAGAATCAAATATCGATGTTGATACAATCGCTTTGGAATTTCCCAGGAGCTCATATAATTTTTCCCTGTCGGTTACAACACTTTCGTAAACAGCTCCCGGATGTTTTTCTTTCACTTTTCCCACAACATGAATATTAAGGTTCTTAAAATGTGAAACCAGCTTTTTAACCATTTTATAATTTTTTTCAGGGCGCTTCCAGTCGCTCGATATAAATATTACATCAACCTCTCTTTCATCAAATCTTTTACCGAAATGCCTGTAATTATATGCATCTTTATATATCCACTCTGCAAACCAGATTACATCTGGATAAATCTTACCAACCATTGTATGATAAAAATATTTATAAGCCGATAAAATCATGTTTGAATGGGTAATTACCATGTCCGACAGGATAACCGCATTTTTTTCCTCCTTAGAAATCAGTGCCAGCCTTTTACCGCCTTTCTTCATATACTTATCAAGGTACAAAAAGTCGTTTAGTCTTTTATACTGTATATAATTCTTTACCTGATCACAACCTGAAGTAAGATATAATAATTTTTTGTCGGGAGCTGCTTTTTTTAATATAAGAGCAGCTATCCATCCTACAGCTAAAATTATATCGGGGGAAATATCCTGTATTAAATCGGCTAATTTATTTTGATAATTATAATCGGGCGGAATTAAAGTATAATTATAAACATTTGGTAAGTGCCTGGGATTACCCATTGAACCATTAAATAAATATTTAAAAAACTTTTCGCGACCGGAAGATATTAAGTTTATGTAATTAACTTTGTGACCGTCATTATGCATGTTCACAAAGAGTTCATATGCTGAAGTGCTGGCTCCTCCCCATCCCGGAGGTTCGAAACAACCTATTAATATCTTTTTTGATTTCAACTATTTCTCTTTTTTAAAGAGTTTACAATCGCCAATTCTACAGGAGAATAATCTTCCTCAACAACACGTTCAAGATTTAACGGCTGGAAAAGGCTAATACATTTATTAGCTGCTATCCTGACCTGTTTAGATAAATTTGTGCTGCTTCCGTGTAAAGTAAAGGGATGAATAAATAGTATATCGCCGGCATTCCCCGTTATTTCAATTAAAGGTAAGTGTTTTGTAAGAGGAAAAACTTTATTGCAAAGTTCATGTTCGTCAAGCCCATCAGGTTCAGCTTCTGCAAGTACACGAGCCGTATAGCGATGAGATCCTACACGAATGCCTGTTCCACCTCCGCCAGGTTGAATATCGGTAAAAAGCTGAATACCAATTAATCCCTGCTCTGAAGAATTTAAGTGATGATGAAACCAATTTCCCTCTACGTGCCAATTCTCCTCAGGTACACACCAGCTATCTGAGAACCCGGGAAATAATATTGGCCAAACACCTGCCCCTGTATGGGCAAACCACCTATCTTCTCCGCACAAATCATCAATCACATCAGAATATCTTTTAGTATGAATTTGATCTACAATATCGTTTTTAAAAACTTCTTTAAGCCATACAAGAGGTTTGTGCCAGGTAGATGTATCGTCAGGTCTTTCATCTAATTTTTCCCATACCATCAAATTAATTTTTGCAGCCAATTCAGGTGAAAAAACATTTTTCACCAAAAGATAACCGTTCTCTATAAAATGAGTGATATCTTCCTGAGATAAAGCTTTAGGCATATATTATTTCTGAATTATTTAGTTTCTTTCTGAAAAGAAATTGTGTTCCCGCTGTTAAGCAAATGTTTTATCTCCGGGTACATAGCTTCAGCGACAAGTTCATGCCCTATTTCATTAAGGTGTCCATCAAAAGGGAATACGACATCTTTTGCTGTTTTCTTTATGTACAAATCATAAGTTGATTTCATAGATAAAAACCTCACGGAATTCTTATTTGACAACTCTTCAACTATCCGGTTTGGCTTATCAAAATCCCATTCGATATTTTCATTACTTTTTAATAAAAAAAATGGATATGCACCGGATGAAGAAATTGTAATAAGGATTTTACCATCACTGTGAACTTTTTCAATAAAATCGAGATAATATTTTGAAAATGAATCCCGGATTTGGTTAAAGAGCGGGGGCCAGTACTTTAAAAAAACAATTTGGTCCCAATTACTTATTCCATTGATATATGAAAATTCACCATTAAAAATAGTAGTATCTACGAATTCAGTTGGGGAGCTATTCTGAAATATCCATTCCCTTGTATAAAGATAAGTTGCTATCTTGGAAAACTTCAGAAAATCCGGAATAGCCGCTAAATCTTTTAGTTTTCTGTCTACAATTATCCTCCCAAATTTTCTATCAGTATCCTGGATATCGTTATTGTTTGTAAACGACCAGATAACTATATCGGGATCATATTTCTTTCCAATGTTTTCATACAAATCAATTGCCTCTTTAATTCCGTATCCGGATTTACCTAAAGCAATTACCTCAACATTAAATCCATCATTATTAAGTTTCTTTTCTAATATCTTATGAAAAGTCCCTGAAAGATCAACCTGCACTGCTTCTACCTGTGAATCTCCCAGAACAATAATTCTTTTAACACCCGGCTTTTTAATAAAACTATATTCCTTATCGTGAAACCCGAGTGAATTATTTTTTACGTGTACTTTGAATTTGCTTATCATACCTATATTGTTACCAACATAAGTATACTCGCCGTTTGGAAAATCATTTTCCCCCCTTATTTCTGCATCCGCATAAGTTATGAACCTATCGAAGGGAGGAATAATATGAAGTAGTGCCTCGATAAGAACAAGAAGCAAAATAAAAACAAAAAGATTGATCAAAATCAGTTTGGGAATTTTTTTCATTCTGCTCAATTATTGTTTTTCATTTCCAAATACTTTTTAAGTACCGTTTCAGTATCTCCAAAATCCATCAGGACACCTTTATGAAGCCACAAAGTTTTTGTACAAAATTTCTTTACAAACTCCATATTGTGAGTGGAAATAATTAAAGTTTTCTTGTCGGGCTTATAGCTTTCAAAAACCATTTCACATTTCTGCCTGAAACTTTTATCACCTGCTGAAAGAGCTTCATCCAGTAAATAAATATCTGCTGCAATAAACCTGGTTACGGAAAACGCCAGTCTCGTTCTCATCCCGGTTGAAAGGGTTTTCAGTTTTGCCCCGGTAAAATTTTGTAGTTCTGCCCATTCTACAATATCATCAAAGTTTTGATGAATTTTATTTCTATCCATTCCATAAATAGCCCCGTACAAATATATATTCTCAGTAACGCTCAGTTCATCGACCATTCCAATTCCAAAACCGGCAAGAAAATTCACTTCCCCATTAATAACTACTTCCCCGTTATCGGGTCTATATAACCCGGCAATGGTTTTCAATAAAGTTGTTTTACCTGCCCCATTGTTACCGATAAGCCCGACACTCTCCCCGCGTTCAATTTCAACATTAATATCTTTCAGCGCATTAAAAGAACGGGAGTAATGCCCGTTTCTGCTAAATAAATTTTTTATTACAGTATAGGTGGAAGGACGTGAAATATCAACAGAAAAAGATTTCGAAATATTTTTAAGAATTACTACTCCCGGCATTTTACACATTCTCAGCAAAAGTTGGTTCGAATTTTTTAAATAGTATTAAGGAAAAGTAAATCAGGATTGAATTGACTAAAAACAAAATTGCAAAACTTGTTAGCGGGAATTCGCCGCCCTGAATAATTGCTATTCTTGAAAAACTAATTAAATGGGTTAACGGGTTTAGTAACGCTATAATTTTAGCGGTTTCACCAAGGCTTGAAAGATCATAAAAAATTGGAGTTATAAAAAACAAAACTCTAAGAAAAACCTGGTAAATATGATCTATATCTTTTACATAAAGATAGAACCACGATAAAAAAAGAGAAATCCAGCTTACCAGCATAAGCTGAAGAATAAAAATAAGCGGCAGGTATAATATATCCCACGTAAAATGAACGCCTGATACAAAAGCTACAAGAACTGTAATCAACAATGATATGGCAAACTCAATAACGTTTGAGATTATTGAGCTTATGACGAGAAGTTCTTTCGGGAAAATGGTTTCGGTTGTCAGTTGCTTCATATTATATAAAATCCGCATTGAAGCAAATGTACTGTTTGAAAAATGCGTGTATTGGACAATTCCTATTAAAAGGTAAACAGGATAGTTTTCAATACTGTGCCCCATCAGTAAGCTAAAAAACATAAAGATGACACTAAGCATTATCAGGGGATTAAGAAAACTCCATATAAAACCTAAAAACTTGCTCTGGTCCTTTAATTTATACTGCGAGACAATAAGTTCTCTTAAAAGATTTATATGTTTCTTAGAATAGATCGGCATGAGCTTCAAATAATTTTATTTACAACTTTTATTTTTTTTGAATGAAGATAATCTTTAAATAACCTATCATAAACCTCAACTCTTTTATCCCAGCTATGATTTTTTATTATATACTCTTTTGCATAATCCTTATTCCATTCAGAAGCGGCGGCTCTTATGATATTCTTAGCCATTAACTCCATATCACCGTTATCAGTTACAAAACCTAATTTTGATTCTCTAACAACATCATCGTTAGGAAATCCCGATTCGCTTACAACAGGCAAACCGGCACGAATGTAATGATAAATCTTAGTGCTCTCATTATTATGCATAAACTTGCCCGCCGAAACAACTATCCCTATGTTGGCATAGTAGAAATAATCCCAACATTCAGGGAGGGGAACTTCTCCCAAATAAGTAACATAGCTTGAATCAAGTTTTGTCGTATCTCCTGGTCCAATCAAATACAACTTAGCACCTTGTAACGATAATAATTTTCCAAGCACGTTTAATTTATTTACAAGAACCTCGTTTGCTTCGGGCTGAGAAAGCCTGTCATAAATATTTCCTGCAAAGACACATATTGTCTTATCATCAGATGGATATGGATTAGTTCCAAGGGGAGGAATATCAGAATCAACACCGCCGGGAACCAACAGAAGATTATTTCTTTTGCCGTAAATAGATTGCCACAACTCTTTTGCTTTTTTGCTAAGAACAGTAATGTATCTGCTTGTTTTATTTATCTTTTCCTGGGTCTCAAAAAGTTTTCTGTGAACGTCTCCATAAAAGTAAATTCCCTCCATTTCCACGTTGCCCACTACTGAACCAAGCTTTGAAATAATAAAGGGATGGTCTAACCCTCCATATTTCTGAAGCGTTTCAAACCCTCTATGGAATACGGTTTTAACAACATCATATTCTTTCCATTTAATTTCAGATAATGGAATCATTCTTAATTTTCCATTATTTACAAAACCGTTTGTGTGAAGAGATAATGCATCATCAGGAATACCAAGATCTACTTTATATCCCCTTCCTGCTAAAGCTTCAGATATCTTAATCCACCTCCCTAAAGACATGTCTACAGGGCTAAAGGTGCCTCGTTCTTTCTCGCTTTCAGTTAACTTACTTCTATAAACCGATATTATCTTAAGCATAAAAACTTAGTAGTAGTTAGAATACGGATACAATTAATTACCAGGGTTAAATCTTAACAAAGAAGCAAAGTTTTTAAAAAATCTTTCTACCTTATTTCTATATATACACTGCTGTAAATAAGTTTTCTCCCCGTGAGCTATTCTTTCCTTAATAATTTCTTTTTCTACCCCATGCTTTTTTAATATTCTCATAATCTCTTTTTTATGAACGCTAAGAGGAAGATGAGTAGTTAACCTGAAAGCTTTTAGATGTTCCCTGTACAAATAAAGGCATTCACTGATCGCTTTAAATCTTGCACCATTCTCAGCCATGGTCCAGGGAAAATCGTAATCATCAGGTCCGACTGAATTGAGCTTTTCATCAAGACCGCCGAATGATTGTGCTTTCTCTTTTCTCCAGCATAAAAGATGCTTTACAGGTGAACCGAGCTTAAAGTCTTCAACAGTAAAAGATTCCTTACTTTTATAAACCCGGCTAATTTGATCGTCATTCTCATTAATTTTTAATCTTGAAGAGTGAAAGAAATCTATTTCGGGATTTTCCGATATGTAACGAAGTAATGTTTCAACAGCACCCTGAGCCCACATATCATCAGAAAGAAGAATACCAACAAAGCTTGTTGTAGCACAATTCATTCCCGAGTTAATTGCACCGGCAAGTTTGTATCCCCTGTTTACAATAATTTTAATTCGAGGATCAATTAGCCTGTGTTCAAGTATTTTCTGAAACTTTTTCAAATCACTTTTTTCTACAATAATTAATAACTCCCAGGCTGAAGAAGTCTGATTAAATACGGACTCTATAGATTTATCCAAAAAGACAGGATGATAATTTTTTAAGGGCATTAGTATTGTGATTCTATCCATAGATTTCTTATTCGTTAAATATTATCTGATTTTCGAAATGTAAAACTGGTTACATTATCGTCAAGAATCTGAAAGTCATAATAATCACATATCACTTTTAATATTTCCTTTGAAACATATCTCCACTTATCAAGCTCTTTTTCATATGTTACTATTCCTCCCTGGGCTTCAATTTTTTCTAATAGCTCGGTAACATCTTTTTTATCCTGCCATCTTTTGAACTCGATAATTGCGATACCTGCCGGTTTAAGCACTCTTTTTATTTCTTCAAAATATTTTAGGACAAGTTCAAAATCAAAGTGAAAGAAAGTTGTAAATGAATATACAAGATCAAAGTAATTATCATCAAATACTCTCAGGTCATAGCCATTAATTTTTTGGAAAGACACATTGTTAAAATCTTTCAAGTTAATTTTTGCTTCGGTCAAAGCTTCATCAATTATGTCGGAACAGAACAAATGTTTACAAAATGGAGCAACGTATTTGCTTACTCTTCCGATTCCGCAAGCAATTTCAAGGATTACATCATCAGCTTTTAAATAAGGTAAGACAGATTCTTCCGCTGTCTTTTTTCCATCATACCACTCTGAGTTTAGTATCTCAAGTGCATTTATCCCTTTTTCAGAAGCTTTATTAAAATAATTTGAATAATAACCTTCCCACTGCTTTTCTTTTTGCATAGTTATAGCCGTATTATTTTATTTTGTTAAATATCAAGGTGAGCATACTTCAATGAACCCAGCAACTTTCCTATTTTTTTAC
>Ga0154371_1077_pt1 | contig 10065 bp, 3 predicted proteins | sample RifGroA2_FD_105615 | JGI IMG/M metagenome (GOLD analysis project Ga0154371, IMG submission 105615) | Ignavibacteria bacterium GWA2_35_9
TTTGTATCTCTAAATTAATTATTTCTATTGAAACTACCACTTAATTTAAGTGTAAAAAAAAAGAGCCGCACAAAGGCGGCTCTTCTTGTAGAAAGGTTTTCTTTCTGATGAAATTACTTCAGAAGGATCATCTTCTTGGTTTGTTTGAATGTGCTTGATCCATCAACTGCATTGGCTTCTATGGAGTAGAAGTAAATACCTGATGAGAATTCAACATTTTCATGTGCTGTGTTCATAGTAACATCATAATTTCCGGCTGTCTTTGTTCCGCTTACGAGAACTTTTACTAATTCACCGGTCACTTTGTAGATCGAGATCTTCACATTGCTATCGAACGGCAACGCATAACGAATAGTCGTTGACGGGTTGAACGGATTTGGATAGTTCTGTGACAAGCTGAATGATTTTGGCGCTGAAGTATAACTTACACTTACTTCTTTCGTATAAGTTACTGTTCCGTCCAAATCAATCTGACGTAGTCTGTATGAAACATTTCCAGCTACATTTAATTTAGATAAATTATCTGAATAGCTGTATTTGTTAATTTCAGATGAAGTTCCTTTACCATTTAAGAAACTAATGGTTTCCCAACTTGTTCCGATTTTACGTTGAACATCAAATCCCTTATTATTCTTTTCAGTAGCGGTTTGCCATTGTAAAGTAACAACACCATTACTGATAACACCGGTGAATGAAGTCAGTTCAACAGGAACAACACCCGTTACAACATATTGAATTGTATTATTCAATAATTGAACGGTATATCTTGCATTGTGAGCGCCATGACTGAAATCATTAACTACAAAGTAATAATTCCAGATTCCAGGGAATACTCTTTCTCTATATGGATTAGTTGCAACATTAGCAATTGCAGCAGAATCTGCAGCTCTTGTTGCAGAGTTAGCTAATTCAATTACAGCGCCGGTATTATCTTTTGGTAAAAGATCGCCTAATTTAGCTACTAAACCGTCAATTTCTTTTCTTGATGATTCTACAACGCCGTTTCCGTCATAATCTGTACTGGCTTTAATATCTTCGAATGAAGTAATATTGCCATGGCAAGATTTACATGCAGTAACTTTATCAACACCATTTTGAACCATATTCATAGAATGGTCGGAGTTATATGTTCTTGGTGGCATATGGCAGGTAACGCAAGCATTTTCAATACCTTCGTGTGTCATAACACCTTGAATTGTAGCAACACCAAAGTCATATGAGTTTTGACCTAAGAACATATCAGCCTGCGGGCTATAATGAGGATAAATTCTTGAAGGATATGCTTTCCCAGGAGTGTCAAAAGTAGTCATATATCCATCTACTTGGGTAGTAGAATTGTAACGACCTCTATGGCAGGTCATACATAAAGCACCTTTTCCACCAGTACCGACTGGAGGAGTATACCCGTTTTTCAGAACACCAATCTCAGTAATTCTTAATTGATTTTCATGTTCAGCTGAATGCGGGTCGTGGCAAGTAGAACACGAAATCGAAGGAACATTACCTCTTGTTGCATCATATACAGGAGCTGCCGGATTAGCTGCAAAGTCAATAATTGCTTGACCGCTATGGCAAGGGTAACAACCTGTTCTCCCGGCGTGTCCACCGCTTAAAGGCATAGTTGAATGAGCTGATTCTTTCCAATAGGTTCCAATCATGTGATGTGTAGGAGCTTCATGGCAGGATAAACAGACACCGGCATCAACGGTTTTTGTAATTTTGGTTTTATCTCCGGTTGCAGCGTGATCATTACCGGCACCATGACAGCTTTCGCATCCGATTGTTGCTGTTGTTTTAACTGTAGCATAGGGAGCTGTCCCAAGCAAAGTCCATCTTGATTCATCACCATAAGCGATTAAATAAGAAGTCCCGGAGACTGTTGCACCTTGATACCATGTTGTATCCCAACCGGTAGTATGAGCGTTGTATCCAAAATTTCCGTTATTTGCAGTATCATCCCAACCAGTAGTATGGCATTTTGCACAAGTCTTGCCATAAACACCCATAAAATTAGTTTCTGCGCTATTTTCCAACATACCGGATATTGCGCGTTTGTAAATGGATGAATGGTTTGTTTTTTCCCAAGCAGTATTGGTAGTCCCGTGACACATACCGCAACTTACAGGAGTTGCATAGTTACCTCTAAATGTACTCGCAAAGACCGTATCAACAGCAGTTTTTGCACCGCTGTTTACAGAAACTTGAACAATATATTGTCCAACTACATCCGGTTTAAATCTTGTGTCGATTCTGTCCGAAGTATCAAATACAGCTACAGAACCACCTGGTTTTGAAATAAGCGACCAGGCAAAAGAAGTAACCGCTGTTGTACCGGAACCTGTGGTATCGGCAACAAAATAAACTGTTGCTTGTTTTCCCATGACTTTTAAGCCAGTAGATACAGGCCCAACCCATGGGGTGATTTTTAGATCTGCGGGTGATTTTGCGACACGTTTAACTACAACCGCTTGCGGAAAAGCTAAACTTGCAGCAAAGAGAGTGAAAATGAAGAAACGTATATATCGTTTCATAAATGTCCTCTATGTTTATTGTGAACATGTTAGTTAATTGCATACCGAAACCAACAAATAGTGTTCCATAGAAAATTATCCAACATTATTGGCAATATTTCCTATAGATGAAGTATGTGAGTTCATTCATTTTCAAGTTCAATAAATTACTTCTCTACTAAAAGAACCCTTGTTTTTCAGCAACAATCGCTATTTGTTCTCACTTTCCTTTCTGCATGTGTTTTGTTTTATCAACTCTTTGTATTTTAGAAATACGTTTGGTTAGCAACTAACTTAAATACCTGTCTATAGTTTTGAGTATAGAAGGAGTATACCAGCAGCGGTTCTATAGTATGGATTGAGTACGAAAAACGATGATTGATGGGTAAGGGTTGATGGGAAAAACTAAATAGATAATGAATTGCTGATTCAAGACTTGGCAGAGGCTGGTTACATGCTTAGTAGAGGCATAATTGAGCCTGGAAGACTGAATAAAACTTCGCGGTTTAAGTTTGTTCTTTTTACCTTTTTCTTTTTCTCAAAATCTAAAGGCTGGGTATATTTTTCATAAAGTTCAAAAAGAAATTCCATGCGTTTAGCTTCTGTGGTGAATGGCTGCGAACGATAGGCCAGATCAACAGCTTTGTCAAGATCGTTATGGGCTTTAACCAATATTGGCGGCATCGTAATTGGATCGTACAAATCTGCTAACGAACTATCGGGGAATTTTGTCCGTATGTCCAAAACTTTTTGCACGGCGGTTTCAATTGCGTTTATTTGTTTCGCGTTAAGATTTTCGGGCCATGGGAAGTTGTTGTAAACAATTTCATTTGAATATCTGAAACTAATTTCAAGTCTTCCGCAAACATGACCAACCCAAGCCATGTGCATCTCAGATTGTAATACGCCGAAATGAAATAATTCGGCGTTAGGTATTACACTCCCAGTATTATTTGCGATAATGTCCTTCTTAAAGAAACCAAAAGGTATGTATTTTCTGTTTTCAGATGACGTTAAAGGAATAAAAATGTATTTCGCTTCTGGTTGACGAATTTCACCAAACAAAGTCGGAAATGAGGCGAGTTTTTTTGTCGTTTCTCTTGAACTTTCCTCTCTTAACTTTTTAACGGCAACTATTCGTTTTGTTACTTCTTTAAGTTCCCTTAGCTCACCTGGTTCGGCATCTTTTAACCATAAACACCAACGATTTTTACCGTTTAGAAATTCGTGCGCACTTACTAACGGTTTAATGAATTTTTTCGCATTTGGTTCAATTTTTAATAAAGCCTTTTTTTCATCATCAGTAAAAAGAAAATTACCGCCATCGTTTGGCATACTTCCAAATGAGATTTCAGGAACGTTTGTTATTGGTGTTCTTCTCTTTAAAATAACAAGGTCTTTTCCTTTTACTAAATAGGGATTGATGTTTTTAACTTTTAATAGATGAGGTTCCCCTTTTGTATCGTCATATTCAAAAATTTTCTTGTTGTTGGAATCGAAGTTTGCGAAACCAATAATTACAACATGTACAGCAGCATTTCCACGGGCTTCGTTGCTCCATTTAAAAGTTCTATGAGCAAAATGAATTTTAATATTGTAAACATTAAAAAGTAGGTTCCACAATATGCCTGTTTGTTCGCCTTGCGCAATAGAATTTGTAGAAACAAAAGCCGCTTTTATTTTTGTGCCTTGCATGTATTGAGCAGCTTTAACATACCAGGCGGTAACATAGTCCAAAACCCCGGCTCCTTTTACCGAAGAAAATAATTTATCTAACTCAATTTTTTGCGCATCATTTTGCATTTGCTTCCCAATAAACGGCGGATTACCAAAAATGTAATCAAACTTTATTTCTTCTTTAACCGGCGGTTGTTCCCCTCTATGAATTATAAACGTTTCCGTTTGAACATTTACCGTATTATATTTTTCTTTTGGTTCTTCAACTAAAAAAATGTTTGTATGTTTTGCGTAAACATCTATGGTGTTAACCGGATTTAATAAACTCTGCCAGTCTGTTTTTAGCGCGTCACCATGAACAATTGTCGCTGCTTTTTTAAGAGGAAGCCGGACAAAGTATTGCCCAAACTCGTTACTAATAACCATGTTCATCTGGTGATCAATAAGCCACATGGCAACTTCGGCAATCCTGGCAGGAAATTCTTCACACTCAATTCCGTACATCATATCAACATCAAGCCAAATGATCTCCTTTACATCTAAAAACTTCACGCCGTATTTGTAGAGAGCGCGTAGAATTTCTATCTCCAGCAAACGCAATTCTCTATAAGTAACTACAAGAAAATTTCCACAGCCGCATGCAGGATCGAGAAATTTTAATTTGCTAATTTTCTTATGGAATTCAACAAGCTTGTTCTTACTACCTTTAACGGTGCTAAATTCTTCCCATAGTTCATCAAGGAATAATGGTTTTATAAGTTTTAGAATATTCTTTTCACTTGTGTAATGCGCACCGAGGTTCCTCCGTTCAATTGGATTCTTAACGCTTTGAAACATTGAACCGAAAATAGCCGGAGAGATTTTACTCCAATCCAAATCACAACTTTCTAAAAGGATGTGGCGCATTCCACTATCGAAAGAAGCAGGCGGCAAGGATTCTTCAAACAGCTTTCCGTTTACAAAGGGGAAGGCATCCAATTGTTCATCGAGATTTTTAAGACGATTTTCCCTCGGAGTATTAAGTATAAAAAATAATTCGCTTATGTGCGGTGCAAGATCGCTTCCATCTTCATTTGTACGTTGTTCTATAAAATCCTTAAAAATATCTTTTTCAAAGATGGTTGTGTCATCTGCAAAAAGGCAAAAAAGTAAACGGACTAAATAAACTTCTAATGAATGACCTTCATAACCAACCGCTTTTAATTTATCGTGAAGCTTCCCCATTAATTCCGCGGCTTTAATATTTACCGGATCTTGTTCTTTAAAAGTATGTTTCTGATAACCGGCAATGAAACCGAAATGTTGTACGTTGTTCACAAATTCAGAAAACTTGAATTCGGTGAGAGAATTTTCTTCAAGATCATAAAGACGAAATAATTCAAAGTCGGAAACAAGTACGTATCGTGGTAGTTCGTGCTGCGGAAGTTTTTGAAGATAATCAATGGCTTGTTGGTAGGCTCTGGTTAAATCTTTTCCCCGACTTTTCATTTCAACTAACAATGTTCCTTTCCAAAGAAGGTCGATGTAACCGTCATGCTCATCAAGTTTCTTAACGCGGTACTCGAATGTTGCAACCTTTTTTCTGCTGATTCCGAATACATTAAAAAATGCTTCAAGAAAAGGTTTTGCATCTGCGTCTTCGTTAATTGTATCCGCCCATTCTTTTGAAAAATTTAATGCGCGATCTTTTATTTCGTTCCAGCTTAAAGCCATAGAAAATAATTACGAATTAGGAATTCAGAATTAGGAATTATTAAACAAAATCGTTCAGAGTGACAATTTATCGATTGATTGAAATCGTGTATGAGAAAATAAGAAAAAAATGTTTAATACAAACGATTAATGGATGGATGAAATTGATTGAAGAACAAGAATTATCGATTTTGGATGTCGTTAAAGTACAAGTAACGTGAGCGGTATAAAATAAAAAGAGCCGCACTTAGGCGGCTCTTTTTATTGAAAGATTATTTCTCTCTGATGAAATTACTTCAGAAGGATCATCTTCTTCGTTTGTTTGAAAGTGCTTGATCCGTCAACTGCATTAGCTTCTATTGAGTAGAAGTAAATGCCTGATGAGAACTCAACGTTTTCACGTGCTGTGTTCATCGTAACATCATAGTTTCCGGCTGTCTTGGTTCCGTTTAAGAGAACTTTTACTAATTCACCGGTTACTTTGTAGATCGAGATCTTCACATTACTATCAAACGGCAAGGCAAAACGAATTGTCGTTGAAGGGTTGAACGGATTCGGATAGTTCTGTGATAAGCTGAATGATTTTGGCGCTGAAGTAAAGTTTACATTTACTTCTTTCGTTAGAACTGAAGTTCCATCAAAATCAACTTGACGTAATCTGTAAGAAATATTTCCAGCTACATTTAATTTAGATAAGTTATCTGAATAGCTGTATTTGTTAATTTCGGTTGAAGTTCCTCTACCGTTTACAAAACTGATGGTTTCCCATTTAGTTCCGATTTTGCGCTGAACTTCAAATCCTTTATTATTCTTTTCGGTAGCAGTCTGCCATTGCAAAGTGACAACTCCATTGCTGATCGAACTTGTAAATGAAGTTAATTCAACGGGAACGACACCTGTTTTAACATACTGAATTGTGTAATTCAATAATTGAACGGCATATTTTGCATTATGAACGCCATGACTCCAATCGTGAGCTACAAAATAGTAATTCCAAATACCTGGGAATACTCTTTCCTGATAAGGACCATTAGCAATCGCTGTTGAATCTGCAACTCTATAAGCGCTATTTGCTAATTCGGTAACAGCTCCATCAGCATCTTTTGGTAATAGATCAGCTAATTTTTCCATTAACCCGTCAACTTCAACCATTGTTCCTTCAACTGTACCATCACCATCATAATCAGATCCTTTAATATCTTCAAATGAATTGATATTACCATGGCATGATCTGCAGGCAGTAACTTTATCAACGCCACCTGGAGACATATGCATTGAGTGATCAGGGGCTGTAACCGTGCTGTTTAACGGCTGAGACATGTGGCATGAAACGCAGGAATTCTCTACACCATCATGTGTCATAACGCCTTGAATAGCTGTCACTCCGAAATCATAAGCATTTTGTCCAAAGTACATATCTGCTTGCGCATTATAATGAGGATAAATTCTTGATGGGTATGCTTTCCCGGGAGTTTTAAAGGTAGCAATAAATCCGTCAACTTGAGTTTTTGAATTATATCTACCATTATGGCAATTCATACACAGTAAACCTTTACCGCCAATACCTGTAGGTGGGACTATACCATTTCTAAGAGAATCGAGAGTCACTGTTCTTAATTGACTGTGATTTGCAGCGCTATGCGGATCGTGGCAAGTTGCACAAGATATTGAGGGAACGTTGTCTTCAACTGAATTGTAAAGATTCGTTTTTTTGTCGACGAATTTCACAAAAGCTGCGCCGCTATGGCATGGATAACAACCAGTGCTTCCGGCACGGCTTCCACTTAAAGGCATAGTTGCATGACTGGATTCTTTCCAGGAACTACCTACCATATGATGTGTCGGAGAATCATGGCATTGCATACAAACCCCAGCACTAACACTTTTTCCTATTTTTGTTTTATCACCCATGTGGTCAGTTCCGGCACCATGACAGCTTTCGCAGCCAATAGTTGCTGTTTTTTTGACCGAAGCATACGGTGCAGTTCCGAGTAAATCCCACCTTGATTGATCATCATAGGAAATCAAATAAGAGGAACCGGAAGCAGTTGCTCCTTTGTACCAGGTTGTATCCCAACCGGTTGCATGAGCAGTAAATCCGAAATTTCCATTATCTGCCTTATCGTCCCAGCCAGTCGTGTGACATTTTATACATGAGGAACCCAAAACGCCTTTAAACCCTGTAGCTGCACTATTTTCCCACATGCCGGTTAATCCGCGTTTATAACTGGTTGCGTGGTTAGTTTCTTGCCAGCCGGTATTTATATCTGAATGACAAGTTCCGCAATTAATTGGGGTTGCATAAGAACCCATAAAAGTACTTGCAAAAATTGTATCAGCAGCAGTTTTAGCTCCGCCGTTAACAGAAACGCTAACTATGTACTGACCTACAACATCCGGTTTGAATCTTGCATCCATTCTGTCTGTAGTATCAAATGCAGCTGAAGAACCACCCGGTTTTGAGGTAATTGACCAGGCAAATGAAGTAACAGCTGTTGCGCCGGAACCGGTAGTATCCGCAACAAAGTATGCTGTTGACCCTTTACCTAAAACTTTTAAACCAGTTGATACGGGACCAACCCAAGGGGTTAATTTAATATCTGCCGGTGATTTTGCAACCCGTTTGACCACTACTTTTTGTGGAAAAACTAAAGTAGCTGTAAAGAGTGCGAGTAAAGAAAAACGTAAAAATCGTTTCATAAATGTCCTCTTTCAGTAATTTGAAATAATTGTTAATTACGTTGTAAATCTAACAAATAATGTTCCACAAATAAAATTGCTAAAAGTGTATTAATTCTTTCAAAAAATAAGTCAATATTATCCATTATCCGATTTTGGGGAAATTATTCTACTATCAAAGAATGCTTGATATTAACAATTAATAGCCGGGTTTACTAAATGAGTTGCATCTTCTGTTTGCTTTGTTCGCTTAAACAGTTGGTTACAACAACTAAGCAGTGTTGGGGCATTTTTCTGAATAAACGGAAGAAAAGTTTAAGACTATCTTCTCCAAATTCTTATATTTGTCCATTAAAAAAAAATGGAGCATACTTTGAACTCAGCTAACACCGGAAGTTGGAATTTTCCTAAAGCATTTTGGACAGCTAACGCAGTTGAACTTTTTGAACGGGCAGCCTACTACGCCGTCTTTATTGCCATAACGCTATATTTAACCAACGTTGTTGGTTTTGATGATATTTGGGCGGCATGGATCGGCGGTATATTTTCTGCGGGACTTTATTTTCTTCCCCCATTTACCGGCGCTTTAGCTGATAAGATCGGGTTTCGCAAAGCAATTATTTTAGCATTCTCTCTCCTTACAATCGGATATTTTACACTCGGCGCTTTACCTTATAAGACCATAGTAATTCCCGCAATAGTAATTTTAATGATTGGCGGTTCGTTCATCAAGTCCATTATTACCGGAACGGTTGCTAAAACTTCTACCGAATTAACGCGGGCAAAAGCTTATTCAATTTTTTATGGAATTGTGAACGTTGGTGCTTTTTTCGGGAAAACAATCGCCTACCCGCTTCGTATTAATCTGGGATTGGAATCAATCAATTTCTTTTCGGCGTTAATGACTTTCATTGCTCTTGTTGCAGTTTTTTTCTTTTACAAAAATGTGGACGTTCACGGTGAAGGGAAAAATATTAAAGAAGTTTGGAGAAGTTTTATAAAAGTTTCTACAAACATTCGATTGCTGACTCTGATCTTGATCGTTACCGGATTCTGGATCATTCAACATCAAATGTATGCAACAATGCCGAAGTACGTTTTGCGATTAGTCGGAGCTAACGCTTCGCCGGAGTGGATAGCGAACGTGAATCCATTTGTGGTGATGACAATGGTTGTTTTTATTACACACCTCATGAGAAAAGTTAAATCAATAACTTCTATGAGTATCGGGATGCTCTTAATGCCGTTATCTGCTACAACCATGGCGTTAAGTTCGGTACTTGTTACTATAACAGGCGAGTCAATTTCAATCTTCGGTTTATTTTCAATGCATCCGATAACCGTGATGTTAATAGCCGGAATTGCTATCCAAGGATTAGCGGAGTGTTTTATTTCTCCCCGTTATTTGGAGTTTTTTTCTTTGCAAGCGCCCAAAGGTGAAGAGGGATTGTATCTCGGATTTTCACATCTTCATTCGTTCCTCGCATCGTTATTAGGATTCGGAATT
>Ga0154371_1160_pt2 | contig 9203 bp, 8 predicted proteins | sample RifGroA2_FD_105615 | JGI IMG/M metagenome (GOLD analysis project Ga0154371, IMG submission 105615) | Ignavibacteria bacterium GWA2_35_9
TGTTACTACTGATAAAAACGGTAACATACTTAGAAATGTAGCTGTTGAAATTGAAGGAGACAAAATTATATCCGTAAGAAGGTTTAATGATTCCGAGATAGAATCTTTTTGTGGAGAAATACTTAAGAATGAAAATCTAACTTTAATCCCGGGATTTATACAGACGCATATTCATTTATGCCAGACTTTATTCCGCGGTTTAGCCGATGAGCTCGATCTCCTGGATTGGCTGCAAAAGAGAATTTTTCTTTATGAAAATGCCCTTGATGAGAATTCGTTGAGAATTTCTGTAAAGCTCGGCTTGAATGAATTGATGAGAGGCGGCACAACTACTCTTTTAGATATGGGAACTCTTCGGTACCAGGATATTATCTTCGATGAACTAATAAATTCGGGAATAAGAACATTTGCTGGAAAATGTTTAATTGATGTGAACGATCTTTACGAACCTTTTTCTTCTTCAACTGATGAAGAAATTAAAACATCCCGCAAGCTTGCAGAGCAATTTCATAATGTAGAAGATGGCAGGATAAAATATGCGTTTGCTCCAAGATTTGTTTTAACATGCAGCGAGAAACTTTTGAAGGAAACAAGAGAAATGATGAATGACTTTCCGGGAAGCTTGTTCCATTCTCATGCTTCTGAAAATGAAAGGGAACTTGCTGAGGTTAGAAAAAGATATAACAAGGAGAATATAGAATATTTCCATTCAATAAATGTAATAGATGACCATTCTGTTCTCGCTCATTGCATCCACGTTAACGAAAATGAGATAAATATATTGAAAGAAAAAAAAGTCAGGGTTGCTCATTGTCCTTCTTCAAATTTAAAATTGGGTTCCGGTGTAGCGGATATTCCTAAATATATGAAAAAGGGAATCTCTGTTTCGTTAGGAGCCGACGGCGCTCCCTGTAATAACAGCTTAAGTGCTTTTATGGAAATGCGTCTTGCTGCTTTAATTCAGAAGCCAATATACGGTGCTTCGGTAATGGATGCGGAAACCGTTTTCAGGCTTGCAACAATTGAAGGTGCAAAAGCATTACATATTGATGATGAAACAGGAAGTATCGAAGAAGGAAAGAAGGCTGATCTTGTGCTGATCGATCTGGATAATCCTTATAAGATCTATTCCGGTGAGGAGGAGAACGTTTATTCGAATATTGTATATTCGTCCTCAAAAGAAGATATTATTTACGTTATGGTGAACGGGGAGTGGGTTGTTAAAGACGGCGTATCTGCTATATATGACGAGTATGAAATCTTTCATCAGGGTAAAATAGAGTTAACAAAACTTCTGGACAGAGTTTAACAATTTATGAGCAGGGTAATTTTCGCAACAAAGAATATGGGAAAAGTAAGGGAAGTAGGAGATATTTTCTCAGACACTGATTATGAAATAATATCTTTGATTGATCTTGATAATAAACTTGAAATTGAGGAGAATGCTGATACATTTGAAGGAAACGCTAAAATAAAAGCCGAAATTGTATTTGAAAAATTTAAAATGCCGGTTATAGCCGACGATTCAGGTATTTCAGTTGAACAGCTGGGAGGAAAACCGGGAGTCTATTCGGCAAGATATGCAGGTAGAAATGCTACTGACGAGGATAATAACGATAAGTTAGTTTGGGAACTAGATAGTTATCCTGAACCTCATCCGGCTAAGTACGTATGTGTATCGGTTTATTATAATGGAATAGATTTTACGACCGGTTACGGAGAAATAAAAGGAAAGATAATACGAATCCCGAGAGGGAATAATGGCTTTGGTTATGATCCACATTTTGTCCCGGATGGGTATAACGTAACTATGGCGGAACTTCCATCCGGAGAAAAAAACTCAATTAGTCATAGAGCTAAAGCGTTCGGTCAATTAAAAAACAGAATGAAAATGACAAAAGAAAAAATATGAAAAAAAAATTGATCGTATTTGCTTTAGCGATTTGGATGATTTGTTTTACAAACGCCTGCAAGGAATCGAATACTACTGAAAATCCGGGGCTAACGATTATTGCGGATGCGAGCTATTATCCTGTAGGTGAAGGAACCTCCTATAAATATAGTGTCGAACGGACCGATTCAAACGGTGTATTAAGCACAGGAACCAGGTCTACATTATTAAGCGGTAATGCCATTATTGAAGATGTTCCCTACCAGGTACAAATCGATACTGTTGATATGGAAGGACAAATTTCAGCAAGCTTATCTTACTTTAGAAAAACTGAAAGTGGTGTTTTCTTCTTTTTCGATACAACGGGACTTTCCATTTCCCTGTCTGACAGCGTTCTTCAGTATATTACATTAGATACTGAAATAAGATTGATTTACATACCAATTAGTGATTACAGCAGCTGGATTGCTTTTAAGATAAATTTTGCCAGGGCAATAATTAATTTTAACCCGGTTGAAGTTAGTGTTGCATACGATGGAAAGGATAGTCTGACTGTAGTCAACACGGATGTTGAAGCAGTGAGGTTAAAATTTACTTTAAAATACCAGGTTGATCCGTCTACAGTTCCGCAGAGTTTTTTTGCTAAAGGCTGGCTCGCAAAAGATATCGGCTTTGTAAAATGGGAAGGTAATGGTGCTATTATCGGAGTTTTGACCGGTAGGGGAGTTGACCTTGCCGACACCAGCAGTGTTGTGGTAATGAATGTTACAGAGTATAATATTCAACGATGATTATTTTGTTGCAATTACAACCTGCGTAATCCCAAAAGTTAAATTGTGCACTTCAATTTTTTCAAAACCCGAATTGCCGAGTAGTTCAGGCAATTTTATTTTTTCATCGAACTCCTCGACGGAAGCGGGGAGATATTTGTAAGCTTCTTTTTCTCCTGATATAAGTCCTCCGATTAAAGGGAGAATCTTTTTAAAATAAAACTTGTACAAAAACTTAAAAATAACATTTGCGGGCATTCTAAATTCAAGAATAGTTACCTTGCCTCCATTCTTCAAAACTTTATAAAATGAGTTGAAAGCTTTTTGAATATCATAAAAATTTCTTACCCCGAAAGCTACTGTAATATTGGTTATACATTCATCTTTCAAAGGAAAATTTTCAGCAACCATCTGGATATTTCTTCCTTTAATCCAGCTACTCTTTTTATTAAATAGGGTAAGCATATTGTGTGAATAGTCGGCTCCGAAAATATTTTCTATTCCCATCTTCCGGGCAGTAATTGCAACGTCTCCGGTTCCACATGCCACATCCAGTAAAATAGATTCGGAATTTAGCCCGGTAAGTTTTAGTGCTTTTTTTCTCCAGTAATAATCAAAACCAAAGCTTAAAAGATGATTCAGAAGATCATATCTAACTGCAATTGAATCGAATATCCTTTTTACTTTAGTTTTCTTTTCTTCCATAATTTCTTAAGAAATGACAACTGAATGACGACTAATGACTTAATGACCAATGATCATTATGCCTTATTGTATTCAAATTCTTCTTTCCCTGTTTTTCTTCTCCACCAGTTAAAAATAATTTTGCCCGACCAAACGGAGAAAACCATGAACGCAAAACCGGCAATCAGATCAATAACATAATGATACCAGAGATAAACCGTTGCAACTATAAGAAGTGAACCGACAGGAACGAAGAAATAGCGCGATCTGCTTCTTAATCTTACCGAAAGATACATGACTATTAAAGTAATCATTGTGTGCCCGCTTGGAAAAACATCTCTTTGAACCAAGTCTGCGGGATTTATTGTACCTGCAGGAATTGACTCGCCGATATTAACGATCTCTCTCAAAATGTTCGTTAAAAATAACCCTGGTAAGAATTCATTTATCGTGCTGAAGTTATGAAGTGTAAAGCGCGGTCCGATACCCGGTAGAGCAAAATAACCTAAATACGAAATGTAAAAACCATATATAATTGAAAACACAGCATAATCCATTGCAAGGTATCTCTTCTTCCGGTATAAAAATACTCCAAGCATAATTGGAAGCAGGTAAAACGTTCCGTATACAATTTGCAATGTCTCTGTTATTATAGGGTGAGAAAACTGGTAAAGAAAATGTGTCGGGTCTGTACCGAAAAGCCACCTGTCTATTTGTATGAAAAGATAATCGTAATCCATTTGCCTTATCGGCTTTATCATGAAGTAAATTTCTTTAAATGTTATAACTACAAGAGGTGCTACGTACCAGTAATGAATAATATGCCAGGCTTTTTTGTCGGATTTATTTTCAATAAAGGCAATCAGGAATACCAAAGATATTATGCAGGTGTTAAGGCAAATGAATATTAACCATTGTTCAACGCGGTTACAATAAATAATGTTAATTATAGTAAGGAGGAAAAAGAAAACAATCACAACCAGATCAAAAGAGTTGAGGTTTTTCAGGAAAGATTTAATTTCGTTCATCCGGTTATTGCGATTATTGTTTTGTGCAATCTTTACTCTTTTGTTCTTTCTTTAACAAATCCTGCCAGGGTTAAAAAATCTTCTGAGTCAAGTTCCTCGGCTCTCCTGGTTAAGTTTATTCCCGAGTCTTTAAAATTAATATTATGAAATATACTATTACCAAGTGAATTTTTTAAGGATTTTCTTCTGTTTCCGAATGAAGCTTTAACTACCTGTATGAGGTAATATTTTAATTCCTTGTCTATAGTTGTTTCCTTAAAGAATAAATGTACAACTGCAGAGAAGACATTAGGCTTGGGATAAAATGAAGAGGGAGATACTTTAAAGCAGAACTTTACCCCGGCAAAGAATTTTAACAGCACGGAAAGTATACCATAATCTTTTGTTCCCTTTTCTCCTTTTAATCTTTTTGCAACTTCATATTGTACCATTAATATCGAGTCTTCGATCACATCGTTGTACTCAATCATCTTGAAAAGTATAGGTGATGTTATGTTGTAAGGGATATTCCCAACTACTCTGAGTTTTTTATTTCTCTCTGAAAATATCTTTCTGAAATCCGTCTTTAACACATCTTCGGATATTAATTTTAATCCCGGAAATCTGTTCTGCAAATTTTCCTTTATCCTTTTATCGATTTCAATTGCTGTAATTATATCGGTTTTTTCAAGTAACTTTTCTGTTAAAGAACCATGCCCCGGACCTATTTCAATAATGTTATCATTTGGCTCCGGGTTAATTTCTGCTACTATTTTATTTATTATATTCAGATCGAAAAGATAGTTTTGACCAAATCTTTTAAGAGGTTTTATGGTTTTCATTTCTTAAATTATGAGAACAGGATTTTAACAATTATTCAACTATCCTTACTCCACAAATTAAGAAAATAATTTAGTCTATATGTAAATTTATTTATTATTTTAACCGGCAAAAAAGGAGGAATTCTGAAAAAAGATTGTATAATCACTGTTGATATGGGAGGGACAAAGATTCTCGCCGCAGCGATCAATTCGCACCAAGGCATTATTACACAAGTTAAACAACCGACCCGGTCCGGCTCCAGCCCTGATGAGTATGTAAAAAGTCTTGCAGAAATAATAAACCAGGTTGTAGAAAAGCTGCATTTAAGCAAAACCAATGTTAAGGCGGTATGCCTTGGAGTTCCAGGTTCGTTAAATCCTTTTACGGGCAAGATCGGGTTAGCTCCGAATCTCGGTATAAAAAATTTTAATATCAGGAAAAAGTTAGAAAAGTTTGTCCCGTATCCTGTTCTTATTGAAAATGATGTTAATCTCGGTGCACTGGGAATTAAAAAATTCGGTGTAGGAAAAAACGCAAAAAATATGCTTGCAGTTTTTATTGGAACAGGTATAGGTGGAGGTTTAATTTTAAATGAAAAACTTTACAGGGGTTCTAATTATGTAGCGGGGGAGATCGGGCATATTATTGTTGAAAAAAATGGTCCCTTATGCAATTGCGGTAACAGGGGTTGTTTTGAAGCGGTTGCCAGCAGAACAGCAATTGTAAAAGCGATTTTAAAAGATATAAAAGCCGGCAAAAGAAGCGTTCTGAAAAAATATGTAAAATCAAAAGAGAGGATAAAAAGCAAAGCACTTGCCCAGGCAGTTGCTAAAAATGATCCAGTCGTTGTAAAAAGATTATCTGAAGGCTGTGATATAATCGGTACTGTTTTAGCGAGTATTGCTAATCTGCTGAATTTGGATATGATTGTATTAGGCGGCGGAGTAGTTGAAGCATTGGGCAGCTTTATGTTACCGAGAATTAAAGAATCGTTTTCAAAATCTGTAATGAAAGATTCTGCCAAAGGATTAAAAATTGTTGTATCGCATTTGGCTGATGATGCTGCATTGTACGGAGGAATAGCCCTTGCAGAAGAATTTCTTAAGGTGAAAGTTTAATTAAATCTTTCTTCAATCCTTTGAAGTTCCGTTGTATGAATTTCCCACTCTTTAATTAGATCTTCAAGTTCTTTTTTTACTTTGTTGAATTCCGTATTCTTGTCTCGCATCAATTCAGGATTATGATATAAATCGGTATTTAAGAGTTCAGCCTCAAGCTCTTTCTTTTTGTTTTCAAGCTCTTCAATTTTAGTTTCAAACATTTTAATTTTTTTAATATGATCTTTTGTAGCTTCGTACTTTCTCTGTCTTAATTCAGCTTCGATTCTTTTCTGATCTTTCCTGGAAACATTTACAGAATCTTTAATGTTCCTTTTAACAGTTTGTTCATCCTCCTGAAGCTCCTGTCTCTTTGTAAGGAAATAATCAATTCCATCCGGGAAGAGATTTAGCTTACCTTTTCTTATATATGCTACCTCATTAACTATTGGTCTTAGAAAATCAATATCGTGTGAAACGAGAATTAGAGAACCGGAAAAATTGTACAGAGCTTTTTGTAAAACCATCTTGGATGAATAATCGAGATGATTTGTCGGTTCATCTAAAATAATAAGGTTTGATTGCGCGAGAAAAATTTTAGCAAGTGCTACCCTGTTTTTCTCTCCTCCCGAGAGAACGCCTGCTTTTTTAAAAACATCATCCCCTGAAAAAAGAAAAGATCCCAGAAGATTTCTTAAGTAAACAGGATTTTTGTCTGGGGCAATCTCTTCGAGCGTTTCTACAAGATCCAATTCAGGATTGAGAGTATCGGCAATATCCTGTGAAAAGTAAGAGATTACAGTGTTATGTCCTATTTTCCTTTCACCCGAATCAATCTCAGTTTTTCCGGCAAGAATTTTAGCAAGTGTGGATTTCCCGGCTCCGTTTGGTCCTACAAAAGCTATTTTATCTCCCCTTGCTACCTCAAAATTCAGATTGGTAAAAACATTATTCTCATTAAATGATTTGGAAACATTTATCAGCTCTATGTTTATTTTTCCACTTGAAGGCGCTTCCGGGAAATTTATTTTTATTTTCCCGGTTTCCTCCGGCAGTGAAACCAGTTCAATCTTCTCTAATTGTTTAATCCTGCTTTGAACCTGTTTTGCTTTAGTAGCTTTGTAACGGAATCTTTCAATAAATCTCTCTGTTTCTTTTATTTTTTTCTGTTGTTGTTCATACTGTTCTGCAAGAAGTTTATCTCTTTCTTCTTTGTATTGCATGTAAGCGGCATAATTTCCCTTAAATGTGTTGAATTTACCGAGATAAATTTCCAGAGTTTTGTTTGTTATTTCATCTACGAAGTGCGTATCGTGAGAGACGATAAACAAAGCTCCTTTATAACTTTTAAGAAAATCTATCAGCCACTCGAGTGAATCAAGATCGAGGTGATTGGTTGGCTCGTCTAACAGAAGGATATCATTTTGTGAAACAAGAATTTTTGCCAATGCAATTCTCATCTGCCAGCCGCCGGAGAATTCATCAGTCAACCTGTAAAAATCATTTTCAGTAAAGCCGAGACCGGTAAGAATTTTTTGCACTTTTGCATCAGCGCTGTAAGAATCGAGTTCTTCAAGACGGTGATGGACTTCCCCCAGTTGACTTATGTAGTCTAACTTTTCTTCTTCAGTTAATGTTGTTTGAGAAAGGCTATCCGATAGTTCTTCTTCTTTATTTCTTAATGTGATAATATCGGTTAAAGCTTTTGTTACTTCGTCTAATAGTTTTTCCCCTTTATGAGTAACATTCTCCTGTGGTAAATAACCAATGCTGACATTTTTTTGTTTAAATATTTTCCCGGTTTCCGGCTGTATTTCACCGGAAATTATTTTTAAGAGAGATGATTTCCCTGTACCGTTTGCACCTACAAGAGAAAATCTATCGCCGGCATTTATTTTAAAGTTTAAATCTTTGTAAAGATATTTACCGCCGAACTGAAGGGAGATATTTGAAAGGAGAATCATTCAAGAAAATATCTTTTAATCTTCTCTTAGCACAGCAATTTTACTTGTTGCCACGCTGTTTCCTTCCTTATCGAAAGCGATTATGAAGTAGATGCCGCTTGCTACCAACTCTCCGAAATCATCTGTCCCGTCCCAAATGGCTATTCGTCCTCCCGGAGAAGAAAATTCTTTTACCAGTTTTCCGCTTATAGTTAAAATCTTAATATCAGTATCTCTTATCAGCCCGTCTATTGTAACAAGGTTATCATTTTTATTTAATAAGAGGGGATTGGGATAAACAAAAAGTTCCTCAAAAGCTTCTTTAGGTTTAACTGAAGTAGTTATGAAAGAAGTTAATCCTCTATCCGTTCCGATATATACAGTACCCGAATTTTCATCTATAGCAATACTTGTAATCTGGTCGGAAGGTAACGGGCTATTGGTTGTATTTAAAGTTGCAAGCAGGCTTGTGCCGTCGGAATTAATCAGGATTAGTCCCTGGTTTGTTCCAATCCATTTTTGGTTTAAAGGATCTACAGCAATTGCGGTAACGGTTTGTTGCCTCAGGGAAAAGACAGAACTAATTCTTAATGATTGAGAACTACCTGACAAAACCGAATTGATATTAGTAATAATGTTTACACCCAAACTGGTTCCAACCCATAAGTCTCCTCGCCTGTCAACAGAAATGCTGGATATAAAGTTATCATTAATTCCGGAAGAGTTATCTAATAATCCTGAAACATCGTCCTGGGTGCTTTCTATATCATCTCCTTCGTTAAAATAGTATAAGCCCTGTTTAGCACCTTGAGAACAAAACCATTTAGTATTGTACTGGTCTATTACCAGATTGAAGTATCTGTCAATGTATTGACTTCCGCTCGGAGGAACAGAGAAATGATTCCACTGCTGCTGAGAATTTTGCATGCTTAAGATTTTACGGTCTATAGCTCCGTAGTTTAATACCCAGAGATTATTCTTTGAATCTT
>Ga0154371_1019_pt1 | contig 9086 bp, 4 predicted proteins | sample RifGroA2_FD_105615 | JGI IMG/M metagenome (GOLD analysis project Ga0154371, IMG submission 105615) | Ignavibacteria bacterium GWA2_35_9
GGTTCGGAAGTCAATGGTAGAAATATCATTGTTAACGAAGCTAAACCGAAAGGCTAAAAGAGTTCGGGTTTGCTGATTTAAGGCGTCTTTGGACGCCTTTTTCGTTTTAAAGGGCTTCAAAATTTTTACTTGACTTTAACTTTCCTTTAATGTACGTTTGCCATTGAAAAGAAAACACTAAAAGCTAAGTATGAAATAAAATGAAAAAGGTGATATTTCAGAATATAGTTTGGTACAATTATTACTCTCTCTTTCTCAGTGGCGGTGGAAGGGAAAGATGGCGGTAAATGTATATCTCTCTCAACTTCTTCTAATTTATGAAACACCCGAAGTTTTTATACAAATATTCTTTCAGACATTCCCACTTTCATCTATACACCAAGACTACCCGACAGGTTTTTTATAGAAGTCACGTTTAAAATTATTATTTCTTTTTCTAAAAAATGAGTAAAAATTAAAATCACAACTTTGGAATTAAAAAATTAAGGGAGCAGTTATGAAAAACTTTCTTTGTGTCTTAATAATAGTACTATTTTCTTTTGGTATAAATGCGCAGACAGAAAAGTTCTCGTTAGGGAATAAATCTTATTTCAAAGAAAACAATAAATGGTACACATCTAATTATAAAACTGACGGTAAGTTTGAAGTTAATACACGATCTATTACGGTAAAACTTAAGAATGAATCGTTGGTAGAAAATCTTAATAAACTGAACAAAAAATTCGGTATTAACGTTTTAAGAAAAAATATCCTTGGATATATTGATTTAGAATTACCAGAATATTCGGATTTTAGATCAATTTATACCTCTCTCGTCGATGAAGGTATTTTTGAAAAAGTTGAAGTAAATTCTTTTGGTGAACTTCTTTCAGTTCCTAATGACCCCTCTTTTTCGTATCAGTATCATTTAAATCACGCCTCAAGACCGGATATTAATGCTACGGAAGGTTGGGAACTTTCTAGTAATAAAGGTACTGGTGTTATTGTCGCAGTTATTGATGAAGGAGTATCTTTTAATAATTATGAATTATACAACAACGAATCACCAAATGGATATGATTTTGTTGAAATGGATGAAGATCCCAGTCCAGATTATATTTATGAAAACCATGGCACTCATGTTGCAGGAATTATTGCTGCAAGAACAAATAATAGTATCGGAGTTGCCGGAGTTGCCGGTGGTTGGGGAACGGCTTTGCAAGGCGCTCAAATTATGGCTTTAAGAGTCATTAAAAAAGATAATTCGGACTCATCAATCATTTACAGTGATGCGGTAGATGACGCAATTATTTATGCTGCTTTTAGCGGTGCAAAGATAATAAATATGAGTTTTAAGGTGGAAGAATTAACCGCTATTAGTGATGCTTTAGATTTCGCTTATAATAGGGGATGTTTATTGGTTGCTGCTGCCGGAAATGATCCGCTCGCTACCGAACCTTATTTCCCAGCAAGAAATGAGAATGTTATTGCAGTTGCAGGACTGTTATGGAAATTTTGGGAGCACCTTGGTAATACCGGGAATAAAATTGAAATAGCAGCTCCCGGCGAGGATATATACTCACTAACTTATAGTGGTGCCGGATATGGGCTCATGACCGGTACTTCACAGGCTGCGCCCCAAGTATCAGGCACTGCGGCTTTATTATTTTCTGATTATGATGGACTAATTAATTTTGATGTCAGGAGTATTTTAAAGAAAACTGCGGTTACTAATTTTTCTACTTATACGCCTTTAAAATTTGGAAGTGGATTATTGAAAGTAGATAAAGCTTTAGAATATGCTTATAATATGCCGGAAAAACCAACAATTAGCATTAGTGCGCCGATAGGCGGTCATCCAACTATTAGCTGGACGGCTATTCCAGGTGCTGATGAGTATAAAATCTATCGTTCAGAGCCGAATAAACGGCTTTCGCTAAATGTAGCAGCAACAACTTCAAACAATAGCTGGATAGATCACAACGTTACTGTTGGAAACCCCAAAACATCGCAGTTTAATTATTATTATAGAGTTACTTCCATGTCCGCTGATAATGAATCTGCGGTTTCAAATGAAGTAAGTTGCAAATCTAATTCAATCTGGAAAGAGTCAGTTGATAACAATAATACTGTAAGTTATAAGTACGGGTTAGCAGATAATTACCCAAATCCATTTAACCCTACCACAAAAATAAAATATACGTTAAAAGAAAAAGGTAGGGTTCAAATCAAAATTTTTAATGCTTTAGGGCAAACTGTTGCTGATTTAGTAAACGAAGTAAAAGCGGAAGGTGAACATTTTGTAAATTTTAACCCTGGTAATTTACCAAGCGGCATTTATATCTATACTATTTTTTGTAATAATTTTGTTGCGACAAAAAAAATGGTCTTTCTCAAATAATTTACCCATTTTAATAAAAACAACTGATTGTGCAATATTAACATTTTGCGCAATCAGTTATTTGTTGATATATTTTTTCGGATAAAAAAATGAAATGTTTTATTAAAATAATAGTGTTAGTGTTTGTCGTTTCAAACTTAGTGCTTTCACAAACACCTGAACTTATCGGTCCTCCCGGCGGCTCAGTGTATTATAATCAGTTTGTCATCCATCCACAAAATCCCAATATTATTGTGACATCTACTTGGTCTGCGGCCGTTTTTCGTACTTCAGATGCTGGTGAAACAATAGAGAAGATAGAAATTGGTACTGGTAAGACTCAAATTGTTTCTCTCGCTTTACCTTTCGACAAAGAAAATGAACTATTTATTGAAGTATCTGGGTATTATTTATATAGTTCCGATGTTGGAAAAAGCTGGCAATTTATTTCAAAGGGATCTTCTATACCTGATATCGTAATAAATCCTAAAAATTCAAACTCAGTTTTCATAAAAAAAGATGATAAAACATTATGGCGAAGTTATGATAGAGGTTTAACGTGGACTCTCTTAAAAACGTTTGAACAATGGATAAACCGGATAGCAATCTCGGTGTCAGATACATCTATTATATATGCAGCCGGGGATTTTTCATTATTTAAAAGCACGGATTCAGGGGATAATTGGTTTAAAGTTTATGCTCCGCCTGATACAAATTTCTTTGGAGTGGATCAAATTGAAGTAAATCCCTTTAACAGCAATCTTTTATTCATAAAAGCAGGCGGCAACCTTTATAAGTCTTTAGATGGTGGTATCTCTTTTAGTAAAACTACCATTTATGATATGAGTTTCTTTGCAGTTAACCCGATTGATCCGAACATTATCTATGTAACCATAGGGGATCCGTTTTTTGCTCCAATAGGTGATATTAGAAAAACGACAGACGGTGGAAGCACTTGGTTTTCAATAATAAATGATATTCCCGCTGAGTATGTAACAGCGAATTCGATTAAAATAAACCCGCAAAAACCGGATGAAATTTATGTTGATTTATCAGGACTCGGAATATTTATAAGTACAAACGGTGGTAGTAATTGGGAACGATCAAATTTATGTTTTAGTGATGTTGGAGATATTTATTTAAATCCCGATTCTACAGGGCATATTTTATCTGCTCAAGCAGGCTGGGGTGTAATGAAAACTACCGATGGTGGTGAAAATTGGAATCATCCGCTATTTGAAGGCTGGCTTGGCAGATTGCTCGGTTATAAATTAGTTTTTAACCCCCTAATTCATAATAAAGGGTTTCTTAAGAGTCAGGGTGATCTTTATAAAACTACTGATTATGGAAATGTCTGGTATAAAACTGGATTTCCACAAAGTATTAAATACATTAGTTACCATACTTTTCTCCCGGAAAAGTTATTTACGAGTGGTGATGAAGGTACGTTTTATAGTGTGGATGACGGGATGAATTGGGAGAAAGTATCAGATGCAAAATCTTTAGGGAATTTTGTTTTTCATCCCGACAGCGCAAATGTAATTTACACGTATATTTTTGATGCCATAAGGAAATCCACAGATGGGGGAAAAAATTGGATTACAAAACACTCCGGACTTAAAGATACTAAGATTAATTTTGTTACTTCTTTTGCATTAGATGTTAATAACCCATCAACATTATATTGTGGACAGGGTACTTCGTTGGAATCTACCGGTAGTTTAAATATGAGTACAAATGGAGGAAAAAACTGGATGCAGATTGGCACTTCTTTATCACAATTAGATCCGTTTGTGGATATTACAAGCATCCTACTTGATGAAATGAACGACGGGAGAATATATGTTGGTTTAGAGTCTCAAGGGCAACCGTTTAGTTCGCAATTCTCCAACGGAGGACTTTTCCTAACTGAAAATAATGGGGTAACATGGAGAAAAGTCTTTAATAGTTCTGTCAATCTAATTAAAGCAGATAACGCTACTCCGAGGAATATTTACATAGGAACTAAATTTGGCATTATGAAATTATTAGATACATTAACGGTAACTTCGATTCCGGAAGAATTACTTCCGCCACCTTCCGATTTTACGTTATTTCAAAACTACCCAAACCCATTTAATCCTAGTACAACTATAAGCTACCAAATTCCATCAAACAACTTTGTAACACTTAAAGTATTTGATGTTCTTGGTAATGAAGTAGCAGTGCTTGTAAACGAGTGGAAAGAAGCCGGAAACTATAATTACGAATTTAGATCCGCCACGGGCGGAAGGAATTACGAATTGCCAAGTGGAGTATATTTTTATCAATTAAAAGCTGGAGAGTTTACGGCTACAAAGAAGTTCATCCTTTTGAAGTAGCCTTCACTTTTTGTAACGCTGTCCCGAAAGCTTTCGGGACTGCGTTACAGCTATTCGATGCACAAAAAATTTTCTAACAACTGAATACTGATAACTCATAACTTACCATCTTACGTTTTCTGTTTCTTCTTCTTGGCAGCGGGGAAGAGAACATTGTTCAGAATTAACCGGTAACCGGGGGAATTTTTGTGCAGCGTTAATTCAGTTTGAGGATCGCCAACCGCATGCTGGTAATCTTCCGGATCGTGCCCGCCGTAAAAGGTAAACGTTCCTCTTCCAAAATTTCCATGAATATATTTCACTTGATCCGTTCCCGCACGCTCGCCCAAAATAAGGACCGATTTTTTTATCAATTCCTTTCTGAACATCGTTGTTTGTCCCATAAATCCTCGAACTACATTTGCATGGTCTTGAGTTAGCATTGTTGGAACGGGATCGTATTTTGCTGAGAAATCAAAAAGAGTGAAATAGTCGTTTTGAAAATCCAGAATTTCTGTTGGTTGAATGTCGATGTTGCTGTATTCATACACAAAGGGATTCATTTCCAACTTGAAATTTTCAAAAGCAAGAGTATTCTTAAAATCCAATTTAGTTTGGGCATTTTGATCCGACGCGTCACCATCGTACATTTTATCGCAAATATCAACGTTCTCAGCGGCGAGAGCAATGTCATAAGAATCTGTAGCGGAACACATCGCAAATAGAAATCCGCCATCGGCAATAAAATTTTTAATTGAAATGTCAACGGCTTTCATCATATCCGATACTTTTTTATAGCCCAATTTTTTCGCATTTGCTTCGTAACGTAATTGCTGGTCAACATACCACTGGGCGTTGCTGTAACTGCCGTAAAATTTGCCATACTGTCCCGTAAAATCTTCATGGTGCAGATGCAGCCAATCGTATTTTTGTAACGAACCGTTCAGCATCTCATCGTTCCAAAGTTTATCGTACGGAATTTTCGCATACTCAAGAACGAGGGTTACTGCATCATCCCACGGCTGAAATCCCGGTGGAACATATACGCCGACCTTTGGCGCTTTTTCCAAACGAACTACGTCCATGTTTTGGTCTTCGCTTTGTACCAAAGCATAAATTGAAGTTGCTTCCGAAGTTGTAAGCGTTGTAAAAGAAACTCCTTCAATACGGCATTCGTTTTCAATTTGTCTCGAATAATCTAAAAGGAAGGAACCACCACGGTAATTGAGAAGCCAATCGGCTTTTAACCCTTGTTCTAAAGCATGGAAAGTAATACCGTATGCTTTCAGATGATCCGTTTGCGTAGGATCCATTTGAATGAGCATCTTGTTCTGTGCAAGAAGTGAGACTGAAAAGATCAGCAAAAAGAATATTTTTTTTATCGTCATTTTAATTAGTAAATAATTTACGAATCTGTTTAAAAGTAAAACGCAACTCAAAATAAGGAGAGTTGCGTTTACAAAAAGAGCAAAAATGTTTACGCTGATTTTCTTCCGGCTTCAAGATAGATCGGTTCGGCTTTTTCCAGCACCACATCACGCGTGATGATACATTTCTCAACTCCGGTTTTGGTCGGAATATCAAACATAATATCAATCATAAAATCTTCTAAGATCGAGCGTAATGCGCGTGCACCGGTTTTTCGTTCTTTTGCTTTTTTAACTATCGCGTCCAATGCAAACGGATCGAATTCCAATTCAATTCCTTCCATTGCGAAGAGTTTTTTATACTGTTTTAGTATCGCATTTTTGGGAGTTGTTAAAATATTTTTTAAAGCTACATCACTTAATGAATGAAGTGGAGCTATAACCGGTAAACGACCGATAAGTTCTGGAATAAGTCCGAAGCGTAACAGATCTTCCGGTTGAACAAGCGCTGTCAACTCATCATCGGAAAGCTCTTGCTTCCCGCTGATATCTGAACCGAATCCCATTTTGCTTTTGTTGATCCGCGAAGCAATAACTTTTTCAATTCCTTCAAAAGCTCCGCCGACGATGAACAAAATATTTTTTGTGTTTACGTTTAACAGATTTTGCTCAGGATGTTTTCTTCCGCCTTTTGGTGGAACGCCTGCGATAGTTCCTTCCAAAATTTTTAAGAGAGCTTGCTGCACTCCTTCACCGGAAACATCACGGGTGATACTTGCCCCTTCACTTTTGCGGGCAATTTTATCTATCTCATCGATGTAGACAATTCCCTTTTGGGCTTTTTCAATATTAAAATCAGATGCTTGCAAAAGTGAAACCAAAACCGTTTCTACATCATCGCCAACATAACCGGCTTCGGTAATTGTTGTAGCATCAGCAATGGCAAAAGGTACATCGAGAATTTTTGATAGAGTTTGGGCAAGTAAGGTTTTTCCAACGCCGGTTGGTCCTAACAAAAGAATATTGCTCTTTTCAATTTCAACATCATCAAGCTCAAAAAAAGTGCTTTTTGAATTTACTCTTTTGTAGTGATTATAAACGGCAACGGAAAGTGTCTTCTTTGCCCGCTCTTGACCGATAACGTGTTCATCTAAAGTTTTTTTGATCATGTCGGGAGTTAATAAACTTGCTTTACCCGGTTTAGTCGTATTGTAAGCCGCAAGATTATTTTTGAGGATGTCGACGCTGCTGGTTATACAGCGGTCGCAAATGTAAACGTCGGGTCCGGCGATTAAACTGCCGACTTCCGAGCCGTCTCTTCCGCAAAATGAACATTTAACGATTCGATTATTTAATTTCTTTGCCATTTTTTCTCTAACTTATTTTATTTCGTAATTGATTAATTGCCTCGCGAGCCTCATCCAAATACAAAGATTCGGGAAAGCGAAGCAGTAGATTTTTAAATTCTTCAGTTGCTTTAGCCGGATTTTTCAATCCAAACTGATAGATTTTTGCCGCAAGCAAATTCGCCTTATCAGCAAAAATATTTTTTTCATCTCTTTTTAATAAAACTTCAATTTGATCAAGCGCTTCTTTGTAACGATCCAAACTGATATAACATTCTATCAAACGAAGTTCGGCTAATTGCTTTACCATGAAGGGAGTCTGTTCTGTTTGTACTAAAGATGAAAAGGTTTTTTCCGCATAGCTGAACTGATTAAGCAATAATGCAAAATCTCCTACTCCAAATTTAACTAAAGTTAATGAATCATTAAAAGCCGAAGTGAGAAGAAATGAAAGTTCCAGCGCATCGTTTGAAATATTATCTTTTGAGGAAGAAACCAACTGCCGGAGCAATTTATTCGATTCGGTAAAATCTCCATGGAAAAACGCCATCCGGGCTTTTAGGAATTTTGCTTTGTTTTTTTGTTCTTCACTTGAGCGCGGATTTGCGAGAATCTTCTCGTAAAACGTTAAAGCGCCATCTTTATCACCTTTTTGGATTTGAAGAACAGCCTTTTCCAGACAAGCTTCGGCATAAAAAGTTGAAAGAGAAAAATTTGAGATAACTTTATTCAGATATTCTCCGGCGGCAGTTTCATCTCCAATTTTCTCGGTGTACAAGTAACCGACGTGATACATTGCTTCAACACCTATATCGGAGAAGGGATTTTTTCCAGCAATTTCTTTGTAAATTGAAAGTGATTCACTGTATAAACTCTCCGGGAAATATTTTTTTGTAGGAAACGATTTCCAGAGTTGTGAGGAATCAACATTTTCACTCTCCAATTTAGCTTCCAAGTTTTTGGCAAAATTCAATTTGATTTGTTGCTGAAGAGGAGACGAAGGATATTTTTTTAACAAATAAGAAAAAACTTCCGAAGCATAAATAAATTCTTTCTCAGCCGATAGTTTTAATGCGAAATTAAAAAGTTCGCTTCCCTTATAAGTACCGTTTTCATCGAGAGTTTTATAAAGTGAAAAAGCATTCGCGTATTGCCGGTTTGCAGAATAAAGTTTAGCTAAAATATTTCCAATTGGGGGAAAGTCTTCCGGCTGTTCATCTTCAAAAAAGGTGATAAATCCGGTTAATGCTTCCTCTCTTGCAGCATAGGTAAAAATCCGCGCTTCAACACTTGGCAACTGCCTTTCATCTGCTTTTAGTATGGTTATAAACTCTTTGGCTGATTTTTTGTAGTCCATTTTTAGTGAATAAAGATTAGCTAAATCATAACCCAAATAAAATTCATTCTTTGAAAGGGATTTTGCCTGTTGCAGAAGATCGATTGCTTTATCGAACGCTCTAAGTTCAATCGCCGTATTTGCCAGAACTCGAAAGGGGATAACGTCTTTTTTATCCGTTAAAAAATCATCCCACAATTGGAATGCTTTTCTTTCTTCGCCATTTAAATAAAGAGTTGTTCCAAGCATACCAAGAATTGAAACATTTCCTTTATCGGTTGCAAGCTTTTGTTCAATCAGAAATTGGGAATTATTGTATTCTTTCAATTGCACGTAACA
>Ga0154371_1022_pt2 | contig 8971 bp, 10 predicted proteins | sample RifGroA2_FD_105615 | JGI IMG/M metagenome (GOLD analysis project Ga0154371, IMG submission 105615) | Ignavibacteria bacterium GWA2_35_9
GTTTAAGCCCTGCACAAACTCACCATTAAAATAAGCGACCAAAATATAGCCGCCGCCAAACCAAACAGCACCGATCTTCAGGCAGGTCAAAAAAATTGTTGCAAGCGAAGCTTCTGATTTTTCGACTGCCTGCATTACCGGCGGAATAAACCCCAATGATAGGATTGATAAAAGAGAAAATGAATTTAAAGTGTTTTTCTGTTCGACCAGGTAAATAAAAATTGCTCCGAAAATTCCTCCAGCAAGTATAGAAAATACTTCATTAACGCCGGAGACATTTACCGCACAGACAGTAATTCCAATTGCAATCAGTTCCCATCCTCGCTTCGCCGGAGCTTGCGAAGGCGAGCCTTTTATTGTTTTAGCTCCAAGCCTGTAAACAGCATTTATAATTACAATAATAACTGCAGGCTTAATACCATATAGAAAAGGTTTAACATCAGGAAGATTTCCGTAAGCAGCATAAAAGTATGCGAACATCCCGGTTATAAGTACAGCAGGTAAAGTAAAACAAATTCCTGAAGTAATTAAACCGGCAACTCCTGCGCGGTGGTAGCCTGTATGGATAGCCATTTCAGTTGAGTTTGGTCCCGGTATAAGATTAGTAGCTCCAACTAAATCGAGAAAATGTTGGTGAGTCATCCATTTTCTTTTTGACACGACCTCATCTTCAAAAAGTGCAATGTGAACAGCCGGACCACCGAAGGTAATCAACCCCAACTTCAAAAATAAAAATGCAATTTCCTTAAGATTTTTCAAGAAGCAGAATTTGATTTGTTTGCATAATAATGATCAAGGGAAATGTTTCCTGTGCTAAATCTTTTGCATCTTCCCGGTTTCCAAGAAAGCGGAATGCAAAATTAATAACAGATCTCTGGTATCGGTGTATCAATTCCACAAATGCTTTTTGGTCTCCCGTTGTAATAAGTTCTACAAGCCGGGAATCATTCTCTGCCGCATAATTATGCTTTAAAAAAACGCACCGATATTTCTCTCCATATTTTTTATACTGAGAGTTTGCCATCATTTGTGAAATCCGATTTCACACATTTTAGATTTATAAGTAACCATAAAGAATAAAAATTATATAAAGCGCTACAAGCAATGCACCTGCCAATCTCGATACTTCTTTTCTAAGGAGAAATACAGAAATAATAACTGTCGTAATGAAACTTAAAGGCAGATAAAAGTTTACTATAACTGAGGAAATTTCTATTGGTTTTATAAGAGCAATAATACCCGCGTTAAATAAAAAGAAAGCGAGAATTGAACCGGCAACATTTCCGTAACTTATTTCAGATTTTCCTTTCATTGCTGCCGGAAGCTCACGTGCAATTTCTTCGATGCTTACAAGAAAAGCTAGGATAGTCATTCCGAAAAGTGTGTCGGAAATTTTTAAAGTAGATATAATTGTTTTTGAACTGTTTACAAGCAGTTCGCTTCCTACGATAATTGCCAAAAGAGAAATTGTGAAAAGCACTATTGATTTCCATCTGCTAAGTTCTTTAGCTTCCTCCAAACTTTCTGATACTTCACTGTGAGCTTTAATATCAATTCCCTTTTTGTTTAATTGAATTAGGTAGTAAACTGATATAATAAAACCCACGAGCAGTATTAAGCCATCAACTCGAGATAATTCTCCGTCAAGACTGAGCAGTCCAAAAAGAAGGATGCTTATATTAGGAATGATAATTATTTGTTTTGGCGCCTTCTCAAACTTCATCGGGCTGATGATAGCGGTTATTCCAAAAGCAAGAGCACTAGCAACCATCGCAGATCCTATTATTGATCCCAATGCTATTCCGCTAACACTTTCGTATGAACCTGCCGCACCCACAATAAGATTTTCCGGGTCAAAGCCGATAAAAATTACGCTGATAATAAAAGTAGAAATACCAAATTTGAGCGATAGCCCAACGGTACCCTCAACCAGCTTTTCGGCAAAATAAATTATCAAACCAAGCCCAAAGGCAAACAAAGCAATTGTTAAAAAGATATTCATTCAATTACTTTAGCGTTGTTAAACAATTTTTTGTCTTTTATAGTTTTTGGTAAATGAGCACTTAATATTCCAAGTAATATTAGTATGAATAAAATTAACTGGTCTTTGGCGGAAATGAAGAAAGCAGTGATTAGTATTAAAACTTTAGCAATCGTGAATAGCCCTTCCACGGTTGCAAACCAAATCAAGTCTTCTTTTACAATTTCTCTTACAACCAAAAGAAATCCGCTTACAATAGTTACAACAATAGCTGTGATACTTACTTGATTTGTTGAAAGAGCGCCAACCCAAACACTGAACCCGGCAAAGTGAAAAAATAGTAATGCTATTTTAATTGCCGGGTCAAGTCTTATTATCAATTCTTTCATTCTTACTTGCCCCTTCGGGATTAATTTTATTTTTATAAATAATGTAGTCAAAAGACAATTTCCCGCTTCCAACAATTATCAGAAATAATGCACCTAAGAACATAGAAAAATCTGTGCGTGCTTCGTGCATCATACTCCAAAATCCATATTGCTGAAGCTTAGGAAGGTTAAAATACCAGTAACCATAACCAAGAAGAATCGGAATTTTGGTTGAAAGAATTGCAACGGAAATGTTAATCAATAATGGAATTGAAGCGAGCCGTGTGAAAAACCCGATTAACACCAGCGTTCCAAATACAATCTCAACAACACCTACAAAAGGTGCCATTGTTTCCGGTGCCGGAATTCCAATTTTGATAAATCGACCGACGCCCAGTACATCTGGAAATAAAAATTTCTGAATTCCTTCTGATAAAAAAATTGCACCAACTATTAAACGGATAAACAAAGGTGTGTAGTTGTTAGTTGTAGAAAATATTTTTTCCATTTTTGTTTAGCTCAATTTATTAATGATAACCACTTCTTCTTTACTCTTTTTATTTATAATTATTCCAATTATTGTTGAAAGAACAGCACCTAAAATTACATCGCTCAACCAGTGCTGATCGTGATAAATCCTGCCGAACGCGGTCAACACAGCAAGGAGATACCAGAATACTTTCCAGATTTTATTTTGGAAAAAATTTGCGACGACAATGGTAAATGCAAAAGCCACTGCAACATCGCCGGAAGGAAGCGAAAGATGATTGTTAGAACCGAAGTTAAGGAAATCGAATGCAAAGTTTCCGTGATTTGTATAAGGACGCCATCTGCCGAACAGCGATTTAAATATTGTTACTATAATCCCCGCAAAAATAAATGTCTCAAATATTCTGAAGCCGTTTTTTCTAATTTTTTCATTTTTAAGTACAAACCCCGCAGAATAAAGAGAGACGAAAAGAATAGCGGTTAAATATAATTTCCCATACAAGTGTCCCACATTAAATAGAAAATCAAAAAAATGTATGTGGAATTTAGAAAAGAATTCTCTGGCTGTTTGATCTGCGAGGGAAACGCTTACATACATAATAACAATTAAAACACTTATGAGTAATGTTCGGAGATTCCAGTTTGTCTTCAGGTTAACGGGAAATTTTATAAGAAATAAGGCATCGCTTAGAAAGTGCTTTAAGTCTGCTATAATAATTTTCATACTTTTCTTTGAACGAATTTGTAGTAATGTTAAAGTAAAGGGCTTCTTGTTTTCAACTTTTGAACAATTAGTTATATAAAATAACAACAGAGATAGAAGAACAAATATTATCTCTAAAATGTATTTGTCCAGTTTATGGAATTTTACAGTTTAGCATTTACTCAAAAGCTAATTCATTAAAAAAACAATTGAACTCTCGCTAAAAATATTCCATGTAGGTCGTCAGCAGTCTTTAAAATATCTCCGGTTCGGCTTGATGGCGTAAGCAAGTCATTTCCGAACCAGTTAACCTGATAATTCATTTGAAACTTAATGTTGTAGTTCAGATAATAATTAAGCCCCATAGTAACAGTTGTAACATCATTTTTCTGAAGTGTAATTGGGTTTCCCTGCACATCTGTATAGCCGACAATTGTAAAAGGAGCACCGGCATCAACATTAAGCTTTTCAAATCTTCCGGCAACCTCCAATCCACTCTTCATTTTTAAGACTTTATCTTCTCCCGTTATCAAGTAAGTCGCATCAATGTGCCATCCTTCGGTGACAACATCTACATTTGAAATCTGTGAAATATTTCTTCCTCCCTGGTCTTGAATGTATGCTGCCTTTAATGAAAAGGGTCCGCAAATCCATTGAATATCACTACCAAACGAAAAACGTTTTCCTTCAGTCATTATTTCCGGGAAAAATTCAAAGCCAAGAGGCGTGCGCTGATGTAATTCAACAGCTTCCGGTTTGTTATCTTCATACAATACAGAGCCGGCAATTCGTATTTTATTCAGAATGTTGGAAGAAAGTACGAAAGGATAAACAGCTATCCTCCCAGTATATTCAAATGTTTTTTCGGGATCATTTTTTAAGGCACTTCCTCCTAAACCATTGAAGACTCCGATCCCATATTCAAAGAAATTTTCACATGGTGAGCCGAAATTATGAATCATTACTCCAATATCTTCGGCAGGTGAAATTACAACTGCTGCCATTGAGCGCTCTATAAAGTCAAGATATTTTTCGGGCAATAATACTTCATAATTAAATGGTTCTTTAAATTGTCCAATACGAATCTGAGCTTCTGGAAGATACCCCAAATTGATCCAGGCAAAGATTATCTCGGCACCTGCGTTTCCAATATTTGTTTCTAAATCGTAATCAATTTTATTGTATAACGTTCCCTCAAATCCGAATCGTAGTCTCCTCACGAGAAATGTTGATGCTTGTGTTTCATCGGAATTTATTTGCATACTATTGCTTAAAATCCTGAGATCTGTATGAATAAGTCCGAAGGGTCGAAAGACAAATGAACCATCGTCACTCTGGATATAAAATCCATTATCAAATCCCGCAGAACCGTCGTCTTGTCCATTCAAACTCTGACAAATAAAGGAGAGTAAAACAATACAATAAAGAAAGTATTTCATTATTAATTATCCTTATTTCTGAGTAAAAATCTCAATGCTTTTCGCAGATGGATTGAATTATTATTCTTCGTATAGCTCATCAACTAATTCTTTTGCTTGAAGTTTAGCTTTCTCTAATATTTTATTACCGCTTTTTGTTAAAGTGTAATAGCGTCGTACCTTCCCCTTAACATTCTCATTTTCAGATTTTAGATACCCCTGTTCTTCAAGTTTGTGAAATAATGGATATAGTGTTCCGTAGGATATTTGATATCCGTGTCTTTGTAATTCTTCACTAAACTCTTGCCCGTATATTCTTTCTTTCGCTGCGTGATGTAGAATGTGAACCTTAATAAATCCGAGAAATAAATCCTTTAGTAATTTGTCTTCCATGATAGTTCTTTTAAATCGTACTATCGAAATCTAATATCGTAATTCGATATTGTCAAATGATATTGCAGATTATGAAAGAGTTTTCATAATTGTTAATTAGAAGTGTATTTGGTAATAAACGGGTTCATATGGAAAGAACTTTCATTCTATTTCAACGGAAGGAATTGATATTTTTACTTTGGTTCCTTTTGGAATATTATCTTCAATCTTAATAGTTCCACCCAATTGAATTACAATAGATTTTACAAGACTCAAACCAAGACCGTAACCTTTAATGCCTAATTTTTCAACCTTCTCACTTCTGTAAAATCTTTCAAACACATTTTTTTTCTCTTCATCACTTATACCAATACCAAGGTCTGCAACTTCAATTTGGCTAAGACCATCTGAAGTTTTTAGTGTAACTTTAACCAATTCACCATTAGAGTATTTAACTGCATTATCTATCAGATTTTCAACAACCAATTTAAATATTTCAGAATCACCTTTCAGATAAATATCCTCCTGAATATTAAGATTGATATTTGAATTAGCAAAGGATTCTGTGATAGTGTTTCCAAGAACTCTTGAAACATTAAACAGATTTTTATATCCAGTCATTGCTTTGTCTGCTCTAGCAATTATTAACAAAGTTTTTGTAATGCTTATCATCTTATCTGCTTGTCCCTGCATCAATTGAAGTGTTTCCTTGTACTGTTCAATCGTTCGATCTTTTTTCAAAATAAATTCGAGTTCAGTTTTAATGGCTGTCAGAGGATTCATCAACTGATGAGATGCCTGGTCTGTAAACCGAGATATCTGCTTAATATGTTTTTCTAGACGTTCAAATAAACTGTTAAGAGTATCCCTGAGTTTTCCGAGTTCATCAACAGAGCTTGCAGTGTGCTCAATTCTTAAGCTAAGATTTGAAGCAGAAATATTTTTTGCAGTTTCAATTATTTTATTTATAGGATTAATGCTGTTCTTTGCAAGGAAGAAACTTGCAATAACTACTATAATAATTATTAAAGGAAAGCTGAAAAGATTAAAAAGAATTATCTGATCTAATATTGAAGAATATTCTTCTTTGAAAGTAGCCAATTGAAGGTAAGCAGCTTTTTTAGTGGATTTGTCTATCAAAGGATAATATGCTATCCGCAAACTCTTTCCATAAACATTAATATCTTCAAAGAGGAAATCGTCAAAATTCCGCCTTGAATTTAAAGGCAAAGCTCCAAACAAATTAATGTTGCTGCTTTTTAATAGAATTTTCCCGGATTCACTGTAAACCTGGAGAAAAAATGGATGCGCTGTAATTTTATTTAAATCGGATTCTTCAAATTCTTTTTTGTCAATTATTGTAACTGTATCATTATTTAACTTGAACGACTTCATAATATTTTCTGCTTCATGTTCTAATCTTACATCAAGATTTTCGTTGAGAATGAGAAGTGTTATCAGGATAATAAAAATATTGAATGCAATGAGAATCAGAAGAAAGATTCCAACATTCCAGAGAGTGAAACGTTTTACTGTTTCAGTAAAAAGTGGTTTTTTCCAAAGTGCTGATTTAGCCAGAAATTTAATCGGCAATTAAAGTATAACCCTCACCATAAATAGTTTTGATAAATTTTTTACCGGTAGCATCTTCAAGTTTTTTGCGAAGATTTTTTATAGTCGCTTCACATACATTAGTCTGTGGAGAATAGGCGCGTCCCCATACTTTTTTCCACAATTCATCTTTACTAAGAATAACGCCCTTGTTCAGGATTAAAAATTTAAATAAATCAAATTCTTTTTCGGTTAATCTGATTTCTTCATATGAAAAAGATTCAACTTTTCTTGTAATTAAATTTAATTCCAGGTTATCATAGATTAAAATATCAGTTGTTTTACGATACCGTCTTACCACAGCATTAATTCTTGCCATTAATTCTTCAAATGAAAAAGGTTTTGTTATATAATCATCTGCGCCAAGGTTCAGGGCTTCGACTTTATTCTTAATACCGGTTAATGCAGTTAAAAGTATTATCGGGATATTAATTTCTTTTTCGTTGATGTATTTACATACATCTATTCCACTAAGCTTTGGCATCATCCAATCAAGGAGAACGACATCAAATTGCAATTCAAAAAGAAACTTAAGTGTTTCTTCTCCATCAAGTGCAATTAAAGCTTTATGTCCTTCTTCCAGAAAATGTTTTTTCAAGGACTCTGCAATTTGCTTTTCATCTTCCGCTATTAAAATGTTCATCTTAAATATTCTTGAAATGAATTATTACACATTATTCAATTATTGATAACTTAAGAAAAATGAAAAACTTTTCATTATTGTTAATTTCTCTCTGCTTCAGGATAAAACTAATTTTCATTATACAAAAAATATTATTCTTACATCGATAAACAAATTGAAAGGGGAAATAATATGAAGTTATTTAGATACTTTATTTTGATTTCATTCCTATTTTCATTCCCAGCAATGTCTCAAATTACCAATGATCAATGTTTTACATGCCATTCTAATGAAACACTTCAGAAAACCATTGAGGTTTCGGGGGGAACAGAAATTGTTCCGCTTTATGTTAATGAAACCTTGTATAATGCAAATACTCATGGTTCACTAGAGTGTGTACAATGTCATTTAAATATAACTACTGCAAACTTGTACACACATGCAAGTGGGGGAGCCACTGCACTCGAAAAAACTTATGGATCATGGGCAAGATTTTCCAAAAGCGATACAACTCTTAATACAGATGGATCACCTCGCACAAGGAATTATTATACAGTTGCTTCTTTATCTTGTTCGCAGGCAGATTGTCATGAAAACAAGAGTGAATTCACAAATAGTCGTCATCATACTATATCACGATTAAAAGGTTCGCATCTAAAAACAGTTAATGGGGAGTTGGTTGGGGAAGCATACGATAAAACTTGCAGCCGATGTCATACTACATGTGGAACCTGTCATTTTAAAACTACAATGACACAGAAAATTAATGGCGATATTATTGCCATCTGGGATAGTTTACAAACATTAGGTGAAGGTCCTTTTCCTAATGCAGGTCCTATGTCTGAATGGGCGATGGACTGGACGGCCAATGTTGCATCTCATGAATTTGTAACTCCAACTCAATTGACTTCAAATAATGATGTTTGCCGGAGCTGCCATGTGGGTTACTACAGGCCTGCTACTTATGGATATTTGAGCGAAGAACCTCCTTATCCAACAGCTAACGGTACAAGCATTAAGCGGCATCCACAATATTATGAGCTCCTTCAAAGTAATTCGCACAATGCACAAACTTGTGCAAATTGCCATACCGATGTTCATTCATATCCGGATGGAGATTTTGATTGGCAAACCCAGGGTGATGCAAAGTGTCAAAATTGCCATAGTGTAGCTAATCATTATTCTCAACACACAACAGTTGATTGCATTTCGTGTCACGCAACCGGATTTGCAAGGTCAGTTGGACAGGATGGTCACGATGTTTGGCGTTGGCCTGGTAACAATCGTGTTAGACCACTTGCTGTAAAATATAAAGAGGCACTCAATTGGTATCCTCATAATATCGAAAAACCTGATCCGGTTACTTCATGTGGACAAAAATGTCATTATGATGGGAACCTTCTTGGG
>Ga0154371_1095_pt1 | contig 8616 bp, 6 predicted proteins | sample RifGroA2_FD_105615 | JGI IMG/M metagenome (GOLD analysis project Ga0154371, IMG submission 105615) | Ignavibacteria bacterium GWA2_35_9
ATTTTATCCATCTGGTTATAATTTATCTTTTAATTGAAAATAAGGAGATGCAAGTGAAAAGGCTAATATTATTTATTTTCTGTTTGGGTCTTCCTACATCACTTAATTTACTTGCCCAACAGGATACTGTTATCCTATACAAGTGGCTACCAAAAGCCGCGGCAGGATTAAATATAAGTCAACTGGCTCTGAGCGACTGGACACAGGGCGGGGAAAACGCTTTGACATGGACAATTGTTGGAACCGGCGGAGTAAAATATGCAACTGAAGTATGGGGCTTCACAAATGACCTTAAGGTTGCCTACGGGCGTACAAAGCTCGGTTCCGAGGATTTCAAGACTAATGATAACGAGTTGTACCTCGAAAGTGTTTTGTCACGAAATATTGGCTGGGATATTAGTCCATATTTCAGCAATACTGTAAGAACAGCACTAACAGCAGGGTACAATTATGATTTAGATCCTAAAGCAGAGATTGCCAATTTTTTTGATCCCGGCTATCTGACTCAAAGTTTAGGCTTTACGTACGATAAAGTAGACGGGTTCCAAACCAGGCTCGGTTTTGCCGTGCAAGAGGTGATTACAAATAAATTTACACAATATAGCGATGATACCGAGACATCGGGTATTGAAAAAATAAAATTCGAGACTGGTCTTGAGTCGGTTTCAACAGCAGAATATACCATGATGGAAAATATCTTATTAAAATGTAAGCTGCGGTTATTTACCCGGTACGAAAGCTTAGATGTTTGGGATGTCCGCTGGGATAATACAATTGCTGCAAAAGTGAATGATTATCTTAATGTAAACTTTACTTTTCTTTTGGTATACGAAGAAGCGCAACTTAAAAAGCGCCAGATTAAAGAAGGTTTGCAGTTAGGGCTGGTATATACTATTCTATAGAATTTAGTTCTCCTTTTTAAGAGAATGTGGTTCGTAAATTATTAATCTTTTAACAACAAAGAACGATAAATGAAAATAGCCTTTGTTGCTTCGGAAGCAGTTCCTTTTGCAAAAACAGGTGGGCTGGGTGATGTTGCTGGTTCTTTGCCCAAAGCACTGGAAAAGCTGGGCTGTGAAGTAAAATTATTTGTCCCGAAATACCTACAAATCAATGAGACTAAAAATAATCTCCACTATAACTGGGATATCGGGAAAATACCGATAAGCATCGCCGGGCAAGTAAGATCGGTTCATCTTCAACAAGCAGTACTTCCCGATTCAAATGTGCAGGTATATTTTTTAGATTGTCCACATTATTACCATCGTGACCATTTTTATACAAACCATCCGGATGAAGACGAAAGGTTTATTCTTCTTTGTAAAGGTGTAATTGAATCGTTGCAAAGGCTAAAATGGATTCCGAACGTCATCCATTGCAACGATTGGCAAACCGGGCTTCTCCCTATTTATATTAAGGACAATTACAGTTGGGACAAAATATTTAACCATACTGCAACACTTTTTACAATACATAACATCGGATACCAGGGAAGATTTTCTGCAGATGCCTTGCTTAAAGCTGGGATTCGGGACGATTATTTCCTCGACAATGGACCGGTTGAAATAGACAAAACTTTCTGTTTTATGAAGGCAGGAATTTCATTCTCTGATATTATAAATACAGTTAGTAAAACTTATGCACAAGAAATATTATCTCCGGAATATGGAGCGGGTATGAATCTTGTCCTTAATTCGAGAAAGGAAGATTTATATGGAATAATCAACGGTGTTGATTATGATTTGTGGAATCCCGAAATAGATGCCTTTATTCCTTTCAGATATTCAATGCATCATTTAGGGGGTAAGCTTGAAAATAAAAAATTTCTTTTAGAGCATGTTAAACTTCCATTTAATGAGAAACTCCCCGTAATAGGTATTATCTCCAGAATGGTCGCTCAAAAAGGTTTTGATATTTTCGCAGATGCTATTGACGAACTTATAAAGCTTTCTGCTCAATGGGTAATCCTTGGCAGTGGTGAGGATAAATATGAGACTCTCTTTCATACCCTTGCCCAAAGTTTCCCGGAAAGAGTTTTTGCATATACAGGATATAATAACGAGTTATCTCATCTCATAGAGGCTGCTTCAGATATGTTATTAATGCCATCTCACTATGAGCCTTGTGGTCTAAGCCAAATTTACAGCTTAAAATACGGCACCGTTCCTATTGTAAGAAAGACGGGGGGATTGGCAGATACTGTTCAGGATTGGAATGAATATTTACGCAGCGACAAAGAAACCGGTACGGGCTTTTCTTTTGAAGATTACTCCGGCTTCTCGCTTTTCACTGCTGTAAAAAGAGCAATTGCAGCATTCAACGATAAAGAGACCTGGAAAAAAATACAGATTAATGGAATGGGCAAAAGTTATTCGTGGGAAAGTTCTGCAAAAGAATACATAAAGCTTTATGAGATGGCGATTGCGAAGAGGGCTTAAGCGTTCATCAATAAAAATATCCTATAGAAAAATAAAAGTTAACATCTCCCCAACTTATTGGGCTACCGGGTAAATTCTTTTTATAAAGAAAACTTCTTCCAACAGAGAAATCTGCCGGACCTATCGGGGTATCAAATGATACTGTGGTACCGATGCCTTGCTTTAAGTCTTTAAACCTTATTTGTTCCTGAAATTCCCATGTAGATCCTATATCGTATCTAAAGCTCACGTATGTATTAAAAAAAATTTCGAATGGCATCTGAACCGTATATTGAAAAGAGCTTAAAAATATCTGTCTCCCCCTGTATTCGTTTTCTCTCATTCCAAAAAACGAGTTTTGTCCTCCAAGCGAATACTGTTCTCCCAGCGGCAGCGTTTTATCTCCAAACCCCATCATTATCCTTGGTGAGAATGTATGGATATTATTAATCGTAAAATAGCTTTTGTAATCAAAGCCCAAATTGATGAAACCCACATCCCCGCCTAAAAATGATGTTGCGGATTCATAAGACCCGTTAAAATAAATTCCTCTCCGGGGGTAAGGATACCTATCCTGTGAATCTATTGTGGCACTAATCTTAAGACTTACTACTTTAATTTTCTCGGGGCTGGGGCTTGTATGGGTGCTATCTATATTTTTTACCTCATCAAACTGGTATTTCCCTTTAAATATAAGATTGCCGAATTTCTCCACCTGCGACCCTACTGCTACCGATGCACCATAATAGATTTGCCTGTACTCACCATCTACGATTCTTGAAAATGTTTTGTCGGATGTTGTGGGGCTATTACTATAAACAAAGACATCCTGAAACTGATAATATGCATTTATTTTGTAAGTAAGATACGTATCAAACACTCTGTTCGATTTATGTTCCAATACATATGCTCTGTTTCTTGTTCCGCCAAAAAAAAGAAGCCCTAACTCTGTTCCTGTTCCAAAAAGATTTTCATCTCTTATATCAAGACTTATTTGCGCTTTTCTTTCGTCATCTACTCTAAATCCTACCCTTAATAGACCGGAGGTTTTTTCAATAACTCTTATCACTATTGTATTTCTATCATTCGTTTTCTTTACTGTAAGTATTAAATCTTCAAACAAATTTGTGCTTCTCAGGTTGGTTAGTCCCTCGGAAACTTCCGGGTAACGAAAATAGTCCCCGGCTTTTATTGGAAACTCCCGTGTAATTACGGTTGGGTTAGTGCTTTCGTTTCCCTCAACAGAAATATCTGAAACAATGCCTTCGTCAAACGAAAGAGAAAGTCTTCCTGTATACTCATTAAATCTCATTTCTCTGAGTGATGCGAGTGAGTAACCCTCCGCCCGGTACTGGTTAAGTATCTCTACAATTAAAGAATAAACCGTAACCCCATCGTATGTTTTCCCAACAGTATTTTTTATTATGCCGTCCACCTGGGTTTTATCAAGGATAGAAATGCCTGAACAATCTATTTTTTTTATCACGGAATTTTGTTCGGTGATAAAGGATATTTCCGTATAATTTTCCTCCTGTGTTGTAACACTTTTAATACTTTTAAAACCCCCCCTCTTATATATGGAATAGATATCTCTTTTTATCTCTTTCTCAGAAACGGAATCCACTTTAGCATATTTATTTAACAGAGAAGTTTCCCATGGAAAAATGCTTTCATGATTTTTAATATTCTTAAAATATCTTTCTTTGCCCGATAGCGTTTGGGCAAAGACACTATCAATCTTGCTTTTCATTGCGTTTATCTGTACGAGCGTATTTTTGTACCCTGCAAAAATTATTGAATCTATATTGGTAAAATCTGTTGGTGAGCGGTTTGTATCCGATGGCAAAATAACAAAGTCGGCTCGTGATAGTTGATTTTCATTTAACAGTTTCATTGGTATGCTTATAATCTGATCTGCTATAACCCAGGGCAAATCAAGATTTTCTTTGGGATGAAGTTCGCTTGTAGTGTTTACAGCTATCACTATATCCGCACCCATGTCAAGAGCAATTTTTACGGGAATATTGGCTACCAGCCCGCCGTCTACCAAAATCAGGGAGTCCATTTTCACGGGGGGCAAAAAAAAGGAAACGCTCGAACTCGCTCTCATTGCCTGGCTCAAAGACCCTTTGTCTAAAACTACCTCGTTCCCGGTTATCAGATCTGTGCATACTGCTCTGAACTTAACTTTAAAGTCGTCAAAGTTTTTTTCTACATGAACCGGAGCCTGAAGCGTAAGCAGATTCAAATAATTTGAGAGCCTGTGCCCCGTATTTATAGACGTCGGGATTATGGGGGAAAGCCCGTCAAGTCTTAATGTTAAAATAGCTTTATCCTCAGTAATCTTCTGGTCTATAAATAATTCGTCTCTATCGGTTTCTCCTTCCAAAGATAATAGATCATTCCAGTTTGTATTTTCTGCTATAGAGTCGAGCTGATCAACAGAATAGCCGGCTGCATAAAGACCTCCTATAATACTCCCCATGCTTGTTCCCACTATAATGTCTAAGTCAATCCCCGCTTCTTCAAGAGCTTTTAAAACTCCTATTTGTGCCAGACCACGCGCTCCTCCCCCGCTAAGTGCTAAGGCTACTATAGGTTTGTTTTTGGGAACCTTCTCTTCCAGTCCGAAAGGAAGCTTGTTTTTTTTATACTCAATATTAACTGTGTGCTGAGTTTGGCTCTTTAAAATCGTGGTAAATGTAAAAAGAATAGCAGTACAGATTATTTTGAAAAAAAAAGACATTTACTAAGAAGAGATTTTTTTGAAAGATTAAAATAGCACATTACTGCCACTTTATAAATCCACTTGGGGCGGGATTTATCTTCTCTTTCTTTGCTGTTGCTTCGTATTCTGTTCGGCGGCTTCCAGCAGTTTAGCCATAAATCCTTTTTGTTTTTTAGGATTCTTTACCGGCTCCAGAACCATGCCGTCATGCTTATGGTTTATATAATACTGCTGTGCAATAGAAAGAATATTAAACATAAAGTAATAGAGGTTTAGTCCCGATGGAAAACTCATAAAAAGAATTGTTAACATCACCGGCATAATATAAACTAACATTTGCTGCTTCGGATCTTTCACGCTCATCTTTTGCTGAAAAAATGTAGTAACTCCCATTAATATTGCCAGCCCTGCTACCTGGTCTATTCCAAAGATCGGGAGTTTAAACGGGAGTTGATAAATAATATCGGGGCGAGATAGATCTGTAATCCACCCGAAAAATGGTTTCTGCCGCAATTCTATGGCAACCTGAAACAGTCCCCACAAAGCAATAAATATCGGCATCTGCAAAATAAGAGGGAAGCATCCTCCTGCCGGGTTAACACCATAGGTAGAATAAAGTTTCATTGTCTCTTTATTCATCTTTTGCGCGTCTTCTTTATATTTTTCCTTTAGTTCCGCTATCTTGGGCTGCAGCATCTGCATCTTTTTCATTGAGTGTAGGCTCTGCTTTGTAAGCGGGTAAAGAACTACTTTTATGATAATTGAAAAGACTATTATAACCATTCCATAATTAGGAATGAAGCTGTGAAGAAATGTAAAAAGAGGTAGCAAAACATACTCGGCAATCGGTCTTACAATGAACTTCAGCCCAAAGAAACTCCCGAAATTCACTATAGCTTCAAGGTTATTTCCGTATTTTTTCAGGATATCGTAGTCAACAGGACCAATGTAGATATTAAATGAGCTCGTCTCCAGGTTTGTGTTCTTAAAAGGGACTATAAGTCGCCCACTGTATATTTCTTTAATTCCATTCTTCCCGTATTCTTCACGCAGTCCCTTTATATATGCCCCTTCTATTCTGTCGGGGTTTTGAGGAGCTATAATGGCAGTGAAATATTTGTTTCTCACATTCAACCAATCTACTTTTCCGTTAAATTCTTTTTCAATTGATTCGTTGAGATCTGCTGCATCTACTATAACTTGCTCATCTCCATAATACACGCTTGCATCGGAATAATTTGCTTCGTCCGCAGAATTTTTTTCTACGGACCTGATCCCGCTTTCCCAAACCACATCATAAGCATTGTTTCCAATTATATTATTCATTCCAACCAGATGGATATCCGAAATTATATTATACGCGTCTCCGTAAAAGGTATATATCTTTTTTATCTCTCCCTTATTTTCTGCCTTAAGTGTAAATTCCAGAGTTAGGCTATCTGTGCCGGAAAGTTTGTACCTGCTTTTTTTAGCACTACTTTCAAAATGAAGCTGTCCCGTGTTAACTGCTTTCCCGTCAGAGGTTACAAAAGCAATATCGTATGCATTTGCCACAGGATAGTTTATTAGCTGAACCATCGTACTGAAGTTCACCGAGTCTGAATCGGCTGAATACCAGTTCTTAAATTCCTTAAGAAAATACTTCTTTATGTTGGCTCCGCGGGTGGAGATTTCCATAGTTACAAGATCATTTTCAACAGTTATTATTCTTTCTTTTCCATCTGCTATACGAAAGTGCATACCAAGACTGGTAGTATCTTTGTATATCTCCTCGAAAACTTCTTTTTCCTGTTCTATAGCAATTGGTTTTTGAATGGTATCCGCAACTACATGGGTTGTATCTTTCTGATTAACGGGTTGATCTAGCGGCGGCTTCGGGGAGTTGAGATATAACCAAATGATTAATATAGCGCCGATAAAAATAAATGCAACAACTGTTTGTTTATCCATCAATTTTTCCGTTTAACGTACTGGATCATATCCGCCTTTGTTCAACGGATTACATCTAAGAATTCTCCAGGCGGTTTTTAATCCTCCTTTAATGGCTCCATATTTTGTAATTGCCTGAATACCGTACTCAGAACAGGTTGGGTAAAATCTACAAGAAGGAAGAAACAGGGGAGAAATTATTTTTTTATATCCTTTTATTAACATTACCAGAACAGTTTTCATCCTATGCACTACTCTCTATTCTGTTTAAGATTTCGTCAATTCCAGGCATAATATCTTTTATTTCTATCTTTTTGTTCAAGCGTTCGGTAACAGAAAAAGCAGAAAATACTATTAATATTAAAATTCTTTTTTTTCTGCAAAAATTAACAAGCCTTTCTTTATTCAGCCTGTAAGAGGTTTTTATTAGTCTTTTAACCCGGTTTCGCCAGACCGCATTTCCATTTTTTTTTGAAACAACCGCTGCTATTTTTACTCCACTCTCTTCGGCTTCCTTATCTATCAAGTAAACGGCTTTAATTCTATGATCTTCGGAGATTAGTATCTTGCCGGAGCTAAATATTTGATCAATATTCTTTTTACTTTTTATTCTTTCCTTTGGGGAAAGACCATATCGTTTCAATGAGGCTATTTCTCATCACTAACTGTTAAATTCTTTCTTCCTTTTGATCTTCTGCTGGCCAGCACTTTTCTCCCGTTCTTGGTTTTCATTCTTTCTCTAAAGCCATGCTTATTTTTTCTTTTCCTATTGCTTGGCTGATACGTTCTTTTCATACGTTCCCTTTAATTTTTTAATTTCGCCTGTTTTAAACAGCAAAAATACTAAATAATATCTTCTTTACCCAAACCCGGAAAGGTTTACAAATATTTTTCTTCTTCTTTGCAAAATTAATTTGCACAGATACATATTAGTTTATATTTTTTGGACAGAGAGAGGTGCAAAAAAATTGTGAATAGATTGTGGATAGTTTTTGTGTGTGAAAACGTTCCACATTTTTTAACAAGTTGCCTCCCGTAATTTAAAGCTTATTTTTTGTGTGTATGTTTCAATTTGCTTCGGTTAATTCATTATCATATAGGCGGTTGACCGCCCATATATAATGTTAATAAATTGTGAGTATCGGTTTCTATTTGTTAATAATTTGTTTTTACTTTAACTAAATCTCATGGTTTTATTGAATTATTCTACTGTGGACAAATGGATATGTTGAACGCTCTTTCCTCTAAACTACCTGCAATATCTGACCCATTTCTTGTCTGGAGGGAATGTTTAAAACACATTAAAGATAATGTAACCTTAATGACTTTTAACACATGGTTTATACCAATAAAGCCTTTAGAGCTTGATGGTGTTACGCTGAAGGTTCAGCTTCCCAGTCAATTCTTTTGGGAATGGATAGACGAGCATTTTAATACATTAATTACTAAGACCATCAGGCAGGTGTTGGGACCTGAGGCTAAGCTTGCTTACCTTATAAATGAAGAAGCTAGTGCGCCTTCGGAGCTTAGACCTAAGCAAAG
>Ga0154371_1200_pt2 | contig 8511 bp, 6 predicted proteins | sample RifGroA2_FD_105615 | JGI IMG/M metagenome (GOLD analysis project Ga0154371, IMG submission 105615) | Ignavibacteria bacterium GWA2_35_9
TTGAAAGTTGGGGAGATGCAAAGACAAGGACAGGTTTTTATTCTATGCAGCAGCCGGTTATTTCGCCTCTTCACGATTCGCGTCAAAAAGAAGCTGCTCTTTTATGCTGGATTGAGAAAGATGATTTTGAATACAAAGAAAATCTTTACCATGAATACCTGGTGAAGAACTGGCAGGAAAATATCTACACGGGTTTGAAAGCCGGACTTCCTTTTAAACAATTCTGGCTTGGAGCTTTACATGATGGCGTTGTAATTTTTAATGAGAATATTCCTTCAACTGCTGGCTTTAATAATTCTGCCTTAGCGGATTTGAACTCAACAGCAGATGTTTCCGGCTTTGCAGTTGTTCTTAAAGAAAGTTATTCAATTGGGGATGGAAGATTTGCCAACAACGGCTGGCTCCAGGAACTGCCGCATCCTGTTTCAAAAGTAACGTGGGATAATTATGCTGCAGTTTCACAAGCAACAGCAAAAGAGCTCGGCATAGATACTAATGATTATATCGAAATAACAATTGAAAAGCGTAAACTTAAAATACCCGTTCTGGTTCAGCCGGGTTCTGCAGATAAAACAATTACAATAGAATCAGGATATGGCAGAACAAAAAGCGGAACAATAGGTACAGGTGTCGGCTTTAATACTAATGTTCTTCTAACTTCTGCTTATGGACTTTCCCACTGGCTGTTTTCATCTGCTCAGGTAAAGAAAGCAGGTGGTTCTTATGAAATTGTTACAACACAGGAACATCAGTCTTTTGATATTGAATTATTAAAAGATGCTGCTCAGAAAAGAGGAATTATTCGTGAAGGAACTGTAAATGAATTTTTGAAAAATCCCCATTTTCTTCATGAAAATTCAGAGCATAAATTGGATACTTTTTATCCTGAATTCCCGTATAAAGATGTTAAATGGGGAATGGCAATAGATCTTAATAAATGTCTTGGCTGTGGTGAATGTGTAGTAGCCTGTACAGCAGAAAATAACGTTCCTGTAGTTGGAAAAGAGCAGGTTAAACGTGGCAGGGAAATGCAGTGGATTAGAATTGACAGGTATTACTCAGGTAGTGTGGAAGAGCCATCAGTTAGTACACAGCCAATGCTTTGCCAGCATTGTGATCATGCGCCGTGTGAGAATGTTTGTCCTGTTGCAGCAACAACTCATAGTCCTGATGGCTTAAACCAGATGGTTTATAATCGCTGCGTTGGTACGAGATATTGTTCAAATAACTGTCCTTATAAAGTTCGCAGGTTTAATTTCTTTAACTTCAGAGATAATTTCAACGACGGATACCAGCTTGATAATATTTTCAGCCTGGTGTACAATCCTGAAGTTACAGTCAGGTCTCGCGGAGTTATGGAAAAATGCACTTTCTGTGTTCAGAGAATTATGGAAGCAAGAGAAATTGCAACGAGGGAAAAACGTAAGCTTCGTGGATATGATGTGAAAACTGCCTGCCAGGAAGCTTGCCCGACAAATGCAATTGTTTTCGGAGATAGCAATGATAAAGAAGCTGAATTGAGCAAATATCGTAATCATAACCTGGGTTATCATGTACTCGAAGAACTCAACGTTCGACCGAATGTAACGTATATAGCAAAATTAAGAAACACACATACGGAGGAAGTATAAGTGGAAGTGGATTATTCCACAGAAGCGGCTGTTGTCGAAGGTAATCTTAGACTTGCAGAAATTGACAGGATAATTTCTCGTCCTATAGAGGAACGACCCGGTAAAAAATATCTTCTTGCTTTGTCAATTTCATCGTCGTTTCTTCTTATTGGTGCAATTTGTGTCGGGCTGACCTTTTTCTACGGAGTAGGAATGTGGGGTAACAATCAACCTGTAGGCTGGGCATTCGGTATTGTAAATTTTGTATTCTGGATCGGTATTGGTCATGCCGGAACACTTATCTCTGCAATTCTTTTCCTCTTAAGACAAAAATGGAGAACAGGTGTTGCCCGCTTTGCCGAGGCAATGACAATATTTGCTGTTATGACTGCAGGATTATTTCCTATCATACATACGGGACGACCATGGTTGGCAGGTTATCTAACCCCTTATCCGAATCAACACGGTCTCTGGGTAAACCTTAACTCACCTTTGGTTTGGGATGTGTTTGCAGTTTCCACTTACTTTACGATTTCATTGTTGTTCTGGTATATAGGATTGGTTCCCGACTTTGCATCTTTAAGAGATAAGACAATATCAAAAGTAAAAAAGACAATCTATTCAGTATTCAGTTTAGGATGGAGACATTCCAATCGTCACTGGCAGCACTACGAAAAAGCTTATATGATTTTAGCTGGTTTATCAACTCCACTCGTACTTTCTGTTCATTCAATCGTTAGTTTCGATTTTGCAACTTCGATTCTTCCCGGATGGCATACTACAATTTTCCCGCCTTACTTTGTTGCAGGTGCAATCTTTTCCGGGTTTGCAATGGTTGTGACAGTTCTAGTTTTTGTTCGTAAAGTATTTGATATGGAAAATATCATTACATTGAACCATCTCGAAAGAATGAATAAAATTATTCTTGCTACAGGAATGATGGTAGGTTATGCTTATGGGATGGAATTTTTTATAGCATGGTATAGCGGTGTACAATATGAACAATTTGTTTTTATAAACCGTGCTTTCGGTCCTTATGCTTGGGCATACTGGACTATGGTTAGCTGCAACGTCATTTTCCCACAACTATTCTGGTTCAGGAAGATTAGAAGATCGGTTCCCGCTATGTTTATTATTGTAATACTTGTCAATGTAGGAATGTGGTTTGAAAGATTTGTAATTATTGTATCCTCTTTACACAGAGATTTTCTACCTTCAAGCTGGGGTATGTTTGTTCCCACTTTGGTTGATCTTGGAATTTTGCTCGGAAGTTTTGGTCTTTTCTTTACATTGGTGCTTTTATTTGCAAAAACATTGCCGGTTGTTTCTATTTCTGAAATTAAGGCAGTGGCACCCGGTTCACAACCTTCTCATGCAGGAAATCACAATGAATGAAAATAAAAATCTATATGGTGTAACTGCATTATTCGATTCGGCGAATGAGATTATTCATGCAGCGAAAGAAGTAGAAAAGGCTGGTTATAAAAATTTTGATGTGAATACTCCTTATCCGGTTCATGGAATGGACCGTGCTATGGGATTAAAGCGCTCTACAGTTGGTTTTTTCACATTGTTTTTTGGTTTTTCAGGCACAGCATTCATTTTACTATTTGCTTACTGGACTATGTCTGTAAATTACCCAATGGTTATTGGAGGGAAACCGTTTTTTGCGCTTCCGTCTTTTATCCCTGTAACTTTTGAAACAACCGTTTTACTCGGAGGTATTGCAACCGTAGTGGGAATACTTGCTGTATTTTTTAACCTTCCCTCGAACAACCATCCGCTTCACGATACCGATTATATGTGTAGTGTTTCAAACGATAAATATGGAATCGTCATTGAAGCAGAAGATCCTAAATTCAATGAAAATGAAGTAACCGAATTATTAAAAAGACTGGGTGCAAAGAAAATTCATACAGTTATGAATCCCGGGAAAGAATCTTTCCCGATTTTCGAGGGAAGATTTGTTGTATTTCTTATTCTTGTTGTACTGGTTGTTTGTGGAGGTACTTATTTTACTTTAAATAAAGTACTATACCTGGAACCTTTCGACTGGATGTTAGAACAGGATAAATTAATTCCGCAGGAAAAGAGCACTATCTTTACAGACAATAAAGGCATGAGAACCACAATTGAAGGAACGGTTGCCAGAGGATATCTTCCTTATCCTTTTAAAGGTCAAACTATTCCGACAGAAACATTAGCTAATCCTCTTTTGCCGACTAAAAAAGTTCTTGAGTTTGGTAAAGGAAAGTTTTTAACATTTTGCAGTCCTTGTCATGGTAATTATGCTGACGGAGACAGCAGGTTACATGGTCAGTTTCCAAATCCTCCGACTTTACATTCTGCACGGGCTCGTGAATTTGGCGATGGAATGATTTACCATATTATAGTAAATGGGCAGAATACGATGCCTTCGTATGAAACTCAGACAACATCTGAGGAGAGATGGGCAATTATTAATTACATTCGTGCATTACAGAGAGCAAAAAATGCAAAACCTACTGATCTTCAGGAAGTTCAAAAGGAGCTTGGTGTAAATGTTAAATAAAGAATCCGGCTACGTGAAAAAAGAATTGCCCGGAAATATTGCAAAAATAGGAACGGTTTTTTTTGCTGTGGGTTTGATACTTGGAACGGCAGGATATTTTATTGAACCTGTCAGAGCTTCATTCAGTTATCTTGTAGCATTTATGTTTTTAGTTAGTGTTGGAATAGGTTCGCTTTTCCTTGTTGCACTCGAATATTTAGCCGGTGCCGATTGGAGTACACCTTTCAGAAGAGTGAGTGAATTTTTATCGTCATCAATTCCGCTATTAATAATTTTCGCTTTGCCATTAATTTTTAACATGAATTCATTATTTCACTGGACACACACTGAGGCTGTGGCTGAAGATGCTGTACTTCAGGGAAAGGCGCCGTATTTAAATTCATCATTCTTTATAATAAGGGTAGTGGTCATTTTTGGTTTGTGGAGTCTCTTTTATTATTTATTAAGTAAAAATTCACGCGGTCAGGATTCAACCGGTGACCAAAGATTAACCAAAAGAAATATTGTTCTTTCCGGAATATTTATACCGTTGTTTGCAATAACAGCAACTGTAACATCTGTGGACTGGCTGATGAGTCTCGAGCCTCATTGGTTTTCAACAATATTCGGTGTTTATTTCTTTTCAGGCTCGGTCTGGGCGTCACTTGCTGCTTTAACTTTAATTGTTGTACTTTTGAAAGAAAAAGGATATTTGAGCCAGAGGATTAATAATGATCATTATTATAGCCTTGGTACTTTAATGTTCGCTTTTACCTGCTTTTGGGGTTATATAGCTTTCTCCCAGTATATGCTGATATGGTATGCTGATTTACCCGAAGAAAGCTTCTGGTTCTTGCAGAGATGGACAGGCGGATGGGAATATTTTTCAATCGTACTGATCTTGGCTCATTTCATTATTCCGTTTGGTGCTTTATTATCTTACCCTGCTAAGACTAACCCGCGAAGATTAAAATTTATATCGGTCTGGATACTCTGCACACATTATCTTGATTTATACTGGCTAACTATGCCAAATTTGAATGTGAGCGGTTTTGTTTTTAGCTGGTTAGATTTTGTTTTCCCGATTGGAATACTGGGGTTAATAATTTTGATATTTAACATCAATGCTAAAAAATATAATTTGATTCCGGTAGGTGATCCGAAGCTTCAGAGAGGTCTTGATTTTACTCTGCATTAAATTTTATGATTGATTTAAAAAAGAAATACGAAAAATTTAAATCCGAACCCGGGAGAATCTTCGGGCTGGTTTATCCTTACATTCTGGTTGTAATGGTGGCAGCAGGATTATATTATATTTCCAATCTTAACGAGATAGCCAGGCAAACTGTTAATCCGGCTTTACCGGATACTACTAAGCAGGAAGATTTAAAAATAGTAGAACCAAGAACTATTCCCCCGGTAAATATCCTGGAAATAAGCAAGCCGACCGATGAATTAATTGCAAAAGGGAAGGAAACTTTTACAACAGTTTGTACGTCCTGTCATGGTGAAGATGGTAAAGGTGATGGTCCCGCATCAACTGCTTTGAATCCCAAACCAAGAAATTTCATAAACAAAGAAGGTTGGAAAAACGGTCCCAAGCTTTCGCAAATTTATCAAACTCTTGAGGAGGGAATACCGGGAAGCGGTATGATATCTTATAATTATCTTACCCCTCTTGAAAGAATTGCTTTGGCTCATTATATACGGCAAACATTTGTTCCCGATCCACCTACCGATACCGAAAATGAGTTATTAGCTCTTGATCAGACATATTCACTTTCTAACGGAAAGGAAATATCTGCTCAGATACCTGTTCAATCTGCAATCAATATTATAATAAAGGAAAGCGATAGTCAGATACAGAATCTTATATCGAAAGTAAGCGAGATAAACGGCAGCGATGAAACAGGTGCAAAAATATTTAAGCTTGTTACAAGTAACGAGCTCAAAGCTTTAGTAACTTTAAATTCCGGCGCAGCCTGGAAACAGGATTATCAAAAGTTTGCCGACATTATTATTTATAATATGCCTGAGAATGGTTTTAATGAAAATATTTTCAAATTGTCGGGCAATGAATGGGATGCGCTCTACAAATATATGAATAGCTATTTTTGATAGGGAGGTGCACTATGAAATACTTAACAAAAATTTTACCGTTACTTGTTCTTATATATACCGGTTTTGCATTAGCGGAAGATAAAAAAGTTGATATTGGCATCGATGAACAGCTTGGGAAAAGTCTTCCTCTTGATTTGTATTTCAATGATGAGACAGGCAGCAGGAAAGCATTAAGAGAATATATAACCGGCACCACAGTTCTTGCTTTCGTTTACTATGAATGCCCTGGGATATGTTCTCCTTTAATGACTTCCATAGCTGAAGTCGTTGACAAAGTAAACCTTGAACCGGGAGAAAACTATAATATTATTACTATCAGTATTGATGAGTTTGAAAAACCGGCATTGGCTGCTGATAAAAAGAGAAATTATATGAAGCTTATCGAAAAGAAATTTCCTGAAAGTGCATGGAGATTTCTTACCGGAGATAGTGTAAGCATAAAGACTATAACTGACGCAGCAGGATTTCATTTCAAAAGGGAAGGGACACAATTTATTCATTCCGGCGCCCTGCTTTTTATTGCCGGAGATGGTAAAATCTGCAGGTACCTGTTCCCGGGCTATTCGGAAAATAAAGGTTACAGGATTCTTCCATTCGATTTTAAGATGGCAATAACTGAAACATCAAAAGGTGTTTCTGCTCCAACTATTGCAAGAATGCTTCAGTTTTGTTTTAGTTATGATCCCCAGGGAAAGACCTACGTCTTGAATTTTACAAGAATCTTTGGTGCAGGTATTTTGCTTGCGGCAATAGTCTTCGTGCTCTATATTACTATAAAACCAAAGATGAAAGAAAAAAAGAAGTAAGAGGTAGTTATTTATGGCAGACGATGTATTGGCAATAAAAGGGAATGGGCATGAGCCGAGTTACCTGGAATATACCGGGAAAGGTAAAGGGCTTAAAGCCTGGATTACATCTACCGATCATAAAAGAATAGGAATTCTTTATCTTGTTTCTCTTCTAAGTTTTTATGTGGTCGGTGTACTTTTTGGCTTCCTTATGAGACTCGAGCTGATAGCTCCCGGAAGGACCATAATGGATCCACAAACATACAACCAGATATTTACACTGCATGGTGTGATAATGATTTTTTTGTTTGTTATCCCTGGTATTCCCGCAGCTTTTGGTAATTTTTTTCTGCCAATTCTTATAGGTGCAAAGGATGTAGCTTTTCCGAGAATAAATTTATTATCCTGGTATCTTTTTGTATTGGGTGGTTTACTTGCTGTTCTTTCAATATTACTCCCCGGCGGTCCGGCTGATACCGGGTGGACATTTTATATACCATACAGCGTTCGTTCAGGTACAAATGTTACTTATGCACTTATGGCTGCATTTGTACTTGGATTCTCTTCAATCTTAACAGGATTAAATTTTGTTACAACTGTTCACAGGTTAAGAGCACCGGGAATGAGCTGGTTCAAGATGCCTCTTTCTATCTGGTCGCTTTATGCAACTGCCTGGGTTCAGGTTTTAGCAACTCCAATAATTGGTATAACACTTCTATTGGTTGCAGTAGAAAGATGGTTTGGAGTGGGATTGTTTGATCCGGCACTTGGTGGAGATCCGGTACTTTTCCAACACCTGTTCTGGATATACTCACATCCGGCAGTCTATATAATGATTTTGCCTGCTATGGGTGTGATTTCGGAGATTATACCTGTCTTTGCCAGAAGAACAATATTCGGTTACAAGTTTATTGCTTTTTCATCTATTGGTATTGCACTGTTTGGTTCCCTGGTTTGGGCGCATCATATGTTTACTGTCGGAATGAGCGATACGGCGCAATTAGTGTTTTCCCTTCTCACTTTTCTTGTTGCAATTCCCAGTGCGATAAAAGTGTTTAACTGGACTGCAACACTTTACAAAGGCTCGATCGATCTGGCGCCACCTTTGTTGTTTGCGCTCGGATTTATTTTTCTTTTTTCAATCGGAGGGTTCACCGGGCTTTTCCAGGGTACTCTTGCTGTTGATATACAGGTTCATGATACATCTTTTGTAGTAGCACATTTTCATTATGTTATGTTTGGCGGAACGGGTTTCGGAATTTTTGCTGCGATGCATTACTGGTTGCCGAAGATGTTCGGCAGAATGTATAATCAGAAAGTTGCTAAAGTTGCCTTCTGGATTTTGTTTACCGGCTTCAATGTACTTTATTTCCCGATGTTCATTATGGGCTGGTTGGGAATGCCGAGAAGATATTACGACTACCTGCCCGAATTTCATATATATCATTTTATCTCAACCATT
>Ga0154371_1023_pt1 | contig 8486 bp, 10 predicted proteins | sample RifGroA2_FD_105615 | JGI IMG/M metagenome (GOLD analysis project Ga0154371, IMG submission 105615) | Ignavibacteria bacterium GWA2_35_9
ACAAATGCCTCATCACCGGAAACCGCGATCATCGAACCGGCAAGAGCGCCAAAGCTTATTAATCCATGCATGTAAAGAGAAACATTTGTAAATCCCCCAATACATCCGGGAACCGTACCAATTAAAGAGGCTAAAATATATTGTTTAAATTTTCTCGCATTAACAAAAAATTTTTCAATCTTTTGTTTGGTAATTACATTCAGCAAATCGACTGAGATCATCATTACTGCAACGAGTAGAGAAATCTCTATCGACTCTTTTACAAGGCTCAATATTAAGTCAAACAATTTTTCACCATAAATAAATTCATCTTTCGCTCTGTATTAGATACAGAATAAGGCGGTGAGATTCTTGAAACAAATTGTAAAGACTTATCCTGCTGAGCGGTTAGCTGCCCTGAATTTTTTCCTTAATAAGCCATTCCTCATTTTTACAATTTTTAAGATTTCTCTAATGCCTGATTTAAATCTGCAATAATATCATTAACATCCTCAATCCCAACAGATAAACGAACCAAATCAACTGTAATTCCGGCTTTAAGTTTTTCTTCCTTTTTTACGGCAGCATGAGTCATGGATGCCGGATGTTGAATAAGTGTTTCTACTCCACCTAATGAAACAGCCAAAGTTGCCAAATGAACGCTGTCCATCAATTTTCTACCGGCTTCCAGTCCACCTTTAACTCCAAAACTGATCATTGAACCGGTGCCGCTCATTTGTTGTTTTGCTAACTCAAATTGTGGATGGGATTTGAGCCCCGGATATTTTATCCATGCAATCTTTGGATGGTTTTCTAAAAAGTGAGCAACCTTAACGGCATTTTCTTGATTACGTTCTACACGAAGAGCTAAAGTTTTTAATCCGCGAATAACTAAGTAAGCCTGATGCGGATCCATATTGCACCCCATATAAACCATAGCATGGCGAATTTTTTCATATAAACTTTTTTCTTTCGTAACAACAATTCCACCAATAATATCTGCATGACCGTTAATAAATTTTGTAACGGAATGAAGAACAACATCAGCGCCCAGGTCAAGAGGTTTTTGTAAGTAGGGTGTTGCGAAAGTATTATCGACTACTAAAATAAGGTTATGCCTCCGGGCTATTTCGGCACACGCTTTAATGTCGGTTATTTCCATTGTGGGATTAGCGGGAGTCTCAATGTAGAGAACTTTTGTGTTAGCTTTTATGGCGGAGATAATATTGTTAACATCGGACGTACTTACAAAATCAGCTTCAACACCAAATCGCGAGAAATCTTTTTCCAATACACCTCTCGCCGGACCATAGACAGACGCTGTACTAACGATATGACTGCCGGAACCCAATAGCGCCATATAAACACTTGTTATTGCTGACATGCCGGAACTTGTGGCAACTCCATCGAAACCATTTTCCAACTCTGCCACGTTTTTTTCGAGAACGCGGATCGTAGGATTACCGATTCTCGTATAAATGTATCCATCACTTGCGCCTGAAAAACAATCTGCACCTTCCTGCGCATTCTTGAATTTAAATGTTGATGTTTGATAAATGGGAACGGTAGCGCTCCCGAATTGATCTTCAAAGTTTCCGCTGTGAATCACCTTAGTGTTAAATCCCAGATTCTTGGTATTCATATTTTACTCTTTTCGTTATTAAGTTATTGTAAAAAAAAAGATTCTTGTAATTAAATTTTTAATCTCGTTCGACAAGGTCATTAATATTACCGGTGAACATTATATTTTCATTCAAATTCAAAAGCACACATTTTTGTGTTGCGATAAAAGCAAGATAATCTTCGATTTTGATTTCAGCTTTAAGAACAAACATGCCATGCGAATAGCTCTGTACGAACATTTTCCCAACCGGCTTATCGAAAAGTTTAATCTGTTTTCGATATTTTATTTCGCTTGATACGACAACAAGATGATGATTGCTCTCAAGTAATTTTTCCATCGGATAGATTTGCATGAATAATATGTTGCGCATATCTTCAAGCCAGCGGACGTATACTATATTATTAACATGCCCTGCAACATCGATATCATAAGTATTTACCAACAAGGGAACTTCGATAAACAGCGGGTTTGTTTTACTTGATAGCAACACTTCGTCAACTCTCATTTCTGTTTCCACCGGCAATAAATCCTCTATTTAGTTGTGTGTTGATTTCTTTTATAGCAGAGTAATTATCAACAAGAATATTTTTTATCTCCTCGGAAGAGATTTTGCCCCTTGAATGCAGTTCACCTTTTCTAACTGTGTGAAGTTTATCCATTGCATCAAAACCTAAGGAATTAAAATCCGCCATTAATAGCTTCCCTTTAGGGGAATGAACACGGATAATTTCGCTGAGACATAAGAGAGGATTATTAAGTTCGTGCATCGTATTTATGCAGACAATATTATCAACTGTACTATCCGCAAATGGGATTTTTTCCAGATTTAACCGGATATACTTTACTTTATCCAAATATGCTTCCGTAATTCTTCTTTCACTTTCAATCTTAGAATCAAGATTGTAATCGCCTGTAATGACGGAGTGCCCCAATCTCGTTAATGTTGAGGCGGCTCTTCCGGTTCCGGTGGCAACATCAAGAATTAAAGAATTGGGCTGAAAATTTGCAGCAGAAATCATCCGGAAATATTCTTCCATTAGATCGTATCCCCAATCAAAAAGCAATAGATCGCTTTCGGATTTTGGAATAGTTTTATAATTATTCATCAACACCCTAACCTGGACGAGCGAGTACAAAAAAGTTTTCTTTTTCGTGTCTTGTGTCTTTGTGGCAAAACTTGCTCGCCACAAAGTCACGGAGGCACGATTTCTTAATTAAGTGATTCAATTTTCAATGCACTGAAAATATTCTTGCCTGCCTGCGGCGGGCAGGCCGTTTTGCGCAGAATATTTTTGTTAACTATCTAAATAAGTATATAATATGTCCAAACATCAATTCAAAAATAAGCTAAATAATTTTATTCTAACGTCCGCTTTGTTTTATTGTTTATGAAACCAACGACAATCATCATCAAAACAAAGTAGTTGACTTTAAATGCCTTTTATAGTTTAGTTTTTAATGTTCATTTTAATTCACATAACCGTTGTCAATATCAAAAAGAACCAACAGGTACATTCATTTTCAAATTAATACTTCTTCCCGGAGATAACGCGTATCCCTTATATGTATCAAGAAAATCGCGATAAACTTCGTTCAAAAGATTAGTAATAGTTAGATCAATATTTATTGGTTGATCGTATAAACAAAGATCAAATCCCAAACCTAAATCGACCAAATTATATTTCCCTGTTGAACAGACGCCGAACGGAATATCCGGACCAATTCCGTCATCAAACTGTCCAAACGGTTCATAAATACCGGCAGCATTTTTACTTGATACAAATTTTGCATTTATCGAAATGTATGGCGATTTAATCACAGTAAAACTTGGCAATAAAAATTTAGCTCCAAGCGTCAATCTTTTAGGAGGCATTAATGGTAATTCGTCATCCTTCCAAGAACCGGATGTAAATTCACTTTTAATCAATGAATAACTTCCGGAAAGCAAAAGCCAATTAAACACACCGGCATCAACCGACAATTCCAACCCGGTTATCAATGCATCCGCTTGGTTGTGTGCGAATACGAATGTTGCATTTGCCGGTGCAAGCGGATGGTTCGGCGCGTTGTAAAGAAAAATGTAATTGTTTATTGCATTATGAAAAACCGAAACGCCGGCATTCAACATTTCATTTCTGAATCTTAGGGAGGAGTTTAGATCAAGTGAAGTTTCATTCTTTAGATTTGGATTTCCTATTTGAAAAGCAAACACGCCTCCGTGTTCGCCGTAAACATAAAGGTTATAAAAGCTCGGTGTTCTGAATCCGCGGCTTATATTTCCTGTTAAAGTTAAATGATCGGTTAATTTATATGCAGCTCCGAATGAACCGGAAAGATTGGAATAGCTCCGCTTGTCGTCAATAGGCAAAAGAGGATTTGTAAATGTTCCATAAAATATTTGATCCCTATAATCAAAACGAGCGCCAAAGTTTAGTATTAATCTATTCCTCTGCCATTCTTCAAAAAGGAATAAACCGTAGTTAGTAAAATTGCCGGTTGGCTGTAAAGGCGCTTTCCCGATGTTTTCGTGGCCATAGTATTTTACTTCCGCACCTATCGTCCCGGAGAGATTTATTACATCAAGATTTTCAACCTCAACACGGGCTGTGTAAACATCAAGTATCAAATCCACGGCAGCAGAATCGGGTAATGTTGAGTAATTTATTCCGGCTTTTGTTGCTTGCCTGTGATTTTTTTGATAACTGAATTTCGGTTTAACAATGAATTTTCCCAAAGGCACATTACCTTTAATATTTACTATTTGGTTTTCAAGTCGAAGTCCTATTGGGCCGCCGTCGGGTAAAAGGAAATTATTCTTATTTAAATATTGATCATAATCGATCGAAAATATTCCAACTGGAGATAAATAACCAACACCAAACGAACCGTTTAGTTGCTCGAAGTTTGTGTTTGGTATTTCACCGGTGAATTTTGGATCTCCTCTTTTGAGAGTTTTGGAATAAGTATCTGCATTTGGCGTATTAAAATTATCGGCTTTTCTTCTAACAAAATTTGCATTCATTGAAAACAATTCCGTAGAACCGTTTAATTTAATCCCACTCATGTATTCGTTATTATTGGAGAAATAACCGCCGGACAAAGAACCGTTTATATCAAAATCATTCTCTTGTGAAAAATGAAAAGGATGTGGTATTAAATTTACGGCGCCGCCCATTGCATCGGAACCATAAAGCAAACTTGCAGCCCCTTTTATTACTTCTATTCTTTCATAGTTTGATGCTTCGATATTGGGAGAGTGACGTTCGCCATATTGCTGGTATTCTTGAGTAACACCATCACTGAGAATTAAAACACGTTCCCCCGTGTGCCCGCGTACTACCGGTTTTCCGGCTACGGAACCAGCCGAAAGGTTGTAAATACCGGGCATATTCTCCAAAGTTTTGCCAAGCGATGATGATTCCGATTTTAACTTCTCTCTGCCGCTTAAAGAACTTACATCTTGCGGGCTGTTTAAGGGATCGGTAGCATACGGGTTCCCCGTTACAACAACGGTTTCAGTCTGGATTGAAGTTGGCTTTAGTTTAACAATAAGTTCAACAACATTTTCGATTTCTAAATCAATCATTTTAATTTCAGATTCAAAACCGATATAACTAATAACAAGCCTGTGTTTACCCTTAGGAAGATTTTTAATGATAAAGTCACCTTTATCATCGGTAACCGTTCCACGGCTAAGTGAGGGCAACGCAATATGCGCACCATAAAGGGCAATTCCATCATTCGACAAAACTTTACCTTTAATAGCGCAGTTATAATTTTCCGCATAAAGGATGTTTATACTAAAAAGAAAGAAGATTATTAAACTCGGCAATAGCCGGTTTATTTTAATTGAATACATAAATATCTCCGTTAATTGATTGACAATACTTTTTTATAATTCCGGGTATTTGTCAAACAAGCGGAGGACCTCTTAAATAAGTAGTTTTAGGTTTTTGTTGAAAGGTGGAAAATATTTGTTGAATATCAATGAGGGATTCAACCATGAAATCATGCGGCAATTCAAAGTGAATAGTAATGCCGCTGCTAAAAGTATGAGAAATAACTAGAGATGGGCAGTCGTCCCTTTCGGGTTCAATTGGTTTGTGATTATGAAGAAGTTCTTTTCCTGAATTTAATAAGAAGATCAAAAAGAGTAAAAAAAGGACTAAAGAAGACTTAGCTTTTGATACCGATATTTTATTTATTGAGTTGTGCATTTAGCAAGTATAATTACAATATAAGGTTATTCATTTTCACCAATATTTTCAATGTTTTTAGTTGTTGCCCCGTGTACATGACCAATGCTTTTGTTAACTGTTGGTTCGTCGAGCCGTTTCAATTTGTCTTTTAAAAACTTCTCAACAGCTTCTTTAACAGACATTTTTCTCGCAAGGTAAACTTTACTCTTGGGCGTGTTGATAATTCCAAATGCATGCGGACCGACATTGCCTACAATAAATGCTTCAACTCCTTTGTCCAAAAATTCCCGGATGCTTTGATGATTATGATCCACATCTATGTTTTCATAGGTTTCAAAGCTGTTGGTTTCGGTATTATACATTAAATAGTAGCCTGCATGTCCAAACCTTTTGGCAACACTACTTTCCAATTTATTATCATCGGCACCAATTAACAGAAACATAATTTTCCTTACAATTTAGAGAGTATGATTGTTCTAATTATTTGCATCACTTCTGTTCCATAATAATCTATCTATTATTCGACCATGGTCAATAATCAGCACCCCATTAATATGATCAATTTCATGCTGAATGACTCGTGCGGTCAAACCTTTAAATTCCCTTTCTTTTTCCTTCTCGTACTTATCGATATATCTAACTAAAAGCGTTTCTTTTCTTCTAACATTAACCGTTGTATCCGGTAGACTTAAACATCCTTCTTCCATTTGGTCTTCACCGAAACCTGTGAGTATCTCAGGATTTATCATCAAGATCAATCCTTTGCCAATATCTGTAATCACGACTCTTTTTAATGCTCCAACCTGAGGTGCCGCCAATCCTATTGCGCGATGAGCGTACATGATCTCGGACATGTTTTTTAGCAAATGACGGGTAACGTGGTCAATCTTGTTTACCGGTAATGCTATTTTTCTAAGAACGGGATCCGGATAAATTTTTAACTCATACTTTTTCATAGCAATATTCTGCCAATTGATACCTGAATTTTAATTTTTAGATACTACGGCAAAAGAACCGCCACTGCCAATACCGTTGTCCACAATCCACTTTTCTCTCCTTCGGCAGTTTGAGTAATATTAAAAGATTTTACAATCTTTCCTGACATCTTAAAAACCTGCTCACGTTCATTCCAGTCCGAATCCGAATCAAATTCAACCCCGAGAGTTGTGGCAAGCATTTGAGCGGCTAAGTCTTCAGCATAATCTCCGGCAATTTTTTCTTTTACTCCAAAAGGATGATGCTCTGATAAATAACCATATTGATTGCCGTTTGCCGGAATTGCAACACCGATAGAGGATGCAATTAACCTATTCGGCTCGTTCGTTGAATTCCGAGCCATAACGGCAAATGTAATTTGACCTGCGCTGATTTCTTTTAATCCTTGCTGCCTAGAAATTATTTTGCATCCCGGAGGATAAATACTGCTGACTGTTACCAAGTTGCAAATCTCTATTCCGGCACTTCGCAGAGCCGCTTCAAATGAACTGAGATAGTCTCTGTGTCTTCCTACCCCTTTTGTAAAAAATATTTTTGTCGGAACGTACATTTTTTGTCTCTTTTCTATTTTGATAAATAACTATCCACGGCATCTTTAACTTTTATTGTCCCTTTGTAACCGTCAACTATTTTAACTCCCCCTTTTTTGAGAGTTTCTTCCGCTTTATCTCCAACGTGACCCGTAAGTAAAACTTCAGCGGCTTTGTTGATAATTAATTCAGCGGCTTTGGGTCCCGCGCCGCTTTGCATCTGTTCACCGAGATTTGACACGGCTTCAAATTTCAACGTCTTTGAATCCACAATTAATAAATATTGGCACCGTCCGAATTGTTCACTAAGGAGTGCGTCCATCGATCCACCCGTTGATGTTACTGCAATTTTCATAATACACCTTTTATTAAATGGATAGATTATACTAAGATTTATTTAAGTTCTTCATATTTTAATCACATATTTAATTCTAATGAAACAAAATAAGTTCTTGGTGATGATGGTCCATAAACATATCCCGGGTCTCTCTTTATTCCGTAATCCAAATCTTTTTGATAAGTATCGGTTAAATTTTTTATGCCGGTAGTAACAGTGGCAGAAAGATCGCTAAACAATACAATTCTGTGTCTAACTGAAAAGTCGAATTCAAAAAAGTTTTGACTTTTTGATAAAACAAGAAGCGGTTCATCTTGTCCTTCAACAACTATTTCGTGGGGAACATCCATCTTACCAGTATACTTCATCGAGAAAAAGACGTTGAATTCTGAAGTAAAATTGTACGTAGAGCGTAAGTATCCAAATGAATTTGGAGTTCTTAAAAAGTTCTTCGTATGGAAATCAGTTAGAAAATCCTTATAGTTATTTTCTTTCAGAGTAATTCCTATTTTTAACTCTAAATTATCGATAGGTTTAATTCCGATATCAACTTCAATTCCCTTAGCATCAGCGCCAATACTGTTGATCCGCTCCCAGTATTCTATTGTTCCACTCGAAGAAATAAATCGATTTGTATAAGCTCCATCTAATTTTGTATAAAATCCGGTTACACCAATCAATAAGGGGATGTCGTTAACAAAATCTTGAAACTCGGCGCCTACTGTAAAGGAGTTACTTCTCTCTTCTTTTAAACCGGGCGAATTACGAATTACACGCTGCGTCCCTTCTAATCCACATATATGTAAATCTTCGTCAAATAT
>Ga0154371_1028_pt2 | contig 8109 bp, 4 predicted proteins | sample RifGroA2_FD_105615 | JGI IMG/M metagenome (GOLD analysis project Ga0154371, IMG submission 105615) | Ignavibacteria bacterium GWA2_35_9
GGCTGGAGACCTTGTTATCCTGGAAACGTGCAACTCTGTTTATATGATTAGAGTTTTGGCTAATGGACAGTATATTGTATCGGGTGGATGGTTTGATAAGAATAAACTTTCTTCAGTAAAGACAACGATCCACGGTTGCACCTGGGGTGGCACTGTAATTAAAACCGATATAATCGCTGCCTGCGGGCTTCATCTTGAGTTGGGAAATAAAGTAGTTACAAGTAAGATTAAAAAAATACTTCACATACCCGGTTATCTTGAAAACTAATAAAGAAGATTAAAGGAGATTACGATGATAGGCGAAACAATTCTTCATTACAAAATAATTGAGAAGCTCGGTGAAGGGGGTATGGGGGTAGTATACAAAGCCGAGGATACAAAATTAAAAAGAGATGTGGCAATCAAGTTTCTGCCGCGGCAGATCGCTTCTCAAAATGAAGAGAGAGAAAGATTTAAAGTTGAAGCACAGGCAGCGGCAGCTTTAAACCATCCGAATATTGCTACAATCCACTCGATCGAAGAAACAGATAATGAAGTTTTTATTGTGATGGAGTATATTGACGGAACAGAGCTAAGGGAAAAAATAATATCGGGTCCTGTAAAACAAAATAAAGCATTGGAAATAATTACAAGAATTGCGGATGGATTGAAGACAGCACATAACAAAGGAATTGTACACAGAGATATTAAAAGCAGTAATATCATGGTTACCGGCGATGACCAGGTTAAGATTATGGACTTTGGACTTGCTAAAATAAAAGGCGGGGGTTTGGTAACAAGAGTTGGTACTACAATGGGAACTGCCGCTTACATGTCGCCGGAACAAGTAAGTGGAGAAAAAGTTGATCAACGTACAGATATCTGGTCTTTAGGAATTATTTTGTACGAATTACTAACAGGTGAACTGCCATTTAAAGCTGACTATGAAGCTGCATGGACATATTTAATCCTTAACAAAGATCCTTTAAAACCAAGTGAGTTAGACCGAAAAATTCCAGCACAGTTGGATTCTATTGTAATGAAAATGCTTGAAAAAGATCGCGATAAAAGATATTCAAACATCGAGGAATTTTTTAAGGACTTACAGGAAGCCCGGAAAGAAATAAGCGGAACTGAACAGGAAGGGAAGACAAAAGCTATAGCTGTACTTCCATTTAATAATATAAGTGCAGAAAAGGAAAGTGATTATTTCAGTGATGGATTAGCTGAAGAACTTATAATGAATCTTTCCAGGTTGAAGGATATGAGAGTGGTATCGAGGACTACATCTATGCAATATAAAGGAGTGCAAAAAAGTATAAAAGCAATTGGTAAAGAATTAGGAGTAAGATATATAATTGAAGGAAGTGTCAGAAAATTTCAGGATAATCTTCGTATAACTGCTCAGCTTATTGATGTTGAAAAAGATGCGCAGCTTTGGGCTGAAACGTATAAAGGTAATCTCGCAGATGTTTTTGATATCCAGGAAAAAGTGGCAAAGCAAATAGTCGATGCATTAATGGTAAAGCTTACCCCAATGGAGAAAGTTGTACTAGAGAAACGTTCGACCTTAAATCCTGAAGCTTTTGATTGTTATCTGCGTGCAAGAGATTTTCTTTATCGAAGGACAAAAAACAGCGTACAGTTTGCTATCCAGCTTTTTCAACAAGCAATTGAATTCGATCCGAGATATGCAGGCGCATACGCTGGATTAGGAGAAGCTTATGCGACTTTATATCAGAATTTTGAAAGTAAAGATATCTGGCTGGATAAAGCGATAGATACCAGTCTTAAAGCTTTAACTTATGATTCCTCATTATCTGAAGCGTATGCTGCTCTAGCACTTGCATATTTTTACAAAAAAGAAAATGAGGAAGCATTTGCTGCAGGTAAAAAATCTATTGAACTCGATCCAAATAATTTCATCGGTTACTGGATACTTGGCAGGATTTATCATAGTACCGATAGAGACAAAGAAGCTCTTAGTCTATTTAAAAAAGTGGTTGAATTAAATCCTGATTTTTATTCCGCTTATATGGACCTCCGTTTAGTATATGACCGTTTGGGTGAAAAAGAAAAAGTAAAGGAAATATTAAAAACATCATCTATTGTGTATTCGCGATACTTATCTCAGCACCCTGATGATGCGCGTGCTCACATGCTTTTTGCAGTTGACCTTGCCCTTACAGAACAGAACGAAGAAGCAAAAAACGAAGCCGCTAAAGCTATAGAATTAAATCCCACTGATCCGCTTATGCTATATAACGCTTCATGTTTTTACTCTCAGCTGGGTGAAAAGCAAATTTCAATTGAAACGCTGAAAAATGCAATGACTGCCGGATATCAGGATTATGAATGGATTAAACGTGACTCAGACCTCGATAATATTCGCAACGAACCAAAATTCCTGGAATTAATGAAAGGGAAATAAGCTTAATTGCCCCGACTCTGCCTTTGCAGGCAGGCAGGCTTCAGGTCGGGGATAAGGAATTAAGAAAAAAATTTGGCTTTAGCCGCATATTAAAAATAAATGGGGCTAAAGCCCGGCACTTTTTTTATATCAACACCCACGACCTAAAGGTCGTGGCTATTTAAGGGACCATTTATGATTGGTGAAACAATACTTCACTACAAAATCCTTGAAAAGTTAGGCGAAGGAGGAATGGGTGAAGTTTACAAAGCCCAGGACACAAAACTCGATCGCTTTGTTGCCTTAAAATTTCTTCCTTCTCAGTTAATTGCAACCGAAGATGATAAAACAAGATTTATCCAGGAAGCAAAGGCTGCATCTTCTATGAATCATCCCAATGTTTGTACTATTTATTCAATTGAAGAATACAATTCTCAGTTGTTCATATCAATGGAATATATAGATGGCAAAACATTAAAGGATAAAAAAGATCATTTGTCGGAAAAACAGATTCTTGAAATAGGAATACAGGTTGCAGAAGGTTTAGCCACTGCACATGAGAAAGGAATAGTTCATCGCGATATAAAACCTGAAAACATAATGATCCGGAAAGATGGAATAGTGCAAATAATGGATTTCGGATTAGCGAAACTAAGAGAAACTTCCGGAGTTTCAAGATTGACAAAAGCCGGAACAACAATGGGCACAATGGGTTATATGTCGCCCGAACAAATACAGGGATTAGATGTAGATCACAGGACAGATATATTTTCTCTTGGAGTTGTGCTGTATGAATTGCTCGCGGGGGAGTCGCCTTTTAAAGGAATGCACGAAACAGCGATAATGTATGAAATAGTAAATGTTGATCCCCCGCCTCTTTCAACAGTAAAAGAAGGAATTGATCCTGAGCTTGATACCATAATTTTAGAATGTTTAGAGAAGGATAAAGATGAACGCTGCCAGTCTGCGAAAGAGCTTGCAAAAGATTTGAGGAAGGTTAAAAAATCTTCCGGACACAAAAAGACCAGAGTTTATAATGTCAACTCCACATCGTTTAATGTTTCATCTAATGCTACACAACCCTTAAAATCTTCAGGGTCGATTGTAATCGAAGGTTTTAATAAAAGATTTGAATTGAAAAAGTTGATTCCATTTGTTACTATCGTCTCACTGGCGTTAGCCATTCTCTTTATCTATTTATATTTTACTCAACCATCTTCCGGAACTGAAAACTATAGTATACAATTCAGTCTGCCCGCTCCTGCGGGATATACATTTACTTCTGATCTTCCGGCAATATCACCGGATGGTAAGATGATCGCTTTTACAGCTTCAGACTCATCTGGAAAAGCCAGAATATGGATACGCCACCTTGAATCATTGAATACAACATCCCTCGCAGGAACGGAAAATGCTTATGCTCCTTTTTGGTCCCATGATTCGAAATTTATTGGCTTTTTTGCAGATGAAAAATTAAAAAAGATAAATCTTTCGACAGGTTCACTGCAAGTCCTTTGCGATGCGCAGAGTATTCACCAAGGTAATTGGGGAAGTAATAACATCATATTATTTACGCCCCAATTTTTTTCGCCGTTGTATAAAATAAATGCCGATGGAGGAGTTCCTGTTCAGGCAACAACACTTGATCTCGCCCGTACCGAAGAATGGCATAGGTCACCCCAAATGTTGCCGGATAATATCCATTTTATTTACGGGGCGTATGGAAGGAATCAGGGAAGTGATAGAATATATGTCGGCTCGTTGGAGGATGATACAAAAATAGAAATAATGCCCATTACTAATCGTGATCTTTTCCAGGGAGCTGTATTTGTTTCTCCTGATAATTTATTCTTCCTGAAGAATAATTCATTGATGATACAAAAGTTCAATCTTTCAGACTTTAAACTTTCAGGCGAACCCCATCAATTCGTCAGCAATGTCAGAAATTTTACTGTCGCAAAAAATATTATGATTGTTTCACAAAACACTTCGGACGAAACGTCTGATATTGTGGTATTCGATGGGCACGGAAAAAAGATCGAACAAAATAATAACCTCGGCCTTCTTATTGAACTAACAGTATCCCCCGATGAAAACAGTGTTGCATATCATCGAATTTTGAGTCCTGATCTGAATCAGGAGTTTAACCAGGATATATGGATTCTTGACAGAAAAAGAGGTGTTACATCCCGCTTTACAACATCGCCTGCTGCGGATGTTAGTCCTCTCTGGTCTCCGGATGGTAGTAAGATCGTCTATGCATCTTCTCCAGATACAGTATACGACATTTATGAAAAAAATGTTAGCGGGACATCCGAACCGACTTTAATTTTAAAGACAAATTTCACAAAATATCTTTTAGATTGGTCATCAAATGGGAAATTTCTTCTTTATCAAGCCAAGGGGGATCTTTGGGCGCTTCCCATGACTGGGGACAGGAAACCTATTCAGTTGACAAATACATCCTTTAATGAATGGCAAGGTGCTTTTTCTCCCGATGTACATTGGATCGCATACAGCTCCGATGAATCTGGATTCAATGAAATTTATTTGCAAAGTTTTCCTGAGCCGACACTAAAATATCGGGTTTCAGTAAATGGAGGGAGAGCACCGCGATGGAGGCCTGATGGGAAAGAATTATATTATGTTTCTCCTGAAAATATGCTGTTAGCAGTCGATGTAAAGAGAACACCTCAAATAACATTCGGAGTTCCCCAAAAACTATTTAAAGCAAATGTAGGATCTTATATAAATATGTATTCAGTTTTAGATAACGGACAGCATTTTATCGTTAATAAATGGGCAACCAATAACACTTCTCAACCTTTACAGGTTATTGTTAATTGGGAGTCCTTGTCGGACAAGAAATGATGACATTAATATTTGGATATTTTAAATGATTGGCGAAACTATTTTGCATTATAGAATTTTAGAGAAACTCGGAGAAGGAGGAATGGGGGTAGTCTACCTAGCTGAAGATTTGAATTTAGAGCGTAAAGTTGCTATCAAATTTTTACCAAGACACATTGCCTGCAATTCAGAAGAAAGAGAAAGATTTAAGATTGAAGCTAAAGCTGCTGCTGCTCTGAACCATCCTAACATCGCTACAATTCACGCCATTGAAGAATCCGGTGAAGATACGTTTATTGTAATGGAATTTATTGATGGGATAGAGTTAAAGGATAAAATAAAATCCGGACCGATATCTGCAAAAGATGCTGCTAACATTGCAATCCAAATTGCAGAAGGTTTAGAAGCCGCACATAAAAAAGGAATTGTGCACAGAGATATAAAGTCTCAGAACATAATGATAACCAATGACGGCAAAGTAAAGATAATGGATTTTGGTTTGGCTAAAGTTGGCAAGGGAACTCAATTAACAAAGATCGGCTCTACAGTAGGAACTGCCGCTTATATGTCACCTGAACAGTCAAGAGGTGAAGAAGTAGATCATCGGACAGACATCTGGTCGTTTGGGGTTGTACTTTATGAAATGCTGAATGGTAAACTACCATTTAATGGAGATTACGATCAGGCTGTTATTTATTCAATTCTGAATGAAGAACCTGAGCCTTCAAACAATATCACTCCTGAAATTAATTATATAATTAATAAAGCCATAGCAAAAGAACGGAATGACAGGTATCAGAATGCTGGCGAATTTCTTACCGATCTTACTGAAATAAAAAATGAATTGACTGCTAAATCTATCACCGGAGAAAAAACATTTCAAACAAAGATAAAATCATCAGCTCAAAAGAAAAATAAGAACTCGTCTTGGCTTAGGCGCCAAGCCGGAGCCAGATGGGTTGTGCCATCGGCAGTTATTGGTTTTATAATCTTTCTCGTTGCTGCTTATTTATACTTTAACGGTAAATCTGAAGAAACGGCATCATCTGAAAGAAAGATGATAGTCGTCCTTCCTTTTCAAAATTTAGGTTCTTCAGAAGATGATTATTTTGCTGAAGGAATAACCGGTGAAATAACCAGTAAACTCTCCGGGTTGTCGGGACTTGGAGTCATTGCGCGTTCAAGTGCGATGCAATATAAGAATACCGATAAATCTTTAAAGCAAATTGGTGAAGAACTTGGCGTGAAGTATGTTCTTGAAGGAACCATTCAATGGGAGAAATTACCTGATGGGAAAAAGCGAATCCGGGTAAATCCTGAATTAATTAATATTGAAAATTCTACACAGATGTGGTCTAAGCCATACGAAGCAGATTTCTCAAGTGCTTTCACACTACAGACTGATATAGCTGCAACTGTTGCAGATGCTTTAAATTTGAAACTTGTAAAATCCGAGCAGAAATCACTAGAAAGTTCTATTACAAAAAATTCAGAAGCTTACGATATCTATTTAAAAGCCCTTTACTTTTCGCAGGATATTACAAACGAAAAAAATCTTAGAATAGCAGAAAAAATGTTTGAAGAGGCAATATCCCTGGATGTTAATTTTGCCGAGGCTTATGCTCAGTTATCTAGTGTGCAATCGGATATGCATTGGCAATATTATGTGCACTCTCAAGAGAATTTAAATAAATCTAAATCCAATGCACTAAGGTCGATAGATATTAATCCATCTTCGCCTGAAGCACATGTTGCCTTGGGTGATTATTACTACCATGGAATTCTGAATTATGACTCCGCCCTTAAAGAGTATAATGAGGCTATAAAACTTAATCCTAATTTTGTAGATGCTTTTAATGGAATTGCTTTTGTTTTAAGACGCCAGGGTAAAATGGAGGAAACTATAACATATCTTAAAAAAGCCTTTGAGCTCGATCCCCGGAACTTTGAAACTCTTTTTTCAATAGGTGAAACCTACTGCCTTTTAAGAGAATATGAAAAGGGGATTCCATTTTTAGATAAAGCCAGTTTAATGGGCCCCGAATCTATCCATCCTTATGTTTACAAGTCACTCAGTTATCTGCTTGCCTATGGAGATACAAAAAAAGCACGGGCAACTATTTCAAATGCTCTGGATAGAAAAATCGATTTACACTCTCACTTATTTATTAATACACTCTTTTTATGTGATATTCTGGATGGTGACTTTGCCGGAGCTTTGAAACAGATTAAAGGACTAAAAGAAGCCGATGATCAGTTTTACTATAAGCCGGAGGATTTATATTTAGCCGAAATTTATTTGTTTATGAAAAATGAGGTTTTTGCAGAAAAACATTTTCAAGCAGCAATAAAAGTTTTGCAGGAAAAAATTAAACAAAATCCTCAGGACTCAAGATTGTATAGCACACTTGGAATTTGTTATGCCGGGGTTAATCAAAAAGCGAATGCAGTTAGAGAAGGTAAAAGAGGATATAAATTATTGCCGATTTCAAAAGAAGCATGGAGGGGCACATGGCGGTTATTGGATCTTGCCAAAATTTATACAATGGTTGGTGAACAGGAATTAGCTCTTGATGCAATTGAGGGATTGCTTAAAAGACCAACAGACGCAATATCGGCCGCGCTGCTTAAACTTGATCCAACCTGGGAACCGTTAAGAGGAAATCCCCGTTATCAAAAACTGGTTAAGGAAACAAAGTAGACATGATTATGATTGGTCAAACAATATTACATTATAAAATTTTGAATATTCAATTGCCCCGACCTGCAGGTCGGGGGTATGAAAAGAAAGTATATTTCGGCTTTAGCCGCATTGTAAAAAATAAATGTGGCTAAAGCCCGGACATATTTTTATTTACCAATACCACGAC
>Ga0154371_1195_pt2 | contig 8038 bp, 9 predicted proteins | sample RifGroA2_FD_105615 | JGI IMG/M metagenome (GOLD analysis project Ga0154371, IMG submission 105615) | Ignavibacteria bacterium GWA2_35_9
ACAGGCGTGGAGATGTCTTCAACAGGCGAAGTGGCGTGTTTGGGGGATGATTACAATGAGGCATTCCTCAAAAGTTTAATGTCAACGGGTTACAGGATTCCTAAGAAAGCCATAATGCTTTCTACAGGAGTTCTAAAAAGCAAAGCTGAATTGATAGAAGAATTACATTTCCTGAAGAAACTTGGAATAAAATTCTATGGAACAGAAAGAACTGCAAATTTCTACAAGCAAAATGGAATAGACGTGGAGATTCTTTATCGCTCTTTCGAACATAAAGAACCGGCGATTCTAACTTATATGGCTGAAGGTAAGATAGACCTTGTGATTAATATTCCCAAGACTTCGGAAAAAATTGAACTGGATGATGATTATATTATCAGGCGGAAGGCTGTTGATCTGAATATTTCGCTTTTTACAAATGTTCAATTTGCAAAAAGATTTTTCAAAGCTTTAAAGCATTATAATGAAGATACCCTCAGAGTTAAAAGCTGGGATGAGTACAGTTAAAATTTCAAAACTCAAACCTGCCTGACGGCAGTGTAACTCTTCAGTATTTCGGTAACACCGGAGTTATATTAATGATTATAACAAGGTGTTACTATGAACAGTTCCACAATAAATGTTATGACTGCAAAATGGTTAACCATTTTGCGCGATTATGAAAAAATTAAAGCTGGTAATTGTACTATATTTAAGACTGTTAACCAACTTTGTCAGGCTCATAAAGTTCATCGTAAAGATATTCGAAAATACTATGAGCGATGGATTAAATCTGGTAAAGAACAATCAGCTCTGCTTCCATTGAAAAGAGGACCTAAAATTGGTAAATACAAGCTTCTTTCAAAGGAAGAAGAACGTATTATTATTAAAATCCACCGTCGTCTTAGTGCCAGTGAATTTGAGATATTTCATCTCCTAAAGAACAGGTTCAATATCCATCCATCTGTATCTACTATTTACAGAACTTTTAAGAGATACCCTCTTAACAAAGTCCGTAAAGCAAAAATTAAACGATATGTTAAACAATATCCAGGTGAACTTCTTCACGCCGATACTTATCATTTGGCTAAATCTATTATGCAAGATCGAAAAAGATATTATCTGTTTGGTATTATTGATGACTGTACTCGTCTGGCTTATGTGGAAGTAATTACTTCTATTACTGCTGCCGAAGTAACTAAAGCTTTCTTTGATTCTCTTCAATATTTCCTGGCTCACGGCATTCATACTGACAGAGTTATGACTGATAATGGAATCGAGTTTACTGCTTTTACTTCTCAAAAAGCTAAGAAGACTCACTTCTTTGAAACTATGCTTAATATTGTCGGTGTTGATCATACTTATACTCGTCCTTATCATCCTCAATCTAACGGAAAGATTGAACGTTTCTGGAAAATTCTTTTCCACGAATGTATTGTTCATTTGAACTTCGGACAAACTTTAGATACTTTATCATCTGAACTAAACGACTTTCTTTATAGGTACAATTATCAACGTCGCCACGGTTCTTTGAACTATTTAACTCCTTTAGACAGCCTCCGTAGTGTTACCGAATTGTTGAAGTAGTACACGGCAGGCAGGTCTCAAATTTCAAATCTCAAAATAAGTTTTCTTACGAAATATTTTTATTTCTATTTGTATAAAAAGAAGCTGTCCAAAAAATAAATATCATTGCTAATCCTGAATAAGAGGTCCCATCCCGGAATAAAACCGAATGTACATGATATTCAATAACTTCAGCAGTATGTTCATCAATAAATTTTGCACGGATTGATAGTGTTTCCTTACTCTTTAAATTCATTCCTTTCAGTATTATATCTTCTTCGGCAAAAGTATTTAATATTCCGATTCCATTTTCATACCTGTAAGCTCTCCTGTCAATTTCAAAATACTTACCGGGCCTTTCTTTAACATTTTTAAGTGTCTTTACGAAATGATTATCGGAATCAAACGGCTGATCCAGGATAAACAACGGAACGAGAAAATATATAAGGATTACTGCAATAAAAATAAGCCACCTGTTAAACCTTTTTAGATCGAGATTGAGCGGGGCAACAATTCCTTCTTTGAAGGTCATTATAAAATAAAACAATCCAAATAAAGTAATAAAATATGTTGGGAAACTTTCCGGCCAAAAAAGATCGAAGTTTAACATTTCCCAGCTAAAAGGCGCAAAGAGTTGAGTTCCGTTTGCCCATTTTTTCTGGAATGGATCAAGGAGCAAATGAATCAGGCAGCCGAAAGCGAGAATCAGAAATGTTTTGAAATACTCTTTAGAAAATGATGCAAGCGATAAACTTAAAATAATGCTGAAAAGTAATGTCGATTGAACAATAACATATAAGCGTAAATCGTAAAGATTAATACCGGGAATTAATACATTGCCAAGACGTTGAAAAATCCATGGCAAATCAGGAATTATGCAACCAAGATAAATCCATTTGAGATCGGCTTTGGTTATAGCAAGACGCGTTGCTGTTCCCCCTATACCAAGATGCGCTAAAGTATTTGGCATTTACTTATAATTTTATTACTTGTCTAAAAGCATCTAAGACAGTTTTTGAAAGCTATGGAATTATTTGATTCCCTTCTTTATCAATAACATAAAGAGCTTTAACGGGACAAACCGAGCAGGATTCAACTAATATCTCCTTTTCAACACCAGGTGTTTTTTCTTTGAACGAACATATCCTTTCATTATCCAGTTCAAAAACATCCGGCGCAACCTTTATGCAGTTGGCAGAGCCAATACACATTGTTCTATCAATCTTAATATTAAGCCCGGAGATTTCTCGTTCGGGAAAATCGTCCATACTAAATTTCCTTTATTGAAGAATTACAGTTTAAATTAAACCATTCTCCCTTAAAATAAACAGCCCGAGAGTGATTGTAACAACAGAAGCAAGAGTTGTCAATAAAAGAATATTACCTGCAAGCCTGCTGTTCGCTCCCATTGCTTCTGCCATAATAAAGCTTGCTATTGCAGTAGGACAAGCAAACAAGATGAAGATAATTCCGAGATCTTGCCCTGTAAAGCCAAATGCATAAGCTAAAGGAGTAGCAACTGCCGGAATAATAACAAGCTTAAGTGTGGTCGAAACAGTTGTAAGCATAGAGCTTTTTGTTATGTCTTTAAAACTCAGAAAGCCGCCTATACCGAGCAATGCGAGAGGTAAAGTTAATTCAGCAAGATAAGTACCGGTTTCAAGAATAACGCCGGGAATCTCTATCTGAAAGTATGAAAGAATTACGGCAGAAAGTACCGCAATTATTAATGGGTTCTTTAATATTTCAAGCAAAATCTTTTTATAGTCTGGCTGTTTTTCTTTTTTTAGCGGAACTGTTAAAGCGATAACCGACAAAACATTGTAAAGCGGAATAGTAAAGGCAAGAACAAGAGAGGCTTTCCCGAGACTTTCCGCTCCATAGAAGTTTACTATAATTGCGAGACCTACTATTGCAAAATTTCCCCTGAAACTTCCCTGTATAAAAGCAGCTTTATCTTTTGCGTCTTTGGTTAAAGGACCAGAAATAATCCAGGATAATGCAAATGAAGCGAGTGTTCCCACATAAACAAAAGAGATCTGACCAACATCGAATATTTCTCCTATCTCGACACTTAAAATTTCTGTAAAAATTAACGCGGGAAGAGAAATTGTAAAGACAATCTTTGAGGAAACTGATACAAAATTGTCATTTATCATTCCCAGTTTTTTCAGAATGTAGCCAAGAGCAACTATAAGAAAAACAGGAGCGACAAGACCGATTGAAAAGATTAAATTCTGCACAGTTTACCGAAAAGCTACTTATATAATTTCATTAATTGTTATTCAGCTTAAATTTAAGATACTCATCCAACTAATTTACTCCAAGTTCCATTCAAATAATAAATAGTTATAAACAGTCTTTCTTTTAAAAAAGCCGATTTGTAATTTCCTTCACCGCAAAAATCAAAGGAGGTTCTATGTTACTTATCAGGGAAGTTTTTAATGCAAAACCCGGGAAAGCCGGTGAGCTTGCTAAAAAGTTTAAACAAGTAATTCCTTATATGGAAAAAGAGGGATTGAAGAATGTAAAGGTAATGACTGACCTTATCTCCAATTACTGGACGGTAGTTATTGAATCTGAAACCGAAGAGTTTGCAAGATTCGAAAAAGAGGTTCGCGGGTTTACTTCCAAACCTGAAGTCAAAGAAATAATGAAAGATTATATGTCGCTTGTCGACGGCGGATACAGGGAAGTATTTAAGATAGAATAGTTAAATTTTATAATTCGAAAACCGACCATTCTTTAAAAACTTTTTTCTCCCTGAAAAAGGGATTGCTCATTACTTTGCTTTTTAATCCTTCACTCTTTAAAAGGAGATATTTGATGTGCCTGTTTGAGAGTTCTTCAAAATTAATTTTACTCTCATTATTTAATATTTCATTTCCCTTTTTCTTAGGATTGTAATCGGAGTTCCACACAAATAATCCAGGCTTGTTTGATGCAACAATAATATTGAGATAAGACCAGTCGGGAATTTCAATTAATATTTTGTTCGTTTCATTTACCATTAAATTCCTCTCCACGTATCTTCCTACTTTAAGCTCTTCTTTCGTAAAAGCATCGATTCCCATAAGGCGATAAATGTGGAAAGAATAATAAATCAATAAGAGAGTTAGCAGCAAAGGAATTTTTACATTTTGTAAATGCTTTAAATATTTTATTTCAAACGAACGGATGTTCTTTATAAAGTAAGCCGTAAACGGGATCAAAAGTATGTTCCATAACTCAGGCACACGCCAGATGTTGTGAGTTGGAATTCCTATACCGAAAAAAGAAAGAATGACGAGTGGAATAAAAGCAAGAAGTGTGAAACTTACCCATCTTCTTATAAGGCTGTCTCTTACGAAAAAATAACTCAATGAAATCAACCCGGGAAAACAAAAATAAATCAGGTTATGATGTATGAACCTTCCGAGATAATTATTCTTTAATATCGTAAAGAAAGTTATCCCCTGTGCATTTTCATAACCCCTGCTTGCATCTTCAAAAAACTGCAAGGGATTGCCGGAAATATTTGTTTGAAATAAAAACCAATAAAGTGGAAAAGCAAAACCAATCATACTTATGAGCAAAATGTTTACAATGCTTATCTCCTTCACCTTTAGTTTTTTAAAGATTATTAAAATCAAAACGAGAGCTGCAGAAAAGAACCATCCTTCATATCTTATAGAAGAAGAAACTGCAAAAGCTACAGCAGATAAAATAAGATTATGATCCCACCTGGATCTTAGCCACATAGTGAAAAGAGCAATACCGGAAAAAATAAAAAAGTAATACATCGATTCGGAAAGAGGAACAGCACCAAGAATTACTCTGGTTGGAAAAAACAAAGCAATAATTGCAGAAAGAAGCGTTACATATTTGTCTTTGAATAATTGATGGGCTAACCATATAAACGATGCGAAAGATAAAACACAAAAGAATGTAGCAACAATTCTTGGAGCCCAGAAAAGATCGGCAAATATTTTTATTCCATAACCTATAACAATTGTATAGAATGGAAGCCAGGTGGGGGCTTCTTTATAACCGCCACGTAGCCATTCATAAGCAAGCAGGGTTCTTCCGCTTTCATCTGCTGAGATGGAAAAAAAACCACCAATGTAAAGCACAACATTTAATAACAAGGAAAAGAATATTAATAGAATTATAACAAGAAGGAATTTTTTCTTATCACCTATTACTGCATTTAGAATTCCGGGTTTATTTTCCATTTTCAAAATGATCTAAGAACTAATTCAATTCTTTCATTCTTCTTTCTTCCTTCAAGATTCTGATTTGTTGCGACCGGAGACAATGGTCCTACCCCATCTGCTATTACTCTATCGGAAGCAATAAAATACCTGCTTACCAGAGCTTTTACTACCGCATCGGCGCGGCTTTTTGAAAGAGCTATTTTAAAATCAAGTTTACCCACCATGTCTGTATGAGCTATTACGTATAATAAAACACCAGGATTTTTCTTTAGATATTTTGCAATTTCATTTAACGCAGGTTCGGATTCTTTCTTGATCTCGGCTTTATCTTCTTCAAAGTATATCCCGTTAATAACCGAATAACCATTCTCCTTTAAGTCAGTTTCGATTGTCCGGGCATCTGTTTCATACTGCTTTTCAATTTTTTCCGCATGCCCAGTAACATCAACCTGAACGTAAATCTCATCTTTATCAAACTCATTAATAATCATTGCCACCAATACTTTTTGAGCGGGTTGGTTTATCTGCCCAACAATATAATACCTGTTTTCTTTACCTCCTTTGCTTCCGGAAATATTACTTTTAAGCTTACTAGACAGGTTATTATAAACAGCCATAGTCCAGTTTCTACCGGCAATATCCATCGGTTTATCTGCTTTCGTAAAAGCAATCAGTTCGAACCCATTTTTTTTAAGAACGTCTTCATAGAACTTAACAACTTCCGGGAATTCCTCATTTTTAATCATATACTGCAAGCTTGTTATCTTTCCTTCTATTGTCCGTGTATCCGTTGGAGTATATAGTTCATCGTTAGGTGTGTTTCTTACCAGGGGACCTAAAGTAAGCTCATAAACTCCATTAGCCGACTCATTGAAAAAAACAATTACAGAACCCGGAAACCGCGGAACAAAAGGATGGTCTTTCCCTTCGGTTACATCATTTTGAGCCCATACTGAAATCTGTAAAAAACAAATGCAGATTATTAATATCTTAGGATTTAGGGTTACCATTCTTCCTCCTGGAAGTTTTTCTTTACAATAAAAAAATATGATATATTTTTTATCAAAAAAAGAGAATTTTAGTAAAACAGGTTTTTTCTACACCAAATATAAACTAATTGAGAATTTATGGTTTTATTTTTTGTTGTGTTCTTTATAGTCTATTCAGCAGCCAATTATTATATTTTTATTCACGGGTGGCAGGCAATCGCACACTTCCCGTTTTTAAAGCCTTTCTACATTACTATTTTTTTGTTTGCAGCTTCGGCATATATTATTTCAAAAATAATCGGGGCAAACATTCCGGATACTCTTTACGATATTTTATTATGGAGCGGATCATTCTGGTTTGCCTTTATGCTTTATTTTTTCCTGTTCATTATTCTAATTGATATAACAAGACTGTTTAATCATTTCTTCAACATTTATCCTGCTTTTATATCAGCAAATTACAGTTTGGCTAAGTTTGTCGCCTTTCTCACAGCCATAATAATAATTATAGGATTTATTAACACAAAAAACATAAAAATAAATTATGCTGAAATCGATATCCCTAAAAAATCCTCGAACATGAACGGGCTTAATCTGGTTCTCGTAGCAGATTTTCATATGACTCCAATTAATAACAGTAATCTTCTAAAAAAGATAGTAGAAAAAATAAATACACTTAATGCCGATATTGTTCTTATGCCCGGCGACGTGCTCGACGATAACATTAATATTCTCAGGAGAAGAAATATCGGGAAAAGCTTATCAAAAATTAAATCTAAGTATGGTGTTTTTATTTCAAATGGAAATCACGAGTTTATAAACGGCGTAGAAGAGATGGATAAATACTTAGAGGAAATGAAACTAAACGTACTGCGGGATTCATCAATTTTAATTAATAAAAGTTTTTACGTTGTAGGAAGAGAGGATAGAAGTAAAATTAATTTTACCGGCAATCAGAGAAAGTCATTAAAAGAAATTCTAACTAATGTTAACAGGGACTATGCCATTATATTGTTGGATCATAATCCGAGCGGACTCGAGGAAATTGCAAATGAAAATATCGAGCTTCAGCTCTCCGGTCATACACATAACGGACAGTTGTTTCCATTAAATTTTATTACAAAATGGATTTATGAAATAAGCTGGGGAAATTTAAAGAAGGGACAAACTCAGTTTTATGTTACCTGCGGAGTAGGAACGTGGGGACCTCCTGTTAGATTGGGAAGTGATTCCGAAATAGTAAATATTAAAATCAGATTTGTTGAATAAAAATGTGAGGCTCACTTTTAAAGTGAACCTCACTTATTA
>Ga0154371_1106_pt9 | contig 7798 bp, 3 predicted proteins | sample RifGroA2_FD_105615 | JGI IMG/M metagenome (GOLD analysis project Ga0154371, IMG submission 105615) | Ignavibacteria bacterium GWA2_35_9
TGAGCAGGGAAATCCTGTTGACAGGGAAACCTTATTGAACCGGATGCGCTCTCATATTCACACTGTGATAGGAAGATATAAAGGACGCATAAATGGATGGGATGTAGTTAACGAAGCGCTCGATGAAGATGGAACCCTCCGTCAATCGCAATGGCTTGAAATAATCGGAGATGATTACTTAATTAAAGCATTTGAATTTGCACATGAAGCAGATCCGGATGCTGAATTATATTATAACGATTATTCATTAGAGAATGAACCTAAGAGAAATGGTGCAATTAAATTAATAAAGAAACTTTTGGCTGAGGGAGTAAAGATTGATGGAGTAGGATTGCAAGGACATTATAAAATGGATTGGCCAACAACTTCACAGCTTGATTCTACAATTAAAGCTTTTGCTGCATTAGGAATTAAAATTATGATTACTGAGTTAGATGTTGATGTACTTCCTTATGACTGGCAAAACCATGGTGCCGATATTACACTTAATATTGAACTTCAGGAAAAATTAAATCCTTATAAAAACGGACTGCCCGATTCGGTTCAGCAATCATTAGCAAAAAGATATGCAAGCCTGTTTGATGTACTTACTAACAACAATGAAACAGTAAGTCGAGTAACATTCTGGGGAGTTTCTGATAAAGACTCATGGCTGAACAATTGGCCTGTAAGAGGAAGAATGAATTATCCTCTGTTGTTTGATCGTAATGGAGAACCAAAACCTGCTTTTGAAGCGGTTATTAAAGAAGCTGATAAACAAAATTATTAAATCTTGTTACGTCTGTAGTTTGTAACTGGTAGGTGACGAAAAAACGAAAATAATATTTTATGTAGCGGCAGTTTTAATGGACCAAGCGGATGTGTAAGTATTTTTATTTAAATATTTATTAAGAAGATCAAAAAAATCAAGAGGAGGTGAATATGTCTCTTAGGTACTCTTTCATCGGATTATTGAAGAGATGCTTATTTTTTTCAATTTTTATTGTTCAGGTATCGTTGGCACAGGGAACAGGAACGATCAGAGGTATTGTGTACGATGCAACGACGAAAGATGTATTACCGGGTGCTAACGTTATTGTTGATGGAACAAGTATTGGTGCGGCGAGCGATTTAGATGGAAAATTTGTATTACGTGGAGTCCCGAGCGGTAATCAGATAATTGTTGCTTCCTATATTGGGTATGTTGCAGACAGCCTAGAATTAAATGTTTCTGCTAATCGGAGTATAGAACTCAATTTTAATCTTGTGCTTACCACTGTAGAGGGCGGAGAAGTAATTGTAACTGCACAGGCACAGGGTCAGTTAGAAGCAATCAACCAACAGCTTGCTTCCGACAAAATTGCCAATATCGTTTCAGAAGCCAGGATACAGGAATTACCGGATTTTAATGCTGCACAAACCATTTCCCGCTTGCCGGGAGTTTCGACAACGCAAAGTTCCGGTGAAGAAAATAAGGTGGTTATCCGTGGACTTTCTCCAAAATATAATGCTATCGAAATTGAGGGAATAAGACTTTCTGCAACAGGAAGCTCATCAGTAGGTTTAAGCTCAAATACCGATATTGCTGATATTTCTGGCAGATTAAACAATGATAGAAGCGTTGATCTAACCTCCATTTCCCCTTATATGATAAGAACGATTGCAGTTTATAAATCATTAACGCCTGATATGAATGCAAATTCTATTGGCGGTACTGTAAATATGGAGTTAAGAGAAGCGCCGAGCGGTCTTCACTGGGATTTAAAATACAACCAGGGTTATACTGCAAAAAGCAAAACGTATGGAAATTATCGTGGGGTTGCTTCCGTTAGTAATAGATTTTTTGATGATAATCTCGGTGTTTATCTTCTTTTAAATGCTGAATCCTATGATCGTAATTCGGATAATCTGGATGCTGGTTATGGTATAAAAGCAGGAGCCGGAATAGCAGTAGATCCTGCAACTGGTTTTCGTCCCGCAGAAGTAAATACTGTTACATTAAACAGGCATCTGGAAACGAGACAGCGTTATGGAGGGAATTTAATTCTGGATTATAATATCCCTAATGGTTCTTTTAAATTTATAAATTTAGTGACCCGAATTAATTCAGATTATACAGATCACCGTCAAATAATTAATTACGACCAGGGAAGAATAAACTGGCGTGTGCAGGTAGCTGATAATTTTATTGACCAGCAGATGCACTCTTTAAAATTAGATTATGATCTTGGATTTCTGATCGCCGATTTGTCAGCCAGTTACACTTCTTCAGGTAACAGACAGGAGGATTCGCCTGTTATAGATTTTTTTCAGACGGATGCTTTGCAGGCTGGCGTACCTCGTGATAATAAACCACCCGAACAGCTTACTTACTTACTTCCCACAGTTACATTTGCAGATAGTAACGTTGTACTAGGAAGTGCTAACCTGTTTAGCAACGACTATAAAGAGGAGAAATTTACTTATAAAGCAGATTTTGAACTTCCCTTCACTTTTGGTACAGATCTCACGGGATTTTTTAAAGTTGGCGGTCAGCTTTACAACCAAACAAATAATACTGACCAGGAAACACCTTATGTAGGTTTTGGTGGAGGATCTGATATTACAAATGCCATCAAAGATCAGATGGAAGCAAATTTTGGAATAAGACGTAACGGGCAAGGATATTTTAATGGTAGCTGGTTTCTTAATAGTGATAACGATCTTTTTAACTCTTTTTTGGATGACTCTTACGGTAGTGTATATTATGCCTCAAACGCTGATATGCTTACTAATATAATTAATTATATTAAAAGCAGACCTGAATTAAATGCCTCTTTACGTCCGGGTGATCCCGGAAATTTAGGGGGGTGGTATGATGGTCCATATCAACAGCTTGTTAATGATTACAAATACAAGGAAGATTATTATTCCACTTATGCAATGGCAAGGTTTAATTTTCTTGATTTTATGGTTATTGGCGGTGTACGTTATGAAAAAGTAGAAACTGAATACTTCGCATATAATGCAAAAGACGCCAGAAACGCCAGGCAGCAGGTTATGTACGATACAACTGCATTTGAGGAAAATGAATTTCTTCTTCCTATGGCGCAGATGAAATATTCTCCTTTTGATTGGCTGGATATTCGATACGCTTATACACAAACTCTCGCAAGACCCGATTATCATTTACTAAGTCCAAAGTTTACAGTTGTCGATCTGTCAAGACAGGTATTTGCGGGAAACCCACAATTGGAACCAGCCAAAGCCATAAATCATGATATTAATTTAACTGTCCATAATAATGAAATAGGACTTTTTTCAATAGGTGGTTTTTATAAAACTATTGAGAACTTTGTTTTCAACGCGAGCTATCAGCTCGATGCTGCTCAAAATGCCGGGGTTGATAACATTAGTCGTTACATAATAGTTCGAAATGAAGTTAAGGTTGTAGAACCTGCTGGAACGAATTACACGGTATTTCGTCCTTTGAATAATACTAATGATGCAATTGTAAAAGGAATTGAAGTTGATTTCCAGCATAATTTCTGGTACCTGCCTCAGCCATTTAACAATATTGTTTTCGGTGTTAACTACGCACGTATTTATTCTGAAACCATATATCCATGGTATGATGTCCGGTCTGTTGCACAACCAAGGCCATTACCGCCTCTTGCACAACTTATCGATAGCTCAACTACATCTCGTTTACTTGATCAGCCTAATCATGTTTTAAACTCATATATAGGATATGATTATGAAGGATTTTCATCCAGGCTCTCTTTCCTGTTCCAGGATAATACTTCTACATCAGCCCCCGGTAGGGATTCAGAGCTTGATTCTTATAGCAAAGAATATTTCAGGATTGATTTCTCTGCACGTCAAAAACTTCCATGGTTCAACAGTGAATTGTTCCTGGATGTCCAAAACATGAATAATGCAAATACCAAGAGTATTCAAAGATCATTTGAAGGATTCAGAAATATACAGAACTATGGCTTAGTAGTAAATTTAGGTATTAGAGTAAGATATTGACTCCAATGAAAATTGATAATAATAGAGATAAATAATAACATTAAAAACAAAAAGGAGTAAAGAGATGAAACAATTCTTTCTTTTTTTTCTAATTATAACTTGCAGCATATTATATGCTCAAAAGGACACAGTGCTTGTCCCTGGATTTTATGAATCAGGAGGTGTTGCCCCTGATAACTACGGTACTCTTAATACTGCCGTTCAAACAGCTATAGATAATAGCACTATTAATAATACTGTCTTTAAGCTAAAGTCCTATGAAGTATATGTGCTGAACAGAAGTATTTATATTGATCATGGGCAAAGCATTGAACTTTATGCCGACAAACCACTAAGAGCTGGAGAAGGCACCGCTGAAGAAGTACAAAGTTCTGCCCCTCCGCAAATTGTTTGGACTGAAGACCAAGCTGTTGACAGGCAGTATATGATTCAAACCTACGGGGATGTTAAGGCAACAAATATCTGGTTTCGTATGTGTGATTTTTTGAATGGTAAAGTTCAAACTGCAATTACCTTTGAAAATCAGAATGAAGGAGCTGAATTGGGTGAGTTTGATGGCTGTCTTTTTGATTATGTCGGAATTGGTTCGGAGGCTGCAGGTGCAATTTGCGTAAAGGCTGATCATTTTGTAGGTATTTTCAAAAACAGCTACTGGAGAAATAACTCAGATAATCACTTCCGGTATTACGGACGTGCAATATCTTTTCCTTATCAGAGTACTGGATGGCACTACGATTCCCTTCTTTTTGAAAACTGCAGCTTTACCAATCTTGGTCGTATTGTTATGCAGGAAGGTAATGAGTATGGCGATAATGTTCATATAAATCACTGCACCATGGTAAATTCTCTTGAATGGGTCTTTCAATCTGCAGGCTGGATAAATAATGCATCTATAACAAACTCTATATTTTTAAACCCAAGTGTATTAGGATACAGAGCACTTGATGTATGCGATGATGATCAGGATTATGATGATTTTGAAGATGGTTTATGTGATCCTCCAGGCGGTGGTTTAATTAACGGTATAACAGCAGTAGACTCATTCGGTTTTACAGTGCCTTTTACAGACTTCGACCGCAAAATATTTATAGGTAATAACGCTTATGCATTTTCACAATATTTGCAGGACTGGTATAAGGGATGCGGTTGGTGCATGACACAAATTCAACAGAGACACCCTGAAGAACTCTATAATCCATCTCCTATGCTTGGTGAAAACGAAATAGCATTCATTGATTCAATGGATGCCGGAAGCAATAAAGTATTTAAAACCATGAATGTAGATTGGACAACTATATACGACCAGGATCCCCAATTCGTTGTGGAACCTACCAACCAGGATACATTTTTAACATTCGTAGAATACAAATGGAGTACTGCTGCCGATGTTGACTGGTCTTACGAACCATATGCAGCTCAAATTCAGCAGTGGCCATTACCGGAGAATATGGCTTACAATAATGCCGCTTATCAGACTGCAGCTATGGGCAGCTTCCCATTGGGAGACTTGAATTGGTGGCCGACTCAATTGACAACATGGGAGGCACAGAGAGACGATGAATGGACTACCATTAATAACTGGCTTAATTATGGAGACCCAAATGGTCCTAGCGGTGTAAGAGAAATACTTGGTGTTATACCTGATGAATATGCACTTCAACAAAATTATCCTAATCCTTTTAACCCCGTTACCAATATTCAATATTCAGTCCCTGTTTCCGGTAATGTATCTTTAAATATATATAATTCCCTCGGACAGCTGGTAGCGACTATATTTAATGGCGACCAGCATGCTGGAAGTTATATAGCTGAATTTGATGCTTCGGGATTAGCAAGTGGTATTTATATGTACCAGTTACAATCAGGAAATGTAACCCTTACCAAGAAATTAGTTCTTATGAAATAATAAATAAAAACAGTTGCATGTGAGGATATCTTTTTAATAAAAACTTTTTAAATATTGAACATTGATTATTGAAAATTGAGTATTCATCCAATAAAAAATTTCAATATTCATTTTTCAATGTTCAATTAAATTAAGTGAAGAAAGGAGGTACTTAGTTTAAAATTGAAATTACTTAGGAACTCACAAATTTTTCTCAAACAAATAAATGAAAGGAGTGTTATGAAAAGGTTAACATACTTTTTAATAGCATTTGTAACTGTACTTACTCTAAGTGCTACAATTCAGGCACAGACCTTGATAGATCAATGGGGACAAACAACCCAAGGTAGATATTGGCCTATACAGAATGATGCCAGCACTCCAGCTGGAAATGGCAGTATTATGGGTACCGTTCCAATAAATGGTGCTGGTCAGGCTTCTTTACGGGGTGGGTTTGGTCAGGGGATGGAGATAAAGACAGATGAAGCCATTATAGTTAGCGGCGAACTTGAATTGGTTGGTACCTTAGGAGGAGAAAGTTCATACAACCCTCTTCGTTTTGCAATATCTTATAATGCGGATGATACTTTAATGTATGCTTTAACAGACTCTGCATATTGGGTAAGAGGACCTGGTTACGGTTATATTTGGTGCCCAAGAACAGGTGCAGGTGTTGTAGCAAATGGTGCCTGGGGCAGTGGTACGGTTGGTGAACTTATTAATGGCAACTGGCACAGTACCAATAGTAACGGTGGACCGGCTCTGGCAACGATACTTCAGGCTCCTCGAAATGCACAAATGATACCTGGTACATATGAGTGGGCTATTTCTGTTCAGCAGGTAAATGATACCACAAATGAAATAAGATGGTATATGATTGAAGAAAATAACGGGTACTGGTTTGGTGGAACTGTCACCGGTTCAGCAGTAACAGATACACTTACCGGTGTTTCTTTCAATGTAAATACAGGTGACTGGACTGAAGTTAATGTAATTGCGGCCCAGGTAGGCTATGGTGCTCCGATAACTGTACCTGAAGCCCCATGGGAAGCATACTATGTAGATCAATGGGGTCAAACAACTCAAGGTAGATACTGGCCTATACTAAATAACGCATCAACTTTAGTTGGAGATGGTACAATAGCAGGTACAGTTCCAATAAATGGAGCAGGTCAGGCTTCTATACGAGGTGGTTTTGGTCAGGAACTTCTAATAAAGACAGATGAAGCTCTTATAGTTACCGGCGAACTTGAATTGGTTGGTACCGTAGGAGGAGAAAGTTCATATAACCCTCTTCGTTTTGCAATATCTTATAATGCGGATGATACTCTTCAATATGCTTTAACAGACTCTGCATATTGGGTAAGAGGACCTGGTTACGGTTATATATGGTGCCCAAGAACTGGTGCAGGTGTTGTAGCAAATGGTGCCTGGGGCAGTGGTACGGTTGGCGTACTTAATAATGGCAACTGGCACAGTACCAATAGTAATGGAGGACCGGCACTTGCGACTATACTACAAGCTCCGCGCAATGCACAAATGATACCTGGAACCTATGAGTGGGCTATCTCTGTTCACCAGGTAAATGATACCACAAATGAAATAAGATGGTATTTAATTGAAGAAGATAGTAAGTACTGGTTTGGCGGTATTGTTACCGGTCCTGCTGTAACAAATAAACTAACCGGTGTTTCTTTCAATGTAAATACAGGTGACTGGACTGAAGTTAATGTAATTGCAGCGCAGGTAGATTATGGTGTTCCGATTACTATACCTGAAGCACCATTTGAACCATACTTTGTAGATCAGTGGGGTCAGACAACTCAAGGCAGGTACTGGCCAATACGGAATGACGCATCAACATTAGTTGGAGATGCCACAATATCAGGTGACGGTACTCCGTTAAATGGAGCTGGCTGG